>Ga0182739_1000035_pt1 | contig 348595 bp, 344 predicted proteins | sample eDN5th30CBELigBY_FD_128873 | JGI IMG/M metagenome (GOLD analysis project Ga0182739, IMG submission 128873) | Enriched backyard soil microbial communities from Emeryville, California, USA - eDNA 5th pass 30_C BE-Lig BY (version 2) (version 2) | ecosystem: Environmental > Terrestrial > Soil >... | reverse complement strand
TGGGAGGGGGCAGTCATCTCGACGTTGCGTGCAACTGGCCGCCCCCACCTCGATCCTCCCCCGGTCCGGGGGAGGTGACGACTGCATGGGGCAGTGGCTCAAAGTTCAAACCGAGCTTCCATGCCCCCACACGCACCGCCCGGCACCTCCCCCGTTCCGGAGGAGGCTGGGAGGGGGTCGCCGCCTCAACGGTGCGTGCAACCGACCACCCCCACCTCGATCCTCCCCGGTCCGGGGGAGGTGACGACCGCATGGGGGTCAGTGGCTCAAAGTTCAAACCGAGCCTCCATGCCCCCGCAGGCACCGCCCGGCACCTCCCCCGCCCCGGGGGAGGCTGGGAGGGGGAGGCCGCGCCCGCCACTGCATGCAATCGCCCCGCCTCCTCGCCAACCCCGCCCAAGCTTGTCCCCGATGCCAGCGTCTCATGCCATGTCCCCCTGAGCAGGGGCTTGCAATTTGTTCGGCCGGGGTGTTGGCCTTAAGCGCTGAGGAGCATGAGAATGCGCGCTGGGATCGGGTCGGGGTGGCAATGGGCGGCGCGGGGCGTGCTGGCGCTGGTCGTGCTCGTTTTGGCCTTGGGCACGGCCATGGCCCAGGAGGCGCTCAAGGGCGTGGCGCTGGTCATCGGGCAATCGGACTATCGGGGTCTCTCCCCGCTGCCCAATCCGGGCAATGACGCCCGTGCGCTCTCGCGCCTGCTCGACGATCTGGGGTTTGACGTGGAGCGCGTGACCGATGCCGATACGGTCGAGCTCAGCGAAGCGCTCGCCCAGTTCGGCCGCGATGCCGAGACCGCCGACGTGGCGCTGCTCTATTATTCTGGCCATGGCATCGAGGCGGGCGGAGAGAATTACCTGATCCCCATCGATGCCGATACCAGCTCGCCCGAGGCGGTGGGACAAACCCTGGTGCCGCTGTCGGGGCTCTTGGCGCAGTTGCAGGCCAAGGTGCCCGTCACCATCGCGCTGCTCGATGCCTGCCGCGACAATCCGTTTCCACACGACTTTGCCATTCTGCCGCGAGGTGGGAATGCGCCCTTGCCCGTCGGCCCGGCGGGGCTGGGCCTGCCGCGCGGCGGCGGGGCGCCGGGGGGCGCGGCGGTTTCGGCGCCCAGCGAAAGCCTGGGGGCGCTGATCGGGTTTGCCGCCGAACCCGGTCGCGTGGCGCTGGATGGGCCGGCAGGCACCAACAGCCCCTATGCCGAAGCGATTCTCAAGCACATGGCCGCCGGGGGCTTCGCCTTTGGCGACATCATGACCATGGTCACCGAGGAGGTCTATCTCAAGACGCGCGGGCGGCAACTGCCCTGGACCAATTCGAGCCTGCGCCGCGTGCTCAATTTCGGCCTCGCCGCCGAGGAAACCGGGAGCGACGAGGCCCGCATCCGCTCCGAACGCCGCCAATTGCTGCTCACCATTGCCGATGCGCCGGAAACTACGCGCCGGTTCGTGGAAACCGTCGCCGATGCGGAAAAAGTCTCCCTCGACGCGCTCTATGGCATGCTTGGCGTCCTGGAGGTGGATACCAGCGCCGGGCCCGACCAGCTCGAGCAGCAATTGCTCGAAGGCGCACGCCGGCTCAAGGCGTTCATGGCCGCCCGCGGCGCCCCGGTGCAGCAGGATGTTGAACTGGTGCGCCTGACGGGCCTGGCCGACACCGCCGAAGCGGAAGGCGCCATTGCGCTGGCCCAGGAGTTTCGCGCCCAGGCCAGTGCCCGCGCCGAAGAGCTGGCCGGCGAACTCGATGACCGGGAAGCCCAATTGCAGGCCGATCGGCTCGAAATCGCCGAAACCTTTGCCCGCCACGCAGAAACCGCCATTCTGAACTTCGATTTTGCCACTGCCGCCGACCGCTATGGCGCGGCTGCCGAACAGGCCCGGCGCTGGGACAGAAAGCTGGCCATCGATTATGCCGGCAAGAGCGCCGACGCGTTGCAGGCTCACGGCACCTACAAGGGCGACAACCAGGCGCTCGAGGCGGCAATCGCCGCCTATGAGGCGCTGCTTGCGGACGTGGGGCGCGCCGACGAGCCGGCCAAGTGGGTGGAGATCAAGACCGGCCTGGGCAATGCGCTCTGGACCCTGGGCGATCGCCAGACCAGCGACGATACGCTCGAAGCCGCCGTTGTGCAGTTTGGCGACGCGCTCGACGTGATCAATGCCAAGACCGAGCCTTATGCCTTCGGCGTGGTGCAGGTGAGCCTGGCCAATGTCTATTCCTCGCTGGGGCGGCGGCAGTCTGGCACCGAACTGCTGCACCAGGCCGTGGCCGCCTATCGGGCTTCGCTCGACGTTTTGGGACGCGCCGACTATCCGCTCGATTGGGCCACCACGCAGAACAATCTGGGCCAGACGCTCTTTACCTTGGGCGAGCGCGAGAGCGGCACGCGGAGCCTGGAAGAGGCGGCCCACGCCCTGCGCCTGGCGCTCGAGGAAAACCGGCGCGAGGTGGCGCCCCTGAGCTGGGGCATGACGCAGAACAACCTCGCCAACGTCCTGATGCTGCTGGGCACGCGCGACCCCCAGAGCGGTAACCTCAAGGCCGCCGAGGAGGCCTATCGGCAGGCCCTGCTGGAGCAGACGCGCGACAAGGTGCCGCTCGAATGGGCGGCCAATATGAGCAATCTGGGCAATGTGCTGACCCTGCGCGCCCAGGCCGAGAACGATCCGGGCCTGCTCGACGAGGCCTTGCAGGCCCTGGAGCTGGCGCTGGAGGAAGTGTCGCCCGAGCGCTCGGCCACGCGCTGGGCCATGGCCCACAACAATATCGGCAACATCTTTCTGGCACGCGCCAAGGCCACCGACGACGCCGCGCTGCTCGACCGGGCCATCGGCCATTACCGCCAGGCGCTGACCGCCAGCACCCGGCCCGATGCGCCCTTCGACTGGGCGCTGACCCAGAACAACCTGGGTACCGCGCTGATGCTCTTGGGCGAGCAGGAGCGCGACCCCAAGATCTATGCCGAGGCTGCCCGGGCCATGAGCCTGGCGCTTCAAGAGCGCACGCGCGAGCGCATGCCGGTGGAATGGGCCACCGGGCAGACCGTCTTGGCGGGGGTGCAGGCGCTGTTGGGCGACATGCGCGCCGATGTGGACCTGCTCGTGGAGGCGCGGCGCAATATCGAGCTGGCGCTGGAGGTGCAGTCGCGCAAGGACCGGCCCTATGAGTGGGCGCTGGCCCAGATCACGTTGGGCAATGTCCTGGCAGGCTTGGGCAAGCACACCGCCGACAACCAGACGACCCTCGCCGCCGCGGCAGCCTATGACGCCGGGCTCTCCGAGCTCGACCCCCTGGCCAACCGGCTCGATTGGGGCCGCAGCGCCTATAGCCTCGCGGCCGCCTTGCTCGATCTGGCCGGCCGCGAAAACAGTCCGGCGCGCTTCAAGGATGCCTGGGGCTGGCTCAATGGCGCGCTGGCCGCCTATGACCGGCAGAGCGTGCCCATGCTGTGGGGCCAAGCCATGCTCAATCTGGGCTTCGTGCAGCTCCAGCTGGGCATTTTGACCAGTGACCCGGCCTATCTCGACCAGTCGGTTTTGTCCTATGGGCTGAGCCAGGCCTCGTTTTCCCGCGAGGCCGACCCCTTGCTGTGGGCGCAGGCGGAAAGCTCCATCGGCACCGGGCTCTACCTGGCCGCCACCTTGCGCGGCGACAACCAGAGCCTGGTCCTGGCGCAGGCCCGCCACGAGGCGGCCCTGGCGATCCTGCCTTCGGGCGGCCCCGAGGCTGCAAATGCCCAGTTCGGGCTGGGCCTGGTGCTGGGGCAGCGTGCGCTTTACGAGCAGGACCTGGCCCTGTTCGATGCCGCCCAGGCGGCGCTGGACACCGCTCTTGCCAGCTGGACCCCGCAGTCGGCCCCCGTGCAATACCCGGTGGCGCTGCTGCTGCGCGCCAATGCCCAGTTCGAGGCCGGACGGCTGTCAGGAGACAGCCAGCGTCTCGAGGCCTTCCTGGCCACCGCCGATCAGGCCGCCGAAATCCTCACCCCCGAGGCCGATCCCTATCGCTTCATCCTGCTCCTGCTCCAATATGGCGGCGCCACCGCCATTCTGGGGGAGAGCGACCCCGACACGGCCCGGCTCGAACAAGGTATCGACTGGCTCAACCAGGCCATCGAGCAATTGACCCTGTTCGAAGCCGGCAACGAGGCGGCCCAGGGCCAGGCCATGCTGTGCCGGGCCCAGCTGGCCTTGGGCCAGCGCCGCGCCGACCCCGCTCTGGTGGCGGCCGGGCTGGAGCAGTGCCGCAGTGCGCTCGCCACCGCCCAGAGCCTGGGCAATCTGGTTCTGGCCCGCGAGGCGCAAGCCTTGCTCGATGGCGCCGAGGCACGCCAATTTTAACTTGATCAACATGCTCATGATTTTGTAGAAGCTGGGCGCCCGCGCTGCCCAGCCCTCGCCCGTGGCCCCCGCCGGGGCCATCCGATCCCCGGCGGCGCGCGCGCAGCGGCGTTCACTACAGGATCGAATTTGCGATGAGCCTCCCCGTCAAAGGCACCCAGCGCGTCCGCCATCCCCTGCGCCTGCGGGTGCTCGAAGTGGCCGAAGTGCGCGCCATTACGCCGCGCATGGTGCGGGTTGCGCTGGTGGGTCCCGATCTGGAAGACTTTACGAGCCTGGCCTATGACGATCACGTCAAGGTGTTCTTCCCCCATCCGGGCAAGCCCGTGCCGGTGCCGGTGGTCAGCGAGAACGGCCTGGCGTTTCCCGAAGGGCAGCGCCCGCCGGCGCGCGACTACACCCCGCGCCGGTTCAGCGCCCAGGCCCTGGAAATCGACTTCGTGCTCCATGGCGACGGTCCGGCCTCCACCTGGGCGGCTCAGGCCCGGCCCGGCCAGATGCTGGCCGTGGGTGGGCCGCGCGGCTCGTTCGTGGTGTCCAACGATTTCGACTGGTATCTTCTGGCCGGTGACGAAACGGCCCTGCCGGCCATTGGGCGTCGGCTCGAGGAGCTGCCTGCCGGGGCCAAGGCTATCGCCGTGATCGAGGTGGCCGATGCCGCCGAGGAGCAGGCCTTCGCGCTCAAGGCCGATGCCCGCATCACTTGGCTGCACCGCAACGGCGCCGAGCCGGGCACCACCACGCTTCTGGCCGATGCCATCGGCGCGCTCGCCTTGCCGCCCGGCGACGGCTATTGTTTCGTGGCTGCCGAAGCCAATGCCGCCAAGGCGGTACGCAGCCTTCTGGTGGAGCGCTTCGGGCACAATCCCGACTGGGTCAAGGCCGCCGGCTACTGGCAAAGGCTGAGTGCCGACTTCGACGACGGCCACGCCCATTAGGCCGACATAAATCCGCATGCAAAGCGGCCCTGGGCACCTGTAACGGCTCAGGATCGTTCCTATCTCTGGTTTCGACCCCGGCAGCCTGCCGGGCGCCCCCGAGCGCGGAGTGGAGAGGAACCATGCTGAACCCGGAAGATCGCAAGGCCATAGAGGGCCTGTTCGAACGCATCGAGGATGTGGAGCGCCAGGCCGGCCCGCGCGACGCGGAAGCCCAAGCGCTGATCGAGAGCAAGACCAAGGGCCATCCGGCCGCGCCCTATTACATGGCCCAGACCATTCTGATGCAGGAACTGGCGCTCAACCAGGCCGAGCAGCGCCTTGCCGAGCTCGAACGCCAGCTCGCCGAGCGCCCCGCCGGCGGCGGCGGTCTGTTCGGCGGCCTCTTTGGCGGTGACAGATCGCCCCCCGCGCGCACCCCCGCCGCCCCGCGCCAGGCCGCACCCATGCCGCGCCAGGACGATCCCGCCGAACGCGGCCCTTGGGGCAATCAGGGCCGCCGCGGCGGTGGCTTTGGTGGCGGCGGCTTTCTGGCCGGCGCTGCCCAGACCGCCATGGGCGTCGCCGGTGGCGTGCTTCTGGGCAACGCCATTGCCGGCATGCTGAGCCCCGATCAGGCCAACGCCGCCGAAGACGTGCCCCCCGAGGAGGACATGGGCCAGGATGACTACGCCGCCGACGACGCCGGCGCCGACGATTTCGGTGGCGGCGACTTCGGCGACGATTTCTAAGATCGGCGCGGGGGCCAGTTCAGTGCCCCCGCCTGATCTCCCCCTGTGCAGGGGAGGAACCGCTCCGTGCCGTTCGCAAGATCACGCCCCGCAACAACAATCGCTCATCACCGGCCCCGCAGTCATCACCTCCCCCGTCCCGGGGGAGGATCAAGGTGGGGGGCCCTACACCGAGCGCAGAAACCGCGCGGGACGCGTTCTAAGCGCCGACCAGGTGGTCAGCATGCCGGTCAGAATGGTCAGCGCGGTCGCGCCCACCAGCACGCCGGCGATCAGCCCGAGATCCGGGGTAAAGCGCAGTTCGAGCACGTAGGTGACGATGCCCCAGGCCGCACCCGTGCCCAGGGCGGTGGCCAACAGGGCCGAGACCAGGCCCAACAGGCCGTACTCGACGAGATAGGCGCGCACCACGTCGCCGGGCGTGGCGCCTAGCACCTTCATCACCACGGCATCGGCCTCGCGCTGCTTGCGCCCTGCCGTCATCGCCCCGGCCAGAACGAATACGCCCGAGATTACCGCCAGCCCGCCCACCAGCGCCACGGCATTGGCCAGGCTCTGGATGATGCCGCCGGCCCGCTCGATGGCTTCGCCCACGGGGATGAAGTTCAGCTCCGGGAACTGGCGCGCCAGGCCCCGTTCGACATCCTGCGCCGTGCCGGGGGTGACGTTGATGGTGGCCAGGTAATTGGCGGGCGCGCTCTCGATCAGGCCGGGGGAGAACACGATCATGAAGTTCATGTTGCCCTCGCGCCAGCTGAAGTCGCGGAAGCTGGCGATGGTGGCGGTGATGGGGCGGCCAAACAGGGCGATCTCGATGCTGTCGCCCACCGACAGGCCGAGCGGCTCGGCCATTTCGGCGCTGAGCGACACCAACGGCTCGCCGTCATAATCGCTAGGCCACCATTGCCCTTGGGTGATTGCCGAACCGGCCGGCAGCTCCGCCGACCAGGTGAGGTTGGTGTCGCCGTTGAACATCCAGGCCACCGATTGCGGCAGGGTGAGCTCGTCCACCGGCGTGCCCTTGAGCGCCTCGATGGTGCCGCGCAAGATCGGCGTGGTGGAAAAATCGGTGATGCGCGGCTCGGCGGCAGCGAACTGTTCCAGTTCGGGCAGTTCCACCGAGAGCACGTCCATCACCACGAAGGCCGGGGCCTCGGTGGCGATGGCGCTGTCGAGCTGGCGGCGCAGATTGGCATCGATGAGCGCGATCATCAGCAACAGCGACAGCCCCAGCCCCAACGACAGCATCACCACGGGCGCCGGCGAGCCGGGCCGGTGGATGGCCTTGAGCGCATTGCGCAGATTGGCATTGGGCAAAGGCGGGATGGCGCGCAGCAGCCATTGCAGCACGAACGCCGCCCCGCGCATGACCAGGAAAGCTGCCACCGCGCCGCCCGCATACCAGAGCACCAGGCGCGGGGCATCGGTCACCAGCATGGCCAGCCCGCCTATGCCCAGGGCCGCGAGCAATAGCGGCACCAGCGTGCCCGGCCGCAGGATCTGGCGCCAGCCCAGCCCGCCTTCCACCGCCGAGGAGGCGGCACGAAACAGGCTCGCGGGTTTCAGGCCCTCGGCCCGGCGCAGCGGCAGGAAGGCGAAGGCAAAGGCGATCAGAATGCCGAAGCCGGCGGCAATGGCGAGTGCGGGCAGGTGCAGGCTGGGGGTGAGGCTGAGCGAGAGCAGGCCCGACAGCAGCGGCAGGGCCAAAAGGGTCGAGACCGCCCCCAGCACCAGGCCCAGCCCGACGCCCAGCGCCGACAACACGAGGATCTGCACCATGAAATGGGTCATGATGCGCGCGCCCGTGGCCCCGATGGCGCGCATGGTGGCAATCGAGCGCTGCCGCTCGGTGACATAGGCCGAAACCGCATTGGAAACCCCGACCCCGCCCACCAGCAGCGAGGAGAGGCCCACCAGGGTCAGGAAGCGGCTGAAGAGATCGAAGAACTCGGAGAGATTTTCGGTGGCATCGGCGGGCGAGCGGGTGCGCCAGCCCGCATCGGGAAAGCGCTCGGCAATCGCGCTGGTGGCCCCGGCAAAGTCGGTGCCCTCATCAAGCAGCAGCTTGTAGCGAAAGCGCGTCAGCGCGCCCGGCTGCACCACCCCGGCGGCCGTAATCCCCTCCTGGGACACCATGACGGTGAGGCCAAGTTGAAAGCCGCGCGCCGCCGCATCGGGCAGGGCATCGAGCACGGCCCGGGCGGCAAATTCGGCGTCCCCGATAAAGAAGGTTTCGCCCAGTTTCAGCCCCAGCCTGTCGAGCAGGCGCGATTCCACCACCGCGCCATAGACACCGTCCTGGGCGGCCAGCAGCTGGGGCAGGGGCGTGGTCTGGGCCTCCGGCGGGGTCACCAGCACCTGGCCGACCAGCGGATAGGCCTCGTCCACCGCGATCAGGCTCAAAAATGCGGTCTGGTCACCGGCAATGGCGCGCGAATTGGTTTCGGTGACGGCGCTGAGCGTGCCCAGCGTTCTGAGGAACTCGACCTCGCTTTGCGCGGCGGCGCGCATGGGCAGTCGCGCTTCGAGGTCCCCGCCCAGCACCACCCGGGCATCGCGTTCTATAGCCGCCTGCAGCGCGTCGCCCACCGACCCCACGGCGGCAATGGTGCCCACCCCCAGCGCCAGGCAGGCGAGCAGCACGCCGAAGCGCCCCAGCCCGCCGCGCAGATCGATCAGCGCCACGCGCAGCCAGCTCCAAACGGTGTTCATGCGGCCGACACCAGCGCGCGCGGGGCCAGGTGCCCGGCATTCATCACCAATTGTCGGTCGGCCTTGGCGGCCAGGGCCGGATCGTGGGTGATGAGCATTACGGCGGTATTCTTGCGCCGCGCCAGATCGAACATCAATTCGATCACCTTGGCGCCGGTTTCCTGGTCGAGATTGCCGGTGGGCTCGTCGGCCAGCAGCAATGCCGGATTGCCTACGATGGCGCGGGCCAGGCCCACGCGCTGCTGCTCGCCGCCCGACAGCGCGCTGGGGCGATGATGGAGCCGATCGCCCAGCCCCACTTCGGTGAGGGCTGCCGTGGCGGCCGCAACGATCTCGCCATAGGGCCTGCCGCTCTGGGCGATTTCCAGCGTCAGGCAGACGTTTTCGAGCGCCGTCATGGAGGGCACGAGATGAAAGTTCTGGAACAGAATGCCCAGCGAGCGGCGCCGGAAGCGCGCCAGTGCATCCTCGTTGAGCCCGCCAATGGCCTGTCCTGCCACCTCCACCACCCCGCTCGATGCCTTTTCGAGCCCGGCCAGCACCATCAGCAGCGACGTCTTGCCGCTGCCCGAGGGGCCCACCACGGCCACCACCTCACCGGGCGCGATGGCCAGGTCGATATCCTTCAAGATGTGGAGCGTGCTCTTGCCTGAGGCGAGCGACAAATTCATCTTCCTGGCGAGAGCGACGGGAGCGTCCATGGGCTTGGGCCGTTCTGGTTGGCAAGTGCGGGTGATAAATAGTGACGGACAGGGTGTTATGACAGTGCGGCACGACGGCAGGGTTAGCGCGAAGCGCACGCGCTTTTGGCATCAAGCCCGTGTGATCGGGGGTGTGGTGCTGGCGGGGCTTTTGGTGGCGGGCGCTCCGGCGCGGGCGGCGGGCCCCGAGATCCTGGTTTACGGAGATTCGCTGATGGCCGGCTATGGGCTGGCGCGCGCCGAGGGCTTCGTGCCCCAGCTGCAGGCCGCGCTCGATGCGGCAGGGGTGGAGGCCCGGCTGATCAATGCCAGCGCCTCGGGCGACACCACCCAGGCGGGGCTGGCCCGGCTCGACTGGTCGCTGGGTTCCGATCCCGATGGCGTCATCCTGGGGCTGGGCGCCAACGACATGCTGCGCGGCGTGCCCGTCGCCACCACCAGGGCCAATCTGCAAGCCATGCTCGAGCGCTTCAAGGCCGAAAACGTGCCGGTGCTTCTGGCCGGCATGATGGCCCAGCGCGGCCTGGGCGAGAGCTATGTGCAGGCCTTCGACGCGCTTTATCCCGACCTGGCCGCCCGTTACGGGGCCGCGCTCTATCCGTTTTTCCTCCAAGGGGTGGCGCTCGAGCCCGCGCTCAACCAGGCCGACATGCTCCATCCCAATGCAGAGGGCATCGCGTTGATCGTCAAGGCCATGTTGCCCAGCGTCGTCGCCTTCGTTGCGGGGCTGGGCGAGGTGCCCTAGCCCCTTTTCTGCCATGGCGGGCATGCTATGGGTTGGCCCCAACACGGGAGGCATTATGGACGCGTTCAAACCCAGCTCCGCACCGGCTAACTCTACCCCCTGGCGCAAGCGCCCCTATCATCGGCAATGGCTGATGGACGAGGCTTCGGCGCTTTTCGAATTCTTCCAGGTGGGCCTGATCAACCCCGCCGGCGGCTTTTTCGAGCTCGATGAATCGGGCTATCCGCGCACCGATAATCCGGTGCGCGAGATCCACAACACCACCCGCATGGTCCATTGCTATGCGCTGGCCAGCCTTCTGGGCCGGCCGGGGGCCGATGCCATCGTCGACCACGGCATGAACTATCTCTGGAACGGCCATCGGGACGCCCAGCACGGGGGCTATGTCTGGTCGCTGGACGACAACGGCCCCAGGGACGACAACAAGCAGGCCTATGGCCATGCCTTCGTGCTGCTGGCCGCCGCCGATGCCAAGGTGGTGGGCCACCCCCTGGCCGACCGGCTGCTCGAAGACATCACCGAAACCATCAACACCCGCTTCTGGGAGCCCCGGCACGGGGCGGTGCGCGAGGAATTCCGCCGCGACTGGTCGGAATTTTCCACCTATCGCGGGCAGAACTCCAACATGCACCTGACCGAGGCGCTGATGGCCGCCTTCGAGGCCACCGGCGAGCGCGATTATCTCGACAAGGCCGAATCGATCGCCAGCCTCGTCATTGGCACCCACGCCAAGGCGCTCGACTATCGCGTGGCCGAGCATTTCGACGCCGACTGGGTGCTCGACAAGACCTATGCCAATGGCGACGTATTCCGCCCGGCGGGCGTCACGCCCGGCCACTGGCTGGAATGGTCGCGGCTCCTGCTCCAGCTCTGGGCCCTGGGCGGCAAGCGCCTGGCCTGGCTGCCCGAAGCGTCCAAGGCGCTGTTCCGCCAATCGGTGGAGTTGGGCTGGGACAAGGCCCATGGCGGCTTCTTCTATACGCTCGACTGGGACAACCAGCCGGCCCTGCGCCAAAAGCTCTGGTGGCCGGTCAGCGAAGCCATCGGGGCCGCCGCCTATCTCACCCAGCACGATGCCGATCCGTTCTTCGAGGACTGGTATCGCAAGCTCTGGGACTTTGCCGCCAACCACGTGCTCGACCACGACAATGGCGGCTGGCACCCCGAACTGAGCGAAACGCTGGAACCGGGCACGACGCTGTTTACCGGCAAGCCCGACCTCTACCACGCCCTCCAGGCGTGCCTGATCCCGCTCTATCCGGCCGAGGGGAGCCTCGCCAAGGTCATCCCCGAAGCCGTGGCCGCTTGACCGAGGGCTCGAGTTGCTGCGGCGGGCGGCCTTGGGCCGCCCGCCTGCGTTTGGCCGGAAATAAGGACTGCACGCATGGCTTTGCCCGCGGCGCACCCTGGGCCATCTCCCACAGGGGCGAGGGGACGATAAGGGAGGAAGCGGTAGCACCAAACCCACAGTCAGGCCTCCTCCCCTTTCAAGGGGAGGGTCGGGGTGGGGATGCCTCGCCCCGATCACGAGTGTCGCAAACCACTCACCCGCCCTCCGGGCAAACTCTCCCCTTGCGAGAAAAGTAAAAGGGGTCTCCGCCGCTGATCGAAATGCCCTTGGCACAACAGCGCTTCGATTTCCCGGAGCGCGCTAACCACGCCCACCATACCCCACAGTCAGGCCTCCTCCCCTTCCAAGGGGAGGGACGGGGTGGGGATGCCTCGCCCCAATCACGACCGCCTCAAACTGCCTCCAATGCCGCAGCTCCTCTCCCCGCACGGGAGAGGGCAGAGAGAGGGCGCACCAATACCGCCACCCAAGCGTCGCGTGAAACCGCCCCTACGCCCGTCCACCCTTGGGCCGCTGCAATTGCAGCAGGGTTGCGGTCACCACGCCCAGCGCCACGATGCCGATGATGATGGTGGCGAGCGCGTTGACGTCGGGGGAGACGCCCAGGCGGATCTTGGAGAAGATCACCATGGGCAGCGTCGAGGAGCCGGGACCTGAAACAAAGCTCGCGATCACCAGATCGTCCAGCGACAGGGTAAAGCCCAAGAGCCACCCCGAAACCAGCGCCGGGGCGATGATGGGCAGGGTAATGTCGAAAAACACCCGCGCCGGGGTCGCCCCCAGATCCATTGCGGCTTCTTCCAGCGACAGGTCGAGATCGGACAGCCGGGCCTGCACCACCACGGTGATATAGGCCATGCAGAAGGTCGAGTGCGCCAGAATGATGGTCAGCATGCCGCGCCCGGCCGGCCAGCCCAGCGCCGCTTCCATGCCCACGAACAGCAGCAGCAGCGACAGCCCGGTGATCACGTCGGGCATCACCAGGGGCGCCGAGACCATGCCGGTCAGGGCCGTGCGGCCGCGAAAGCGCTTGAAGCGGACCAGCGCCACGGCGCATAGCGTGCCCAGCACGAGCGCGATGGTGGCGCTGATCGCTGCGATCTGCAGGCTCAGCCATGCGGCGCCCAGCATTTGCGGATCGGCGAACAGCTCCTGATACCAGCGCAGCGAAAACCCGCCCCACACCGTCACCAGCCGGCTCTCGTTGAACGAGAACACCACCAGCGACACGATGGGCGCATAGAGAAAGCTGAACCCCAGCACCGTCAGGATCGGCAGCACCCAGCCACGCCGCGTCATTTCTCGCTCTCCGCCATGGCCGCCTGCACGTTGCGCAACAGCATGATGGGCACCACCACCACCACCAGCATGGCGATGGCCACGGCCGAGGCCACCGGCCAGTCGCGGTTGGAAAAGAACTCGTCCCACAGAACGCGCCCGATCATGAGCGTATTGGGCCCGCCCAGGAGCGCCGGGATCACGAATTCGCCCACCGCCGGAATGAACACCAGCATGGAGCCGGCAATGATGCCGGGCATGGAAAGCGGCAGGGTGACGGTCAAAAAGGTGCGGAAGGGCCTGGCGCCCAGGTCGGCGGCGGCCTCCAGCAGCGTGCCGTCCAGCTTCACCAGGGTGGAGAACAGCGGCAGGATCATGAAGGGGAGATAGGTGTAGACGATGCCGATATAGACCGCGAAATCGGTCTGCAGCATGGTGATCGGGCCCACCCCGAACAGGCCCAGGAAATTGTTGATCACGCCATTGCCGCGCAAGAACCCGATCCAGGCATAGACGCGCAGCAGGAACGAGGTCCAGAACGGCAGGATCACCAGCATCAACAGGATGTTGCGCCAGCGGTCCGACGAGCGCGCGATGAAATAGGCCATCGGATAGCCGATCAGCAGCGCGATCACGGTCGAGATGAAGGCGATCTTGATCGAGTTGAGATAGGCGTTGATGTAGAGGCTGTCGCTGAGCAGGAACAGATAGTTCGACAGGTGCAGGGTCAACTGCACCGTGCCGTCGGCGGCCACGGTCAAGAGCGGCAGATAGGGCGGCTGGGCGATCGCGGCCTGGCTCAGCGAGATCTTGAACACCACCGCGAGCGGAAACAGGAAGAACAGGGTGAGCCAGGCCATGGGCGCCAGGATCACCAGCGTCCGGCCCGAAAGCCCCACGCGCGCCAAAGCGCCGCGCATAAAGCCCCAGGGGCGCCAGGGCTGGCGATGGCTCATCTCCAGGCTCATGAGGTCAGAACCGATCCGGCGGTCTCGCTCCAGCTGGCATAGACCTCTTCGTCCCAGGTCAGGGCGTCGGGGTCGCCGCGGCGCAGATTGGTCTTGGTCACGCGCAGGCGGTTGCCGCTTTCGAGCAGCACCTGGAACACGGTCATGTCGCCCAGATAGGCGATTTCCTCCACCACGCCCTTGGTGATGTTGGCCTCGCCCTCGGGGCGGTCGCGGGTGAGAACGATCTTTTCGGGGCGAATGGCCCACCACAGGATCTGGTCGGGCGCGCAATCGACGCCGTGGCCCACATAGATGTCGCAACCCGCCTCGGCCGAGCGGATGCGCACATGGTCGGGCTCGTCCTCGGTCACCACGCCCTCGAACATGTTGGCCGAGCCGATGAAACCGGCGACGAACCGCGAATTGGGGAATTCATAGACGTCGTGGGGCTCCCCGATCATGGCGATCTCGCCCTGGTTCATCACCCCGATGCGGGTGGCCAGCGTCATGGCCTCTTCCTGGTCGTGGGTCACCACGATGAAGGTGACGCCCAGCGTCTCCTGGATCTTGACCAGCTCGAACTGGGTTTCCTCGCGCAGCTTCTTGTCGAGCGCGCCGAGCGGTTCGTCCAGCAGCAGCAGCTTGGGGCGCTTGGCGAGGGCCCGGGCGAGCGCCACGCGCTGGCGCTGGCCGCCCGAAAGCTGGTGCGGCTTGCGCTTGCCGAAATCCTCGAGCTTGACCAGCTTGAGCAGTTCGGCCACCCGGTCGGCAATCTCTGTGCGCCCCATATGGTCGCGCTTGAGCCCATAGGCGATGTTTTGTTCCACGCTCATATGGGGGAACAGCGCATAGGACTGGAACATCATGTTGACCGGGCGATTATAGGGCGCCACGTCGCCCATGTTCTGCCCGTCGATCTCGATGGTGCCCGAGGTGGGTTCCTCAAAGCCCGCCAGCATGCGCAAGAGCGTGGATTTGCCCGAGCCCGACCCGCCCAGAAGGCAGAACAATTCGCCCTGGTAGATGTCGAGCGACACGTTGGACACGGCCTGCACGTCGCCGAATTTCTTGGTCACTTCGTGGATGCGTACGAAGGGCTTGGCGCCGGGCTCGCGCCAGGGGCGGGTCTCAGCGGCAATCTGGGGCTTCTTGGCCATGGGGATCCCCGCTCGGCGTGGTGTGGGCGGCGGGGGTCTAACCCCCGCCGCAGCGATAATCAAGCCGCCTTACTGGCCGGTCTTCACCCGTGTCCAGGAGCGGGTCAAAAGCCGGTCGAACTGGGGCGTGTGCGATTTGAGCGCGAAGGCCTCGGCCGTCACCTCTGCGGGCGGATAGATGCCCGGATTGTTGCGCACTTCCTCGTCCACGAACTCGGTCGCGGCCGCATTGGCGCTGGCATAGAACACGTAGTTGGTGATGCCGGCGGTCACCTGCGGCTGCAGGATGTAGTCGATGAACTTGTAGGCGTTTTCCAGATGCGGCGCATCGGCTGGGATCGCCATCAGGTCGAACGCGGTCAGTGCGCCTTCCTTGGGGATCACATAGCCCACTTCCACGCCCGAATTGGCCTCGGCGGCCGCATCGGCGGCGATGAACACGTCGCCCGAATAGCCCAGCGCCAGGCAGATTTCGCCCGCGCCCAGGTCGTCGATATACTGGGACGAATGGAAATAGCGCACATAGGGGCGGATCGAGAGCAGCAGCGCCTCGGCCTTGGCCAGATCCTCGGCGTTCTCCGAATTGGGGTCGAGCCCGAGATAGTTCAGCACCGTGCCCACCACTTCGGACGGGGAATCGAGCATGGCCACGCCGCAATCGGCCAGCTTGGCCACCAGCTCGGGGTCAAACAGGATGTCCCAGGTGTCGAGCGGCTGGTCGGCGCCCAGCCGTTCCGTCAGGGCGGCGACGTTATAGCCCAGCCCGGCGGTGAAGGTCATATAGGGCACCGAATGGGCATTGTCGGCGTCATGGGTGGCAGCGGTCGCCAGGATGGTGGTGTCCAGATTGCCGTAATTGCTCAGCTTGGACTTGTCGATCGGCTGGAGCAGCCCGGCCGCGATCTGGCGTTCGAGGAAAAAGCCCGAGGGCACCACGATGTCATAGCCCGAGCTGCCGGCCAGGAGCCGGGCTTCGAGCGTCTCGTTGCTGTCATAGACGTCGTAATTCACCGTGATGCCGGTCTCGGCGGTGAAATTGGCGATGGTGTCTTCCGCGATATAGTCCGACCAGTTGTAGACGTTGACGACATTGTCCTGAGCGAGAGCGGGCGCGGCGAGCAGCAGCGCTCCCAGGGCCACGAGAGAACGGTTCATTGAGAGGGCTCCGTTGGCAAGAAAAGATGCCCGCACGACACGCAAGAGGTGCGGGCAGGTGACGGGAACGGGCGCCGGCAGGCGCTAGGGGCGCTGGCGTCTCAAACGCGCAGCCGGCAGGCCGGCTCGGGCCGACCCTCGAGGCAGCAGCGCGCAAAGGCCAGGGCCTGGGCCGCGCTCACCGGAAAACTCATCGCTTGGGCACGCAGCACGAAACGCTCCGAAGGCGCCTTGTGGCGCCCTGGTGTTCGTCTGTCGCGCGTTCGGTCGGCCCAGGGGCCGTGCCAAGGTCTGCCGTTCTCAGTGGGGTCGGCCCTTTTCAGCGTGCTGCCCGTAAGAGGCTATGAAAAAACCCCACAGAGGGCAAGGGTTCGGGGGGCTTTGGGGGTGCAAATTTTCACCCTGCAAAACCGCAGCCGCGCGGGGGCGCCATGTCGCCTCGCCGGGGTGGGCGTGCTAAGGCTCGCGGCCAAGTTCTGCACCAGGGAAATGCCCGCCATGACCATCGCCCACCATCTCGAGATCAGCCAGGAAGTTGCCGCCGCCCTGGGCGCGGGCCAGGCGGTGGTTGCGCTCGAATCCACCATCATCACCCATGGCATGCCTTTCCCGCAAAATCTCGAGACCGCCCAGGGCGTCGAACAGGTGGTTCGCGACAATGGCGCGGTGCCCGCCACCATCGCCATCATGGGCGGCAGGCTGCGCGTCGGCCTGGGCGCAGCCGATCTCGAAACGCTTGCTCGCGAGGGCCATACCGCCGCCAAGGCCTCGCGCCGCGACGTCGCGGCCCTGCTGCTGGCCAAAAAGCTCGCCGGCACCACGGTGGCCACCACCATGCAGGTGGCCAGGCTGGCCGGCATCGCCGTCTTTGCCACCGGCGGCATTGGCGGGGTGCACCGGGGCGCCGAGGACACCTTCGACATCTCCGCCGATCTCGAAGAGCTCTCGCGCACCCCCGTCGCCGTGGTCTGCGCCGGCGCCAAATCGATCCTGGACATCCCCAAGACCCTCGAAGTGCTCGAAACCAAAGGCGTGCCCGTCATCGGCTACGGCACCAACGACTTTCCGGCCTTCTTTGCGCGCCAGAGCGGGCACCGGGTCGATCACCGCATCGACACCCCCGAACAGATGGCAGAGCTGATCGCCATTCAGGCCGAACTGGGCATGGGGGGCATCCTCATTGCCAATCCCATCCCCGAGGCCGATGCGCTCGACGGCGCCGAGATCGGGGCCCGCATCGATCAGGCGGTGGCCGAGGCCGAAGCGCGCGGCATCACCCGCAAGGATCTCACGCCGTTCCTGCTCCAGCACATCTTCGAATTGACCGGCGGGCGTAGCCTGGTCGCCAATATCGCGCTGGTGCGCAACAATGCCGCCGTGGCCGCCCGCATCGCTGCGGCGCTCGCCGCCCGCGCCTGCTGATGCACAAGCGCGGCCTGGGGCTGTCGCGCTTTGGTCCCCATGGCCGGCGCGGCGGGGTATTGGTCGTGGGCGACGTCATCACCGACGTCATCGTTCTGGCCGAGGGCGAGATGATCCGCGGCTCGGATCGGCGCGCCGCCATTTCCAGCCGCCCCGGCGGTTCTGGCGCCAATCAGGCGGTGTGGCTGGGCTCGCTGGGGGTGCAAACCACCCTGGTCGCCCGCGTCGCCGAGGCCGATCGCGAAGGCTGGCGCCAGTATTTTGCCGGCCATGGCGTCGAAGCGATCCTGGCGGGCGATCCCGAGCTGCCCACCGGCGCCATCGTGTGCATCGTGGATGGGTCCGGGGAGCGCAGCTTTTTCACCGATCGGGGCGCCAATGGGCGCCTCTCGGCGCCCGACATTCCGGCCCGCCCGCTCGAAACCGCCGCCCTGTTTTTAGTCTCGGGTTATGCGCTCTTTGCCCCCGGTCCGCGCGAGACCATCCTGGCGCTGCTGGCCCGCGCCCGCAAGCTGGGCACCAGTTTTGCCGTCGATCCTGCCTCCACCGCCTTTCTGGCCGAAGTGGGCGTCGAGCCGTTTCTGGACTGGACGCGCGGGGCGGCCCTGTTGCTGGCCAATGAAGACGAGGCGCAACTCTTGACCGGCACCGCCGACCCCAAGGACCAGCTGGCCTTGTTGGGTCTCACCTACCAGACCGTGGTGATCAAGCGCGGGGCCAAGGGTGCGCTGGTCGGCGATCGCGACGGCATCCTGCATACGCTCCCGGCCACCCAGGTCGAGGCCATCGATTCCACCGGGGCGGGCGATGCCTTTGCCGCCGGCTTCATCGCCGCGAGCCTGGAAGGCGAGGCCCTCGACGCCGCCTTGGCGCGCGGCATCGCCATGGGCGCCAAGGCCGTCACCCAGGTGGGCGGCCAGCCCGGCTGAGTGGCGGCACGGCAAACCTCACAATCGCGTTGCGCCGCTTGCAATCGCGCCCGGATTGGGAAACTCTGGGCGCGAAATGGCTGCGGCGGAGCGGCCCCGACTTTTATGGGAGAAACGGCATGCGGATGGCGAACTGGCTGGGTGGCGTGGTCCTTGCGGTGGGTCTGGCCGGTCCGGTTCTGGCCCAGCCCATCGTGCTCGAAGAGCTCGATCGCACCCAGGGCATCAATCTATTGCTCACCCTGGTGCGCGTGGAAATCGCGGCGCAGAACTGCCCCAATCTCACCGTCGCCAAGCAGCATTCCGACATCGTGCACGAAAAGCTGGTGGCGCTGGCCACCCAGCTCGAAATCGACGATGCCGAGCTGACCGGGCGCTTCGTGGGTCGCGGCCAGCGCAGCTATCAGGCCGACAACAAGAAGTTCTGCGACAATTGGGGGCCCCAGGTGCGCCCGGTCGCCGTGGCCTTGCTCGAATAGGCTTTACGCCTCACAGCCGGCTTAGCGCCGCCTCTTCCTCCGGGCCCGTCAGCGGCGGGCCCGCGGCAATGGTCGCCAGATAGGCGTCCAGCACGTCGAGCCCGCTGGCCGGCACATGGCCTTCGCCCCCATAGGGGGCCGCCACGCCCAGGCGCAGCTGCCAAAGCCCGCCCGGCGCGCAAGCCACCCCCACGATCGCTCCGGTGGCGTCCGAAAGCTCGAACTCCCGGCACACTTCGCCTGCGCCGTTGACAAAGCTCGTCACCGCCCGCGCCGCAATCCCGGCTTCCAGCACCATTTCGCTGCCCGAGGGCATATCGGCCAGAAACCGGCGCAGCGGCTCGCCGATCGGCGCGTCGAGAGCCAGCAGCGGCGCGGCGCCCGCTCCCGGTGTCGCGCCCATCTGCCCGGCCAGATACCCCACCGGGGCCACCAGCACGCCGGCCAGCCCCGCAGCCAGCGCCAGCGGCCAGAACCTGGTCGGGCCCCTCCGCTCTGGCACGGGAACGTCGAGCACCAGCGGCGGCGCGCCCGCAACGGTGCCGGCCTGCGCCTTGCCGGTCATCTCTTCCGCCGAGCTGCGCGGCATCGGGGTCGGGGCGGCATCGTGCAGCTCGCGTGCCAGCGCGGCGCCGCGTTCGAGCCGGGCGATGCGTTCGGAAAGTTCGGGCCGGCGGCCCAGCGCCTCCACCAGGCGTGAAAACTCCGGCTCATCGAGCTTGCCGTCGGCAAAGGCCATCAGGGTGGCGTCGTCGAAGTCGTCTGGCACCTGGGTCATCGTCTCATATCTCCCCGGGGGCCAGCGCCACCCGTTCGCTCGGCACCCGGCGCGGCCAGCGTTTCATGCTCGTCGGCAGGCTTTTCCTGGCCGCTCGCAGGTGGCCTGCACCAGCTCGTCGGCGATATCCCCATTGCGCGCCAGCGCCAGCCCATGGCGGCTCAGGCGCGGCGGCATGGCAATCAGCATGTCACCCAGATCGGCAGGCATGGCTTCCTCTTTGACCTGATCGACGCATTCGGGCCAAGGCTTATTCCACCCCCCGTGCCGATTTTTCCACATCGCCACGGGCAGGCCGGTGCAAGCGCTAGGGGAATAGGGCAGGGGCCGGCCGCGTCACACCGAAATCGGCTCGGTTGCGAGCCGCTGTACCCTCAAGGATCGGCCAATCTCAGACTTGCCGGTCCCGACAATCCCCTCCTTGCCGAAACCGTCGAGCGGCGCATGTCGCGCCAGGACGATCATCCCGCCCAGCGCCTTTGGGCCCAGGGGATAAGATTGCTCTTGGGGGAGGCCCTCTATCATGCCTTCATCGCCCGGCCGCAGTTTCGGCGACACCCGATTTTGAGCCTGGTTGAAATCTGGCGGGAGCATCGCCACGGCGGCATCGGTCTGTCCGAAACCGTGCAGTTCGCCCCGGGCAGGCCGTTGCGCAAGACTGTGGGGGCGAGGGCCGCCGCCAAACTGGTTGCCAACCAGCGCTAACATATGTGGTCACCTATGTTGGCGTTCTGCCCACACACTCTGTGTTAACCGCGCCGCCGCCAGACCCAGCAGCCCACCCACGGCCTTGACGGCAAAATCGCGGAACTGGCCGTGTCGGCCCCAGGCCAGCAGTTGCCCCGCTTCCAGCAATCCGGCCGCCAGCACCAGCACCAGGGCAATCAGCAGCAGCCGGCGGGGATAAGCCAGCCCGAACAGACCACCCAAAATCGCAAAGGCCAGCCCGCGCTCGAGCTGCACCGAAGGCAAGAGACTAGGCCGCAAGCTGATCGGCCCCAAGGTCGCCACCACCAGCAGGGCCAGCACGATCCAGGCCAAGACTTTGATAACATTGCGCAACGGCTCGGGCATAAAACGCGGCGTCTCCGTGATCCGCCACGCCTTTGACTGGCTGACCGCCCTATCTGGCCCCAGCCCGCCCCGCCGTCAAGCCGCCCGGGTTCAGGCGTTCAGCACCAGGACGTCCTGGGCTGCGATCCCGATCTGCACCGGGCTGCCATAGGCCGGGGGCGGGGTGCGCTGGTCGTTGAAGGTGTCAAGGCTGATGGCATTGCCGCCCAGATCCACCTTGAGCCTTATCACCGAGCCCAAAAAATGCACTTCGCTGACCGTGCCCGACAGCGCAATGTCGCGCCCCGCGCTGGCGCCCAGCCCCACCGCCTCGGGCCGCATGGTCAGCGCGATGGCCTGGCCATTGTGCACCCCGGCGGGCAGGGCGGGGATAACTGCGCTGGCGCCCCCGATCGTCACCCGCTGGCCCGCCGCATCGGCCACGATGGCGTTCAAGGTATTGAGCTGGCCCACGAAACTGGCCACGAACCTGGTGGCGGGCCGGTTGTAGATCTCGAACGGGGTGCCGAACTGGTCCACCTTGCCCCCGTTCATCACCACGATCCGGTCCGAGATCGACAGCGCCTCCTCCTGGTCGTGGGTGACGAACAGGGTGGTGATGCCCAATTCGCGCTGGATGGCGCGGATCTGCTCGCGCAGCGATACGCGGATCTTGGCATCGAGCGCCGAGAGCGGTTCATCGAGCAGCAGCATTTGCGGGCTGGGCGCCAGGGCGCGGGCCAGGGCCACGCGCTGTTGCTGGCCGCCCGAGAGTTCGAACGGGAAGCGCTGGCCCAGGCCGGAAAGCCCAATCAATTCAAGCATCTGGTCCACCCGTATCAGGCGCTGCGGCTTGGCCATGCCGGCAATCTTGAGGCCGAAGGCGATGTTGTCGGCCACGGTCATGTTTGGAAACAGCGCATAGGCCTGGAACACCATGCCGATCTGGCGCTGATTGGGCGCCAGCCCGGTAATGCTCTGGCCCTGCACGAAGATGTCCCCGCTGCTGGGCTGCTCGAACCCGGCCACCATGCGCAAGATGGTGGTCTTGCCGCAGCCCGAGGGCCCCAGCAGCGACACGAACTCGCCTTTCTCGAAGGCCAGGTCGACGCCCTTGACCACCTGGTTGGCGCCGAAGGCCTTGACGAGTTTGGCAATGCGCAGAAACGGTTCGGCCATGGTCTAGTCCTTGCGGGCGGTCTTGGGGGCAAAGCGGGCCAGAAGCTGGATCATGCCCATGGCACCCCAGGTGACCAGCAGCGAAATGATGGCGAGCGCGGAGGGTTCATAGGCGCGGTTGGTGCCCACGCCTACCAGATAAGGCCCGAATGCCGGGCGGTTGAGCAGGCTCGCAATGGTGAATTCACCGATGACGATGGCCAGCGTCAGGAAGGCGCCCGAGAGCACCGCCACCATGATGTTGGGAAACACCACCCGGGAGATGATCACCCACTGGCTGGCCCCCAGGATCTGGGCCGCTTCGGTCAGCGTCCGGATGTCGATGGTGCTCATCCCGGTATCCACGGCCCGGTAGAGATAGGGCAGGGCCAGGGTGACGCAGGCGCAGATCAGCAGGATGTCGGTGCCCAGAACCGAGCCGGTCAAGGGCAGGATCGAGCTCGAATTGTAGAGCCGGATATAGCCATAAACCAGCACCAGCGCCGGAATGACCAGCGGCAGCAGCGTGATGAACTCCATGATCGGCCGCAGCCAGGGCAGGCGCAGACGCACGTAATAGACCGCCGGCACCACCACCAGCACGCCCACGATGATGGTGAACACTCCGATGACCAGCGAATAGCCAAAGCTGGCGAAAAAGCGCGGGTCGGAAAAGACCGAGGCATAGGCATCAAAGCTCAACTCGCCGCGCCGCATGCGCAGCGAAAAGATGAAGGTGGCCAGGAGCGGCACGAAGAAATAGGCAAAGCCGAGCGCGATGACGATCCAGGCCCAGAGCCGGTTGTACTTCACTTGAGCCACCTCTGCGCGCGCTTGGCCACCATCAGATAGATGACGTTGGCAATCGAGGTAATCACCACCATGCCCAGCGCCAGGGCGGCGCCAAGCCCCGCATTTTGCAGGGCATCGCCCCGGATCTGGTTGTAGAGCAGCACGGTAACGATGTTGAGGTTCGAGCCCGTCAGTGCCCAGGCCGTGGCGATGGCGCCAAAGGCATTGGCAAACAGCAGCGACAGCGTGCCCAGAAAGGGCGGCCACAGAATGGGCAGGCCCACATAGCGCCAGAAATCCCAGGCGCTGGCGCCCAGGGTCTGGGCCGCCTCGCTCCATTCGCGCTTGAGCCCGTCCACGGCCGGGGCGATGATCACCACCATCAGCGGGATCTGGAAATAGAGATAGGTGAGGGTGAGGCCCCAGAAGCTGAAGAGGTTGAAACCCAGCCGGTAGAGATCGAGGCCGAACAGGTCGCGCAGCAGCAGCGTTACGAGGCCCAGCCGGCCCAGCGTGGCGATGAAGGCAAAGGCCAGGGGCACGCCGGCGAAATTGGAGGCGACACCCGAAAAGGTCATCACGGCGGCGCGCAGGCCCTGCGGCAGCCGCCCCCGGATCAAGGCGAGCGCGATCAACAGGCCGAACACGGCGCCCAAGGCGGCCGAGGCGGCGGCAACCTGGATCGAAATGGTATAGGCGCGCACGATCTGCTCGCTGCCCAGCCCCGCGATATTGTCGAGGGTGAAGCCACCGGAGCGATCGGTGAAAGCCTGCACGGTGAGCGACACCGTGGGCGCGGCCAGAAACATCAGCGCGAAAATGACCAGCGGCGCAACGCTCAGCCAGTCGAGCCGCAGGCGGAAGCGGGGCCGCGGGGCAACCGACCCGGACAAATCCGGGCCGGTCGCTGCGTGTGCGAGAGTGGCGTCCTTACTGGACATTGGCTCCAACCACTGCGTCCCAGTGGCCGGTGATTTCGGCCTTGGCAGCGTTCTGTTCCTCGATGGAGGGGAACACGGCCTTGGCGTAGTTCTCGGCGGCGGGCAGCTTGTCGAGCAGATCCTGCGGGATTGCGCCGGCGGCCGACATGGCGTTGAAGCGGATCGGGTGGCAATAGCCGGCCAGCCAGCCCAGCTGACCTTCGTCCGAATAGAGATACTCCATCCAGAGCTTGGCGGCATTGGGGTGGGGCGCATAGGCCGAGATGGCCTGCACGTAGATGCCGGCAACCACGCTGTCGGAGGGCACGACGATGTCGAGCGGCGGGTTGCCGTTCATGCCGTCGCGCTGGGCCAGGAGGTTATAATCCCAGTTGATGGCGATGGGCGTGGTGCCCTGCGCGATCGGGGCGGCCTCGGCGTCCACGGGGACGAAATTGCCGGCCTGGGCCAGGTTCTTGAAGAAATCGAGACCGGCAGCGGCGGCACCGGCGGCATCGGCACCGGTGGAGAGACCGGCGGTATAGACCGACATGATGGCGTTGTTGGCGGTGCGCGGATCACCGGCCAGGGCCACCTGGTTGGCATAATCGGACTTGAGCAGGTCGGCCCAGCTCTGGGGGTTCTCGCCGGTCACCACATCCTTGTTGATGCCGAAGGCGAGCACGCCGTAATAATCGCCATACCAGTAGCCGTCGGCATCCTTGGCCTCGGCGGGGATCTCGTCCCAGGTGGAAACCTTATAGGGCTGGAGCAAGCCCTCGTCCTTGGCCTGGGGGCCGAAGGCGAGGCCGATGTCGAGCACGTCGGGGGCCTGCGGACCGGTATTGTCCTTGTTGGCGCGCACCGCTTCGAGCTCGTCGGCCGAACCGGCATCGGGGTTCAGCTCGTTGATGGTGATGCCCGGATACTGGGCCTTGAAGCCCTCGATCACGTCGCCATAGCCGCACCAGGTGTGGGGCAGGGCGATGACGGTGAGCTGGCCTTCGGCCTTGGCCGCTTCATAAAGCGCATCGATGTCGGCCTGCGCCATGGCGACGGTCGAAACCAGCATGGCCACCACCGATACCGAGGCGGCAAGCGCGTTCTTGATGATCATTTGCGTCTCCTAGAGGATCACGGCTTCCCGTCCCGCCACGCGGGCGCCCCGAAAGCCGCGCTCCACCTAGTGGGCGCCCGTGACAGCCGCGTGACACTGCCCACGCGGGCGCTGTTCAAAGCTCGAGGAAAGCTCTGGAGCATGCCGCAAAGCAGCGCTGGGACACGCATTCGCGGGCCAAGGCCCCCCCGCTCGGGCAGCCGCCTTTGGCGCCGACCCGGGTCGTAAAGACGCAGTCGTCAAAGGGTCAGTGCGCCGCTACCTCTGCGCCCAAAAGTTCGCCCGCCAGCGCGCGCACGGCCTGTTCTGCCGCGTTCTGCACGTCGGCGAGCGCCGTCCCGAACGGCACTTCCAGCCCCAGGCGCTTTTCAGGATCGTTGGACCAGACAAACGATACGAACGACTTTTTCGCCCTCAGATCATGGCTGAGATGGCTGACGATCAGTTTGGACACGGCGTGCTCCTGTGGCGATGACGGCAAAGGTTAGCCGCGTTCCCCCGCCACGCGCAAATCCCGACCGCCACTGACTTGCGCATGTCACGCCCGCAGACTAAAACACTGAACAACATGGTTCAGTATTCTGCCTCTTTGCTCGATCTATCGTTTGCGGCGCTCTCGGATGCGACCCGCCGTGGCATCATCGCGCAGCTGGGGCGAGGGGATGCCTCGATCACCCGTCTGGCGGACAGATTTGGGATGACGCTGACCGGCATGAAGAAACACGTCCAGGCGCTCGAACGGGCCGGGCTCGTCGTGACCCGCAAGGTCGGGCGGGTCAGAACCTGCACCCTGGCACGACGGGGCCTTGATGCGGAAGCCGAGTGGATCGAGGCCCATCGCCGGCTCTTTGAGGCGCGCTTCAACGCCTTGGACGAAATCATCAGCCAAATCAAACAGGACGCAAGCGATGACTCAACACGGTGACAGCGCCCCCGTCGCACACAACTCCACTGCCGTGGAGCGCAAGGGGGACCGCGAACTCGTCATCACGCGGACGTTCGATGCTCCGCCGAGCACGGTCTACAAGGCCTGGAGCCGGCCCGAATTGTTCCAGCGCTGGTGGGTGCCGAAATCGGTACCCGGCATGTCCCTTGTCGCCTGCGACATGGACGTGCGGACCGGCGGCAAGTATCGGCTGGAGTTTAGCGCCGGCGGTCTGGACACGATGGTGTTTTTCGGCAAATACCTCGAAGTTGTGCCCAATGAGCGCATCGTGTGGACCAATGACGAGGGCCAGGAAGGCGCGATTACTACCGTCACCTTCCAGAACCACGGCGGCAAGACGCTGCTGACCTTCCACGAGATCTATCCCTCCGCAGAGGCGCTGGTCGAAGCTTTGCAAAGTGGAGCAGCCGCATTGCCCGAACAACTCGACCAGCTGGGCACATTGCTCTGCGGCCTGGGCGTCTGAGGCGGAATCTGAACGGAACTGGGCAATGTAGCCACCCTCACCCGGGGCGGAACCGGGCGCCCTGCAATTGCTTTCCTATCACCGGCCCGTGATCGTGCTATGAAACGGGCACGGAGTCTCGCGGTCAGCGGCACGGATGGGAAACTACGAAATGAGCGTTGGACTACTTGGGCTGCTTGATGATGTAGCAGCGCTGGCCAAAGTCGCTGCCGCATCGCTCGACGATGTTGCCGGCATGGCCATGAAGGCCGGCCTGAAAGCCAGCGGCGCGGTCATCGACGATGCGGCCGTCACACCGAAATATCTGACCGGGTTTTCCGCCGATCGCGAACTGCCCATCGTGGCAAGGATCGCCACGGGTTCGATCAAGAACAAGCTGTTGTTCCTGCTGCCCGCGGCCTTGCTGCTGGGCACGCTGCTGCCATGGGCGATCACGCCGCTGCTGATGCTGGGCGGTGCCTATCTGTGTTACGAGGGCGTCGAGAAAGTCTGGCACCTGGTGGCCCCGAAGGCGGCGCATGACCATGAGGCGGGGCTCGAGCCGGCGGCCATCAATGCCCAGACCGTCGAAGATGCCAAGGTCGGCAGCGCCATCAAGACCGACTTCATCCTCTCCGCCGAGATCATGGCCATCGCGCTCAACGAACTTCCCGGCGAGAGCTTTCTCACCCAGGCCATCGTGCTGCTGCTGGTGGCGCTTGGCATCACCGCCGCCGTCTATGGGGCCGTGGCGCTGATCGTGAAAGCCGACGATGTGGGGCTCTGGATGGCCCAGGGCGGGAAGGGCAATGGCCTGACCCAAGCGATCGGACGCGGTATCGTGGTGGGCATGCCCTATTTCCTCGTCGCCCTGACGATCGTGGGCACTGCCGCCATGATCTGGGTCGGCGGCAGCATCCTGGTGCACGGGGTTCACGAGTTCGGGCTGCATTGGGTGGGTGACGTCATCCACGACCTCGCTGTGGCAGCGGGCACGGCCTCTGGCGGGTTTGTCGGCTGGTTCGTCGAAACCCTGGGCTATGCCATTGCCGGCGTGGTCGCCGGTGCGGTTGCCATTCCCGTGGTGGGCTACGTCATCTCCCCGCTCTGGACCGCCGCCAAAAAGGTGCTGCCGGGCGCCAAGCCCTTGCGGGCGTAGAGGTAAAGGCGTGCCGGGTCTTGCAGGCTTCAAGCCTCGCGTGCCATGGCGTGGCCGAGCGACGCTCCAAGACCGGGATGAGGTGATCGTGCTGTGCGTTCTCCCCGGCGCGTGTGCCGGGGATGCGTGCACAAGCTGACGCACGAGGCATTGGCTTGAGATGAAGGACCCGGCGCGATTGCTCGTTCAGAGTTAGAACGTGTCGTCGGTGGCTAATCCGCCAGGAGCCAATAGCTAATTCAGACTATTTTGGTTGGTTAGATGCGGAGTGGTGGAGCTGAGGGGAATCGAACCCCTGGCCTCATCATTGCGAACGATGCGCTCTCCCAACTGAGCTACAGCCCCGACTCCGATGCGGGGAGGTATTTAGCCAATCTTGGGGGCGGGGGGAAGCGGTTTTTGGAGTGGGGCGGGATTTGAGTGCCTAGCGTAGCAGGCCCTGAGCGATCAGGCTGGCGGCGGTGGCGGCCAGCGCGGTTTCGGGAGGGATCAGGTTTCGGCCCAGCAGTGCGACGACGGCGGAGCTATCCAGGGTCTTGCGGATGCCAAGATCGTCGAGTGCGCCGCGAGCATCGGGGCTGAAAATGGCGGCGGCCCGCATCAGCCAGTCTGGCAGCTGATGGCGCGGCACGCGCTGGGCGCGGTCTGGAAATTGCCGGGCAAGCGCCTGGGCCGCTTCGAGCAGGAACATGTGTCCTGCGCCCATGGGAAAGCGCTTGCCCCCGGCCTGGGGTGCCGTGAGGGCTTTGAGATGAGCCTGGGCCACGTCGCGCACATCGACGATCGCAAAGCCCAGGCGCGGCACGGCCGGCACCTTGCCGCCCAGCAGCATCTGCACCAGGGTCGCCGAGGTGCCGGGATCCTCGTCGAGCAAGGGCCCCAGGATCACACTGGGATTGATGGTGGCCAGTCTCTCATGGCGCCCGGCTGCGTCCATCAGCTCCCAGGCTCGCAGCTCAGCCCGGGTCTTGGATTCGACATAGGCGCTGATATTGGGGGCGTCCAGATTGGTCCAGTTCGCCGCGGTGAAGGGCGCGAGGCGCTCCTTGGGGTGGCCATAGGCGATGGCGGCCATCGAAGAGGTCAGGACGATCCGCTCCACCCCGGCCGCGAGCCCGGCGCGCACGGCCCGCTCGGTGCCGGCTACGGCCGGGCCGATCAGCGCTTGGCGGTCGCGTGGTTGGCGCATGACGAACGGCGAAGCGGTGTGGCAGACGAAGCGGCAGTCCTGGGCCGCGGCCTGCCAGCCGGTGTCGTCGTTAAGGTCGAGGGCCACGAAGTCGAGCCTGGAGACGTCACCCCCGGCCGCTGCCAGCGTTGCGCGCACCTTGTCGGCCTTGTCCAGGTTGCGCACGCTGCCGCGCACCCGATAGCCGTCCTCGAGCAGGGCCAACCCGACGTGCCCGCCCAGAAATCCGGAAATGCCAGTCAACAGAACCTGGTCGTGCATTGGGCCTCCGGCCGAGAGTGGGACGTTTGCCCTTCACATGGTCACGCGCCCAGGCTTGGACAAGCGCGACCATGCCAGGCCAGAGACGGTTTTGCGGAGCCGCGCTTTTCTAGAGACTGACCCAGCTGCCGGACTTGTCGCTGGCAAAGATTGCATCGAGGATGCGCATGTTCTGGATGGCATCCTCGATGCCGTAGGGCAGCGGCTTTTCGCCCAGAACGGCTAAAGCGAAGGCTTCGGCCTGCTCGGTGTACTGGTCCGATACGGGCAGGATCTCGCGGCGCGCCAGGCTGCGGTCGAAGCGCGAGCCGTCATCGACCAGAAGCGCGGTGCGCTCGCCTTGGGGCGCGTTGAACGGAATGACGATTTCCAGCCGCCCCTTGGTGCCGATGGCCTCGATCTTCTGGTGGCCCACCGCCTGGGTGGAGCAGGTGAAGGTGAGGCGCTTGCCATCGCCGAAATCGGCGATCACCGAAGCGAGCCGGTCGGTCTTGAACGCGGGATCGTAGTCGATCATCGACACCAGGCGCCGGGGTTCGGCGCCGAACAGGAAGCGGCCACCCACCACGGGGTAGCAGCCGATGTCGAGCACCGCGCCGCCCCCGATATCGGCCATGTTGCGCACATTGGCCGGATCGACGTTGAAATAGGAAAACACGCCGTTGACGGTGTGCACCTCGCCCAACTCGCCCGAATTGACGATCTCGCGGGCGCGCAGCCATTGGGGGTGGAAGCGCACCATGAAGGCTTCCAGCACAATGCGGTCGGACGGACAGGCGCGCAGGCCCTCGGCATCCTGAGCGTTGAGCGCGATGGGTTTTTCGCACAGAACGTGCTTGCCGGCCTTGGCGGCGGCCACGGTCATGGGCACGTGCAGATGGTTGGGCAGGGGGTTGTAGATGGCGTCGATTTCGGGGTCGGCCAGCAATTCCTCATAGGAGCCATAGGCCTTGGGAATGCCGAGCTTGTCGGCAGCCTGCCGCCCCTTGGCCAGATCGCGCGAGCCGATGGCCACCACCTTGGAATGGGGTGACTTCATGATGCCGGGAATGACCTTGGTCAGCCCGATATTGGCCGTCGACAAGATGCCCCAATTGACCTGCGCCATGCGTTTGCTCCTCCGCTGTCAGCGCGGGGAGTTAGGCGCACAAATGCAGATGGGGCAAGGGCCTTGGGGTGCCATTTCTTGTGCCCAGCAGATTCTCAACACCGCACCCTTGCGTATCAGGTTGTGATACGACATTTTGGGTATTGGCATTGTGCAAGATCGATGGCGAGGTGGATAAGGCGTGATCGTCTCGTTTTCCGGTCGCTTCGGTCAGGCAGTGGCGGAGGGACAATGTCCCAAGGGCTTTCCGGCGGATCTTATGCGGAGTGCCCAGCGTAAGCTGGCCATGCTCGCGGCAGCCGGGGAATTGACAGACCTGCGCGTGCCACCTGGCAACAGGCTCGAAAAACTTTCCGGTGACCGGGCAGGGCAGTATTCGATCCGCATCAACGATCAATGGCGAGTCTGTTTTCGTTGGGATCAGGGCGCACATGACGTCGAGATCACCGACTATCACCGAGGACGAAAGGGAGCCCACGTATGACGATACGCATCTGGCCGCCCGTGCATCCGGGCGAGATCCTAGAGCAGGAATTTCTCATGCCTCTGGGGCTGACACCCTATGCCCTGGCCAAGCGGCTGCATGTGCCCAGGACGCGGGTCGAACGCCTGGTGCGACAGGAAACGTCCATTACACCGGATACGGCCCTGCGGCTGGGCAAGGTCTTCGGCACGTCCGCGGATTTCTGGATCAACCTGCAGTCGGCCCATGACTTGACTCTGGCTGAGCGGGCGGTTGCGCTGGACGCTATAGTGCCGCTATCGGCCTGAGCCTATCGGCTCAGCTCAGGCCCAGCATCTGGTCCTGGCGCTGGCGCAGGGCAAAGAGGCGCGTGGTGGGGTCGGGGGCGGCGTTGTGGCGGGTCAGCAGGTCGCCCTTCTTGACCGGGGCCAGCACCTTGCCACCTTCGAGCAGGCCCACGGGTACGGCGGCCTGGGCGCGCGCATCGCCCACCGTCATGGTGAAGCTGCGATAGCAAGTTTCCCCAATGGCATCGAAGGTATCGCCCACGGCCAGGTCGCGCTTGGCCACGGCACACACTTCGGCCACGGGCTGGGGCAGGGGCACCATGTCGGGCTTGCCATAGAGCATGATGCGCGCGCAGCTGAGCGGCACTTCCAGGCTGGTGAGGTGATAGGGGCGGAAGAAGGCATAATAGGGCCCGTGCCCGATATGCAGATCGTCCATGCGTTCGATGATGCGCGGATGCTCGGCCTTGACGATGACGAAGACGCCGGGCGCCACGCCCTTGCCCACGGTATAGTCCACCACGCCCATGGAATTGAGCACGCCGCCATCTTCCTTGGGGATCAGCACCTTGGCCATGTCGTCGCGGTCGGCCTTGGGGCCGTGCATGCCCGGCACGTCCGGCACCAGGCCGGTGGCGTTGGCGATGGCGCACATTTCCACCATGGTCTTGGAGCCATCGATGAACTCCACCAGCATGCGCGGGTTCATGTTGCGGCGCGCCGCTTCCTCGCGATACTCGTCGGGCACCGCATCGTGGCGCAGGGGATTGTTCTTGCCCTTGCCGGCCGCCACGATGGGCAGGCCCAGGGCCGAAACGAACTCGATCAGCTCCATGCAGGACGAGGGCTCGTCGCCCGCCCCCACGGTATAGACCACGCCCAGCCGGTCCGCTTCCTTCTTGAGATAGGGGCCGATGGTGACGTCGGCCTCCACGTTCATCATCACCAGATGCTTGCCGTGCTCCATGCCCAACAGGTCGAAATCGGCGGCGACGCCCGGCTTGCCGGTGGCATCGATGATGACGTCGACCAGCGGATTGGTGACCAGGAGATCGGTGGAGGTGATGGCGATCTTGCCCGCCTCGATCGCTTCGGTCACCTTGGCCTGCGAGGTGGCCTCGCGGCCATTGCTGTCATCGCCATAGGCGATGCGCATGGCCTCGAGCGCGGTATGGGGCCGGCGGGTGGAAATGGCGGCGATCTCGAGCCCGGGCATCAGCGACACCTGCGTCACCAGGTCTGTGCCCATCTCGCCCGAGCCGATCACCCCGATGCGGATGGGCTTGCCGGTTTCGGCGCGGGCGGCCAGGTCGCGGGCAATGCCGGTCAGATGGATCTTGCGCGTCATGGGCTTGGCTTCTTTCGGCGGATGCAGGAGCGTTTCCCCCAACGCGATAGCATCGGCATCGCACCATTGGAACAGGCAAACGGGCCACCCCGTTGCAGCCAGGCAACGGGCATGAGATGAAGGCGGGGGTGGAGAAGACCATGGCAGACGTCGAGATCGGCATAGAGGGTGGCCTGGGGGTGATTACCCTCAATCGCCCGGAGGCGATCAATGCGCTGACCCGGGAAATGGTCGAGGCCATGTCCAGGGCGCTGAGCGGGTGGAAGGGCGAGGCGCGCGTCAAGGCGGTGCTGCTCGAAGGGCGCGGGGAGCGCGGCTTTTGCGCTGGCGGCGACGTGCGCGCGGTGCGCGCCGGGATCGTGGCGGGTCGCACCGAGGCGGCGCTGGCCTTCTTTGCCGCCGAATACGCGCTCAACGCGCTCATCGCGAATTATGAAAAGCCGGTGGTGGCGCTGACCCATGGCGTGGTGATGGGCGGGGGCATCGGGCTGGCCGGCCATGCCGGGTTTCGCTTCACCACCATGGCAAGCCGGTTTGCCATGCCCGAGGGCGCCATCGGCTTTGTGCCCGATGTGGGCGTCAATTTCATTCTGGCCAAGGCCATGCCCGAAAGGGCGCTGCATTTTTTGATGACCGGGGAGCCGATCGGCCCGGCCGATGCGGTCAAGCTGGGTTTGACCGATTGCGTGATCGCCAATGACCGACAGGCCGGGGTGCGCGAACGCATCGTGGCCGCGGCCTCCACCGGCGATGTCGAGACCAGTCTCACTGGCATCATGCATAGCGAGATCGTGGAAACCGAGCCCGCTGCCATGGCCGCGCTGGCCGAGCGGCTGGCGCCCGCCTATGCCCAGGAAGCGGCCGAGGACATGGTGGCCGTGATCGCCGAAATGGCCGACACCGATGCCGAGATCCGGGGCGTGCTGCGGGTGATCGACAAGCGCTGCCCCACCAGCGTGGTGGCGGCGGTCGACAGCTATCGCGCCTCGCGTTCGGCCCGCGACATCGCCGACGTGTTGGCCCGCGACCTGCGGCTGGCGCGCTACATGGCGCAGCGAACCGATTTCCACGAGGGCGTGCGAGCCGTGCTGGTGGACAAGGACCATCGCCCGACCTGGTCGCCCGAGCGCATCGAAGAGGTCGACAGCCAGGCCATCCTGGAGTTGGTCTCGTAGGGAGTTGTCAACTCCCTGCGCGTTTACCCCAAGGCCCGATTAGCAGTTCTTCAATCGGTTCCAGGACATAAAGGCGGCCTCGATTTGAGGAGCCTTGCCTCGCCATGCTCGCCAGTGCCGCCTCGGCCTTGTCATTGCCAATCCTGCTGGACGTTGCCGCCCTGCCGGACCTTGCCGGGCGCCTGGACACCGCGCTGGACCTGGGCGATGTGCGTCTCGATGGCGCGGGGGTGGAGCGCGTCGCTGCCAATGGCGTGCTGCTGCTGCTGGCTGCCGGGCAGGCGGCCCAGGCCCGGTCGCGGGCGCTGGTGTTGAGCCAGCCCAGCCCGGCCCTGTGCGAGGCTGCGCAACGGCTGGGGCTGGAGCGGCACCTGGCGCTGATCTGCGAGGAGCATCCCTCATGCGCATTCTGACCGTGGACGACAGCAAGACCATGCTGGCCATGCTCGAGCACACGCTGGTGCGGGCCGGCTATGAGGTGGTGCAGGCCGAAAACGGCGCAGAGGGGCTGGCCCGCCTCGCCGACCAGCCGGTAGACCTGGTGATCACCGATGTGAACATGCCGGTGATGGATGGCATCGAATTCATCCGCCAGGTGCGGGCTTCGGGCGCCAATGCCGGGCTGCCGATCCTGATCCTGAGCACCGAGAGCAGCCCCGAGAAGCGCCAGCTGGGCAAGGCCGCCGGCGGCACCGGGTGGATCGTGAAACCCTTCGACCCCGACAAGCTGGTCAGCGTCATCCAGCGCGTGGTGCACTGAGCGGCCATGGACGAGCTGGACGTTTTCAAAGCCACCTATTTCGAGGAATGCGCGGAGCTGCTGACCGAGCTGGAAGCTCAGTTCGCGGCCATGGCGGATGGCGACAAGTCGGCCGCGCGGCTCAACGCGGCGTTCCGCGCCGTCCACTCGATCAAGGGGGGCGCGGGGGCCTTCGGCTTTGCCGAGCTAGTGCAATTCTCGCACGCCTTCGAAACCCTGATGGACCAGATGCGCGCCGGCAAGGTGGCGGCCAGCGACACGGTGCTGGCCCAGTGCATGCGCGCCACCGACCTGCTGGCCGATTTCGTCGATGCGGCGCGGAACGGCGCGGCGCTGCCGGCCGATTTCGGCGCCAGGGAGCGCGACCAGTTTGACCGGCTGTGCGGCGGGCAGGCGGAGGAGGACTTGGCCGAGGTCGATGACGATCCCTTCGGGCTCGATTTCACGCCCGTGCCGGTGGTCATCGCCAGTGCGGCCGAGCCCGCCCAGGGCTGGCGCATCCGGTTTGCACCGCACCGCGCGCTCTACGAGAACGGCAATGATCCGCTGCTGTTGCTGCGCGAGCTGGGACGGCTGGGCAGCCTGGAGGTCACCGCCGAGGTGATGGCGCTGCCACCGCTCGATGGTTTCGATCCACTGGAGAGCTATTGCACCTGGGACCTCGTGCTGCACGGCGCCGAGATCGGGTTGGGCACGGTGCGCGAGGTGTTCGAATTCGTCGAGGGCGAGTGCCTGTTGGAGATCGAGCCGCTGGTGCCCGACGAGCACGCCGAGCCCGAGGCTGCAGGCCTGAGCTTTGCCGATCTGGCGGCGCAATTGCTGTCCGAGCCAGTCGCCGCTAAGCCGGTGCCCGAGCCTGTTGCCCTGCAACCAGAGGCCGGTCGGCCCGAAGCCAGCCAGTCGATCCGGGTCGATCTCGAAAAGGTCGACCGCGTGGTCAACATGGTGGGCGAGTTGGTGATCACCCAATCGATGCTGACCCAGCAGCTCGACGACGTGCTGCGCGCGCGCTACCCCGAACTGGTGCGCGGGCTCGAGGTTTTGGCCCAGACCACGCGCGGCCTGCAGGATGCGGTGATGGCGATCCGGGCGCAACCGGTCAAGGCCGTGTTCTCGCGCATGCCGCGCCTCGTGCGCGAGCTGGCCGCCAAGACCGGCAAGTCGATCCGGCTCGAAACCCAGGGTGAAGCCACCGAGATCGACAAGGCCGTGCTCGAGCAACTGGCCGATCCGCTCATGCACATGATCCGCAATTCGGCCGATCACGGCATCGAGGCCCCCGAGGGGCGACTGGCTGCGGGCAAGGCCGAAACCGGCACCATCAGGCTATCGGCCGAGCAATCGGGCGGCAACATCCTGGTGGTGGTGGAAGATGACGGGGCGGGCATAAACCGCGAGCGCGTGGCCCAGATCGCCCGCCAGCGCGGCCTGGTGGCGCCTGACCAGCCGCTCAGCGATGACGAAATCGACAACCTGATCTTTACGCCGGGCTTTTCCACCGCCAGCCAGGTCAGCGACATTTCCGGTCGCGGCGTGGGCATGGACGTGGTGCTGGCCAACATCAAGCGGCTGGGCGGCTCGGTGGCGGTGCGCTCCTGGCCGGGCCGGGGCACGCGCATGACGCTGCGGCTGCCGCTGACGCTGGCCGTTCTGGACGTGATGATGGTGGAACTGGCGGGCCTGTCCTATGTGATCCCGCTCTCCTCGATCATCGAAACCTTCCAGTCATCCAAGGCGCAGATGTCCCAGGTTCCCGGCGGGGGACGGCTGGTGCAGGTGCGCGGGCACTATGTACCGCTGATCGATCTGGGCGAGGCCTTCGGGCTGGCGCGCCGGGCAGGTGACGTGCCGCGCTTCGTGGTGCTGTGCGAAGGCGATGCCGGCAGCCGCCTGGCGCTGCTGGTGGATGACATTCTGGGTCAGCAGCAAGTGGTAATCAAAAGCCTGGAGCAGAACTACGAGCGGGTTGCCGGCATCGCGGGCGGCACCATTCTAGGCGATGGCACCGTCGCCCTGATCATCGATGTGGGCGATTTGAAAACCCTGGCGCGCCGCGCCGCAGCCTGACGGAGCCAAGAGCATGCAGACCCTGAGCCTTCAGGACGATTTCGGCGATCTCGATGGCACGGCCCAAGCCGACGCCATCCAGCTCATCGCCTTTTCGGTGGGCGAGCAGACCTACGGGGTGGAAATCACCACCGTGCGCGAAATCCGCGCCTGGAACGGGGCCACGCCGCTCCCCAACAGCCGCGACTTCGTGCGCGGGGTAATCAATCTGCGCGGCACCATCGTGCCAATTTTCGATCTGCGCGCGCGCTTTGGCGGCGGCCAGACCGATCCGGGCAAGACCCATGTGGTGGTGGTGCTCTCGGTGGGCGAAAAATGGGTCGGCATTCTGGTCGATGCGGTCAGCGACATCCTGACCGTGGGCGCAAGCGCCATCCACGCCATCCCCGACGGCCAGGGCGTCGAGGGCGCCTTGCTCAAGGGGCTCATCACCCATGACGGCAAGATGGTGGGGCTGATCGACCTGCACGCCGTGATCGCCCAGGGCCGCGCCGAGGGCTGAGGGCGGTCAGAAGAGCTCGATATCGGCCCCAGCCGGGCGGCGGCGCTCGCCGTTGAGTTCGTCCAGCGTCGTCGGCCGATCGTGAGCGGCTGGCACTTGAGCCATGCGCGCCAGCTCCCGGCAACGCTGGGCTATGCGATCATGGGCTTGCAGCGCGACCACGATGGCATCGAGACCGGCCCGACGCCGCAAAGCGTCCGGCGCCGTGGCATCGGCAAGAGCCTTGGCGATGGCCTGCCCGGTGGCTTCGGCAAGCTGGGCCGTCTCGTGCAACAGGCGGGGCAGGTCCGGGGCGGGCATGGGATCTCCGTATTCGTATTGCCCGATGCTAGCGGGCTTTCCTCAAGGCAAGGTTGCCGGGCCATTGCCCGGCATGGGGCAAGGCCATCGAAATCTAAGGCCCATGCCGATCGGGGGCCGGGTTTAGGGCTTCTGCAAGCGATCCCGGGCTAGGATGGCATCGTACAGTCCAAGTTGGTTTGATGTTCGCACCCGCCTTTCCAGATCTGCCGTCCCCCGGCGCCACGATTGCGGTGCATCAGGGCGATTGCGTCGTGTCCAGGGACCCCACTACCGTGCTGTCGACCGTGCTGGGCTCCTGCATTGCCGCCTGTGTCTGGGACAGCCAGGCGCGTCTGGGCGGCATGAACCATTTCCTGCTCGCCGCCCCGGGGCATAATGCGGCCGATCGCTGGGGCGCCTCGGCCCGCTATGGCGCCTTCGCCATGGAACAACTGCTCAACACGGTCTTGGCGCAAGGGTCGGGCCGGAAAGCCAATCTGGTGCTCAAGCTGTTCGGTGGCGCGCGCATAACGGCGGCGCTGACCGATGTGGGCGCGGGCAATATTGCCTTCGTGCAGCGCTTCATGGCACAGGAAGGCTATCAGCCTGCGGCCCAGGATTTGGGCGGGACCAGCGCGCGGCGCGTGCTGTTTGCCCCCGCCTCGGGCCGCGCCTTCGTCAAACGCCTCGATCTGGGGGATGGGGCATCCATCGCCCGCGCCGAACTCGATTTTGCGAGCCGGCAGGCGAGGGGACCGGCAGGCGGGGACGTCGATCTGTTCTGATCCTTGGTTACCGGAATCTTACCGGCGCAAGACCGCGTTAACTGTTCGTTAACCAGTATGACGTTATGCTGTCGCATGGCCCGCTTTGCGATCTTTCCTGGTGCAGTCTGATGCGTCCCCTGGTCCAGTCCGCGCTGGCCTGTGCGATCCTGGCGGCATTGCTGCTGGGGCTCGGGGTGGTTCTGGGCGTCACCGGGGGTGAGGTCGTCGTACTGGTTGCCCTGGGGGCACTGGCGATGGCCTTCACCCTGGCGCTGGGTCTGTTGGCCGAACGCGCCAGTGCCCGCCGATTGGGCACGCTGGCCGGCGCGCTGGGGCTGACGCGCAGCGAGGCGCAGGCCGAGCCTATCATTGCCGCACTCACGGCCAGGCTCGAACAGGCCCTGCCCAGCCGCACTGCCTTGCGGGCCATGGCGCTGCCCATGCTGATCGCCGATGCCGGCGGGCGCATTCTGTGCGCCAGTGCCGGCATGCGCGCACTGTTGGGGCCCATCGAGCAGGGCATGGTCAATGCCAGCCTGGGTCTTAATCCTCATGACGGCGACGGGGTACTGGTCGCCGGGCAGCGGTTTGCGGTGGAACGCCGCGCCCTGGGCGGGCATGTGCTGATCACGCTCAACCCTTCGGGCCACGTGCTGCCCGAGGACGAGCTGGAGGCGTTTGCCGAGGCCCTGCGCATGGGGCAGACCGGGTTCCGGTTCGATCCCGATGCCGTGGCGCGCCTGCCTGGGCTGGGCCTGCTCAATCTGGGCATGGAAACCATCGACCGTAGCGCCAGTTCTCTGCGTCGCCTGGCGTCGGGCGAGGCCCTCAATAGCTGGGAATTGCAGCGCAGCGGTGCCTGGGCCGACGAGATTCGCGGCATCGGCGCTTTGCTGCGCGCCGCCAATGAAGAGCGCGATGCCGCCGCCGCCGCGCGCGACCGGCTCGCCCACGGGCTCGAAGCTGCCGGGCAGGGCATGGATCGCCATCGCGCGGCAACCGAGCGGCTGGCCCAATGCGGGCAGGCCATGCGGCGGGGCCACGAAGCGGCGCGCCAGGCCTTGCGCCTGGGCCTGGCCGCCATCGCCCCGACGCGCGCCGGCGCCGAGGAAGCCCAGGATCTGGCCCAGGAATCCGCCAGCGCAGCCCAGTCGGCGCGCGCCAGCCAGGCCAGGCTGTTGGCGCTGATGGCCCAGCTGGCGACCCAAGCCACCGAGCTTGCGCGCGCGGTCCATGCCCCCGAGGCGCAGGCCCAGTTGCGCGATATGAGCGGGCGGCTCGAACATGGCCTGCATGCCCTGCGCGGCCAGGCCGGGCTGGCCGAGAGCGAGTTGGTCGATCTTGCCAATCTGGTGGAAGCCCTAGGCCAGCATTTACGCAATTTCAGGAGTGCAGCCGATACCATCGGCGCGGCCGTGGAAACCGGGCAGCAGGCCTTGCAGCATCTCGATGCGCAGGTGCTGGCGGTCGAAGCGGAAGCCGAAAGGGCCTTGGCGCTGCCCAAACGACAGGCGCGCCGGGCATGATACAGGGGATGTAGCGATGGACACTGGCGAATTGGCACTCTCGGATGCCGAGTTCGCCGCCATCCAGGCCCTGATCCACCAAGCCGCGGGCATTACGCTCAGCCAATCAAAACGCACGCTGGTGATCTCGCGCCTGTCCCGACTCGTGCGCCAGGCCGGTTGTGCCAGCTTTGCCCAATATACGCAGCGCTTGAAGGCCGGCGAGGGGACCGAGCGGCAGGCCTTCGTCAATGCGCTGACCACCAATCTCACGCGGTTCTATCGCGAGGAGCACCATTTCGAGCATTTGCGCCAGCATGTGGGGCGGCTCCTGGCGACGCGCCCACGCGTCAATCCCGACGGGCGGGGGAGGCTGCGCATCTGGTCGGCCGGGTGCTCGACCGGGCAGGAGGCCTATACCGTGGCGCTCGATCTATGCGCTGCGTTTCCCCAATTGCAGCACTGGGACTTCCGCATCCTGGCCACCGATATCGACACCAAGGTGCTCGAGACGGGCGAGCTGGGGCGATATGGCCTTAACGATATCGAGGGGCTTGAGCCCGCGCGTCGCAAGCTGTTCGAGATCGAGGGGGGCGTGGTGCGCGTGCCCGGCCCGGTGCGCACCAAGGTGGCGTTCAAGCCGCTCAACCTCAACGGGGCCTGGCCCATGCGCGGACCGTTCGACGCGATCTTTTGCCGAAACGTCGCGATCTATTTCGATCGGCCCACCCAGGCGCGGCTATTCGGGCGGCTGGCCGAGATGCTGGCGCCCCAGGGCGTGCTCTATATCGGCCATTCCGAACACATCGCCACGCCCAATACGGGCCTCAAGCTCGTAGGCAAGACCATCTACCAGGCCAGGACGGCCGGAAAGCAGGCAGCATGACCATCAAGGTGCTGGTGGTCGATGACAGCCCCCTGATCCGCCAGGTGTTGTGCCGCACATTGGGCGCAGATGGCGACATCGAGGTGGTGGGCGCCGCCGAGAACGCCATGGCGGCCCGCGAGGCGATCAAGCGGCTCAACCCCCATGTCCTGACCCTCGACATCGAGATGCCCGACATGAACGGGCTCGATTTTCTCGACCGGGTGATGCGGCTGCGGCCCATGCCGGTGGTGATGGTATCGACCCTGACCACAAGGGGGGCGAGCGAAACGCTGCTGGCGCTGGAACTGGGCGCGGTCGATTTCGTCGCCAAGCCCGATGCCACGCTGTCGGGCGGGCTGGAGCGGTTCTGCGCGGCGCTGCGCGACAAGGTGCGGGCCGCCGCCCTGGCCGATGTGCGAGCCAGAGTTGTCCCCACCCCGCCCCGCAGCGAGCGCGCGGGGCCGATGCCGGCCGGGGCGGTGATCGCCTTGGGGGCCTCGACCGGCGGGGTGGAAGCCATTCGCTGCGTGCTGAGCGGGCTGGGCCCGCACATGCCGCCCGTGGTGATTGCCCAGCACATGCCCGAGGGTTTTACCGCCCGCTTTGCCGCGCGGCTCAACGAACTTGCCCCCATGACCGTGCTGGAAGCGCAGGACCGCCAGCCGCTGGAGTCGGGCCACGCCTATGTGGCGCGCGGCGACCGGCATTTACGGGTGGAGCGCCAGTCCGGTCGGCTGGTGGCTCGCCTTAGTCAGGATGCGCCTATTTCGGGCCATCGGCCCAGCGTGGATGCGCTGTTTGCCTCGGTGGCCCAGACTTGCGGGCCGCGCGCCATCGGCGTGATCATGACCGGCATGGGCCGGGACGGGGCGCAGGGCCTCAAGGCCATGCATGCGGCCGGCAGCCACACCATAGGCCAGTCTCCCGCCTCGTGCCTGGTCTATGGCATGCCGCGTGCGGCCTTCGAGGCCGGAGCCCTCAGCGAGCAGGTTCCGCTCGAAAAAATCGCCGGCAGGCTGGCCGAGGTGCTGGCGCGCCTGCCCCAGGCGGCCTGAACCGGCCGGCCCGGAGCGGCTGGCCACGATCACTCACACGGCCCCGATGGGCACAATCAGAAGGTTTTCAATCGACGATGCCAAAAGCCAGCGCCATCAAGGTTCTCGTGGTGGACGATCAGCAGTCCATGCGCGGCATCTGCAAGTATATCCTCAACCAGCTGGGCTTCGTGGACATCGTGGAAGCGCGCAGCGGCCGGGATGCGTTGAGCAAGCTCGAACAGGCCAGCGTCGACCTGATCATCTCGGACTGGAACATGGACGACGTCGACGGCCTGACCCTGTTGCGCGTCATCCGCAAGCATCCGCGCACACAGGCTCTGCCATTCATCATGGCCACTGGCCGCTCGGACATGGAGCAGGTCAAGGAAGCCATTGCGGCAGGTGTCAACAATTATATCGTGAAGCCGTTCGACGCCATGACTGTCAAGAAGCGCATCGAGGCCGTCATCGGGCCGCTCTCTTGAGGTTGTTTAAGTAAAACTACGGCCGCAGGCTTTCGTCCCAGAATAACATCCGGTGCGCACAATGAGTGCGTCGGGTGCTTGTTTGGGGATGACGAGTATGGACTTTTGGAGATGGGGGCGCGAGCGCCGGCTGCAACGTGGCAAGATCGCCGCTATCGAACGCAGCCAGGCCGTAGTGGAGTTTGCGCTGGACGGCACGGTGCTGCGGGCGAACGGCAATTTCCTGGCAGCCCTGGGCTATGAGGCCGACGAGGTGGTGGGGCGCCACCACTCCATGTTCATGGACCCCGCCCAGGCGCAGGGCGCCCAATACGCCACCTTCTGGCAGGCCTTGGCACGGGGGCAGTGCCAGGCCGGCGAATTCCGGCGGCTGGGCAAAGGCGGGCGCGAGGTCTGGATCCAGGCCAGCTACAACCCCATCCTGGACAAGAAGGGCAGGCCGGTTCGCATCGTCAAGTTCGCCAGCGACATTACCGCGCAAAAGCACCTTGCCACGGACCATGCCGGAAAGGTGGCGGCCATCGGACGGGCCCAGGCAGTGATCGAGTTCGCCCTCGATGGCACGATTTTGAGCGCCAACGACAATTTCCTGGCCGTCATGGGCTATCGGCTCGAAGACATCGCCGGGCGGCATCACCGCATGTTCGTGGAGCCCGCCGCCGCGCATAGCCACGATTACGAAGCGTTCTGGGAGCGCTTGCGCCAGGGCCACTTCGTGGCCGCCGAGTTCAAGCGCATCGGGCAGGCCGGGCGCGAGGTGTGGATCCAGGCCAGCTACAACCCGGTATTCGACAGCACGGGCCGACCGTTCAAAGTGGTCAAGTTTGCCCATGACATTACCGAGCGCAAACGCGCCGAAGCGGTGATCGGCATGCTCAAGGCCAGCCTCGAAAAGCTGGCGCAGGGCAATCTGTCGGGGCGCATCGACAGCCAGTTTTCCGGGCAATACGAAGATCTGCGGCTGGCCTTCAACCAGTCGCTGGGCCGCATTGGCGAGATCGTTTCGGGGCTGCGCACCACCTCGCGCGCGCTCAAGACCGCGACCAGCGAAATCCTGTCGGGTGCCAACGATCTGGCCGAGCGCACGACGCGCCAGGCGGCCACCATCGAGGAGACCAGTGCCGCCATGGAGCAGCTGGCCAACACGGTTGCCGACAATGCCCGCCGCGCCGCCGAGGCCTCGGCCAAGGCCAACGCCGTCAGCCAGACCGCCAGCGCGGGCGGCGAGGTGATGAAAAAGGCCAATGAGGCGATGGACAAGATCTCAGCCTCCTCGGCCAAGATCTCCTCGATCATCGGCATGATCGACGACATTGCCTTCCAGACCAATCTTCTTGCCCTCAACGCCTCGGTCGAAGCGGCCCGGGCGGGGGATGCCGGCAAGGGCTTTGCCGTGGTGGCGGTGGAAGTGCGCCGCCTGGCCCAGAGCGCGGCCGGCGCCTCGGCCGAGGTCAAGGCGCTGATCGAGCAGAGCGCCGGTGAAGTGCGGAGCGGATCGCGGCTGGTATCGGAAGCGGCCGACAAGCTCTTGGCGATGCTGGGCGCGGTGCAGGAAAACTCGCTGCTGATGGACGGGATCGCCACGGCCAGCCGCGAACAGGCCGCTTCCATCGTCGAGGTCAACACCGCCGTGCGCCAGATGGACGAGATGACCCAGCATAATGCGGCGCTGGTGGAACAGACCAATGCGGCCATCGAGCAGACCGAAGGACAGGCCTCCGAACTCGATCGCATCGTGGATGTGTTCAGCCTGTCTGGCGAGCGGGACGCGCCCGCCGAGCCTGCCGTTCCGCTTGGGGCGCGGGCCATGCGCGACAAGCTCGCCAAGGCTGCACGCAGCTATCTCAGCGAGGGCAATGCGGCGATCTCGCGCGATTGGGCCGAGTTTTGAGCGCACCCTTGTCGAGCCCGGCTTCCGCGTGATCAAACAAAGGCCTTCGATCACGCGGGAAGGCGCATGCGCATGCTGACCATCGGCCTTGTGGCCCATGACGACAAGAAGGACGATATGGTGGCCTGGGCCGGGCGCAACCGCGCCGTGCTGGAGCGCCATCGGCTGGTGGGCACGGGCACGACGGGCGGGCGCGTGGCCCAGGGGACCGGCCTTGCCGTGGAGCGGCTCAAGAGCGGCCCGCTGGGCGGGGACGCGCAATTGGGCGCCATGATCGCCGAGGGGCGGCTGGACGTGCTGATCTTCTTCCAGGATCCTTTGACCGCCCTGCCGCATGACGTGGACGTCAAGGCGCTCAACCGGCTGGCCACGCTCTACAACATTCCCTTTGCCTTCAATGCGGCGACCGCCGACGCCATCATGAGCGCCATGGCGCTGCAAGCTGCGCAGGAGCAGGGCGTTTCAGCGCAAGGTTGACCGAGCGCAAGCCTTGTGAACAGATGCGCCAAAACGGGCATCAGACCCGTCAATAATCATTTGGTCGGGGCATGTCTGCTTGGCAAGCAATCTGGTAATCGACGTCCAGGACGTCACGAAACGCTTTGGCGGCCTGACGGCCGTCAACAAATGTTCGCTCTCGGTCACCCGCGGCTCCATCACCGGGCTGATCGGCCCCAATGGGGCGGGCAAGACCACGCTGTTCAACATGGTGGCGGGCACCATCGTGCCCGACAGCGGCAGGATCATGTTCGACGGGCGCGACGTGACCGGGCTGAAACCCCACGAGCTGTTCAAGCGCGGGATGTTGCGCACGTTCCAGATCGCGCATGAATTTTCCCAGATGACGGCGCTGGAAAACCTGATGATGGTGCCCGGCGACCAGCCGGGGGAATCGCTGCTCAAGACCTGGTTTTCGCCTGGCAAGGTCTACGAGCACGATCTCAAGGTGCGCCAGAAGGCCCTCGACGTGATCGACTTCCTCAAGCTCGGCCACGTCAAGCACGAGCTGGCCGGCAACCTCTCGGGGGGCCAGAAAAAGCTGCTCGAGTTGGGTCGCACCATGATGGTGGATGCCAAGCTGGTGCTGCTCGACGAGGTGGCCGCCGGTGTCAACAAGACGCTGCTGCAGGATCTGGCTGCCAATATCGAGCGGATGAACAAGGAGTTGGGCTATACCTTCTTTGTCATCGAGCACGACATGGACCTGATCGGGCGGCTGTGCGACCCGGTGATCGTGATGGCACAGGGCGAAAAGATCGCCGAAGGCCCCATGAGCGAGATCCGGGCCAATCCCGAAATCGTGGAAGCCTATTTCGGCACCGCGCTGGAGACGGCGTAAATGGCGCTCATCGAACTGACGGACGTCGTGGGCGGCTATGGCGGCGCGCCCATCCTCAACGGCGTCAACATCGCCATCGAGCAATCCGACATCGGGGTGATCGTGGGGCCCAACGGGGCCGGCAAATCCACCACGCTCAAGGCTATCTTCGGCCTGCTCAAGGTGCATTCGGGCAGCATCGTCTATGACGGGCGCACCGTTACCAACTGGCTGCCCGACCGGCTGGTGCCGGTGGGGCTCTCCTTCGTGCCCCAGGAAAAGAACGTCTTTACCTCCATGAGCGTGGAGGAGAATCTCGAAATGGGTGCCTTCATCCGCAAGGATGATTTCTCGGCGACCCTGGCGAGCATTTACGACATGTTCCCGCCGCTCAAGGACAAGCGCCGCCAGCCGGCGGGCGAGCTGTCGGGCGGGCAGCGCCAGATGGTGGCCATGGGGCGGGCGCTGATGAGCCAGCCCAAGCTGTTGATGCTCGACGAGCCCTCGGCGGGCCTGTCGCCGCGCTATGTGGGCGAGATCTTCGAGCAGATCGTCAAGGTCAACCAGGCGGGCGTAGGCATTTTGATGGTCGAGCAGAACGCGCGGCAGGCGCTGGCCTTTGCCTCCAAGGGCTTCGTTCTGGCCGGCGGCAAGAACAGTTTTACCGGCACGGGACGTCAGTTGCTCGACGATCCGGACGTGGCCAGAAGTTTCCTGGGGGGCTAGGCCTGAAGTGACCGAACTGATTTTCTTCATCAACCAGGTCGTGATCTCCGGCGTGGTGCTAGGCTCGATCTATGCCCTGGGCGCCATCGGGGTCACCCTGATCTTCGGCATTCTGCGTTTTGCCCATTTCGCCCATGGCGACATGATGACCATGGGGGCCTTCATTGCCTTCCTTCTGGCCATGGGCTGTGCGGCGCTGGGCATCGTGACCCCCATCCCCACCGGGTTCCTGGTGCTGCCTCTGGCCATGGCCATTGCGGCGGTGATCGCACTGGGCATCGACAAGGGCTTTTACGCGCCCTTGCGCAAGCGCGGCGCGCGGCCGGTGACCCTGCTTATCGCCTCGATCGGCGTGACGTTGATGATCCAGGGCCTCATCCGCCTGTTCTTCGGCGCCGGCAGCTGGAGTTTCTTCGATTACGGGGAGACCAAGACCATCATGCGCATCGATACCAGCGCCATCGGTTCCACCCGGCCGCTGGTGTTCACCGAGCCGCAACTGCTGATGGTGATCGTCACTATCGTGGCGGTGGTGGCGCTGCACCTGTTTCTCACCCGCTCCAAATTCGGTAAGGCCATGCGGGCCATGGCCGATAATGCCGATCTGGCACAGGTTTCGGGCATCAACACCCAGCTGGTGGTGCGCATCACCTGGCTGATCGCGGGGGCCCTGGCCTGCGCGGCCGGCACCATGCTGGCGCTCGACGTGTCGCTGAAGCCCGATCTGGCGTTCAACATCGTCCTGCCCATCTTTGCCGCTGCCATCGTGGGCGGGCTGGGGCAGTCCTATGGCGCCATAGCGGGCGGCTTCCTGATCGGGTTTGCCGAAACGCTGGCCGTGTTCAACTGGACCGTAGTGCTGCGGCCCCTGGCCGGACTCTTGCCTGAAGGCATGATGCTGCCGGCCAATCTGGCGCTGGTGCCCACCGAATATAAGCTCACCGTGGCCTTCGTCATCCTGGTGGTAACGCTGCTCGTGCGGCCCACGGGTATCTTCAAGGGAGCCTCGTCATGACCGCCGCGCCCTCGGCCAAGCGGGCCATCGTGCTGTTTGCAGGTCTCTTCGTGCTCATTCTGGCAGTGGGGGTGGCGCTGGGCCTGCCTTTCACCACCAGCCGCCTGATCGAGGCCGCCGCCTATGCGCTGATCGCGCTGGGCCTCAACATCCAGTGGGGCTATGGCGGGCTGTTCAACTTCGGCATCATGGGGTTCTTGATGGTGGGCGGCTTTGCCGTCACCTTCGTGTCCTATCCCGTCAATGCCGCATTCTGGGGCTCGGAGGGGCCGGCCTATCTGGGCCGGGCACTGCTGGCTTTTGTCGGGGGCGCCGTTCTGGTGCTGCTGGCGCGCCAGGCGCACCGGATCGGCATACGCGGCGGCTGGCAGATGGCGCTGACCGTCATCGCCTGGTTTGCCGCCTACATCCTCTATCGCAGCCAGATCGATCCGGCCGCCGCCTATATCGAAGCGGGCGCCGGCTGGGTGGGCGGGCTGGGCCTGCATCCGCTGCTGGGCTGGCTCTTTGGGGGCGTGCTGGCCGCCGGCGTCGCCTATGTCATCGGCAAGATCTGCCTGGGGTTGCGAACCGATTACCTGGCCATTGCCACCATCGGTATTTCCGAAATCGTGCGCGCCCTGATCAAGAACATGGACTGGCTGACGCGCGGCACGCTGACCGTATCGCCTATCCAGTGGCCCGTGCCGACTCCGCAGAATTACCAGGCGGCGGGGCTGGGTAATCTCGATGCGCTTTTGGCCGCGCGGCTGGGCTTTTTCGTCTTCACCCTTCTGGTGCTGGGCTTTGCGTTCTTTCTCATTCACCGCGCCTATGGCGGGCCTTGGGGCCGCATGATGCGCGCCATCCGCGACAACCACGTCGCCGCCAGCTCGATGGGCAAGGATGTGACGCGCCGCCAGCTCGAAATCTTCGTGCTCGGCTCGGTGCTGATGGGCATTGGCGGCGCCATTCTGGTCAGCTTCGTGCAGATCAACGATCCCTCGAGCTACCAGCCGATCAATCATACCTTCCTGGTGTGGGTGATGGTGATCGTGGGCGGGGCCGGCAACAATCTGGGCGCGGTGTTCGGTGCGGTGCTGATCTACCTGGTCTGGGTGATTTCCGAGCCATTGGCCAAGACCGTATTCGACTTGGTCAGCGGCTGGTCCACCACCATGGGCTGGGGCGCCATTCCCGAGATCGAGGCGCGGTCGGCGCAGATGCGCGTTTTCGTTCTGGGTCTGGTAATCACCATCGCGCTGCGTTACGCGCCCAAGGGGCTGATCCCCGAGCGCGTGCGGCGCGAAAGCTAAAGAGACGAGAAGGCCTGCCGGGTTACTCCGGCAGGCGCACGCTGCCGTCCTCGGCAATGGGAAAGCCGGGATTGTAGGCGATTTCCCACAAGTGCCCGTCGGGATCGGCGACATAGCCGGCATATCCGCCCCAGACCTTGTCCTGGGCCCGGCGCACCAGCGTGCCCCCGGCCTGCAGGAACAGCCCCATGGCCGTATCGACTTCGTCCTTGGTACGGGTATTGTGCGCCAGCGCCACGCCCGAAAAGCCCTCGCCGAATGGGGCCAGGCCCGCATCTTCCGCCAGATCCTCGCGGGAATAAAGCGAGAGCACGATGCCCCCGAGCTGGAAGAAGGCTACCCCTTCGGCGGCGCGCATGCCGCGCAGCCAGCCCAGCTTTTCGTAAAAGGCTACGGCCCGGGCGAGATTGCCGACACCCAGGGTGATCAGGGACAGGCGCTGCTCCATGAGGGCACTCCATACATCTCAGAGGTGCTCATTCTAGCATCACAGGGCTGGCCCTGCGCAAGAAAAAGGCCCGGAGCACTGCTCCGGGCCTTCGGAAACCGGTGATCCAGAGCGTTACTGGATCTCGCCCTTTTCCACGAAGCTGCCGCCTTCGACGGCCAGTTCCACGATGATGCCATCCACGTCGCCGACCTCGTCGAAGTCCAGCGCGCCGCCGGCGCCGTCATAGTCGATGTCGGTGCCGGCAGCCAGAAGCTCGACGGCCTTGGACCATTCGCCGGGCAGGATCTTCTCGCCAGGGGCGGAAGCCACGTCGCGCAGGGCCTGGGCCAGGCCGTCACGGCTGGCCGAACCGTTCTTTTCGATGGCCAGGGCCAACAGGAACGCCGCGTCATAGGCCTGGGGAGCATAAGTGGCGTTGGCCGAAATCCCGGCTGCGGTCGCCAGGTCGACATAGGTGGTGGTGGCCTCGCCCGCCGGAGCACCGGCGCGGGTGGCGATCATGCCTTCCACGGACGCGGCATCGATACCGGTCAGCAGATCGTCGCCCACCATGCCGTCGCCGCCCACATAGGTGGTGAAATTGCCGCTTTCCACGGCCTGGCGCAGGATGGTGTTGCCCGAGGCGTTGGCGTAGGCCAGCACGACCAGGTTCTGACTGGCGACCAGATTGCCCAGCTCGGCGCGATAGTCGGCCTTGCCTTCTTCATGGGCCAGATTGGCCGCAACGGTGCCGCCGCCGGCCGTGAAGGCGGCAGACAGGGCATCGGCAAAGCCCTTGCCGTAGTCGTTGTTCACATAGGTGATGGCGATGTCCTGGATGCCCTTGGCGAGCAGCAGGTCTGCCAGCTTGACGCCCTGGAGCGCGTCGGACGGGGTGGTGCGATAGACCAGGTCATTGTCTTCCAGCGTGGTCAGCGCCGGGGCCGAGGAGGCCGGCGAGATGAAGACCACATTGCCCGACAGGCCCGAGCCGTTGAAGGCGCCGATGGTTTCGCCGGTGCACAGCGCACCCACCACGCCCACCACCGATTCAGAATTGATCAGCCGGTCGGCAGCCGCCGCGGCAGCCGTGGCATCGCACGCGCCGTCGGCCGAGACGATCGAGAGTTCGCCGCCGCCCAGAATGCCGCCCTGCTCGTTGACCTGCTTGACCACCAGTTCGGCGCCGGCAAAGATCGGCGGGGTCAGGCTTTCGATCGGGCCGGTGAAGCCGCCGATGAAGCCGATCTTGACGTTTTCCTGCGCCAGGGTCGGCGCGGCAGCGCTCAAAACGCCGGCGGCAACCGCCAGAGACAGTGCTGTCTTGAAATTAAGCATGATTTCCCTCTGTTTGACGTCCCTTCCGCGCCGGTGCCCTCAAGGGTCGTCTCCCGCGCGAAACGGCATGGCGGCAGCGCAACCTCGCGCCCCGCTTGGCTCAAACATTGGCACATTTTTCTTTGCCGAGTCACCTTGGTTTTCAACGCAGTGGTGCCCCCTACGCCAATGTTGCTTAACGGGTAGCGGTTTGCGATTGTCTAGGCCCGCAGATGAAAGGCGCCGCCGATGACCTTTATGACCCGGCTTGCAGCCGTTCTTCTCGCGCTCCTGGCCTGGAGCCCCGCCCAGGCCCAGGAGGCAGAGACCCAGGCGCCGCCCGCCTGCGGCACACGGCCCATCACCATTGCCCGCATGCAATGGCCTACCGCCGCGCTCCTGGCCGAAATCCACGCCCGTATCCTTGCCGCCGAGCTCGATTGCACGGTGCAGGTCATTCCCGGCGATCTGGCGACCACGGCCTCGTCCATGTCCACCACCGGGCAGCCGGCGGTGGCTCCCGAAATGTGGATTACCCGCGTGCCAGAAATCTGGAACGCGGCCATTGCCGCCCAGACGGTACGCCCGGCCGCGCCCAGCTTCGATATCGAGACCTTCGAGGGCTGGTTCATTCCCGCCTATCTGGCCGAGGCCGTGCCCGAGCTGACCTCGGTGACGGCCCTGGCAGCCAATTACCAGATCTTTGCGGGCCAGGAGATAAAGGGCAGGCTGCTCTCATGCCCGATCGACTGGGGCTGCGCCGTCATCAACCGCAATCTTCTGGCCGCCCATGGACTGACCAACATGTTCGAGGTGGTCGAGCCGGCCAATCGCTTCGAGCTCGATACTCTGATCGCCGAGGCGGTCAGCCGGCGCGAGCCGGTGCTGTTCTACTACTGGCAGCCCAACGCCATCCTGGCCCAGTTCGATTTCCGCCCGCTCGACATGGGGGCCTTCAACGGCGAAGCGTTCACCTGTCTGGGGCGGCGCGGATGCAGTGCCCCCCAACCTTCGAGCTTTGCCCCCGAGCAGGCGGTGGCCGCGCTGGCCGAATGGGTGTTTGCCGAAGCGCCGGGCCTGGCGCGCTATTTCCAGCGCGCCACCATGCCCGTTGCCGCCATGAACGCCATGCTGCTGGCCCTGTCCGAGCCGGGAGCGACAGTGGAATCGGTGGCCGAGCGTTTTGTCGCCGACGAGGCCGAGATCTGGCGCCCGTGGCTCGGCGACCAGTAAAAACCGTGCCCGATAACTTGGGTTGGGCGTCCAGTCTATTCCGTTTGCAAGCTTAGATCAGCCGCTTCGATTTGGTCGAAAGCGTGGCGGCATCATATCCAAGTGGTGGCGGGGCTGAAATCTTAATCAGAAAGTGTTGTTCGATAGACTGCAAGTATAGACGGTTTTCTTATTTGGTTGGTGCCTGCTCGGTTTGACTCTGCTGGTAGGGTCCCTTATGGTCCGCGACATTATTCACGGATACAAGGAGTTACTCACGGATGCATTATACGCTCAAAAGCGTTCTGGCTGCCGCCGCGTTGACCGTAGGCGGAGCCGGGCTGGTGCCGGCAACGGCCCAGGCCCAGGAACAAAGCTGTGGCACGGACCGGACCATCGATATTGCCGAGATGACCTGGGCTTCGGCGGCCGCGCTGGCGCACATCCACGCCATCATTCTGGAAGAAGGCTTCGGCTGCGACGTCGCGATCGTCACGGGTGACACGGTCCCGACCTCCTCGTCGATGCTGACGCGCGGCACGCCCGCGATTGCTCCCGAATTGTGGACCAGCACCATTCAGGATGCCTGGGAAGAAGGCCTGGGCGCCGGTGAAGTGGTCGATCTGGGCGAGGCCATCGCCGAGGGCACCGTGGAAGGCTGGTTCATTCCCCAGTACACCAAGGACGCCAATCCCGAGCTGGTCAGTGCCGACGACGTTGTGGCGCGTCCCGACCTCTTCCCCGATCCCGAGGATGCCAGCAAGGGCCGCATCTATTCGTGCCCGCCGGGCTGGGCCTGCGAGATTTCGACCTCGGCGCTGTTTGAGGCCTATGACATGGACGAGGCCGGCTGGAACCTGTTCTCGCCCGGTTCGGGCGGTGCGCTCGATGCCTCGATCGCTCGCGCCTTCCTGCGCGAAGAGCCGATCCTGTTCTATTATTGGGGCCCTACGGCGGTGCTGGGCAAGTTCCCGACCTATCAGCTGGAAATGCCCGAGGCCGATCCTGCGATCTATGCCTGCAACACCGACAGCGCCTGTGACGAACCTGCGCGCAAGACCGCCTATCCGTCGTCGCCGGCCATCGTTGGCGCCGCGTCCTGGGTGGCCGAAGAGGCGCCCGAGCTGGTCGAGTATTTCGGCAAGGTCGGCCTGACTAATGCCGAGATCAACGAAATGCTCGTCTATGGCGATGAGAAACAGGCCGATGCCGCCGCCACGGCCGAGCATTTCCTGGCCACCAAGGAAGACATCTGGACCCAGTGGGTCACCCCGGAAACGGCCGAGAAGGTCCGCGCCAGCCTCAGCTGAGCCCCATAGCGACCGATCACACGATGCGGCTGGGCAACGCCCGGCCGCATACCCGTTTCTGCAAGAGGATTATCGATGTTCCCTGAACTCATCGACACCCGCCCGCTGCGCCGCTCCATCGACGAAGGCCTGAACTGGGTGGTGCGTAACTGGGGCGACGGCTTCGAGGCGGCCGCCCGCCCGTTGCTGATATTGCTCAATGCCATCGAAGGCCTGCTGGTGGCCACGCCCTGGTGGCTGATCATCGGCCTGTTGGCCCTGATCGCCTGGCTCGCTACGCGTCGGTGGCAATTGCCCACCGTGGTGGCCGCCGCCCTGTTCCTGGTCGGCCTGATGGATCTATGGCGCGATGCCATGTCCACCATGGCCCTGATGCTGGCCGCCACCATTACCGCCATCATCGTCTCAATTCCCGTAGGCGTAGCCATGTCGCGCTCGTTCAACGTGCGCCGCGCCATGACACCGCTGCTCGATCTGATGCAGACCCTGCCCAGCTTCGTCTATCTGATCCCCACGGTGATGATCTTTGGGCCGGGCAAGATCCCGGCGCTGATCGCCACTATCGTTTATGCCGCGCCCCCCTTGGTGCGCCTCACCGATCTGGGCCTGCGCTCGGTCGATCCGGCGGTGATGGAAGCCAGCCGGGCTTTCGGCACCAATCCCACCCAGCGCCTGTTCGGCGTGCAGATTCCCTTGGCGCTGCCCACCATCCTGGCCGGCGTCAACCAGACCACCATGATGGCGCTCGCCATGGTGGTGATCGCTTCCATGATCGGGGCGGGAGGGCTGGGCTATCAGGTGCTGCAGGGCATCGGCCGCCTCGAAGTCAGCCGCGGGCTGTTCGCCGGGCTGGGGATCGTGGTCCTGGCCATCGTGTTCGACCGCATCACCCAGGCCTTCGGCAAGCAGCTGCAGGGCAAGATCGGACTTTCGGAGCAACGCGCATGAGTGAGACAAATCAGAACGACCAGCTCGCCATCCGTATGCAGGGGGTGACCAAGATCTTCGGATCGGACCCCCGATCGGCGCTGGCCCTGTTGCGCAGCGGCAAGAGCAAATCCGAGGTGCAGTCGCAGACCAACCACGTGGTGGGGCTCGACAACGTGTCGCTCGACGTGGCCAAGGGGCAGATCTTCGTGGTGATGGGGCTTTCGGGGTCGGGCAAGTCGACCCTGATCCGCCACGTCAACCGGCTGATCGAGCCTACTGCGGGCGAGATCTTCGTTTATGGCGACGACGTGCTCAAGATGAGCCTGGAGCAGTTGCGCAGCTATCGCCGCACCAAGGTGGCCATGGTGTTTCAGAAATTCGGGCTGTTGCCGCACCGCTCGGTGCTGGACAACGTGGCCTATGGCCTGGAGGTGCGGGGTGTCGACAAGGCCAAGCGCCTCGATGAGGCCGCGCGCTGGATCGAAGTGGTGGGGCTTTCGGGCTATGAGAACTCCAAGCCGCGCCAGCTCTCGGGCGGCCAGCAGCAGCGCGTGGGCCTGGCCCGGGCGCTGGCCATGGATACCGACATCATCCTGATGGACGAGGCCTTTTCCGCACTCGACCCGTTGATCCGCTCGGGGATGCAGGATCAGCTGATCACGCTGCAAAAGGAGCTCAACAAGACTATCCTGTTCATCACCCACGATTTCGACGAGGCCCTCAAGATCGGGGACCGGATCGCGGTGCTCAAGGACGGCGCGCTCCAGCAGGTGGGCAAGCCCGAGGACATCGTGCTCAAGCCGGCCAACGAGCATATCGAGGAGTTCGTGCGCGAGGTGAACAAGGCCCGGGCCATCCACGTGCGCTCGATCATGGAGCGCGGCGAGTTCGAGCCGTGCGACTATACCGTGCCGGCCACGGCACGCTGCGAGGACGTGCTGCCCTATTTTGCCGAGCATCAGTGGGTGGGGGTGACCGACGATGGCGGCCACCAGGTCGGCCGCGTCACGGCCAAGCGCGTCATCGGCGCCCTGGCCCGCTACACGCCCGGCGTGGGCTAGCCTTATTGGTTAGGCCAAGGGCTTGCGTACGAGAGTTGCTTTGGTTCGCAAGCCCGCTGTAACATGATGCCGGCGCCGAAACGGGGCGTCGGCAACCGGGAGTACGGGTTTGGAGCTCAAGCGCATCAACGAGGCGGTCACCGTCTCGCCTCAGATCGGCGTAGACGATATTGCGGCTCTCAAGGCTGCCGGATTCAAGACCATCGTCAACAACAGGCCCGATGGGGAAGCGCCGGACCAGCCGCCCAGCGCCGAGATCGAGGCGGCGGCGCGCGCCGCGGGCCTGGACTATCATTACATTCCCCTAGGCCGTGACGGGGTGAGCCCCGACATGGTTGAAAGAACCAAGGCGGTGCTGGCGCAAAGCCCAGGACCGGTGTTTGCCTATTGCCGTTCGGGCACGCGCTCGACCACGCTGTGGGCCCTGAGCCAAGCCGGAGAGAGGCCTGCGGACGAGATCATCGCCCAGGCGGCTGACGCAGGGTACGACATGTCCCACCTGGCAGGGCATCTGAGCCAGAGCTGACCCCCTGGCGCCCTGCTGCATCCTGCTGCCGGGCGCACCGCCCGGCACCCTCTCTCGCTCGGGTAGTTGCTCATGGCCATCAAGAAGATCCTCGTCGCCAATCGCAGCGAAATCGCCATTCGCGTCTTTCGTGCCGCCAACGAACTAGGCCTCAAGACCGTCGCGGTCTATGCCCAGGAAGACAAGCTGGCGCTGCACCGCTTCAAGGCCGACGAGGCATATCTGATCGGCAAGGGCAAGGGCCCGGTCGAGGCCTATCTGCAGATCGAGGAATATATCCGGGTGGCGCGCATTTCGGGCGCCGACGCCATCCACCCGGGCTATGGGCTGCTTTCGGAAAGCCCCGAATTTGCCGATGCCTGCGCCGATGCCGGCATCGTCTTCATTGGCCCGCGCGCCCAGACCATGCGCGACCTGGGCAACAAGGTTGCCGCCCGCAACATGGCGATCGCCAATGCCGTGCCGGTGGTGCCAGCCACCGACGCGTTGCCCGACGACATGAACGCGGTCAAGGCCATGGCCGCCGAGATCGGCTATCCGCTGATGCTCAAGGCCAGCTGGGGCGGCGGCGGGCGCGGCATGCGCCGCATCATGAACGAAACGACCCTGGTGGCCGAGGTTTCCGAAGGCAAGCGCGAGGCCAAGGCCGCCTTCGGCAAGGACGAGATGTATCTCGAAAAGCTGATCGAGCGCGCCCGGCACGTGGAAGTGCAGCTGATCGGGGACGATCACGGCAATCTGGTGCATCTGTTCGAGCGCGACTGCTCGGTGCAGCGGCGCAACCAAAAGGTGGTGGAGCGCGCGCCTGCGCCCTATCTCTCGGAAGATGTCCGTCACGAGCTGACCGAAGCCGCGTTGCGACTGGGCCGGGCGGCCAATTATCGCGGCGCAGGCACCGTCGAATTCCTGATGGATGCCGATACCGACAAATTCTACTTCATCGAGGTCAATCCGCGCATCCAGGTCGAGCATACCGTCACCGAGGAGGTGACGGGCATCGACATCGTCAAGGCCCAGATCAAGCTGTTGGACGGGGCGGTGATCGGCACCCCGGAATCTGGCGTGCCGCTGCAGGACGACATCAAGCTGCACGGCAATGCCATTCAGTGCCGGGTGACCACCGAAGACCCCGAGCAGAACTTCATTCCCGACTATGGCCGGATCACCGCCTATCGCGGCGCCACCGGCTTTGGCGTGCGGCTGGATGGTGGCACGGCCTATGCCGGCGCGGTCATCACCCGCTATTACGATCCGCTGCTCGAAAAGGTCACCTGCTGGGCGCCCACGCCCGAGGAAGCCATTGCCCGCATGCACCGCGCCCTGCGCGAGTTCCGCATCCGGGGCGTGGCGACCAATCTGGCGTTTCTAGAAAACATCATCACCCATCCCGACTTCGTCGAGAACCGCTACACTACGCGCTTCATCGATACGACGCCGGCGCTGTTCGACATTGCCCGCCGCAAGGATCGGGCCACCAAGCTTTTAACTTATATCGCGGACGTGACCGTCAACGGCCATCCCGAAGTGCGCGACCGTCCGCGTCCGCCCGCCGATGCGGCCGCGCCCGTGGTGCCCGAATTTGCTCCCCTCGCCAAGATCGAGGGCAGCCGGCAGATTTTGGATGCCCAAGGCCCCAAGGGCCTGGCCGATTGGATGAAGGCGCAAGAGCGGGTGCTGTTTACCGACACCACCATGCGCGACGCGCACCAGTCGCTTCTGGCCACCCGCATGCGCAGCTACGATATCGGCCGCATCGCCCAGGCCTATGGCCGGGGTCTGCCGAACCTGTTTTCGCTCGAGTGCTGGGGCGGGGCCACCTTCGACGTGGCCATGCGGTTCTTGAACGAAGACCCCTGGGAGCGCCTGGCCGAGGTGCGGACCGGAGCGCCCAACATCCTGACCCAGATGTTGCTGCGTGGCTCCAACGGGGTGGGATACACCAACTATCCCGACAATGTAGTGCGCTTCTTCGTGGCCCAGGCCGCCAAGGGCGGGGTGGATATTTTCCGCGTGTTCGACTGCCTCAACTGGGTGGAGAACATGCGCGTGGCGATGGACGCAGTGATCGAGGCCGACAAGGTCTGCGAGGGCGTCGTGTGCTATACCGGGGACCTGCTCGACCCAGACCGCGCCAAATACGATCTCAAATACTACGTGACCCTGGCCAAGGAGCTCGAAGCCGCCGGCGCGCACGTGCTGGGCGTCAAGGACATGGCCGGGCTGTTGCGGCCCGCGGCGGCCAAAAAACTCATCGCCACTCTCAAGGACGAGGTGGGGCTGCCCATACATCTGCACACGCACGACACCTCGGGCGCCTCGGCGGCCACGGTATTGGCGGCAGTGGATGCCGGCGTGGATGCGGTGGACGCGGCCATGGATGCGCTTTCGGGCACGACCAGCCAGCCCACGCTGGGCTCGCTGGTGGCTGCGCTCGCCGATGGCCCCCGCGCCAGCGGGTTGGACGGCAAGGCCATCCGGCAGATCTCGTTTTACTGGGAAGCGGTGCGCACCCAGTATCGTGCCTTCGAAAGCGATCTGCGCTCGGGCGCCTCGGAAGTCTATCTGCACGAAATGCCGGGCGGCCAGTTCACCAATCTCAAGGAGCAGGCGCGCTCGCTGGGCCTGGAGAGCCGCTGGCACGAGGTGGCCCAGACCTATGCCGACGTCAACCAGATGTTCGGCGACATCGTGAAGGTCACGCCATCCTCCAAGGTGGTGGGCGACATGGCGCTGGCCATGGTTTCGGCGGGCCTGAGCCGGGCCGACGTTGAAGATCCCAATCGCGATATCGCCTTCCCCGATTCGGTGGTCGGGTTCTTTGCCGGGGATCTCGGCCAGCCGCCGGGCGGCTTTCCCAAGGCGCTGCAGGCCAAGGTGCTCAAGGGCCGGACGCCGATCACCGAACGCCCCGGCTCCTATCTGCCCGATGTCGACCTCGAAGCCGAGCGAGCGCGCTTTGCCCAGGAAACCGGTGCCGAGATCGACGATGCCCGGCTGGCCTCGGCGCTGATGTATCCCAAGGTGTTTGCCGATTTCGTCAAGACCCAGGACAAATACGGGCCGACTGCCGTGCTGCCGACGCCCACCTATTTTTACGGGGCGCAGGAAGATCAGGAGCTCTTGATCGATATCGAAAAGGGCAAGACCCTGGTCGTGCAATATCTAGGCCGCACCGAAACCGACGAGAAGGGGCAGGTGCGGGTGTTCTTCGATCTCAACGGGCAGCCGCGCACGGTGGCCGTGCCTGACCGGCTGAAAGCCGGTGAGGTGGTGGCCCGTCCCAAGGCTGTGGCCGGCGATCCCAAGCAGGTGGGCGCACCCATGCCGGGCGTGATCTCCACCCTGGCAGTCAAGGCCGGGCAAAAAGTGCTGGCCGGCGACGTCCTGTGCTCGATCGAGGCGATGAAAATGGAAACCGCCATCCACGTCGAGGCCGATGGCGTGGTGGCCGAAGTGCTGGTGCGTCCCGGCGATCAGATCGACGCCAAGGACCTGCTGGTGCGGCTCGAATAGCAAAAGGCCCGGAGTTTGCCTCCGGGCTCTGATTCAGCGCCGCCGCGCCGTGCCGTCGATGACCTGACCCTCGCGGCCACGCTCGCCGGTATTGGCGCGCGCCCGCACGGGCTCCCCGTTCACGCTGAGCGGCAACAGGCTCACGATCCAGCTTACCAGCATGGGCACGACGATAAAGTCGTCGAGCACGCCCAGAAACGGGATCACGTCGGGGATCAGATCGATCGGGCTCAACAGATAGAGCGGCACCAAGAGCATTGCGGCCTTGAGGTGCAGCGGCGTATCGGCGTGGCGGAAGGCCCGCCACAACGTGAGCAGTTCCTTGCGGAACAAGAAGAACCGGCCGATGGTGAACCGACCGAGCAGAGCCATGGGCGAGAACGGGTTTTTCATCATGGCTGATAAATGGCCTCGTTCGGCGAAGGTTCAAGACCTCGCCATCACGGTGACTTCACATTGCGCAGATAAACGGTAAGGCTTATCTCCCACGAGCAACAACAGGGGTGATCGATGGCAGGTCCGGCACAGCGCAGGCGGTCCGTAGGCGTCAATGTGGGTGGCGTGATGGTGGGCGGCGGTGCGCCCATCGTCGTCCAGTCCATGACCAATACCGACACTGCCGATATCGAGGGCACTACCAGGCAGGTCATGCAGCTGGCGCGGGCCGGTTCGGAAATCGTGCGCATCACGGTCGACCGCGACGAGTCGGCGGCCGCCGTGCCGCACATTCGTGACCGATTGCTGGCGCGCGGGGTCAACGTGCCGCTGGTGGGCGACTTCCACTATATCGGCCACAAGCTGTTGACCGACCATCCGGCCTGCGCCGAGGCGCTGGCCAAATATCGCATCAACCCGGGCAATGTGGGCTTCAAGGCCAAGCGCGATACCCAGTTCGCCACCTTGATCGAACTGGCCATGCGCTGGGACAAGCCGGTGCGCATCGGGGTCAATTGGGGTTCGCTGGACGAGGAATTGCTGACCCGGCTGATGGACGAAAACGCGGTTTCGGTCACCCCGATTTCGGCGGCGGCGGTGCAGCGTGAGGCCATCATCCAATCGGCCATCGGCTCGGCGCTACGGGCCGAGGAACTGGGGTTGGGGCGCGACAAGATCCTGCTCTCCACCAAGGTCTCGGACGTGCAGCATCTGATCGCGGTCTATCAGGACCTGGCGGCACGCTGCGACTATGCGCTGCATCTGGGGCTGACCGAAGCGGGCATGGGCTCCAAGGGCATCGTGGCCTCGTCGGCGGCGCTGGGCATCCTGCTCCAGCAGGGGATCGGCGACACCATCCGCATTTCGCTCACTCCCGAGCCGGGTGGGGACCGCACGCTCGAGGTCAAGGTAGCCCAGGAGCTGCTCCAGACCATGGGCTTCAGGCAATTCCTGCCCGTCGTGGCCGCCTGCCCGGGCTGCGGGCGCACCACTTCGACCACCTTCCAGACCCTGGCCAAGGAAATTCAGGATCACCTTTCGACCTCCATGCCCGAATGGCGCGAGCGCTATCCGGGGGTGGAAGGCCTGTCGGTGGCCGTAATGGGCTGCATCGTCAACGGGCCGGGCGAATCCAAACACGCCAATATCGGCATCTCGCTGCCCGGCACCGGCGAAAGCCCGGCCGCCCCGGTGTTCGTGGATGGCCAGAAGGTGGCCACGCTGCGTGGGACCGACGTGGCCGACCAGTTCAAGCGCATGGTGGCCGACTATATCGAGAAAAAATACGGCACCGGCACCACGGCCACTGCGGCCGAATAGGCTTCAGCCCTTGCCCAGCATGGCGGTCTGGGGCGCCATCTCGGGCACGCGCACATAGCGTTCGGCGCGCTGGCGGCGGGCAATGGCGGGGAACAGCTCCTTTTTGGCGCGCACGCAGGTAACGCCGGCAAAGGTTGAGCCGAACAGCCGCCCGCTGCGCTCGAAGAACCGGGTGGACCTTACCACCAGCGGGTGATCGACCGGGGGCACGAACAGCGCATCGCTCCAGGCTTCGGGCGAAAACGAGTGCTTGCGCAACAGCGTTTCGAGCTGCGAGCGGGAAAAGGGATTGCCCTGGCCGAAGGGCGTGGTGTCGGTATTGGCCCACATGCCGCGCCGCCGCGGCACCACCACGATCAGCCGCGCATTGGGGGCGGCTACCCGCCAGAGCTCGCGCATCATTTCTTCGGCATCGACGTGCTCGAACAGATGCACGGCCAGGATCAGGTCCACGGCAGAATCGTTGAGCGGCAATTCGAGCGGATCGACCAGCACGGTACGCGAGGGCCCTTCGCGCGGCCAGGCCGAAGAGCCCTGGCGCGCGGGCATGAAGGCCAGCACCCGCTCGGCATCCTTGAGCGCAAAGCGCAGATAGGGCGTGGCAAAGCCCAGGCCCAGAAGACGGGCACCGCGCACGTCTACCGCCAGCCGCATGATTTCGGCGCGCAGCAGGTGCCGCGCGATATGGCCGAGCGGCGAGCGGTAAAAGGCGATCAGCTGCTTGATATCGGGATGCATTGGGCCAGCTTATCCTGTTGGCGCCGACGGGCAACATGGGGCGGGTGCTTGTGTTGGCGTCGGTGGCTCCTTAGGTTCCAAGTCATACCACGACCAACAAGAAGGAAACGCGCCATGGCCATGATCGTCCATGTGTTCGCCGCCCGAACCGACAATTACGGCTATCTTGCCCACGATACCGAAACCGGCGCTACTGCCGCCATCGACGCACCCGAGGTCGAAGCCATCCAGGAGGCGCTGCGCGGACGCGGCTGGGACCTGACCGACATCTTCATCACCCACCACCACATCGACCATACCGAAGCCATCTCGGCCCTCAAGAAGGGGTTCGGCGTGCGCGTGACCGGCCCCAAGGCCGAGGCCGACAAGATCGGTGGGCTCGATAATCTGGTGGAGCCTGGCGACAGCGTGATGCTGGGCAAGATCGAGCTCGACGTGTTGGGCACGCCTGGCCATACGCTGGGCCACATCACCTATCACGATCCCGATGGCGGGCATTTGTTCACCGGCGACGCCCTGTTTTCCCTGGGGGTGGGGCGCATGTTCGAGGGCACGCCCGGACCGATGTGGCAGGGGCTGGAACCCCTGCGCCAGCTGCCCGACGATACGCTGGTTTATGTGGGCCACGAATACACCGAATCCAATGCCAAGTTCGCCCTGAGCATCGATCCGGACAACAAGGCCCTGCAGGAGCGTGCCGAAGAGGTGCGGGTGCTGCGCCTGGGCGGGCGATTTACCATTCCCACGCGGCTGGGGGTGGAAAAGCGCGCCAACCCCTTCCTGCGTGTCGACGATCCGGCGATCGCCAAGGCCTTGGGCCTGCCGGAGGGCACCGATCCGGGCGAAGTGTTTGGCGCGCTGCGCAAGGCCAAGGACAATTTCTGACCGCCAGGCCCAGCCCTCCGGTTGAGGGAACGGGTCCGTGCCTGGTGCATTGCTTCCCAGTGATTCGCGGCACGGACCTGTTAATAGTTAACGAAAGCTTACTTTCCCGCGCCTGCGATGAGCAGATATGGTCGAGCCACTGGGTTCGGCCCAGCGGGAGATTGAGCCATGGCACAGGACGGAAAGGGGACGGGCACCAACATCGTCCTGTTCGTGCCACGCGAGGGGCGTCTGGCGCCCTATGTCCCCCAGCTTACCGAAAAGCAGCGCGCCGCTCTGGCGCGGGCGCGCCTCTTGACCGCCCATGCCCAGGCCGTGGAGGCCTATCGCGCCACGGCACGCCGCGCCATACGGCGGGTGCCCAACGGCCATAGGCTCAGCCTGTTGTCATAAGACCAGTCTGCGCAGGAGGCAGAATGGGCGAAGCAAGAGTCGCTCCGCCCTGAGGCTTCAGCCCATGGTCACGTCGCGGCTGGCGCCGGTGATCGACATGGTAAAGCCGGCAATGACGTCAATGACGCTCATGAGCAGCAGCAGGAAAAACACCGAGCTCGACGCAGCGCCCACCAAGAGGAATTCCACCAGGAACAGCACGAACAGGCCCATCGACAGCATGTGTTCGAGAATGGATTGGGTGCCGATGCGGGTGGATTTGAGCAGCTCGATGAATAAAATCACCAAGGATAGCGCGACCAGCAGGTCGCCCCAGCTGACCGCCCAGGCCGTGTTCGAAACCATGGGGATGGTGAACAGCACCTGGCTCCAGCCGGCAGGATTGCCGCCGAAGAACACGAAGGCCGCTACATTGTAGAAAACGAACGGGATGATCAGCAGTGGCGGAATGAACGTGCCGTTGCGACGCACGCGGCCATGGGGCGGGATATAGACGGTCTCGGTCACGGGGCCACTCCTTGGGCAATCGGCTTTGCGCGACAATGCCAAAGCCGCACCGAATCGCCTAGGGCGATTCGGTGGCCGTTTCAGGCAGGCAGGCCCTTGCGGGCTTAGCGCGGGCCCACCATCTGCTCGGGCCGCACCTCGGCATCGAACTCTTCGCCCGTCAAGAGGCCGAGCGCCACGGCTTCCTCGCGCAGCGTGGTGCCGTTCTTGTGCGCGGTCTTGGCAATCTTGGCGGCGTTGTCATAGCCGATCTTGCGGTTGAGCGCCGTCACCAGCATCAGCGAATTGTTCAGATGCTCGGTGATCCGCTTGCGGTCGGGCTCAAGCCCAATCGCGCAATTGTCGTTGAAGCTCTTGGCCGCATCGGCGAGCAGCCGCACCGATTGCAGGAAATTATAGGCAATGACGGGCTTGAACACGTTGAGCTCGAAATTGCCTTGGCTGGCGGCAAAGCCGATGGCCGCGTCATTGCCCATCACCTGCACGGCCACCATGGTCATGGCTTCCGACTGCGTAGGGTTAACCTTGCCCGGCATGATCGATGAGCCCGGCTCGTTTTCCGGAATGGTGATCTCGCCCAGGCCCGAGCGGGGGCCCGACGCCAGCCAGCGCACGTCATTAGCCAGCTTCATCATGGCAGCGGCCATCTGCTTGAGCGCGCCCGAAGCACCCACAAAGGCATCGTGGCCGGCCATTACGGCAAACTTGTTGGGCGCGGTGACGAACTGATGGCCCGACAGGGTCGAGATCTGTTCGGCCACCATGCGGGCATAATCGGGATGGGTGTTGAGCCCGGTGCCCACGGCGGTGCCGCCCAGCGCCAGCTCGCGCAATTGCGGCAGGGTGGCCTTGACCGCATCGACCGCCCGGTCGAGTTGGGCAACCCAGCCCGAGATTTCCTGGCCCAGGGTCAGCGGGGTGGCATCCTGCAAATGGGTGCGGCCGATCTTGACCACGTCGGCATAGGCCTTGGCCTTGGCATCGAGCGTGTCGCGCAGCAGGGTGATGCGCGGGAAAAAATAGTCCTCGATGGCGATCACCGCCGCAATGTGCATGGCAGTGGGGTAGGTGTCGTTGGAGCTCTGGCTGGCATTGACGTGGTCATTGGGATGCACGGGCTTCTTGCTGCCCATCACGCCCCCGGCCATTTCGATGGCGCGGTTGGAGATGACCTCGTTGACGTTCATGTTGGACTGGGTGCCCGACCCGGTCTGCCACACCACCAGCGGGAAATGCTCTTGCAGCTTGCCCGCGATCACCTCGTCGGCGGCGGCAACGATCAGGTCCTTGATCTCGGGCTTGAGCAGGCCCAGATCGACATTGGTCAGGGCCGCGGCCTTTTTGAGGATGCCGAAGGCGTGGATGATCTCGGCGGGCATCTTTTCGCCGCCGATATCGAAGTTCATCAGCGATCTGGCCGTCTGCGCGCCATAATACTTATCGTTTGGAACCTCGATGGTGCCCATCGAGTCAGATTCGGTGCGCGTAGTGCTCATGATGTTTCCCGCTTGGACATGAAAAAACGGCCGGCTCCGTTATCAGGGAGAGCCGGCCGCTCAATAGCATCAATGGAACGGCAATGCCGTAAGCCCTTGGGCTTAGCTCTTGCGCGGCTCCAGGATCTGCCGGCCACGATACATGCCGGACTTGAGATCGACGTGATGCGGGCGGCGCAGTTCGCCGCTGTCCTTGTCCTCGACATAAGCGGGGGCAGAGAGCGCATCGGCCGAACGGCGGAAACCACGCTTCATCGGCGAGGTCTTGCGTTTTGGCACTGCCATTTTACGAACTCCATCAAAATCAGACACGCAACCGGCTGGTCATGCCGCGCCGGCTGGTGAAATCTTCAACCTTCTCGGATCGGCCGGTTCTATAAAGGATCTCGAAGGCGCTGGCTACCCCCTATTGCAAGCTCACGCGACCGCTTGGATAGAGGCACCCGATGCGGTTTGCGCCCTGGCGCGCGCGGGCTTCCACGATTTCGGCGACGCGCTGGACGTGCCGGGTGGGGCGGGCGGGCAGCCGCAGCACCGGATTGGGCAGCGCCACCGCCATCAGGGCGGCGCGGCCCCAGCTGAGGCTTTCAGGGCCGGTGCCGAAGGCTGTCTGGGTGCCGGCCGCGATACCGAACTGGCCGTTGGGCCCCCATTCGGCGATATTGAGATAGATCTCCATGATGCGCCGCTTGGGCAGTACCAGGTCGATATAGAGCGCCAAGGGAATTTCGAGGGCTTTGCGCAGATAGGAGCGGTCGTTCCACAGGAACAGGTTGCGCGCCACCTGCATGGTGATGGTGGACGCCCCACGCGGGCTTTCCCCGTTCATCAGGTCGCGCAATTCGGCCCGCAGCGCACCCAGGTCGATGCCCCAGTGGCGGCAGAACTGGCCGTCCTCGCTCATCACCACCGCCGCCTTTAGCCGGTCCGACACCTGATCGATGCCCTGCCAGTCGCGAATGACCGGCCGGCCGGTGAGGTAGCGCTCGAGCATGGGAATGGAGATCGGCGCCACAAAGCCATAGAGCGGCACCAGCAGCAGGGGCACCAACACCACCAGGCCCAAGGCCACGCCAAGGCGCTTGAGCCATCGTCGGGCGGTCTTGCCCCATGCCCGCTTCGAACCGCTCATGCCACCTCATTTGAGATCCAGGCCGGGTTATAGCCGTCGGCGCCCGGCTTGTCTTGCCGCCCCTTGCCGCTTTCATCGGCTTTGGTTAGCAACATGGACATGGACGATTTTTCAGCCCAGGCGCGGGCTTGCGCGCAAGACGTGGAACATGGTTTGGCCGGCATCCTGTCTTCGGGCTGGCTGGACGGACCCGGCCCGGCACCCGCGCGGCTGGTGGCGGCCATGGCGCATGGCGCGCTGGGCGGCGGCAAGCGCCTGCGTCCGCTGCTGGTGCGGCAGGCGGCGGCCATTTTCGGGGTCGAGGCGCGCGCCAGCCTGCCGGCGGGCCTGGCCGTGGAAGCCATCCACTGCTACTCGCTGGTGCATGACGATCTGCCCGCCATGGACGATGACGACATGCGGCGCGGGCGCCCCACGGTGCACAAGGCATTCGACGAGGCCACCGCCATCCTGGCCGGGGACAGCCTTTTGACCCATGCCTTCGGCATTCTGGCCGATCCGGCCTGCCACCCCGATCCGGCGGTGCGCGTGCAATTGGTGACCGAACTGGTCGCCGGGGCCGGGGCAGGGGGCATGGCTGGGGGCCAGCAACGCGATATAGAGGGTGAGGCCGGCGGTTTCAGCAGCGACGAGATCGCGACCATGCAGGCCATGAAGACCGGAGCCTTGATCCGCGCTGCCGTGAGGATGGGCGGGGTTTTGGGCCGGGCGGGTGCCGAGGAGATGGCCGCGCTCACCGCCTATGCCGAAGCGGCCGGACGCGCCTTTCAGCTGGCCGACGACATTCTGGACGTGGTGGCCACCCCCGAGGCGATGGGCAAGGCCACCGGCAAGGATGCCGGCATGGGCAAGCAGACGCTGGTGTCGCGCATCGGGGTGGATGGCGCGCGCGCCGAACTCGACCGCATCATCGCAGCGGCGGTCAACGCCCTGGCGCCGTTCGGGGATCGCGCCGGGGGGCTCGTGGCCACGGCGCGCTATTTCGGCAGCCGCACCAGCTGAACCGGGCTTTCCTTTTGCCTTCGGGGGAGGGTTTGACTATGGTCCGCCCGATTTCACCGGCGCCATAGTCCTGTCATGTCCGACCGTCCCGTTCCCCAGCCCGGCATTCTTGCCATTTCCCCCTATGTGCCGGGCAAGTCCAAGGCTGCCCCGGGCATGGTGCCCATCAAGCTCTCGTCCAATGAAAGCCCGCTGGGCGCCAGCCCCAAGGCGACCGCTGCCGCGCTGTCGGTGATCGAGGGCGGCTTGGAGATTTATCCCGAAGGCTCGTCGGCGCTGTTGCGCACCGCTCTGGGCGAAGTGCACGGGCTCGATGCGAGCCGCATCGTGTGCGGCAATGGCTCGGACGATCTGCTGCACCTTCTGGCCCAATGCTATCTGGGCGAAGGCGACGAAGCGGTGATGAGCCAGTATGGCTTTTCGGTCTACCCCATCGTCACCATGGGGGCCGGGGCCCGGATCGTGATGGCGCCCGAGACCGACTATACCGCCAGCGTCGATGCGCTTTTGGCGGCGGTGACCGAACGCACCAAGATGGTGTTTCTGGCCAATCCCAACAATCCCACCGGCACCTATCTGTCCTCGGCCGAAGTGCGGCGGCTCCATCGCGGGCTGCGGCCCGACATTATGCTGGTGCTCGACGGCGCCTATGCCGAATATGTCACGGCCGCCGACTATGATGTCGGCGTCGAGCTGGTCGATGCGGCGCAGAACGTGGTCATGGTGCGCACCTTCTCCAAAATGGGCTTGGCGGCGCTCCGGATCGGCTGGATGTATGCGCCCGATCACATTGTTGACGCCGTCAACCGTATTCGCGGGCCCTTCAACGTCAACCTGGCCGGGCAGATGGCCGGGGCGGCGGCGGCGCGCGACGTCGAGTTCACCCAACAGCTCAATGCCCACAACGCCCACTGGCGCGAATGGCTGGGGCGCGAGCTGTCGTCCAACCGGCTGCAGGTGGTGCCCAGCCAGGCCAATTTCCTGCTCGTCTTGTTCCCCGATGCCGCCCAGGCCCAGGCCGCTTTCCAGGCACTGCTCGACAAAGGGCTGATCGTGCGCGAAGTGCATGGCTATGGCATTGCCAATGGCCTGCGCATTTCGATCGGGTCGGAAGCGGCGATGCGCGCGGTGGCGCAGGTGCTCACCCAAGGCCAGCCATGACCGCCATGTTTGAAAAACTCGCCCTGATCGGCATCGGCCTGATCGGTTCGTCCATTGCGCGCGCGGCACGGGAAAAGGGGCTGGCGCGCACGATCGCCATTTCCACCCGCAAGGCCGAAACGCTGGCCGAGGCCGAGGCGCTGGGCCTGGGCGATGTCTATACGCTCGACGCCGCCGAGGCGGTGCGTGGGGCGGACCTGGTGATCTTGTGCGTGCCCGTGGGCGCCATCGAGCCGGTGATGGCCAGCGTGGGGCCGGCGCTCGAGCCGGGCGCCATCCTGTCGGATGTGGGGTCGGTCAAGGCCCATGTGATCAAGACCGCCAAGCCCTATCTGCGCGAGGGCGTGCATTTCGTGCCCGGCCATCCGCTGGCGGGCACCGAGCATTCGGGCCCGGCCTCGGGCTTTGCGAGCCTGTTTTCCAAGCGCTGGTGCGTATTGACGCCCGAGCCGGAGACTGACCCGCTGGCGGTCGCCAAGCTCTCCGCCTTCTGGACGGGCATGGGGTCGAACGTGGAAGTGATGGATGCGGCCCACCACGACATGGTGCTGGCCATCACCAGCCATGTGCCCCATTTGGTGGCCTACAACATCGTGGGCACGGTGAGCGACCTGGAAGCCCACACCAAGTCCGAAGTGATCAAGTTCTCGGCCTCGGGCTTTCGCGACTTCACCCGCATCGCCGCTTCCGATCCGGTGATGTGGCGCGACGTGTTCCTGACCAATCGCGATGCCGTGCTCGAAATGCTGGGGCGGTTTCTCGAAGACCTCAGCGTGTTGCAGCGCGCCGTGCGCGTGGGCGACGGGCCGGCGCTCGAGGCGCTGTTCACTCGCACCCGCGCGGTGCGGCGCTCGATCATCGATGCCGGCCAGGAAACCGCGGCGCCCGATTTCGGGCGGCCGCACGGTCCCGAACAGGATCAGTAGAGCGGTGGAATGACCGCGACGGGCAGGATGCCCGCGAGGATGACGCCGCGCCGCAGCGTCAGGTTCTGCGTGTAGCTGCCATCGGGCGCTTGCGAGCCCAGCGTTATGGTGCGCCAGGGTTCCTCGATCATGGTGCCGAAACGCTCGGCCAGGCCCGTGGAGGTGACTGCCAGCGTGCCGTTGAGCGCCGCGCCGTCGTCGAGCGCCAGTTCGCCCCTGGCCGATAGTGTGGCATTGGCGTCGCTGGCCGCCACATCCACGATTTCGAGGGTGCCGCCGGCGGCCTGCCAGTCGGCCAGGAGGTTGGGCGCGGCAAGCTGACGGATGTCGTCGGGCAGTTTGTTCAGATGCGCCTCGATCTGTACCTGCCCGCCGCTCACGGCCTGGCTGGGGGCATCAAGATCGGTGGCGTTCACATAGAGCGCCAGATTGGCGTGGGGCGGCTCGGCCTCCTCGGGCAGATCCACCAGATGGGCTTCCAAATGGGCCGCCTGAACCACCGGCGCCATGCCGAACAGGGCATCGCTGACTTTCAGGCCATCGGTGACCAGCGAGACCCGGGCGAGCTTGAACCAATCTGTCCGCAGGCTGGCCTGCAGGCCCTCCCAGTCGAGCTGCTGGCGCGAGCCGGTAAAGGCATCGGCAACCGTCGCGGGGGACAGCGCCGAAGCGATGACGTGGTTGGGCCGATAGACCAGGATGGAGGCCCGCACCGCCGCAATGTCGATCTGGGTGTCGGCCGAGACGATCGAGGCCTGGGTGCATTCGAGATCGAAGCGGAAGGGGAAGCCGCCGATATTTAGCCCACCGCAGGTGACCTTGGGCGCGGTCTGCCCGTCGGCGAGCGCCAGTTTTTCCACCTCGCCCCGGATATAGCCCGAAGCGTAGATCCAGCCCCCGCTCCAGAGCGCGCAGACCAGAACGACGCCGACAAGGAGGAAAACGAAGCGCTTCATGATCGCCTTTCGGAGCAGGGGAGGGGACGCATGGGGCGCGTGCCCGTGTGGGTGTTGTGCTACAGCCGGGGTGGCGTTAGGACAAGAGCAAGGTCAAATTGCGATGCCGGTCACCATCTCTGCTCCCCCCATGCGCCATTTCGTGTTCGGTTACGGCTCGCTGATCTGGCGGCCGGGCTTTGAGTTCGTTGCTGCCCAGAATGGGCTGCTGCGTGGGGCCCATCGCAGCCTGTGCATCTATTCGCACCATTATCGCGGCACGGTCGAGCGGCCGGGGCTGGTGTTCGGGCTGGTGCGGGGCGGGTCGTGCCGGGGCCGGGTGTTCGAGGTGGCGCCCGAAGCCTGGGAGGCGGTGGTGGCCTATCTGCGCGAGCGAGAGCTGGTCACCGACGTTTACAAGGAAGCCATGCGTCCCGTAGCGCTCGACAGCGGGCAAAGCGTTTCGGCCCTGACCTATGTGGTGGACGAAGCCCATATCCAATATGCCGGGCGCTTGGCGGTGCTCGAGCAGATGGCCATGGTGCGCGAGGCAGCCGGCATTGCCGGACCCAATATCGACTATGTGCTCAACACCGTGGATCACCTCAAGGCGCTGGGGATCAGGGACCGCCAGCTCGAGGCGCTGACCGAGCAACTGCGCCAGCTCTCCTGACGGCGTCAGGCGGCCGTGCGCCGCGGCACGCGTTCGCCGCCTTCGAGATCCCATACGATGGTCATGCGCTCCAGCGGGCCACCGCTGGTGGGCAGCCGAAAGGCGCTGCCGGCCAGGTTGAGCGCCAGGCGAAAGCGCGAGCGGCTGGCCGCATCGTCCTCGATATCGTCGCGCGTGCCCACCCAGGTGACGGCCGGGCCCTTGGCCAAAAGATAGACGCTGTCAGGCAGGAGCGCGAAGCTCTCGGCGCGCTCGGCCCGTAGCGCATAGATCCGCCCGGAGCGCCCGCGCCAGAGCGTTTCCTCGGCTGGAACCGGATACATGGCGGAACGATGCTGACGCGGCGCTGAGGCGTTCATCCTTGTCCTCCGAGATGAACAAAGATAGAACAAAATTTGAGACGAATGTCAAACGATTCGTCACCGCTGCACTAGATGTATGGCCTCGCCTCGGGGTGGCGTCAATATGTTGTTAATCTTCCATCGGCTTGAAGCCGGCCAGGGCGTCGAGCTTGGTGCGCAGATCGGGCGGGATCGGGCGGGCGAGCCCGGCAATGTGGGCTTCCGCGATCAGTTCATTGGTGCCCGTTTCGATGGCGTCTTGTAGGGCGGCCATGAACTCGGCCTCGCCCAGACCCGGGTGGATCGGGGGCAGGAACCGGGCCTTTGCAGTGCCCGGCCAGAGCAGCAGGCTGTTGCGCCCCCAGAACAGACCGGAATTGAGCGCCACGGGCACCACCGGCACGTTGAGCGCGCTATAGAGCCGGGCCACGCCATAGCGATAGTCGGGCTCGTCGAGCGGCGCCCGGCGCGTGCCCTCGGGGAAGATCACGATCTTGCAGCCCTTGCCAATGGAGGCGCGGGCATCGGCCAGCATCATCGGCACGGCCTCGCCGCCGCGCGAGCGATCCACCCGGATGGTGTCGAAGGCGCGGGCGGCCCAGCCGAAAAACGGAATGTCGAGCAGTTGCCGCTTGGCGATGAAGGCCGGCTTGCCTTGGGTGTGGGGCAGGATGGCGAAGATGTCCCAGTCCGACTGATGCTTGGCCGCAATGATGCAGCCACCGGGGGGAATGTGCTGAGTGCCTTCCACGCGCGACTTGATCCCGACCATCCAGCGCAGGAACACGAGGTTCGATTGGCCCCAATAGCGCGCCAAGGCCCAGCCCAGCGGGGTGCGGCCCCTGGTGATGGCGATGGAGCCGATGACGAGCGCCAGAATGGTCGTCTGGCCCAGATAGAGCAGATAAAAGAGCGCCGAGCGGACGGCCTGTGCAATCACGTTCAAATCCCTGTGCCGGAGAAGGACCCCTGGCGCAGGCTTTTACTGGGGCTTTACGCCAATTGCGACAAAAACCGCCGGACGGTCATGCGCGAGGTGATGGCCGTCACCGCCGCGATCACGGGCACCACGGCCGCAATGCCGATCATGCCGTCTGGCCCCAACGCGAAAGCGCCAAACAGCACCGCCAGCTGCTGGCTGGCCGCATCGGCCAGCACATTGCCGGCGGTCAGGCCCACCAGGAGGAAGAACACCAGCGCCGATACCCCGCCCACCAGCCCGCCGCGCAGGCCGATGATCAGGAAGCGCTCCTGGAATTCCCCGGCGATGAAACTGTTGGACGCGCCGATGAAATGGAGCACGTCCACGATCTCGCGATTGGACGCCATGGTGCCGCGCGTGGCGAAGATGATGGCGAGGACTGTGGCCACTACGATCAGCCCCAGCACCAACAGGCCCGAAAACACGATGGTGCCGGCCATGGTGTTGAGCTGCTGGCGCCAGGCGGCATGGGTGTCGAGCGTGGCGCCGCGAATGGCGGACAAATCGCGTTCGAGCTTGGCGATGTCGGCTTCGGCCGGGTCGGACAATTGCACCACCACCAGCCGGGGCAGGGCGATCTCGTCGAGGTCGAGTCCGGCGCCCAGCCAGGGCGTGATCAGCTCCTGGCTTTCTTCCAGGCTAATGGCGTTGGCGCTGGCCACCCCGGGCGTTGCGAGCGCCAGGGCCACGGCGGTGCGCAGATTGCTCTCCATCACCTCCCCTTCCACGGGGCGGATCTGGATGGTCACCTCGCGGCCCACATCGGCGGACCAGGCCACGGCCGATTTTTGCACCAGCACCACCCCGCCCAGGGTCACCCCCGACAGGAAGGTCATGATGGCAATGAGCAGCATCAGCGTGCGGCCGGCTACCGACCGGGCGGGCACGATGGCAGCCGTGCGGGCGCGCAGCGGGCGCTTGAGATCAACCATGGATGGACAGCTCCCCGTCCCGCAGCAGCATGCGCGGAAATTTGAACTTGTCCAGAAGCGGCAATTCGTGCGTGGCGATGATGATTGTGGTGCCGGTGCGGTTAAGTTCGGCAAACAGATGCACCAGGCGCTCGGACAGCTCGGGATCGACATTGCCGGTGGGCTCGTCGGCCAACAGGATGTCGGGGCGCCCGATCACGGCGCGCGCAATGGCGGCGCGCTGCTTTTCGCCGCCCGAAAGCACGGGCGGATGGGCATCCATGCGCGAGCCCAGCCCCACCCATTCGAGCAGTTCCTCGACATTGGCGCGGTAGGCGCTCTCGGGCTCGCCCAGAACCCGCAGCGGCAGGGCCACGTTCTCATAGGTGGTCAGATGGTCGAGCAGGCGGAATTCCTGGAACACGATGCCGATATGGCGCCGCAGTTGCAGAAGCCGGTCCTGGTCGAGCTTGCTCACATCCTGCCCGAACATCTTGACCGTGCCGCGCGAGGGGCGCAGCGACAGCAGCAGCAAGCGGAGCAAGGAGGTCTTGCCCGCGCCCGAAGGTCCGGTGAGAAAGTGAAACGAGCCCGGTTCGATCCTGAACGTCAGGTCCTTCAGGATTTCCGGGCCGTGGCCGTAACGCAGCCCGACGGTGTTGAATTCGATCAGCTTTGCGGCTCCGCGAATCAGGCAGTGGGCGCATCATACCAGTTGCGCGCCCGGCTTTGGCCAGTTTGCCCGGTCAAAGAGTGTTAACTGGCGAGGCTTAAGCTTCAGGTCGAATCATATTTTTGTGGTGCCAGACCCTTAGCGCATGATCATCACATGTCCAAATTGCGAAACGCGCTATCAGGTGGGGGTCGAGGCGATCGGCTCGGCCGGCCGCAAGGTGCAGTGCGCCAACTGCCACAAAGCCTGGCAGGCCCTGCCCGAAACGCCGCCCGCTCCCCATTCGGAACTCGCCCCCTTGCGCGAGACCGACGAGGACCGCCTGCGCGCCGATACCGAAGAAGATCGGCTGGATCATCAGTTCGAAACCGCAGCCGATGGCGAGGTCCGCACGCGCCAGGCGATCCTGGCCACTCTGGGGGTTGGACGCAAGAGCCCGGCACGGCCACGGGTTGCCCGGCCCACGGGCAGCACCGGGCCGCGCGGCGTGGAGCGGCTGCGCAAGGCGTTCGACAGCCTGCCCCATGCGCGAGTGCGCCTGATGGCACGCATTTCGGCGGCGGTGCTGCTGGTGACGGTAGTGGCGGGGGTCGTGGGCTTGCGGGTGGAACTGGTGCGCAGTTTCCCGGCTCTGGCCGGGCTCTATGGCGGGCTGGGCTTGCCGGTCAACGTCGCCGGGCTCGATTTTTCCAACGTGACCAGCTTGCGCACCTGGCGGGACGGGCAGGAGGTGATGGTGGTGCGGGCCAGAATTGCCAGCGTAGCGGGGACTGCCGTGACCGTGCCCGAGGTGGAGGTGCGCCTTTACGGCGCCGCCCAGACCCCGCTTTACGAGTGGAGCGTGGCGCCGCGCGCCCAGACCCTTGGGGCGGGCGAGACGATCGAATTTGAAACGCAGCTCACCAGCCCACCGCCCGGAGCCGAGAGGATCAGGCTCAGCTTTGCCACCAGCGCCCGGCGCTGGCAGGCGGTGGACCAGGGTTTGGAAGGAATTTGACCATGGCCCGGATACTCTTGGCCGAAGACGACGACGGCGTGCGCAGCTTCGTGTCGAGGGCGCTCGAAATCGCCGGGCACGAGGTGCTGGTGGCCGAGGACGGGGGCCTGGCCGCCGAGCGGCTCGATGCGGTGGCCGGGCAGGTGGACCTGCTGCTCTCGGACATCAAGATGCCGGTGCTCGACGGCATAGCCCTGGCCCAGATGGCGGCGGGTCGCTATCCGGGGCTCAAGATCTTGCTCATGACCGGCTTTGCCGACCAGCGCGAGCGGGCCAACGGGCTCGACGCGGTGGTCTACGACGTGGTGGGCAAGCCCTTCACCCTGGCCGGGCTGATCGAGAAGGTGGAAGACGCCCTGGCCGGCAAGCCGGTGGAAATCATCTCGCTCGCCAGCCAGCTCTGAGGGACTACCTGCGCGTCACACCCATTCGGGGACGCTGTCGGTCTCGATCAGATCCCACACCTTGGGGCGCGGCCGGATGACGTGGAAGCGGTCGCCATCCACCATCACTTCGGGCACCAGCGGCCGCGAATTATAGGTGGAGGCCATGACCGCACCATAGGCACCGGCCGACATCAGCGCGAGCAGATCGCCATCGGTGACCGCCGCCATCGTGCGCGACAGCGCCAGATAGTCGCCGGTTTCGCAGACCGGGCCGACGATGTCGGCGGTCATGGTGGCGCCCAGTTCGGCCTCGGTCACCGGCACGATGTCATGATGGGCTTCGTAGAGGGTGGGGCGGATCAGATCGTTCATGCCCGCATCCACGATCACGAAGGTGCGCTCGCCGGTATTCTTGATGTACTCGACCCGGGTGACCAGGATGCCGGCATTGCCCACGATCAGGCGGCCCGGCTCGATCACCAGCGACACATCGAGCGCACCGACCTTGTCGCGCACGATCTGGGCATAGGCTGCCGGATCGGGCGGGGCATCCACGTCATGGCGATAGGGAATACCCAGCCCGCCGCCCACATCGACATGGTGGATGGAATGGCCGTCCCGGCGCAAATCGTGCACCAGGTCGGCCATCAGGGTGAAGGCGTTCTCGAAGGGTTGGAGGTCGGTGATCTGGCTCCCGATGTGCATGTCGATGCCGATCGCGTCCACATTGCGCATTTCGGCGATGCGCTTGTAGACGTCGCGGGCACGGGCATGGGGAATGCCGAACTTGTTCTCGGACTTGCCGGTGGAGATCTTGGCGTGCGTCTTGGCGTCCACGTCCGGATTGACCCGGATCGACACTGGCGCGATGCGCGCCATGGAGGCGGCCACCCGGTTGAGGCGCTCCAGTTCGGGTTCGCTCTCGACGTTGAAGCAATGGATGCCCAGCTCCAGGGCCCGGCGCATTTCGGCTTCGGTCTTGGCAACGCCCGAGAACACGATCTTTTCGGGCGCAATGCCGGCGGCCACGGCCCGTTCGAGTTCGCCGACCGAAACCACGTCCGCGCCTGCCCCTTCGCGCGCCAGGAGCTTGAGCACCGCCTGGTTGGAATTGGCCTTCATGGCGTAGGCGATCAGGGTGTCGATGCCCGAGAACGCATCGCGCAGCACGCGCATGTGACGGCGTAGCGTGGCGCTGGAATAGCAGTAAAACGGGGTGCCGACCTTGTCGGCCAGCGCGGCCAGGTCGACGTCTTCGGCATGCAGTGTGCCGTCCTTATAGGCGAAATGATGGACCAAGGCCGGGCTTCCTTCAGGCGTCCGCGCCCCGATCTGAGGCGCACGGAATGGGGTGGCAAGACCCGCTGCGACAGGCACGCGCGGGCGGGCAAAGCTCTATGTCAAACGGGGACAAAAGGCAAAGGGCGCCTCAGCCCTGCTCCAGGCCGTGCCGGGCTTCGATACGGTCGGCCACCAGGTCCTGCAGCTCCCATAGATGGGGATCGTGAATGCCCATCTCCTCGAGATGCTTGACGGTGGAGAACAGATATTCGGCCATCGAGCCGCGCGCCCCCACGGCGCTGGACAGAACGTCCGCGATCTGGGCGTTGGACAGCCCCGACACATAGCGCCCGCTCTTTCTGTCCATGGCAAAGGTCAGCGCCGTGATCGGCCCATTGGCCGTCTCGGCCTTGACCCAGCGGGGTGGAAAGGCGGAAGGCTTGAAGCTCATCTCGCGCTCGAGCAGCTTGATGAAATTGGGCGCCACCGCGTCGGGCGGCAGCCGATAGAGGGCGCCCTTGCAGGCCCCGCCGCGATCGAGCGCCAGCATCAGCCCGGGATTTTGCGGATTGCCGCGATGGCGCTCGTTCCAGCCCAGGCAAAAGGACCGGTGCCAGCCGCGCACCAGCCCGGTGCGCAATTCCACGAAGTCGCAGGCCGGCTTCCAGATCAGCGAGCCATAGGCGAAAAACCAGATCTCACTGGTGTCGGGCGCCTGGGCGAGCAGCCGCTGCATGGTGTCCTGGTGATCCTGACCGGTCGACAGGGTAAGGCCGGCGGGAACCTGTTCTTCGGTCGCCTCATAGACCAGTTGCGCCAGATGCCGTGTGCCGAGCCGCATCTGGCGGGAAGATTTGGGCATGAATGGTTCTTGTCTTGGCAAAGATTGGAAGGGATGGGCCCGGCGTCCGAGCCCATCCTGCGCCGCTCGGGCGAACTTGGAAAGGCCTCAGGCCGGGGTCTTGGCCAGCAGGTCTTTCCAGCGCGCCACCTGGGCCAGCACGTTGTCGGGGGCGGTGCCCCCATAGCTCTGGCGCGAGGCGACGGACGATTCCACCGTGACGATGCCGTGGATGCGCTCGTCAAGGCGTGGATCGATGCTTTTGAAGTCCGCGATGGTGAGGCCATCGAGCCCGCAATTGTTCGCCTCGGCCATGGCCACGATGCGGCCGGTGATGTGGTGGGCATCGCGGAACGGCACGTTGGCCTCGCGCACCAGCCAGTCGGCGATATCGGTCGCGGTGGCAAAGCCCGAAGCGGCCGCCGCATGCATGCGCTCGCGCTTGACGGTGAGGTCCTTGACCATGCCGGTCATGGCCGCCAGCGACAGCGACAGGGAATCCAGGGCGTCGAAAGCCACCTGCTTGTCTTCCTGCATGTCCTTGGAATAGGCCAGCGGCAGGCCCTTCATCACCACCAGCAGCGAGGTGAGCGCGCCCAGGATACGTCCGATCTTGGCGCGGATCAGCTCGGCGGCATCCGGATTGCGCTTCTGGGGCATGATGGAGGAGCCGGTGGTGAACTTGTCCGAGAGGCGGATGAAGCCGAAATGGGCCGAGCTCCAGATCACCAGTTCTTCGGCAAAGCGCGACAGATGCACCGCGCAGATGGCGGCGGCCGACAGGGTTTCGAGCACGAAATCGCGGTCCGAGACGGCATCGAGCGAATTGGCCGTGGGACGGTCGAAGCCCAGTTCCGCACTGGTCTGGAAGCGGTCGATGGGAAAGGATGTGCCCGCCAGTGCCGCCGAGCCCAGCGGATTTTCGTTGAGGCGCCTGCGCGCATCGGCCAGCCGTCCGGCATCTCGGCCCAGCATTTCCACATAGGCCAGGAGGTGGTGGCCCAAAGTGACCGGCTGGGCGCTCTGCAGATGGGTGAAGCCGGGCATGATGGTAGCCGCCTCGACCTCGGCGCGCTCGACCAGGGCCAGTTGCAGGCTGTGGATCTGGGCGCTGAGCGTGTCGATGGCATCGCGCACATAGAGGCGGAAATCGGTGGCCACCTGGTCGTTGCGCGAGCGGGCGGTATGCAGCCGCCCCGCCGCATCCCCGATCAGCTCGCGCAGGCGGCTCTCGACATTCATATGAATGTCTTCGAGTGCCCGCGAGAACGTGAACTTGCCGCTCTCGATCTCGTCCTGGACCTGCGCTAGACCCGCAAGGATCGCGTCCTTGTCCTCATGCGTCAGAATGCCCACCTGGGCGAGCATGCGGGCATGGGCGGTTGACCCGGCAATGTCCTGCCGATAAAGGCGCTGGTCAAAACCGATGGAGGCGTTGATCTCTTCCATGATGGCGTCCGGGCCACTGGCGAAACGTCCGCCCCACATGCGATTGCTCATCACACCCTCTTTAGGTTGGTCACATGCCCCAAATTGAGCCAAAATCCGCAGCGCGACCGGTGGACCGGCGCCTTCTTGGCTTGGGGGCCGTTGTTGCGGCGCTAGCTATAACCACCGCATTTTGGCTTAGCAATGCCGCATCGCCCCAGGCTTCCGAGTGCCCGGCGCAGCCCCAGGCCGCAGCGAGCATCGATGCAGCAGCCCAGGGCGAGCTTGCGGCCCTGATGGCCACGGCCCTAGGGCGCGGCTATGGCGACATGGGCTTTACCGGACCCGATGGGCAGCCCAGCTCGATTGCCGATTTCGCCGGCAAGAAGCTCCTGGTCAATTTCTGGGCCAGCTGGTGCGTGCCGTGCCGGGAAGAAATGCCCGCGCTCGATGCCCTGGCCGCCAAGTATAATGGCGAGGACTTCATGGTGCTGCCGATCAATCTCGACATCGGTGCCAACGGCAAGGACAAGGCGCAGCAGTTCCTGACCGAAGCCAAGGTGCCCAACCTGCCACTCTATGCCGATTCCAGCTTTTCGGCCTTCGAGCGGCTCAAGACGCAGGGGGTGGCCATCGGCCTGCCCGCCACGCTCCTGCTCGATGAAACCGGTTGCGAGATCGCCGTGCTGCAAGGCCCAGCGGAATGGGCGAGCCCGGATGGCGAGCGCGTGGTCGAGGCGCTGCTGGGGCTTTAAAGGGGCTCAGGCGGTCTTGTCGACCTTGAGCCCCATGCCGTCGGGCGCCGGGGCCGAGCGGGCGACTTCGGTCAGCATCGAAATCAGGGACAGCTCCATCTCGTGCTGCTTTTTGGCCAAGGCGATCTGCATGCTGGCCTGAGTCTGGCCGGCCTTCATGGCCACGAGGCCCGCTGCGATTTCGGTCATCAGCATCTCCCGAGCCGCTGGACTGTTGGTAGTCTCTAGTAAAAACTAGTTAAGCGCTGGTAGCGTATCTAGCAAGGGCAGACTTGGACACTCTCTTATGTTGATAAATTACCAGCTAGCCCTGACCATGTTCCATGCCATGGGCCTGATGGCTCTGGTAGCCATAGCTTTTGGCTCCATCGAGCGAATGGACGTGCGGCCCGTAATCCGCATGGGCCTGCACGGACTGGCGTTCGGCGCTGCCTCGGTTGGTGCCATGTTCGATCAGGTCCGGTTGGGTGACGGCATCCTGGTGGATGGGCGTGCCATCATCGTCGGTTTTGCCGGAGCGTTTGGCGGCATTTTTGCAGGACTGATCGCGGCCAGCATGGCTGCGCTCTACCGCCTGCTCCAGGGCGGTGCCGGAGCCTTGGCGGGCATAGTGGGCATCTACACGGCGGCCATTTTGGGCATGGTTTGGGCGCGCTTGGTAAAGCCCAGCCGCCGCATGAGCTTCATGTGCCTGTGCTGCCTGGGTTTTGCCATTTCCTGCTATGTGCTGACCGCCTTCATACTGCCTTTTCCCACGGCCTTGGCGCTGCTGGGTGCTGTTGGGCCCTATATCGTGGCGGCGGCCGTCATTAGTGCTTTGATTATGGGCTTTTTCCTTGTTCGCGAAATGCGGCTGATCGGGCAAGAGCGGCTGTTGCAGCACACGGCCTTCACCGACGCGCTGACCGGGCTGCCCAACCGGCGCAGCTTTGATCGCGCGCTGGCGCGGGCTCTCAAAGTGGCAAACGGGCCTGAGCGCATCAGCTTTGCCGTGGTGATTATGGATGTAGATCACTTCAAGCGCGTGAACGATACCCACGGCCATGCCGCCGGCGATGCGGTGTTGCAGGCTGTGGGGCAGGCGCTGCAAGGAGAGGTGCGCCATCGTGATACGGTTGCCAGGCTCGGCGGGGAAGAATTCGGTGTCATCCTGGCAGATGGCGATGGCGGGAGAGCGGCTCTCGTAGCCCAGCGCCTGCGCGAGGCCGTCGAGGAGCTGGTTACCCGATTTGAAGACAAGGAATTGGTGGTTACGGTCAGCGCAGGCCTCACTTTTTTCCGGGCCGGTGACGATGCCGGCACGCTCACCCAGCGTGCCGACGAAGCGCTTTATCAGGCCAAGGCGCTTGGCCGAAACCGCGTGGTGCAATCGAGCCGGCCTTCGGGCCGGGGTGTGGCGGTGACTCAAGACGCCTGACGATTGCGCGCCACACGTTTACCGCCCGCCGAAAAGGGCCACTTCGCGCCGCTTGACCAGCGCCGCCAGCACCGCCCCGGCCACGACGCCGCCAAGATGGGCCCACCAGGCCACGGGTTCTTCGGCGGCAACTACCGCATAGAACGCCTGTGTCGCGATCCACACACCCAGCATCCACATGGCCGGGATCGGCAGCGGAATGGGGATGACGATGCGCAGCAAAACGAAGACCTTGGCGTGCGGATAGAGCACGATATAGGCCCCCATCACCCCCGCGACCGCCCCCGAAGCCCCGATCAGGGGCCCAAGGCTTTGCCCGTTGAAGCCAATGTGGGCCAGGGCCGCCAGCACCGCGCAGGCGCAATAGAAAAAGAAGAAGCGCAGATGGCCTAGCGCGTCCTCCACATTGTCCCCGAAGATCCACAGGAACAGCATGTTGGACAGCAGGTGCATCAGATTGGCATGCAGGAAGGCATAGGTGACCAGCGTAGTCTGCGCGGGCAGCCAGTCTACCGGCGCACCCACCAGGCCCCCCACGACTGCCGGGATGACGCCGAACACCACGATGGCCTGCTCGTTGATCTGCCCCGGCACCAGCGATTGCGCCAGAAAGCACAGCCCGGTCACCGCCATCAGGCCATAAGTGACATAGGGGAAGCTGATATGGCGGATGGGGTTGCGGTCGTGCAGGGGCAGGAACATGCCTAACCCTCGCCGCGATGGCGGCCGGGCGCCCACAACACGTCGCTCTTGCCGTTATTGTTGGCCACGCGTGCCAAAACGAAGAGCAGATCCGAGAGCCGGTTGAGATATTTCAGCGCCTGGGCGTTGACGTCCGGTTCTGTGCCCAGCAGTTCCACCACCAGCCGTTCGGCGCGCCGCACCACGGTGCGGGCTACGTGCAACTGCGCCGAGAGCGGCGTGCCGCCGGGCAGAACGAAGCTCTTGAGCGGCTCGAGGGCCTCGTTGTGTTCGTCGATTTCGCGCTCGAGCCAGAGCACCTGGCTTTCCACGATGCGCAGTGACGCGGTGGCGTCTTCGTCGCGGCCGGGCGTCGCCAGGTCCGATCCCAGATCGAACAAATCGTTCTGGATGCGGCCAAGGACGGTATCGATGCGCGGCTGGGCGGTGCTGTGCAGCCGGGCCACCCCGATCACGGAATTGGCCTCGTCCACGGTGCCGTAGGCTGCTACGCGCAAATCGTGCTTGGGCCGTCGAGGTCCGCGCACCAGGCCCGTGGTGCCATCGTCGCCGGTCTTGGTGTAGATGCGGTTGAGCTTGACCATCAGGTCCCCGGAGCAAAAAAGAACAGCGCGGCCATCAGCAGGATGATGGCGATGAATTGGGCCAGAACGCGCGCGCGCATCAGCTTCTGGCTCAGATTGGCGTTGCCGCCGCGGAACATGTTCCACAGGCCCCAGAACAGGATGAAGGCGGTGGCCCCCATGGCAAGAAAGATCACGATGTTGAGGCCGGTCTGCATGAGGGCTTCCGTTCGGTAGGGCAGGGGCGCCGATCGGCGCCAGACTGGTGGCTGGATACGCGCGGGGACCGGCTCCGGATCGAGCCTTCGGACCGGCCGTCGACCAGCCCTGCTTCAATGGCACGAATTTGCCGGGCGGTGAACAGCGCGCGGTGAGGCAAGCGCGCACAGAGGGTTGAGGGTCAGGCCGGCGTCGGGTCGCCAAAGCCCAACTCGGTGCGCACCCGCTCGGGCGTCCAGCCCAGTTCGCGCAGGTCGCGCAAGCCGGTCGAGCCGCGCGACTTGGAAAGCTTTTGCTCGGTGCCATCGCGCACCAGGCCGTGATGGGCATAGATGGGCGTTGCCAGGCCCAGCAGCGCCTGGAGCAGGCGGTGCAGGTCGGTAGCGTGATAAAGGTCCATGCCGCGCGTCACATGGGTGATGTTTTGGGCCGTGTCGTCGATGACGACGCTCAGATGATAGCTGGTGGGCACGTCCTTGCGCACCAGCACGCTGTCGCCCCAACGTTCGGGGTGCGCGATGCGCTCGCGGGTGCGGCTGGTGGCGAGATCATGGCCCAGCACCAGATATTCGGTGATGTGGAGCGGCCCTGTCAGGCGCCGCAGGGCTCGTGACATGTCGATGCGCCACACCACCGGCTCGCCGCCGGTGATCCGGGCCCGTGCCTCGGCCTTGTCGATGTGCCGGCAGGTGCCCGCATAGAGCGGCGCGCCATCGGGATCGGTACCCGAGGCGCTGGCGGCCACCGTGCTGCGGCTGCAAAAGCAGGGATAGATCAGCCCCTCCTGCCGCATGGTTTCGGCGATTTCGGCATAAAGCCCGAAGCGCTCGGACTGGCGCAGCGGCGGCTGCTCGAACACCAGGCCCAGCCATTCCAGGTCCTGCTGCATTGCCTGGTCAAATTCGGGTTTGCATCGGGCCGTGTCGATGTCTTCAATGCGCAGCAGCAACTCCCCGCCCAGATCCCTGGCGGCCTTTTGGGCGAACAGGGCGGCGTAGGCATGGCCCAAATGCAGCAGGCCATTGGGGCTGGGCGCAAAACGGAAAAGGGGCGGTTGCGACATCGGGCCAAGGGTTGATGGAAAGAGGTAGGTCTTAATATGGCGAGCGTTGCGGCAATCGAAAGGCTGACCGGGCCAGAAATCCTGGCGCGGCACCTGGAGAGCCTGCTTGGCCTGGATGCCCGGCTGTCCCTTGTGCACGCCAAGGCCGGCACGCCGGCCTTGCGCATCACCACGTCGGGCTTTGCCGGCATGGCCCAGGTGATCTGCGGGCAGCAGCTGTCGGTGGCCAGCGCCCGGGCCATCTGGGCTCGGTTTGCCGCCATCCCCGGGGCCTGCGATCCGCACGGCTATCTGGGGCTCGATGAGGCCACCATCAGGGCCAGCGGCTTTTCGGCCGGCAAGACGCGCACCGTGCGCAGCGTCGCCCAGGCCGTGGTGGATGGGGAACTCGATTTCGCCCAGATCGACGCCCTGCCCGCCCAGGAGGCCATTGCCCGGCTGGTGGCCCTCAAAGGCATCGGGCCGTGGACGGCCGAAATCTATCTGATGTTCTGCGCCGGGCACCCCGATGTCTTCCCCGCCGGGGATCTGGCGCTGCAGAAGGCGGTGGCCCATGCGCTAGGGCTGGAGGGGCGCCCCAGACCGGCAGAGCTGATGGCGCTGGCCCAGGCCTGGGCGCCGCACCGGGCCACGGCGGCACTGCTGTTCTGGGGCTATTTCGCCGCTCTCAAGGAGCGCGACGGCATCGCGCTTTAGCTCATCCTTGTTTTGCCGTGATCCCCCAGGGCCTGGCGTGCATTATAGCGGCAGGGCCCGGCATGGGCCTGCAACGGGATTGGAACGAGAATGAGCCTTGCGACTTTGTCCGGCCCCAGGCTGGAGCCGGAAACCGGTACCGCGCGTCAGCTGGTCGTGCTGCTGCACGGGATCGGCGCCGATGGTGCCGACCTGATCGACCTGGGCGCCCATTGGCGGGATCTTCTGCCCGATGCCCTGTTCGTGGCGCCCAATGCGCCCGAGCCGGCGGCCGGGGCACCCTATGGGTTCCAATGGTTCGCCCTGGGCCCCGACCGGCAGGAAAGCCGCATGGCCGGGCTGCCGGTGGTGCGTACCGTGGTGATCGACTATTTGCAGTCGCTGTGGCTCGAAACCGGGCTTTCCGCCAAGGATACGCTGCTGGTGGGCTTCAGCCAGGGTGCCATGACCGCCCTGCATGTGGGGCTTTCGCTCGAAGAGCCGCTGATGGGCATCATCGCGTTTTCGGGTGCGCTGGTGCCGCCCGAGGGGTTCGCCCAGGTGCGCTGGCCCAAGGTGCCGGTATGCCTGGTGCATGGCGATGCCGATGCCGTGGTGAGCGTGGATTATACCCGCCAGGCCGCTCAACTGCTCAAGGACGAGGGCTATGAGGTGTCGATGCACATTTCGCCCGGTGTGGGCCATGGCATCGATCCCGACGGCATGGCCTTTGCCAGTGCTTTCATCGCGGCGGCCTCCGCGACTTTGTGATCTTGCTCCGCCACAATTGATGGCTTCACAGGCGCGTCACAAAAGGCTTAGATACTTGCGCCATGACCGTGCAGAACCCCCGGACTCGGGAGGCTTGAGTGACAGTCCATGTGTCGCCTGAGCAGTGTCCCGCCCTCGTGCTGAACGCCGACTTCCGGCCGCTCAGCTACTATCCGCTGTCGCTCTGGTCCTGGCAGGACGCCATCAAGGCGGTCTGCCTGGACCGGGTCAACATCGTCTCGGAATATGACAAGGTCGTGCGAAGTCCGAGCTTTGAGATGCGCCTGCCCAGCGTGGTGTCGCTCAAGGATTATGTGAAACCCGCGCGCTATCCCGCCTTTACCCGCTTCAACGTTTTCCTGCGCGATCGCTTCCAGTGCCAGTATTGCGGCTCCAAGGAAGATCTCACCTTCGATCACGTCCTGCCTCGCTCCAAGGGCGGCCGCACCACCTGGGACAACGTCGTTGCCGCCTGCGCCCCGTGCAATCTGCGCAAGGCCAACCGGCTGCCCCAGGAAATCAACATGTTCCCCCAGCAGAAGCCGTTCCAGCCCACCGTGCATGAATTGCACAATAATGGCCGGGCCTTTCCGCCCAACCATTTGCACAAGAGCTGGCTCGACTATCTCTATTGGGACATCGAGCTCGAGGAATAGGTTTTACGTCTTGGCTGCGCGCCAGCGCTGATAGGCCGCAATGCCCAGCAGCACCACGACGGCCGCCGAGAGCAGCGCGTTGTAGCCGGCCATGGAAATGCCGAACAACTCGAACTGCACCTGATCGCACGGCACGACGCGGGCCGCATTGATGTTGGAAAGATCGTTGAAGTTCACTGCCACGCCCGTGCCCGTGCAGCTGGTGGGGCCGGGGAAAAATTTCCACTCCACCCCGGCGTGATAAACGCCCACGCCGCTGCCGAAGGCAAAGAGCGCCGTGACGATGCCCACGCCCAGGAACCACACCGCCCGCGGCAGCCTGTTCCACAACACCAGCACCAGCGCCAGGATAGGCAGGCCCCAGTAATAGGGCAGGCGCTGGGTGAGGCACAGCTCGCAGGGGGAAAGGCCGCCGAGATATTGCGACCCCAGCGCGCCGGCAATGCCGCCCAGACCCAGCAGGAATGCGGCACCGGTCGCCAGTTTGCTCCGCGTGATGGGGGCTGTTGTGCTCATCTGGACGGCCTTTTCGATTCCCGTTGCGCGCGCACATCAAGCACCATTCGCCCGCCTCGGAAAGAGGGGAACGGCAATGTGAGCTATGCGTCCTGGCCTGGCCCGTGCAGGCCCAGCCTGGCCATCAGCGCCATGGCATTGGCGGGGGCATCGAGCTTGTTCTCGTGCACGAAAAACGCGAATACGTCGCGCCCATCCCGCGCCCAAGCCGCGATCTGCTCGGACCACTCATCGAGGTCGGCCTCGCCATAGCCCGTTGCGTCCGCGCGGGCGGGGCCCTGCAGCCGGGCATAGACGAAATCCGCCGTCAGCCTGCGGTCAGGCCAATCGACGGTATCGGGGATCACCATGGCCACGTTGTAGCGGGACAGCAGCGCGGCAAAGGCGGGGTTTTGATAGGAGGCATGGCGCGCTTCGATGGCGTGGCGCAAGGCCGGCACGGCGCTCGCATCGAGCGATGGATCGGCGATCCGGTCCTGCCGGGCGGCGAGCGCTGCAGCGTTCCTTGGCGTATGGGGCAGGGCCTGCAGAAAGGTCTCGATCCGCTCTGGGTCAAAGCTCAGATTGGGCGGCAACTGCCACACGATGGGCCCGAGCTTGGCCCCCAGCTCGAACAGGCCCGAGGCAAAGAAATTGGCCAGCGGGTCGTCCGGATTCTTGAGCTTGGTGCGATGGGTGATGAGCTGGGGGCCCTTGACGGTGAACATAAAGCGCGACGGGGTCTGCCCGGCCCAGTTCGCAAAGCTCGTGCGTTTCTGGTTGGCATAGAAGGTGGCGTTGATCTCGATCACGCCCAAGCGGGCACTGGCATGGGCCAGCTCGTGCTTTTGCGTCAGCCCCGGGGGATAGAAGCTGCCGCGCCAGGGCTCATAAACCCAGCCGGCAATCCCGACGCGAATGGTTCCGCTCACTGCCCGTCCTCCTCGACTTAGGCGGCCCTGTGCAGGGCTCTCCCCGTCATGAGCCTAGTCGCTTTCCCGGACCGATTGAACCGGCAAACGGGGCGGGCAGTAGACGTGTCGAGATTTCACCTCTGCGATTGACCAACGGCCCCGTTTTGCGCTACCTCCACGCCGTTGCACTGCGGGCGTGGTGGAACTGGTAGACGCGCCGGACTCAAAATCCGGTTCCGAAAGGAGTGTCGGTTCGATTCCGACCGCCCGCACCACATCTTCCTATATCGATGTCGCCAATTCCCATCCGGGCGCACTAGCGCACGAAGATGTCGGCCTCGATGGTCGCTTCGATGAAGGCCAGCCATGCTACCTGCGGGTCGGCCCCTTCCATCGCCGCATTGCAGGTCTGGCAGGCGATCTTGTGCTTGTCGGTGCGCGGGGCCGGCCAGTCCACGAACAGGACGTGACTGGCATGCACGGGCGCGGTGATCGTCAATTCCTTTCCGTCGAGCACGATGGTGACGGGATTGTCCCAGGTGTGGATGGTGTCGAGCATGTCCAGGTCCTCGTTGAAAGCAGCTTGAAAACGCCGACTCTCCCAGCGGGTTGCCCATGGCGGGCTCTGGTTTGCGCGAACCGTGTCGCTGATGCAACACGGACGAAAAAGCTTTTTAATCTCATTGACGAAAGTGGGGGGCTGATCGAAAGCTGAGGCATCGCTTGGGAGAACAAAAAATGCGCAACGTCTTGATGACTGCGGTTGCAGTGTCGGCCCTGATGACAGGTGCTGCTTTCGCTGCCGACCCATATATGCCTCCTCCCGCTGACGTCTACCTGCCTGAAGCGGGTGGCGTGGACTGGTCGGGTTTTTATGCCGGCGCCAGCGTTGGCTATGGCTGGGGTGAGATTACCGACAACGATGATCCCGAATCCGTTTATATTGACGACATTGATGGTTTCACCGTTGGCGTGCAGGCTGGTTACAATGTCCAGTTCGACAACATCGTGGTTGGCTTGGAAGGTGATGTGAGCTGGGCCGACATCAACGTCTCCGAGGATGACGACGAGTTCGACGAAGATGATGGTATCGAATGGGTTGGAACGGTACGTGGCCGTCTCGGATTTGCTGCTGAAAGCTTCTTGATCTACGGCACCGCCGGCGTGGCTTTCGCAGGTCTGGATGTTTATGATTATGACAGCGAAACTGCCGTCGGCTGGGTAGCCGGTGTCGGCGCGGAATTCATGGTCACCGATGCCGTGTCTTTGAAGGCCGAGTATCTTTACCACGACTTCGGTGCAGTCAATTTCGAAGATGACGATCTCGACTACACCGAGACGCTTTCGACCGTTAAGGTTGGCCTGAACTTCCACTTCTAAAATCGTCTGCTATAAATTTGGACAAAGGGGCGCTAGGGGCGCCCCTTTGTTATTTTGGCGCTTGAGTGTCTCGTCGTCGGATCTTCTTGTGGCGCACGCATTCGCTTTGGATTGAGTTGTTTTTGCGGCAAGCGACCTTTGACATCACGGCGATGCGGGGCCAGCTTGGGCGCTTCTGGCAACTGGCCATCAGGAGTGCGCATGATCCCAGTCCCCGGTGACACTGCCTCCGTCGTGATTGTCGGGGGTGGAGCGAGCGGCGTCTTGCTGGCGGTCCATGTGCTGAAACATCTCAAGGCTGGACTCAGCGTCACGCTCATCGAGAAATCGGAAAGCCTGGGGCGCGGCTTGGCCTATGGTACGAACAATCTCGAGCATATTCTCAACGTCCCCGCCAAGGGCATGAGCGCGTTTGCGACGGACCCAGACCATTTCGTGCGCTGGCTGCGGGACGTCGATCCGGCTGCAACGCCCGAGAGCTTCGTGCCGCGCGCCTATTACGGGCAGTATCTGGCCCAGCTGCTGGAAACGGCAAGTCGGGAGGCGGGGCCCGGACGGCTGCACGTGATACAGGCAACGTGCCAGTCCATTGCGGAGACCGGGCAGGGTGTGCGGGTCGATTTGAACGGCGGACGCTCCATCCTCGCCGATCGGGTGGTTATGGCCGTCGGACATGAAGAACGCCCGGTGCGCAGCAATGACATTGCGGTGCGCTCGGGCAGTGCCCAGGACGAGCCGCTGTCTCCCGATGCCAGCGTTCTGCTGATCGGTTCGGGCCTCAGCATGGTCGATGCCTGGCTGACCCTGGCGCGACGCGAGCACCGGGGGCCCATTACCGTGGTGTCCCGCCACGGGCTGATCCCCCGGTCCCATGGGCCCTATCGCCCGCTCGTTATCGCGCCTGAAGAGGTGCCCTTGGGCGCGCCGCTGCGCGCGTTCGTCGCCTGGTTCCGCGCCAAACTCGCCCAGGAAGCTGGCAGCGGGGGCGATTGGCGCGCGGTGGTGGACGGGTTGCGACCCTATAACCAGCAGATCTGGCAGCACTGGTCGCTTCCATCCCGCCGGCAATTTCTGCGCCTGATCCGCCCTTTCTGGAACGTTCACCGCCACCGCCTGCCGGCCAGCCTCCATCAGCGGCTCGCCGACGCCATGACAGCCGGGCAGTTGGCGCTGATCGCGGCGGAGGTGAAGGGCCTGGAGCGCGACGAACATGGCGTGCGCGTCACAATCCGCAGGCGTGGGCAGGCAGCAAGCGAGGTCGTCACGGTCACACGCGTTTATGACTGCGGCGGCTTGCTGGTCAACGTCGCCAACAGCTCCAACCCGGTCATCGGTGCCATGATCGCCACCGGTCAGGCGCGCCCCGATGCCCTGAAAATCGGGCTCGACGTCACGCCCGACTGTGCGCTGCTCGACCAGGCCGGGCAAGCGAGCCGACGCGTTTTTGCCATTGGGCCGATTACGCGGGGCCAGTTCTTCGAAATCGAGGCGGTGCCCGATATCCGCGTGCAAGCCGAGACGCTGGCGCGCAGACTCGTGGCGCTTTAGCGCGACCCGGTCGAAGGGGGCTAAAGCACACGGGAACACCGCCGTATGGTTGTTTGATCAAACCCTTGGCCCGGGCCCGGCGCGCGATTGACGCTTTTGGCGCGGAGGGCTAGACACCAGATCTTCCTCGCGCTCGGTGCAGCGCCCTTGCAGGACAAATCCCATGCTTTCCGCCACCAGGCCGCTGTGGCAGCGCTTCCTGATTTTTCTGATGCCGCTGATGGCGGCCAATATCCTGCAGTCGCTCTCGGGCACCATCAACAATATCTATATCGGGCAGTTGCTGGGCGTTGAGGCCCTGGCGGCGGCATCGGTGTTCTTTCCCATCCTGATCTTTCTGATCTCCTTCATCATCGGGTTGTCGTCGGGCGCCACCATTCTGATTGGCCAGGCCTGGGGCGCCCGGAACGTGGAAAAGGTCAAGCAGGTGGCCGGCACCACACTGACGGTCAGTTTTCTGGCAGGCATCGTGGTTGCGATCATCGGGGCCTTGTTCACGCCCAACATCATGCAGGTGCTGGGCGCGCCCGAGAACATCCTGCCGGTCGCCACTGCCTATGGGCGGGTGATGCTGATCGGCATGCCGGGGTTTTTCGTGTTCCTGATCGTCACCTCGATCCTGCGCGGGGTGGGCGACACGGTCACGCCGCTCCTGACGCTGGGAATATCGATCCTGTGCGGGCTGTTGATCACGCCGTCCCTGATCCTGGGCTGGGGCGGGCTGCCCCGTATCGGGGTGATGGCGGCGGCCGTGGCCACCATTGCCGGCTTCACGCTGAGCCTGGTGTTCCTGTTCTTTTACCTGCGCGCCCGCAAGCACCCCATGGCGCCCGATGCCCTGCTGCTCAAAAGCCTGCGCATCGATCCCCAATTGTTCAAGCTCATCCTCAAGCTCGGCGTGCCGGCCGGTATCCAGATGGTGGTAAGTTCGGTGGCCGCCATCGTGGTGGTGGGCCTGGTCAATCGCTTCGGCTCCAACGCCACGGCCGCCTATGGCGCGGTCAACCAGGTGTTGAGCTATGTGCAGTTTCCGGCCATGTCCATCGCCATTGCCGCCTCGATCTTCGGGGCGCAGGCTATTGGCGCTGGGCAGGCCAGCCAGCTGGGTGCCATCACGCGCACCGCGCTGGTGCTCAATCTGCTGCTGACCGGCGGGCTGGTGCTGATCGCCTATATATTCTCCGAACGTCTGGTGGCGCTCTTCATCACCGATCCCGACGTCATCGCGCTGACTCAGGAATTGCTGCATATCGTGTTGTGGAGCGTGATCATGTTCGGCGCCGCCTCGGTGCTGTCGGGCGTGATGCGTTCGAGCGGCACGGTGCTGGTGCCCATGCTGCTGTCGCTGGCCGCAATCCTGCTCGTGGAAGTGCCCGGCGCCATCTTCCTCAGCCAGGTCATGGGGCTTAACGGCATCTGGATAGCCTATGCCTGCGCCTTCGGTGTCATGCTGGTGCTGCAGGCCGGCTATTACTGGTTCTTCTGGCGTGGCCGCGCCATCAAGGCCCTGATCTGATCAGGGCTGCGTCTCTGTTTTAGCGGGCATAGGCAATCTTGCGCACCGGCGTCTCCGCCTCGGCCGGGGCGGTACGCAGGTCGTAGCGCGCCCTGGCGCCGGCAATTTCGTCCTTATGGGTGCCGGCCCAGGTCCAGAGTGCATCGAGGGGCTCGGTCAGGGTGCGGCCCAGATCGGTCAGGGCGTATTCCACGCGCGGGGGAATTTCGGGATAGACCGTGCGGGTCACCAGGCCATCGCGTTCCAGATTGCGCAGGGCCAGGGTCAGCATGCGTTGCGAAATCCCGGCGATGGCGTGGCGCAACTCGTTAAAGCGCATGGTGCGACCCGTGAGCTGCCCCACGATCATCACGCTCCATTTATCACCGATGCGGTTGAGGATGTCGGCCATGGCCGAGCATGTCTGGTGATCGCCGCTCTTGCCAATTTCCATGCTGCACCTTGCTGGTGTTGGGTAGCCCCACGCTCCCCGGACGGGTGTCAATATAGTGCGGTCGTGCCGCGGGGGCGAGGGGCGGTGCAACGGTCGCGGGCGTGTTCACAAGCCCATGAGTCTGCGTCCGCCCGGTTGAGCCCGATGGCCGTGGCTGATATCACCGGCACGCATTGTGCCGTTAACCTTTTGGAGAGATGAGCCCGTGTCGGTCGTAAGGCAAGTCTTGTTCGTGGTGCTCATGCTCTTTGGGCTGGGTGGGATGGCGCATGCCAATCCCTTGCTCCTGGTCAACAGCAATTCGGGCGAGGTGCTGTTCGAGCAGGATGCCGGCGTGCCCTGGCACCCGGCCTCGCTGACCAAGCTGATGACGGCGTATGTGGCGTTTTCGGCCATTGCTTCGGGCAGCGTGACGCTAGAAACGCCGGTAGTGATTTCGCGCAATGCCTGGAACGTGCCGCCCAGCAAGTCTGGCCTGGAGGTGGATAGCCGTATCACCATGCAGGATGCGCTCTATCTGCTGGTGGTCAAATCGGCCAACGACGTCGCGGTGGCCATTGCCGAGACGGTGGGCGGCAGCCAGGCCCAGTTCGTGACCATGATGAACAGCACCGCCCAGCAGCTGGGGCTGACGGCGACCCATTATGAAAATCCCCATGGCCTGCATCACGACGGGCAGGTGACCAGCGCGCGCGACCTTGCGATCCTGACGCTCTATATCCGCCAGCAGTTTCCGCAATATCTGCCCATGTTCCAGACCCAGACGGTAGTGCTGGGCAAAGCAAGCTTTGAGACCAATAACGACCTGCTGACCAAGTTTGCCGGCACCACCGGCATGAAGACGGGCTATATCTGCGCCTCGGGCCTGAACGTGGTGGCAACGGTGGATCGGGGCGGGGTCCCCATGCTGGGTGTGGTGCTGGGTGGAGCCTCGGCGCGCGAACGCGGCGAAATGGCGGCCCAGATGTTCCTGCGCGGCATGGCCGGCACCTATAAGGGCAGCGGCAAGTCGGTTACCGCCATTCCCAACAAGGCAATGCCTCCCGCCGACATGCGGGCCGACATCTGCGGCAAGAACGCCAAGGCCTTTCAGGCCCAGCGCGAAGCGGTCTTTCCCTTGGGACTTGCCGGTCAACCCAGCTATCTGACTGACGAGGTAAGCCACGCCACCTATGTGGCCCACGACCTGGGGCGGGTGCGTGACATCCCCTATCCCATGGTGCGTCCGGCGCACATGCCTGCGCCGCGACTGGCAGCGGTTGAGATGCCCAGCGTGCAAGCCGTGCCGCCGGCGCCGCGCAGCAGCAGCGAGACTACCCTGCCGCGCCCTACCGCGGCGGCTGTCATGCGCAGTCTCGCCGTGCCGATGGACCCGCGCACGCCGTTTCCCCTGCCGCGCCCGCAAAGCCTGTTCAACTAAAGCGTTTCGAGTAGTCCTAGTAACGCGTTAAACGGCTTAAGCCTTTACGATCTCGAAGCGCAATACGCCTTCGGCCTCGTCCAGCCGGCACGCATGGCGGTGTTTCAGGCAATAGAGCGGGATGTCCACCTTGGCCATGGGGTCGGTGGCAAGGACAATAAGAGATTGGCCCGGCGCCAGGCCGGCCAGCCGTTTTTCAGCCTTGAGCACGGGCAGGGGGCATTTCAGCCCGCGCGCGTCGAGCGTTTCAGCGGTCAAGCAGCAAGATCCAGTGAATGCCGTAAGCCCCGTTCGGGTTGTAGGCGACCCCCAGCCCGGCCCGGCCGCTGGCGCGGTCGGCCAGAACCTGCGCATCGGCGGGGCTGTTGCGCCAGCCCGAAAAGGTTTCGGCAAAGTTGGCATAACCGGCGCTGACGCGCATGGCCGGAACGGCGTCGGGCCGGCGGGGGGTGTTGCCCGAGCTGGCATAGGCCTGGGCCAATTGCTGGGCCTGTGCGTCCAGGCCCGCATCGGCCGTGAGCGGAGGTACACCCAGGCTGGCACGGTATTGGTTGATGATGCCGAGCGCTTCGGCGCGATCGAGCTGGGCGCCGGGTTGGTCCATGCGGGCCGTCAGGCCCGATGACAGCCCCATGGTCTGCGCGGTGGGCGCGCAACCGGCAAGACCGAGCCCAAAGACTAAAACCAAGCCGACCGAAAGGCGCCGCCCGGGGCGCGAAAGCGAAAGCTGTGTCATGGGGCGTAACCTATCTCTGTCCATGCGGGGCCGGCTAGGGCCAGCGTCGTCAAAACCGTGTCTATAAGGCCTGGCGAAGGCGAAGGAACGGTTAAGCGCCCGCATCACGCCATTGCCAAGCCGATCCGTATAGCGCAATATACAAGCGTATACTGAATTGCTGCCGCGACCGCTTAGGATCGCGCGGGGCATGTACCGTGCTGGCCTTCGAGCCGCTGTCCTGGTGCCGGTCCGCAGCAGCCCCGCCGGCACGCAGAGGAGAAGCGCCGACCCATGGACCTGCATCTGAAAGACCGCATTGCCTTTATCACCGGCGCCAATCGCGGCATTGGCGAAGCCATTGCCCGGGCCTTTGCGGCCGAGGGCGTTCATCTGGCGCTGTTTGCGCGCAATCTGGATCAGGCCAATGACGTGGCCGCGCAAATCCGCGCCGAAAGCGGCGTCAGGGTGCATGTGGCCTATATCGATTTCCTCAAGCCCGAAACGCTGCCCCCGGCGGTCGAAGCGGCGCATGCGGCGCTGGGCGGGGTCGACATTCTGGTCAATAGCGCCGGCGGAGCCAAGCGCGGGCATTTCCACGAAGTCGCCGATGCCGATTGGGATGCCTGCTTTGCGGTCAAGCCGCTGGGTCTGATCCGCATGACCCGGGCCGTGCTGCCTTTCATCGGCAAGTCCGATCAGGCACGTATCATCAACCTGGCCGGCGTGCGCGGCAAGGAGCCCACCACCTTTTCGGCCGTTGCCGGCCCGATCAATGCGGGCACCAACGCCATTACCAAGATCATGGCCAACGAGCTGGGCCCACGCGGCATCACGGTCAACTCCATCAACCCCGGCTCGACCAATACGCGCCGCTGGGACAATCTGATCGAAGTGGTGATGGCCGAGCAGGGCATCTCGCGCGATGCCGCCGAGGCGCATCTGGTGGCCGAAATTCCCATCGGGCGGGTCGTGGACGTCAAGGACATCTCGGCCGCCGCCCTGTTCCTGGCCTCCGCCCACGCCAAGACCATCACCGGGGCCGCGCTCAATATCGATGGCGGCCGCTCGCGCAGCATTCTCTAGGCGGCTAGCGCCCCGGCAAAAATGCTGAAATAGTCCAGCGGTCCAGAGCCTTAGGAGGAGCGGCAATGAACAAGGCGAGTGAGGCTCGCGCGCGGTTCGGCGCACTGTTGTCGGGGCCGGACTGCGTATTTCCCGCTTCGGTGCAGGATGCGGCGGCGGGGCGCATGGCCGATGCGCTGGGCTATGAAATGGCCATGCTCGCCGGCTCGGTGGCATCCCTGGCCGTGCTGGGCGCACCCGATCTCATCGTTTTGACGCTGACCGAATTTGCCGAGCAGGCGCGGCGCATCACCCGCGCAGCGCGCTTGCCGCTGATGGTGGATGCCGATCACGGCTATGGCAATGCGCTCAACGTGCGCCGTACCGTGGAGGAGTTGGAGACCGCCGGCATTGCGGCGCTGACCATAGAAGATACCAGCCTGCCGCAGGGCTTTGGCACGGGCGGCAAGGCCGGGCTGATCGATCTGGCCGAGGGTGTGGGCAAGATGCGCGCGGCGCTCGAGGCCCGCAGCGATCCTGGTTTGGCCATCATCGGGCGCACCGGGGCTGCCGCCATTACGGATCTCGACGATGCCATCAGGCGCTGCCAGTCCTATGAGGCCGCCGGGGTGGATGGGGTGATGCTGACCGGCGTCAAGGCGCCCGAGGCCATCAAGGCCGCGCGGGCCGCCCTTAGGGGGCCGCTGCTCTTGGGCGTGGTGGGAGATGGGCTTGATGCTGCAACGCTGGGTGCGCTTGGCGTCAGCATCGCGCTGCGCGAGCATCTGCCGATGCGGGCCGCCATCGCAGCGACCTATGAGGCCCTCAAGGCCATGCGGGAAGGGGGCACGCCCGAGCGCCTGGCCTCGGCAGAATTGATGGATCTGGTCTCGGGCGCGGCCGAGCATGCCCGCTGGCGCAAGGATTATCTGGGCTGAGCCTCAAATCAAAAGCAGCATGCCGCGCACGAGGAACACTCCGCCAACGGCGGTGATGATCAGGCGGACCCAGACCCGGTAGTTCGCATTGGTCATGCGCGCCAGCACCTTGTTGCCTGCCATTGTGCCGGCAATGGTGAATGGCGCCGCGATCATCACGGCCAGCCATTCGGCATTGGTCAGCGACAGGGTGGCGTCCCAATAAAAGAACACCTTGATGGCGTGGGTAAAGACCTGCACCGCCGCCTTGGTCGAGACGATCTTGCGCCGGTCCACGTCGGTGCGAAAAAAGAACATGTCCACGATCGGCCCCGAAACGCCCACCCCGATGGTGAGGCTGCCCGAGATCAGCCCGCACAGCACCGCCTGGGGCGGGCGGGATGCATCGAGCGACAGCCAGCTTGCGGGGATCCAGATCAACAGCGGCACGAACCCAATCACCAGCATCACCAGGGCCGGATCGGGCTCGTAGCGCAGGAGCGAAAAGGCCAGCGTGGCCAGCAGCACCCCAGCCATGATGAAGGCCATGAAGCGCCATTGGATATGGGCATGCGCATAGGTGGCGCGTGAAATATTGGAGACGATCTGGATGATGCCGTGCACGGCAATGGCCGTGCCCACCGGCACCACGAGCAGCAGCACCCAGAGCAGGATCAGCCCGCCCGCCATGCCGAAAATGCCCGACAGCACCGAGGTGAGAAACACCACGCCCACCAGGAGCGCGCCGATGACGACGATCATAACGGGCACCTTGGGCCGGTGGCGCTGGGGCGCCGGAAAGGCCCCGGCGCACCAGCGCCGGAGCCGTTTGAGCTTGTGTTAGAACAGACCTTTGGGCAGGTCGGCATCCCCCGCCAGCAAACGGGGGTCGGCCACGATGTTGACGTCGGCGAGGGCCTTGGCATCGAGTTGGCCCAGGCTTTCGATGCGCGATACGAAGCCGTCGCGCTCGCCCGGCAGCACGCGCCCCTCGATCAGGCTGTCGAACTTGCGCAGATAATCGGCGCGGGCAAAGGGCTTGGCGCCGCGTGGATGGGCATTGGCCACGTGGATCTCGTCGGAGATCACGCGCCCGTCCTTCATGGTGATGTCGATGCGGCAGCCATGGGCCCGATCGAGATAGGCCTTGCCCTCATAGCGCGCGTTCCATTCGGGATCTTCCACCGTCGACACCTTCTGCCAGAGCGCCACCGTTTCGGGGCGGTTGACGCGATCCTGGGCATAGCTGTGGTCGTGGTGCCAGGTACCGTCCTCGAAGGCCACGGCGAAGGCGAACATCACGCTGTGGTCGAGCGTTTCGCGGCTGGCCTTGGGGTCCATCTTCTGGGGGTCGTTGGCGCCCGAGCCAGTGACGCGGTGGGTGAGGCGCTTGGAGCGGATCACTACCGTTTCGATCTCGGTCGGCTTGGCTACCTGGTTGCGCATGCGAAAGGCCAGGTCGATCACGGCCTGGCCGTGATAGGCCACCGAATGCTCCTTGGTGAAGGTTTCCAGCATGGCGCGCTTGGGCTCGCCACGCTCGGGCAGCGGCACGCTGTAAACTGCGTCCGGCCCGCCCAGCATGGTGGCGATGACGCTGACCTCGCCTTCATAGATGGGGGAGGGGCCGCGCTCGCCGCGCATGGCGCGGTCGATGGCTTCCATGGCCAGCTTGCCGGCATGGGCGCAGGCATAGCATTTCCAGCTCGACATCATGCCGCGGCGCGATTGCCTTGTGGCATAGGCAGTGTGCACGGCCTGCTGGATCGCCTGGTAGACCGTGTCGACGTCGAGCCCCAACAGCCGCCCGAGCCCGGCCGTGACGCCGGGCGCCAGATGGCCGACATGATCGATGCTGTGGCGGTCGAGCGGGATGCCCTTGCACAGGTCCACCTGGATTTCATAGGCGGTGGCGATGGCATCGATCAGTTCAGGACCGGTGCGCCCGGTCTGCTGAGCCACGGCCAGGATGGGCGCAATATTGTCGCCGGGATGCCCGGACTCCATGCCAAAAAAGCTGTCGTGGAAATCGAGTTCGCGCACGGCGACCGCATTGGCCCAGCCGGCCCAATTGGCCTGGAAGCGCTGCTGGCGCGGCAGGCCGACTACCGTTGCCCCGCCGACCTTGGGAAAGGCCCGCGCCTGGGCGCGCGCCACCATCACCGGATGGCGGTCAAGGCTGGCAATGGCCACGCCGAAATTGTCGATCAGCCGATCGATGACCGTTTCGGCCACCGCCGGATCGACCGGGGCCGGGTCGCACGCCACCTGGGCGATCTTGTAGGCAAGCTGCTCGCTTTGCGGCAGGGGCACGCGGGAGGGATAGACTTTGACTTCGTGCTCGATCACGACGCGGACTCCGGGACAAACAGGGACGGTGAGGGAGGAAGGCGAACGGCGCGGGCCGGGGCATCGGGCGCAAGGCTCAAGAGGTCAAAGCCTGCGCCAATGTCGGCATCTTCCGCCAAGGCGCCCCAGAAGCGGCGCGCAGCGACGGTGCGCTCCTGGCCCAGGACGGGCAGGCACAGCCGGTCGAATTTTTCCGCCAGACCCTGGGGCGAGATCGGATTGTCCTCGTGCCCGATGGGGTTGACGATATCGACCTCGTGGGTTGCCCCATCGAGATCGGTGGCGATGGCCCGCATGCGGATGGTGGCGGGGAACTGGGCCTGGATTGCTTCGTCCACCCGCACCGCGATCTTGGCCATTAGCGGCCTGATGGTAGGGTCGAGATAGGCCTCCGGCTCGAAGGCATCGGGGTTTACCGCGCCGTGGCGCAAGGCACGCGCCAGAATGTAGGGCAGGCTGTGATCGGCGGTGCCCTGGGTGCGCGGGTCCCACTTGGCCGGCTCGCTGCCGCTTTCGCTCCAGGCCGACCAATAGGTGGCCACGTCGATGGCCGCGATGTTTTCGACGGGAACCAGGCGCCGCAGCTCCACCCCGGCCCAGGCCGCCAGCTGCATGTTGTAGGCCACCGGCCAATATTTGATCTTGGCGCGGGGCAGATAGAAGGTGTCGAAGTCGGGCAGCTCGAACGGGCCCGACGCCTGGTCCATCATGCCATGCCGGCCGGTGAAGGGCGCCTGCGGGCCGGTCATGCCCAGTTGCGCCAGTTGCACCCCGAAGGCGGCATTGCGGACCGCATAGGCGGTAGCGCAGCCCTTCCACATCGATAGTTGCCCGGCGCGGGTGTTGCGCAGGGGCATGTTGCCCACCGTGGTAATGGCCAGGGCATGGCGGGTCTGGTCGGGTGTCAGCCCCAGGAGATTGCACAGCCCTGCCGCTGCCGCCACCCCGATGCCGCCGCCCTGGTCCCAGCCGCGTTCGCGGAACTGGGCCTTCATCTGGAGGCGGATATAGACCTCGTAAGCCACCACCATGGCGGTGAGCAGCCGCGCGCCGGTGGCGCCATGCCGGGCGGCGCTGCCCAACAGCCCGCCCAGCATGTCGCTGGGGTGCCCGCCCGGATAGGTGTCGTTGAAATCGAGCAGGCGGATCATGCAGCTATTGGCAAAGGCCGCCGCGTCCGTGGCAACCACCTCGTCAAAGCACAGCAGGCGTCCACCCGGATCGCCGGCTGCGGGGGGCGGGGCCAGGGCGCGGGCTATGGCCACCGTGTCGCCGGCAACTGCGCCCACCGCGCAACCGACGGAATCGAGTAGCCGCTCGCGCGCCGCCTGCAGCACTCCATCGGGAATCTGCTGATGTTTCAGGCCGACCGCGAACTCGGTCAGGCTGTCCAGAACTGCGTCCAAAGCCGTCCTCCCCTCAGTGTCGACGTTTGGCCCGGTTGGCTCCGGGCTCGATGTCCCTTTCGCGGCTAGACCAGCCCGGTCAGGGCCGCGCCCAGCAGCAGGCCGACCAGCACCAGGCTGTTGACCGTGATCAGCACCACCACTTTTGGCCCCGCAGCGCGCAGGCTGCCCAGCGAGGTGCTCATGCCAATGGCGGCGATGGCGATCAGCAGCAGCCAGTTGGAAACGTCGAGCGTGGTGTCGCGCACCACGGGCGGTACGGCGATGACCGAGCCCACGACCATCAGCAGCGCGAACACCAGGATGAACCACGGAATGCCCACGCGCTTGCGCGCCGTGTCGCCGCGATTGCCGATGGCGATCGACACAGCGATCACGATGGGTGCGAGCAGGGACACGCGGAAGAGCTTGGTGAGCGTCGCCACGTCGCCCGAGGTGTCCGAGACAGTAAAGCCTGCTGCCACGGCTTGAGGCACGTTGTGGATCGAGCCGCCCAGGACGATGCCCGCCTGAGTGTTCGATAGTCCGAGCGCAACGACGATCATGGGGTAGACGATCATGGCCAGCGCGCTCAGCGCCACCACGGTCACCACCACCAGCGAGGTGTCGCGTTCCTGATTGGCATCCTTGGGAAACACCGAGGCCGTGGCGATGGCCGCCGACGCGCCACAGACTGCCGTGCCGACCCCACCTAATATGCCGATGCGCGTGCCCAACCCCATGGCCCGAGCCAGCACCAGGCTCACGCCGATGGTGACGGCCATGGCAGCGACCATGACGATGGCCGGAGCCCAACCCAGCGCCATGATGTCCTGGAAGGAAAGGCGAATGCCAAGCAGCGCCACGCCCAAGGCCAGCAGGTGCTTGGCGGCAAATTGCAGGCCGGGTTTGAGCACGGCGGTATTGGTCCAGTGGCTGGCAGCAATGCCCAGCACCAGGGCGATGGCCAGCGCGGGGCCTAGGCCAAGGCCCTCCAGATGGGTGGCGGCTATGGCAAAGATGACGGCCAAGGCGATGCCCGGGGCCAGTTCCATTCCGGCGGCCATGCGGCCCGCAGGTACCGATTGCAGGTTCAAGGCTAACTCCCGTGCTGCCCTATTGAGTGGTTGGTACCGCGCGCCGCTTATGAATGCAAGCGTATACCAGAAAATGCAGAGCACGACATTAGGCGCATCGACGTTGGGGTGCGACGTGAACGAGGCGAGAGGGGGAAGGTCAAAAGCCGTTCGTTGCCAGAGGCCAAGCGACCCTTGGAGCGCGGCAGGTTTCGGCTATGGAAGGCTTGTGAGAACGGCCAGCGCTGCGCTAGTCGTTCTTGAACATCATCTCGAGCCGGATCTGGGTGGCGTTGCGAATGTGAGAGCGCGCCGCGGCTTCGGCGGCATCGGGGTCGCGGTTTTCGATGGCGTTGAGAATGGCCAGGTGTTCCTCATAGGCCACGCTGGGGCGGCCCGGCACCTGAAAGGTGGTGCCGCGCAGCAGCAGTAGCGTGTCGGCTAGGCTGTCGAGCATCTGCTGCACATAGCGGTTATGTGCCGCCACCCCGATGGCATCGTGGAAATGGCGGTTGAAGGCGGCGTGCTTTTCCGGGTCGGAATTGGCGCGGCTCTGCTCGAGCATGGTACGCAGCGAGGCGATCTCGGCGGGCGAAGCGTGCTGGGCCGCAAAGCGGGCCGAGGCGCCTTCCACGAATTCGCGGGTGGCATAGAGCTCGAGCATGTGCTGACGGTCGAGCTCCACCACCGAAATGCCGCGCGTGGACGAGAGCACCAGCAGCCGCTCGGTCACGAGGCGATGCATGGCCTCGCGCACCGGGGTTCGGCTCACCCCCAGATGGGTGGCGATGTCGGCTTCGCGAATGCGCTGCCCAGGGATCAGGGTACGCGCTCTGATCATGGCTTTGAGCTTGGTGTAGACGAATTCGGAGCGTGACAGGCTGTCGAACTCTGCACCATCAGCAACCATGACTTGCGCTCCACGAATCATCCAGGGTGAGGGCCTGCTTAGCGTCTTGCACAAGACAGAGCAAATAGCGGACCAGGCAGGCCCTTCAACACCCCAGGATTCATATCACGCCTGCAGCAAGGGGCGCAGGTCATCGAGAGTTTCTTGTGTCTCGATGTTGAGCACGCAATCGATGAAGCGCTCCATTTTGTCGCGACCCAGTATGCCCAGCGTCAGGTCGCGCGCCTTGTCCACCACCTCGTCACGCGTCATAGGATTGGCGGGCGTGCCCTTGACTGCATGCGTGCGGTGCGACAACGTGCGCCCGTCCTTGAGCATGATGGTCAGGATCACCTGGCGCGGGGGCAGGGCGGTGGTCAATTCAGGATTGGCGACCAGTTCGATCCTGTTGCGCACTGCCAGCACCTTGGGGTCGCTCATGCGGCCATAATCATGGGCGGTGTCGAAACCCAGGCTGCCATCGGCAATGGTGAGAGCCAGAAGGTGCTGCACGTTGATGTCGGGCATGGTGCGGTCGCTGACCAGGCTGGCGCGATCGTCGGGCAATTCGATCACCAGGCGCTCCAACTCGTCGGCCGTAAACGGGCTCTCGGCCAAGAGCGTAGTCACCGCGTCGAGCGCCCCCTGGATGGGCGAGCCCACGCACCACTTCTTGATGGTGGCCTGCATGATCTCGTAGCGGCTGCCCAGCCCCGAGATCAGTTCCTGGCGCTGCGGATTGGTCGAGAAGGCCGAATAGAAATCGTTGTGACAGGACAGCGCGTCGTCGACACCGGTAAAGCCGATGTCGATGAGGCTGGCCGAGGTCAAGGCGTTGCGCGCCGGCATGCCGGCGAAATCGAAGGCCTTTTCGCTGTGATGGTTGTCGCGGGCCCAGCATTGCACGCCCGAGGCTTGCTGCACGGTGAAGGACAAATGGTGGCGCATCTGCTCGTCGCCAAAGCCATAGAGCGCGCCGGCTGCGGCAGCTGCCCCGAACAGTGTGCCCACGCTATGGGTGCTGTGGCCGCCTGCATAAAGCTTGCGCGGCCCCAGCGAGAGATTGAAGCGCACGCCGATGTCATAGCCCAAAATGACCGCCTTGAGCAGGTCGCGCCCCGAGCGGCCCTTGGCCTCGGCGGCCGCCAGGGCTCCCGGCACTACGCCGCAGCCGGGGTGGAAGCGTCCGCCCAGATGGGAATCGTCGGTTTCGTCGGCGTGGGCCGCAATGCCGTTGGCCAGCGCGGCCTGCATGGGATTGGTCAGAACGTTCGAGCCCACCACCGTGCATTGCTCGCGCCCGCCCATGGCATGGGTATGGGCGATGGCCAGCTTGCCGGGCGGCAGGCGCGAGCCCGAGATCATCGCCGCGAATGTGTCGAGCAGGTGATGCTTGCCCTTCTCGATCACCTCGGCAGGCACGTCCTGTTTTAGTGCGGATACCAAATAGGCGCTGAGGCTCTGGGTCTCCTGGCTCACGTCGTTCGAGGCGGCGGTGGTGTCGTGCATGGGCTCCTCCTGGGTGTCGGCTTTTTGTTTTGAAGGTTTAGCTGGCCGCTTTGCCGGTGCGGTACTTGCGGATCAGCCGCAGCAGGGGCGCACCAAAGATGGTGAGGGCCAGCAGGGCCCAGAGTGCTTGGGCGATGGGGCGGGTGAAGAACAATTCGGGCGAGCCAAAGCCCAGCCGCAGGCCACGCAGCAGATTGGCCTCGAAGGTGGGGCCGAGCACGATGCCCAGCAGCAGGGCTACGACCGGGTAGCGGAACTTCTTCATGAAGTAGCCCAGCACGCCGAAGGCCAGCATCAGCCCCATGTCGAAGACGTACTGGTTCTGCGAGAAGCTGCCCACCAGGCCGGCAATGACGATGACCGGGATGAAGGTATTGACCGGAATATAAGCCAGCCGATAGGCGAACAGCGCCAGGAACGAGCCCATGATCAGCAGGAAGAAGGCCGCGATGAACTGGGACCAGATGATCGCATAGGCGATATCGCCGTGCAGCGTCATGAGGCGAGGACCGATTTCCAGGCCGTGATAGGTCATGACCACAAGAAGCACGGCCGCCGAGGAACTGCCGGGAATGCCCAGGGTGAGCAGGGGCACAACGCTGCCCCCCACGCAGGCATTGTTGGCCGTGTCGGCGGCGATCAGGCCGCGCGGGGAGCCCTTGCCGAACTGTTTCTTGTCTTCGGGCGAGGCCCAGGCCAGCGCTTGCTGATAGGACAGGAAGGTGGCCACCGATCCGCCGGTGCCCGGAATGATGCCCACTATCATGCCGGTGAGCGAGGCGCGCAGCAGGTCGAACGGATAGCGCAGCGTCGTCCACAGTCCGTCCAGGATCCCTGAAAGCCCGACGGGGCGGTTGAGTGCGGGATCGACCTTGGTCGACATGTTCCCCTGCTCGATCATCCGAAACAGCTCGGAAATGCCCAGAAGACCGATGAGCGCGGGCACCACTGGCATGCCATCGAGCAGATAGACCGAGCCGAACGTGCCCCGGAACGTGCCCCACATCGGATCGGTGCCGGTGGTTGCAATCAGCATCCCGGCAAAGCCCACCATCAGGCCGCGCACGACGCCGCCCGAGGAGACCTGCGCGATGGCCACGATGCCGAACAGGATGATGATGCAGATTTCCACATAGCTGAAATAGAGCGCGACGCCGCCCAGGAGCGGCGCGGCGACCAGCGAACACAGGCCGCCGAAAACGGCCCCCACCGTCGAGCCCATCACGCACATGCCCAGCGCCTTGGAGCTTTCTCCGCGCAAGGTCATGGGATAGCCCTCGATGGCCGAGACGGCCGCCGAGGCATCGCCCGGGATGTTGAGCACTACGGAAGGAAAGGAGTTGCCCACTTCGCCGCCCGCATAAAGGCTCACGGCCAATACCAGGCCCACTTCGGGGGGCAAAAGGACCATGACGGGCAACAGGATGGCGAGCATGCCGCTGGCATTGAGACCAGGCATGGCGCCTACGAACATGCCGGCCAGCACCCCCAGCGGCACCACCCAGGCGATGCTCAGGAGCAGGTTCAAACCTTCAAGAGCACTGGTGAACATGGCGTTCTCTCTTCAAAATGCAATTTCGATCAGAGGGCCGGCTGGCCCGGATGAGTGCTAGAGCAGGCCGCGGAGCAGTCCGGCAGGCAGGGGCAAGCCCAAGGCCTTGACCAGACCGAAATGGACGATGAGCGTGGTGATGATCGAGATAGAGAGCAGCGGCACGAGCTTGCGCACGCCCAGCACCCAGAGTGCATAGAGCAGGAAAGCCAGGAAACTGATCAGATAGCCTAGCCACTGAATGGTGAGCACTACCGCTACGGCTCCCGCCAGCACCAGCACCATGGTCCGATAGTCGGCAAAGCTCGAACCGGTCGCCTGGTCTTCCTGGTCGGCGGGTTCCGGTTTGAACAGGGATCGGGTGATTACCACCAGGGCCAGTGCGATGGCCAACCCGCCCATGAACAGCGCATAGTTGCGGCTTTCGGCCCGGTAGGACCCCGCATACTGCTCCCAGATCATGTAGCTGCAATACACGATGACTACGACTGGGACGAACAGGCGCCCCATGAGCTGCGTGTGCATTTTCCTCTCCCCTCGAGCAAGCGGCGAGCCGCTCTCCTCCAGCGCGTAAAGCGCTTTGTGTCCGTCAGTATACAAGAATGTGCAGGGGTGTCACGCTCCCCCCCAGCGCAGGCGCCGGGCTTAAAACCTCTGCAGCATCTCTATGTTTAAGGCGCCGGCGCCCCCTCAAAACCCAGCGTCACGCCGGCTGCGTCGCCGGCCGTGCGCAGGCCGGCAATCACGGTCGCCGTCAGCGGAATGCCTTCCTTCTGGCGGCGCGCGGCAGCCCGGGCCTCAGGCTCGCCCGGATAGAGCACCTCGTCAAAGCCCTGGGCGGGTTTGAGCGCCTTGAGCCGGGCGATGGCCTCGTCCATCCGGTCGTAGAATTCGGCTTCCGGCATGAAGGCATCGACCTTCATGGCCATGAAGAAATGGCCGACGTCCTGGGGGGCTTCGAAATCGGTGTTCATGTCTCTGATCGCACCGGCAAAGGCCGAGCCGGACAAGACGCCGCCGAAAATGTCCACCATCATGGCAATCGCCGAGCCCTTGGGGCCGGCAAAGGGGATCATCACCCCCGACAGCGCCGCCTGGGCATCGGTGGTGGGCACCCCTTGGGCATCGAGCGCCCAGCCTTGGGGGATGGGCTTACCGTGGCGGGCGGCCAGCCGGATATGGCCTCGCGCGGCCACCGAGGAGGCCATGTCCATCACCCAGGGCGCCTTTTCGCGCACCGGCACGGCCACCGCATAGGGATTGGTGCCCAAGAGCGGTTCGCGGCTGCCAAACGGCGCCAGCGATTTGGAGGCCGGCGACATGACGATGCCGATGGCACCCCGCTGCGCCGCCATCAAGGCGTAGCAGCCGGCGGCGCCGAAATGATTGCTGCGGCGGGCAACGGCCGCGCCCATGCCGAACTGTTCGGCGCGATCGAGCGCCTCACCCATGGCGTGGGTCGCCACCACCGCGCCCATGGCATTGTCGCCGTCGATGGCTACGGCAAAGGGCATGCGCGAAGTCGGCTGGAACTGGGGCTTGGGGTTGACCAGCCCGCGTACGAGACGTTCCACATAGGAGGGCACGCGCGCCACCCCATGGGTGCCTTGGCCGCGCAAATCTGCGGTCACCAGGCTGTCGGCCACCGCGCGGGCGTGCTCTGTGGTCAGGCCATAGGCCGAGAACAAACGGACGACGAAATCCCTGACCCGATCGGCCGGGCACAGCAATGGAGTGTCTTGCGACATGGCACTCTCGTAAAGGCTCGATCAGAGGGAAACTGGCGCCCCTTTGCAAGGGCGCCAAAGGTCTTAGCCGATCAATCGTAGATCGAACCGTAGCGCTCGAACGCATCCCAGTACCGGTCCAGGATCTCGGAATAGATCTGGTCGGGCGGGGTATCGTAGATCAGCTCCTTGTCCACGCCCTGTTCGGCCATGGCTTCGATGAAGCGCGGATCGGCGATGGCTTCCACGAAGGTGTCGCGCAGCGTCTGGAAGTGTTCAGGATTGGCATCTGACCATTCCTTGTGCACCAGCACGCCGCGATAGGAGGCGACGCCCATGGTCTCCAGCCCCAGCGCCTCGTCGGCCGTGGGCGCATTGTTGGTCAGATTGGGCACGGGGTTGGTGGCCAGGGGGATCGCGATGATGCGCAGCCCATCGCCGGCGCGTAGCACCGACCCGACCTTGGAGTAGCCAACGTCTACGTGGCCACCCAGCACCTGGGCCATGATCTCGCTGGAATTGTCGTTGGGCACGACTTCGAACTGCGCGCCCGTTTCACCCATGATCTGGTGAATCTGCAGGTTCTCCGGGCTCGCCCAGAAGGAGAGGCCCAGCGTCATCGGACGCTCCTTGGCGGCTGCCACTACATCGGCCAGCGTCTGGAACTCGCTGTCGCTCTTTACGAAGATCGCGCCGGGGTCCACCCCGAAAATCCCCAGCGGCTGGAGCACTTCGCGCCACTGCCATTCAGGCTTTTGCTGGGCATACATGATGCTCGCCGAGCCCATGTTGGACGACAGAATGACCGAGCCGTCCTTGGGCTGGCTCAGGAAATAGTCGTAGCCGACGCGGCCGCTGGCGCCGTCGCGGTTTTCATAGACGAATTGGGTTCCCAGCTTTTCCTGCCAGACCTCGCCCAGCGCGCGCATCGTTACGTTCTGGCTCGAGCCGATGTCGTGGGAAACCACCACGGTCATGCGCGCCGGTGGCCAGGCATCCTGCGCCCAGGCCGTGCCGACCTGTGCGGCGGCAAGGCCCAAGCCTGCCAGCAACACTACCAGTTTACTCATCGATGTCTCCTCCATGTCCATCTCCCTCCACCGCACTCCCGCCTCGGATGGCCCCGACACTTGCGCGCCGTCATGAGCTTTTCCCTGCCGTTCTGGCGATGGTCCGGAACGCATCATAGCCGTATGAGGCCCGGCGTCAACTGCCGCATGCCCGCGTATACAACAAAATACCAACTTGTGCCGACAGCGGGCCGGGGCTATCCACTGCAAAATGACAGGGCGTCGTCAGGCATGGCGTGGCCCGTTGCCAAAGCATTGCTCCAAGAGGAAAGAGGACAGACACCATGACCGAGCGCGCGCTGCACTTTGTCGATATTCCAGAACGAAGCCACAAACCCCGCACGCGCGGTCTCACCTTGGCGCGTGATCTTGGCTTTGGTTATGCGGAAGCCGAAAGCTGGATGGAGGTCGTTGGCGAATTCATCGATTACATGAAGATCCGTCACCTCTTCGTGCTGCTCATGAGCGAAGACAAGAACGATCTTGTGCGTCGCAAGATCGAACTCTATCGCCGGCACAATATCGAGGTGAATCCCGGCGGGATCGTCTTTGAAATGGCCTATCTCAGCAATGCCGTGGAAAAGACCTTCGAGACCCTGGCCCGCGTGGGCTTCACCGCCGTCGAGTGCTCGGAGAACATCATTCCGCTGACGCTCGATGAGAAGGTCAAGTATGTGAAGATGGCCAAGGACTTCGGCCTCAAGGTGCTGTTCGAGGTGGGTGACAAATACCCCGAGGACAAGTTCGATGCCGCGCTCGCTGCCTCCGAGATGAAGACCCTGATCGGGGAAGGGTGCGATCTGTGCATTCTGGAGCGGTCGCAGATCGAAATCTGCCTGGGACCCAAGGCCGACAATCCCGAGGGTGAAAAGCTGGTGCAGCTGGCCAACGAGGTCGGGCTGGAGCGCCTGGTGTTCGAGGCCGAGGCTTCGGCCCACCAGGTCTGGCTGTTCCGCACCTTCGGGCCCGATGTCAATCTGGGTCCCAATCTGGACAAGGACATCATCGCCAAGCTCGAGCCCACGCGCCGCACGCTGAGCCGCGAGGGTGGCTACGATTATCTGATCGACAAGGTGAACCAGCGCGTCGCCGCGCAGTAAACCTCTTGCCTGACAGGTTTGGCGCGGTGGGCCCGATGGTCCGCCGCGCCTTGCCGTTTTGGAGGACTTTCAAAGCGTTGGCACCAAGTGGGCGGGCACGCCGACAGCGCCATCCATCAGCCGCCGCACGGTGCGCGTGAGGCTGGTGCGCCGTGCCACCCAGCCGCCCTCGTCGACCACCTCGGCATCGACGCCGATTGTGCCGGAGGGATGGCCCACCCGGATCGCCGCGTCAGGCCCGGCCGTGCACAGCTGTTGGGCCAGCGTGCCCGGCACCCGGCAGGCGACGGCCAGGCAACTAGCCCCTGTCATGCTCACCGCCCGGTGTGGTCGGCGCATCGAGACGATGCGGATGGCGATGTCGTAAGCTTCTGCCCCGATCGTGCGGCCATCGAGCGCCGTGAACGGCGCCGGTTCGGCTAGGAGCGCAATCTTGGGATTGCCCAGCGGTACGTCCGGGGGCGTGTCGGCCAGCCCCATCAGCACGCCGGCCTGGCGGCGCAGCCCGTCGAGTTCAGCCAAGAGCCCCGGCCTGGCTTCGATCTCGTCGGGTCGTTCCTGCCCGCTCAGGCCCAGATCACGCGCCCGCACGAAGGCCACCGCGTTGCCGGCGTCGACCAGGCTCATGGCGATTTTCGTGCCATCGGTGCGTTCGCCTTCGTCGACGGTCCGTCCCGTGGGCAGCAGGCGGCCGGTCAGGGCGCCGCCGGGTGCCAGAAAGTCGAGGGTGATGCACGCGCCGGTGCCCGCCACGCCATCGATGGCCAGCGTGCCCTCGGTCACGGCCTGGCCCGCCTTGACCTCGAAGCGCGCATGGATCAGCCGGCCGGTATTGACCTGGTGGATGCGCACCAGGGCCTCCCCGTCAGGCCGCAGCACCAGCCCTTCATCGACCGCAAAGGGCCCGAGCAGGGCAGAGAGATTGCCGCAATTGCCGCTCCAGTCGACCCTGGGTTGATCCACGGCAATCTGGGCGAAGGTATAATCGATATCGACATCGGAGTGAGTAGGCGGCCCCACGATGACGGCCTTGGACAGCGAGGACAGCCCACCGCCCATGCCGTTCAACTGCCGCCCATTGGGATCGGGGCTGCCCAGGGCCGCCAACAGGATCGGCTCGATGGCCGCGCGTTCGGCCGGCAGGTCGCGGGCATGAAACACCAGTCCCTTGCTGGTACCGCCCCGGTAAAATGCTGCCTTGATCCAGGCCTGTGCCATCGGTTTCCTCCCTGTTGGGGCCCGCCCGATCAGGCTTTGAGGCCCTGATAGATGAAATTGAGCCCGCCCAGCAGCACCACCGCTTCCATCAGCGCGGTGTGGATGCGGATATCGGTGCGGGCCATGATCCAGCTGGCGAGCCACGTGCCAGGCACCGTGCAGGCGCCCATCAGCACCCCTGCGATCAGCAGCTCGAAATTGAGCGCCGCGAAGCTGCCGAAAACGATGATCTTGGTGACGTTGAGCGCAACCGCCACCAGCGCGTCGGTGGCCAGCAGCGCCGGCCCGGCGATGCCCGCGCCCAACAGCAGCGGCACGATCAGCATGCCCGCACCGATGGCCGTGCCGCCCAATACCCCATAAGGAAAGCCGAAGGCCATCAGCGTGGCGGTATTGGCATAGATCTGGCGTTTGTTGAGCCAGCGTCGCAGCGGCAGCGACAGGATTAGCACGATGCCCAGGACGATGCCCACGATGTTGGATTGCACCGAGACGTAGAACAGCGAGCCCACCAGCACGCCAGGTACGGCGGTGGCGATGATCTTCAGACTCAGCCGCCAGTCCAGCGCCTTGAAATAGACCCAGACCCTGGCGCCGTTCGCCATCAGCATGGAGACAGAGAGCAGCGGCACCACCGCCTCCACCCCCACGATGGGAGCAACAAAGATCGAGATGATCACGCCCCCGCCCATGCCGCTCATGCCGCTGAGCGCCGAGGCGAAAAAGCATACGGCCATGATACCCAGATAGGTCAGGAGACTAAGATCGGTGAGGGCAGGGGCGGCATTAAGCATGGCGGATTATTCAACTTCGCGCCGGAGCGCTCTGGGTGGGACGAGGCCGGCGAGCGCTACGAATCGCCTAGTGCACTCTGGTATGTGTATGTATACCGTGATGCCGAAGCTATACGGCTGCGGCTTTCGGATGACAAGCGAGGGCTGGGCCGGCATCACCACAGGGGAAACGAGAATGGATCAGACGCGCACGCTGGTGAGATTTCTGGCTCGGTTGGACCGCGATGCCATTCCCGACGCGGTCATCGCGCGCGCGCGCATCCACGTGCTCGATACCATCGGGGTGGCCATTGGTGGCTCGCAGGCCATCCATGCCAAACAGGCGCTGGCTACCATTGCCGCGCTCGGCACGCCGGGGCACAACACCGTCATTGCCAGCGCCATGACCACAAGTGTGCTCGAAGCCGCCTTTCTCAACGGCGTCATGGCCCATTCCATCGATTTCGACGACGCCCACAAATTCGTCCATGCCGGCTGTGTCGTGGTGCCCACGGCCCTGGCCTTCGCCCAGGCTACGAATGCCTCCGCGCAAAACTTCCTGGTCGCCGTCATTGCCGGCTACGAGGCCTCCGTGCGGCTCAGCCTTGCGGGCGGCCCATCCCATCGCGCGCGCGGGTTTCATCCCACCGGTACCTGCAACGTCGTGGGCGCGGCCATTGCGGCAGGCCTGTTGCTGGGGCTCAATGAGGATCAACTGGTTTCGGCCGTCGGCATTGCCTGCAGTCAGGCAGCAGGCCTCACGCAATACCGCATCGATGGCGCTGCCACCAAGCATCTGCATGCCGGGTTCGCCGCGCGCAGCGGCGGCTTTGCCGCGCTTTTGGCCCAGAACGGCATTCGCGGCCCCGAAGCGGCCATTGAGGGCGAGGTGGGCTTCCTCAAGGCCTTTGCCGACGAGGTCGATCCCGATGCGCTGGTGCGTGGCCTGGGGGAAATTTTTGCCATCGCCCAGACTGACATCAAGCCCTTCCCTTCCTGCCGGCAGACCCATGCGCCGGTGGACCTGATGCTCAAGCTCATCGCCGCGCATAACCTCGATTTCGACCAGATCGAGGGAGTGGAGTTGGCCACCTACAAATATATCGACAAGCCATGGCACACCGGCACGGAGCCCCCCGGCTCGGCGCTCGAAGCTATGCTCAACATTCCATACTGCCTGGCCAGTGCCGCCGCCAATGGCCGGCTGACGTTGAAAGATTTCGAGCCCGAAGCGCTCCAGGATCCGCGTGTACTCAGCCTCATGACGCGCACGGCCATAACCTTCGACGAGGCCCTCACCGCCCGCTGGCCAGGCGAACGCGGCGCCATCTTGCGGCTCGACACCCCCCTAGGGCGTTTTGAGTCCCAGGCCCGCAATCCCCGCGGGGGCGTCGACGAACCGGTGGAATGGACCGAGGCCCTGACCAAATTCCACGGCCTGGCCGATCCGGTACTGGGCCCCGACAAGGCCCGCACCATCGCCCAGGCCATCGCAACGATGCCCGATTCTGGCGGGCTGACGGCCTTGCTCGCCGCACTTTCGGGCCCCGACCGGGCTGCGCAGGCGGCGTAAGATCAAGCCCAAGGCGTGCCACAACTGGCGCGCCTAGACCGTCTGCTGTTTGCGGGTGGCGCCGTCTGGCCACGAAAATTGGTGATCCCGGCGGGATTCGAACCCACGACCCCAGGATTAGGAATCCTGTGCTCTATCCTGCTGAGCTACGGGACCACCGGGCCAGACTGGCACCGATCCGCTTAGCATCATTCTCCCCGGGGTGAAAGGGGGCGGCGGTCATGGCTCGCCCGCGAGGCGATCCCGTGGCTCACAGGGGCGTGAGGCGCTATCGCCGGCGCCCCCAGCATGCTCTGTCTTAAGGGTCGATAAACCATCTTAGGTTCACATTGCCATGCCATGCAAAGGGCCTATGGCTGGTCTGGCCACGCCCTTGAGGGCAAACGCAATGAAAGACGTACCGTGCTGCCGGCGGCGGCCGCGATCACCTGGCGGCCATGGCTTTGCAGCGGTGCGGGGCCAAAAAAGTTCTGCCGCAATCTTGTGTCAACTGAGCCGTTCTTGAACCGGGGCCTGATGTGCTGCTCAAATCCTTTGTCGTTGCTGCAGCTTTGACCCTGGCCGGCGCCATTCCCGCTGCAGCCCAGTGGTGCGACGATCTGGTGCAAGGCCCCACGGGCGTGGTGGCCGAAGTCACCGATGGCGATACCGTGGTGCTCGACAGCGGGCTGGTCGTGCGGCTGATCGGCACCCAGGCGCCCAAATTGCCTTTGGGGCGCGAGGGATTCGTCAAGTGGCCCAAGGCCGATGAGGCCAAGGCTGCGCTCGACGCGCTGGCCCTGGGCCAGACGGTGCAGCTGGGCTATGGCGGGGAGCGCATGGACCGCTATGGCCGTGCCCTGGCGCACATGTTCGTGGGCGAGGACCGGCTTTGGGTGCAGCGCGAGATGGTGGCTACCGGCTGGGCCCGGGTCTATTCCTTTCCCGACAACCGCGCATGCCTGCCCCAATTGCTGGAGGCCGAAGCGAGCGCACGCACGCGCCGTCTTGGCATCTGGACCGATCCCCATTACACGATCCGGGCGGCGGACCGGCCGGATGCGCTGTTGGAGCGCGCCGGGTCCTATGAACTTGTGGAGGGACGCGTGCTCCTGGCCGATGCGGCCGGCGGGCGCGTCTATCTCAATTTCGGTCGCTACTGGAAGGAAGATTTCACGGCCGTGCTCGAGCGCCCTGCGCTGCGCATGTTTGCCGAGGCTGGCCTGGATCCGGTCACGCTCGAAGGAGCGCTGGTGCGGATCAGGGGCTGGGTGGACGAGCGGGACGGGCCGCGAATCGCGGTGACCCACCCCGAACAGATCGAGGTCTTGGCGACGCGATGAATTGGATGAGCCGGCAACTGCCCATGGTCAGGGCGCTGATCGTGGCGGCGCCTCTGGTGCTGGTGAGCGCCTGTACGGGGGTCATGACCCCCAACGTCTCCACCTCGCAGACGGGCAGTACCATGGCGCCCGCGATTCCGCAGGGCACCGATCCCGAGGATGCGGTGATCGGCCGGCGGGAGCATCCGCGCATCGTGGCGGCCTATGGCGGGGTCTATTCGGACCGCAAGGCCGAGATCATGCTCGCCTCCATCGTGGGGCGGCTGCTGGCGGCGGCCGATCAGCCCAACAGCCAGTTCACCATCACCATTCTCGACAGCGCCGACGTCAATGCCTTCGCCCTGCCGGGCGGCTATGTCTATGTCACGCGCGGCATCCTGGCCCTGGCCAATGACAGTAGCGAGCTGGCCGCAGTGCTGGCGCACGAGATCGCGCACGTCACCCTGCGCCATGCCCGTGCCCGCTCCACCCGCGCGCGCACCACGGCCATCGTCGACCAGGTGATCACCGGCATTCTGGGCTCCGATCCCAATACCGACCAGGCCTCGGCGCGTTCGCGTATGTCGCTGGCCGCGTTCAACCAGAGCCAGGAGCTGGCCGCCGATCGGGAGGGCGTGCTGATCGCGGGCAAGGCGGGTTACGACCCGCACGCCGCCGCGCGCTTTTTGGGCGCCATGGGCCGGTTTGCCTCGCATGTGGCCGGCCAGTCCGATGCCGGCAACGACGACTTCCTGTCGTCGCACCCCTCCACGCCTAACCGCATCCAGAAGGCCATCGAAACCGCTCGCGGGTCTTTCGGGGCGCCCGGCATCGGCATTACGGATCGCGAGGCGTATCTGGCTGCCATCGATGGCATCACCTTCGGGGACAGCCCGCAGCAGGGGGCCATCGTGGGGCGCCGCTTCGTGCATCCTTCGGCCAAATTCACTTTCACCGTGCCCCAGGGCTATACGCTGCAAAATTCGCGTACGGCCGTGGTCGGGGTGGCCGGCGATGGCGAGGCCGTGCGCTTCGACAGCGCCGACGTGCCGACCTCCATGGCCCTCGACACCTATCTCAAATCGGGCTGGATCGCGGGCCTGCGCGCCGACACGGTGCGCGTGCAGACGGTCAACGGCATCGAAATGGCCTGGGGCATCGCCTCTACCGATCAGTGGGCGTTCCGCGTGGCGGTGATGCGCATGGACGGCAAGGTGCACCGGTTCATTTTTGCAGCCAAGTCCGACGATGCGCGCTTTGCCCAGGGCGCCGACGAGACCATGCGCAGCTTCCGCCGTACCGAGGCGCGCGATCTGGCCGACATCCGCAGCCTCAAGGTGCGCCTGGTTACGGCACAGGCCGGCGACACGGCCGACCGGCTGGCCCAGCGCATGGCACCCAATACCGGGGGCAGGGAGCTGTTCTACGTGCTCAATAACCTCTTCCCTGGCGATCCGGTCAGTCCAGGGACCAAATACAAGATCGTCTCGAACCAGTAGCAGCGCACTACCGCGCAAGAGGCATAAATAAAGGGCCGGGGAACATGCCCCCGGCCCTTTTGAATTTCACTCATGCTTGAAAGATCAGGCAGCGGCTTCCTCGGCGTCGGGCGCGTCCGACTTGGTCGAGCGGCGCGGGCTCTTGGCCAGGTTCTTCTCGATCAGCTGGATCGCCTCGGTGAGGGTGAGCTTGTTGACCGCTGCGATTTCGCGGGACATGCGGTCCATGGCCTGCTCGAACAGCTGACGTTCCGAATAGGACTGCTCGGGCTGGTCGTCGGAGCGATAGAGGTCGCGCACCACTTCCGAGATCGCGATCAGGTCGCCCGAATTGATCTTGGCTTCATATTCCTGGGCGCGGCGGCTCCACATGGTGCGCTTGACGCGGGCGCGGCCGGTCACGGTGTCCAAGGCCTTGGCAACCATGTCTTCTTCGGCCAGCTTGCGCATGCCGACCGATTTGATCTTGGCTACGGGAACGCGGAGGGTCAGTTTATCCTGCTCGAAATTGATCACGAAGAGTTCCAGAGTGAGGCCAGCCACTTCCTGCTCTTCGATCGATACGATCATGCCGACGCCGTGCGCGGGATAGACGACGTACTCGCCGGTCTTGAACCCAAGCCGCTGCACAGACTTCTTGGCTACCATGAAGTATACTCCTTGTTGACGCCGCGACGGACGAGTTCTTGGCGGAAAGACCGTCCGTTCCCTACTTGTGTTGTTCCCTTTCGGGCCCCCAAACAGTCAAAGCCACAACCAGCCGGCCCCGCTGGCCGGTCAGTTGTGCATGCATAGGATAAACTGCCAAAAAAAGAGTGCCTTTCGGCACCGCTGATGTGACGGGCTCTACGACTGTAGAAACACCATAGCACAAAAATTCGGCAGAATCAAAACTGCCGAATCACGTCGCCCGTTTGGGCGCCATACGGGATGCGTGGTGGTGCGCAGCCCTATGGGAAGTGAGGTCAGTCCCCTTCGCCGGGAGCCTCGGAGAAATATTTCTCGAACTTGCCGGCCACCCCGTCCATATCCTTGGCATCGCCGGGCGCATCGCGCTTTTCGGTGATGTTGGGCCAGCTGCCGGCAAATTTGGCATTGAGCTCCAGCCACATGTCGAGCCCGGGCTCGGTATCGGGCTTGATGGCTTCGGCGGGGCATTCGGGCTCGCACACGCCGCAGTCGATGCACTCGTCGGGGTGGATCACCAGCATGTTCTCGCCTTCATAGAAGCAGTCGACGGGGCACACCTCGACGCAGTCCATGTATTTGCAGCGAATGCAGTTATCGGTAACGACGTAGGTCATATCAGAGCGGTCCTGCCCGGCAGTTCCCATAAAGACGACAGCATTGGCTGCGGGCTTGGTGCTAACCGGTTTTGCCGTCCATCGCAAGCGCGCCGGGGTCGCAGCACCCCGGTTCTAGTCTTCATGGTCGGGCCGCAACGCGTCGGTCTGCCGACGTTCTTTCTTGGTGGGGCGCCCGGTGCCTTCGAGGCGGGGCGCCACCGCCAGCTCGAATGGCGTTTTGTGCTGGCGGGGCAGGGGCGGCGGCGAGAGATCCTCGTAGAGCGTTGCTGCTTCGCTGGCCGGGCCTCGGCGCGACCCGGCATCGAGGATTTTCCACACCAGCAGGCGCTCGTTGAAGGCCAGCGTCAAAACGTCACCAGGACCCACCTTGAGGTCGGTACGCACGGTCTTGTCGCCATTGACGCGCACGGCGCCGGCTTCAATGAGCTTTTGCGCCAGCGTGCGCGATTTGACCGCACGCGCAAAGAACAAGAACTTGTCCAGCCGTTGCCGCGCGGCCTCCAAATCGGGCCTATCCTATTCGGGCTTGCGGTCCCGCAGGGCCGCCAGCGCCGCAAAGGGCGAATCAGGGTCGAAACCGCGATCGGGCTTGCCGCTACGCGGCCGTTCGGCCTTGGCGGCCGGTTCAGCCTTGTTGCGCTCGGGACGCTTGAAGTCCTTCTTGCCCTCGAACCGGCGCGGCTGCGGCTTGCCCTCGGCATCCTCGCGCGGCGGGCGCTGCTCGCCGCGCTCCGGGCGCGTCCTGCGCTCGGGGCGCGGACCACGGGCCTCGGCCGGTGCGTCGCCGGCGGGAGCTGCTGCCGGAGCCGCGTTGCGCCGCCCATGGCCGCTGCCACGACGATGCCCGCCTTCATTGCGGTGCTCGCTGCGCCGCCCGCCGGGCGACCAGATCTCGTCGAACTCGGGTTCGGCGGGCGTTTCCACCTGGGCCGGCTCCGCAGGTGGGGAGATCTCCGGCGCGGCCGTCTCGGCGTCTACTTCGGTTGGCTCAGGCGCCACTTCGAGCGGGGCCGACGCTTCGGCGGTACTGTCCACATCGGCCAGCGCGGCCTCGATCTGGGATGCATCCTGCTCGGGCTCGGGCGATGCCTCGCTCGATTGCGGTTCGGTCTCGATCGTCTCGACCGGCAATGCCTCGGTGACGGCCGGGGCCACGGGCTTGGGCACACGGCGCATGCGATAGCCCAAAGAACTCAGGATCGAGGCGAAATCTTCGCCTGCGCAACCGAGCAGCGACGTCATCTCCACCGTCACGCGGAAGCCATTGCCTTCGGCGGCGCCGGCGGGAGCTTCGCCCTGGAACCGGGTGGGATCGATGGCGATCAGCGGGCGAATGATGTCGGCTAGCCGCTCCAGGATATCCACGCGCACGGCGCGCTTGCCGGCCACCTTGAAGCCCGCCACTTCGTAAAGCTGCGGGTTGATATCCGGGTCGATTTCGAACGAGGTACGGCCCGACAACACGATATGGGGCAGATCGCTCACGCCCGGCTGGCGCACGCCGCCATGCTTGAGCGCGTAGAGAATCAGTGCCAGCTCGCGTGGCGCGGGCTTGAGCGAAAGCGGCAGATAGAGGTGGTAGGCACCGAACTTGATGCCCAGCTTGCGCATCTTGGCGCGCACGTCCTGGTCGAGGTTCTTGACCTCGTCGGCCACCACCGCACGGGGCAGAATGCCCAGATGCTCGGCCAGTTGGAAGGCAATGCCGCGTGCGGCGCCTTCCAGTTCCGCCGGCTCGGTGAGCGCGATCACTTGTTCGAGCTGGGTGTTGATCGCATGGCGCAGCCACAGGCTGAGCCGGTCCTGCACACGTTCGAGCTCGGGTCCGCTCAGGCTTTCGTCGGCCAGAACGATGATGCGGGGGCTATAGAGGGTGTCACCCTCGGCCAGGTCGGCCACGATCTCGCCGCGCCAGCGCAGGCGTCCGTCCGAAGCCAGGACGAACTCCTCGTTGGGCGCCCCGGCCAGCCGGCCGGCGCGATTGCTGATCTCGGGCGCCACCACCTGGCTTGCCGCCGCGCGCAGACCCTTTGGGTCGGCATCGCCTTCGGACCGGGCAAAGGTGAAGCGGAACCCCTCGATCGTGCCGATCAGGTGTCCCTCGAGCGATACTTCGCCACGATCGTTGATTTCGGGAGATACCATACGTTTGTCTCTTAGGTGGCGGAGCAATACGCTCGTGCGGCGGTCCACGAAGCGCTGAATCAGCCGCTCATGCAGAGCGTCGGACAAGCGATCCTCGATGTCGCGTGTCTTTTCGCGCCAATGAGCCGGATCTTCAAGCCAATTCCTGCGATTCGCGACAAAGGTCCAAGTGCGGACCTGTCGAATGCGATTGCTGAGCGTGTCGATATCACCGGACGTATTGTCGCAGAAGCGTACCTGCTCGGCAATCCAGTCGGTGTCCACGGCCTGTTTGGCCATGAGGTCGGTGTAGATGCGCGTAAGGATTTCCCCATGCTGGGCCGGGGAAATATTGCGATAATCGGGGATCTGGCAGCATTCCCAGAGCAGTGACACCGCCTGGCGGCCCCTGGCCACCTGCCCGGCCTCGTTGCGCGCCAGAAACTCGAGCGCGTACTGGTCGGTGGCGGTGGGCACCCGTGTGAGGCTTTTGTGCTGGGGCGTGGCATCCAGGCTCCGGCGCAGCGAATCGATTGATGAAAGATCGAGATCGGCATTGCGCCATTGCAGCACGCGAACCGGTTCGAAATCGTGGCTTTCGAGCTGTTGGATCAACTCGGGTTCGAATTCGTCGGTGCCGCCGGTCACCCCGAAGGTGCCGTTGCGCAGGTGCCGCCCGGCGCGGCCCGCGATCTGGCCGAACTCGGCCGGGGTCAGGGGCCGGGTCTGGCGGCCGTCGAACTTGGTATCGTCGGCAAAGGCGACGTGGTGCACGTCCAGGTTCAGCCCCATGCCGATGGCATCGGTGGCCACCAGAAAATCCACTTCGCCGTTCTGGTAGAGTTCCACCTGGGCGTTGCGGGTGCGTGGGCTGAGCGCCCCCATCACCACCGCTGCACCGCCGCGTTCGCGCCGGAGCAATTCGGCGATGGCATAGACCTGGGCTGCCGAGAACGCCACGATGGCCGAACGCTGGGGCTGCCGCGTGATCTTCTTGGAGCCCGCATAGGTCAATTCCGACAGGCGCGGCCGGTGGATGATCTCGGCCTGGGGCAGCAGCGCGCGAATGACCGAGGTCATGGTGCCCGCGCCCAAAAGCAAGGTTTCGCGGCTGCCGCGCGCCGACAGCAGCCGGTTGGTGAACACATGGCCGCGATCGAAGTCCGTCGCGGTCTGGATCTCGTCGATCACCATGCATTCCACCGGCAGGTCGAGCGGCATGGCTTCCACGGTGGCCACCCAATAGCGCGCACCGGGCGGCACGATGCGCTCCTCGCCCGTCACCAGCGCCACGGCCTGAACACCCACGCGCCGCGCCACGGTCTGGTACACCTCGCGCGCCAGAAGCCGCAGCGGCAGCCCGATCATGCCCGAGCCATGGGCCAGCATGCGTTCGATGGCAAAGAAGGTCTTGCCCGTATTGGTGGGCCCGAGAATCGCCTTGAGCGATTGGGTCTGATGCGACTGCATGGGGTGGAGGGGTGGTCCTTGCAGGGCGGGCGGCGAACCAGAATGGGACAGGACGTCCCCGTTACGCGGCCGCCGCGTTAACGACGAAAACGAACACGGAACAAACTCAGACCGAATCGGCGCGACTCGGTAAATCCGGGTTTGTTCCCTACTGCCTATATGGGGTGGTTTTACGAAATTGCCGCAAGGCGGGTGTCTGAGGCTCCGGCACGGCCGTTTTTGCACCGCGCTCCATTAAACAAGCTTAACAGAGGGTGAAATTGAGGGCCAGCCGCGCAATTTTGCCCTCAAGGATGAAGACTTCGTGAGCGCTCGCGGCGCAATTTAGTCGCCGTCATTAACGCTTCACCCCTGGTCGAGCGGGCTTCGAGCCAGCGTTCTTAACACTTTGTGCGCTTGACCGTGCCATTTCGGCACGCCGCCCTAAGCTCCTGATGCGCACAGAGTTTAACCCGGAGATCGAGGATTTGCGTTCTGGTGACGGAACCGCCAAGGGGGCCCATGCGTAGAAGGCCGCAATCGAGTTGATCGGAGCTTTTCATGCCCAGCGCAGCCCCGGGTGCCGTCCCCAATCCTCGCCACGGCATGCCCAGCGCGCGCTTGAGCGAGATCGAGTTCAAGGAAAGGTTTTTATCGCAGTTCATCGATCCGGCCTTTGCGCCGCTGTCGTCCGAGCTCGATCGGCTGGTGAGCGCGGCGTGGGATGCCTATGCCAATTCGCGCAAGAGCCCGCGCACCCGCAAGGCGGGCCCCGATTTTGCCGATCCCGATTATGATCTGTCGGTCGATTGGCTTGAAGCCCGCGTGGCCATTGCCGAGGCCCGGCGCGAATATGGCAACCAGACGACGCGGCCTCGCGTGCTGCTGATCAACGCCTCTTCGCGCAGCGAACACACCTGCCCAGGGGAAATGAGCAAGTCCTATCGGCTGGTGGAGATGTCCGCCCGCGCCATGGCGCCGGAGGTCGATGTGGAGATCCTCGATCTCTCGCGCCTGGCCTCCGAATATGGCCGCAACATTCACCCCTGCAAGGCGTGCTTTTCCACGGCGCCGGCGCTCTGCCACTTCCCGTGCTCGTGTTACCCGAACTATTCGCTAGGCCAGACTCAGGACTGGATGAACGCGATATACCCGATGTGGATCAGGGCGCATGGCGTCATGATCGTCACCCCGGTGAACTGGTATCAGGTGTCATCGCCGCTCAAGCTGATGATGGACCGGCTGGTCTGCGCCGATGGCGGCAGCGAAGACCCCACCTTGACCCATGGCAAGGACGCCCAAAAGGCCAAGGAGATCGAGCTGGCCGGCTGGGACTATCCCAAGCATCTGGCCGGGCGCCTGTTTTCGGTGGTGGTGCATGGGGACGTGGAAGGGGCCGAGAACGTGCGCCGGTCGGTGGCCGACTGGCTCAAATTCATGGACATGCTGCCCGCCGGCCCCAATGCAGAACTCGACCGCTATATCGGCTACTGGAAGCCCTACGCCAACAATCACGAGGAACTGGATGCCGATACCGGCATGCAGGGCGAAGTGCTCAACGCCGCGCTGACACTCAAGGAGGCGGTGCTGGCCCAGCGCCAAGGCCAGATGCTGGCTGCCGGCACCAGGCTGGAGCCGGCGCGGCAGAAATAACTCAGCGCGTCTCGATCCTGGTAAGCACCATCGAGAGGTCGCCGGCACTGGTGGACATCAGCACGCGATAGGGCACGAAATAGCCCGTGGCCGACAGTGGCGCATACCAGATCAGGATGCGGTCGGAATTGGCCAGATAGCTGGTGATCTCGGACGTAGTGAAATGCCCCGAGATCGGCTCGTAGCGCACGGCGCACAACACCACGGGGCCTTGGTAGCCGGTGCGCTGGGAGGTGGCCACCTCGTCCTTGGCATAGCGCATGGTTACGTCGAACCGTTCGACGCCGGTGAAGATCTTGAGCTTTTGCTCGCAGATCGAGCGGTCGAGCTGCTTGCCCTTGATGATAAAGCTCGAAATGGCGTCGCTCACGCCGCGCAGATGCGCCCGCTCGATGGGCACGCGCCCATAATCGCTGGCCAGCGGCGGGTCGATCTTGAAGGTTGAAACGTCGCCGCCTGCATATCCCACGCTCACCGAAAAGCTCTCCGCCTTGGTGCGCGTGGTGAGCCCGAAGCTGTCGGCGGCCAGCTTTTGACCGCGCGATGAGCCTGCTGCCGTGATTTCGGCCGTGCCTGAGGCCACCAGCTGGCCCAGCCCGCTGACATTGCCGTCAACGTCTACGCTATAGCGCGCGCCGTCGTCCTTGAGGTCGATGGCCACGGTTGCAATGTTGACGCCCGAAAGCGTCACCGCATAGCTGGCCGTGGCATCCACGGGCGCGGCAAAGCCCTGGCCGGGAAGCAGGATTGCCAGCGCAAGCGCGGCGGAACGGGTGAGGGCGCGAATCAGCATGGGCCAGAAGGTGCCTGTGGATTTGGGCTCGTGCAAGGCACCAGCCGGGCCGCTCGCCGTCTTGTGCTTGACCTTTGGCCGCGCCTTCTTTATGGAGACGCCAGCTTTGAGAACACCAATCCGGCCCGTTGCGGGGCACGTTCCCCGCATGGCCGGATTTTGCAACAGGAATGAAGTGAAATGGCACGCCGTTGTGAGTTGACCGGTAAGGGTGTGATGACGGGCAACAATGTTAGCCACGCCGTCAACCGCACCCGCCGCCGGTTCCTGCCCAACCTCTTGAACGTCACCCTGATCTCGGACGCCCTGGCGCGCTCGGTCAAGCTGCGCATCTCGGCCAGCGCCCTGCGCACCGTCGAGCACCGTGGGGGCCTCGATGCCTTCCTGCTCAAGGCCAGCGATGACGAGCTGTCGATCAACGCGCAGAAGATCAAGCGCGAAGTGCGCGAAGCCCTGGCTTCCTAAAGGCTTCTGCCTCGTTTAAGTTTCAGGCCGCGCGGCTCTCACGGGTCGCGCGGTTTTCATTTGGGCCCAGGCCCAGTCTCCGCCCCGGTCTTTTGCCGGTCCGCGGTTTACATAGAGGTGCATTGTGATGCTTGCTCACCCCGAGCGGTCCAGGTTCGTCCTGGCTGTCTTTGCCATGGTCGCGGTGGTCGCCGCCTCCAACGTCCTGGTGCAGTTCCCTGTCCAGGCCATGCTTGGCCCGCTCAACCTGGCCGACCTACTCACTTGGGGCGCCTTTACCTATCCTGTCGCGTTCCTGGTCACCGACCTTACCAACCGCACTCTTGGGCCGCGCCGCGCGTGGCTGGTGGTGGTGTGCGGCTTTGCGGTTGCGGTCGTGCTCTCGATTGTTCTGGCCACGCCACGCATCGCCATTGCCTCGGGGTCGGCCTTCCTCTTTGCGCAGCTGCTCGACATTGCGATTTTTGACAGGCTCCGGCGCGGCAAGTGGTGGCACGCGCCGCTGTTTTCCTCGCTGGTGAGCTCGGCGCTCGACACCGTCATCTTCTTTTCAATCGCCATGGCACCAGCCTTTGGCGCACTCGACACCATGATGGGGCGCGAAGACGGCTCGCTGGCCTTCCCGACCCCGTTCCTTGGCTTTGGCGGCGAAGTGCCGCTCTGGGTGTCGCTGGGCGCGGGTGATTTCCTGGTCAAGTTGCTGCTGGCGGCCCTGCTGCTGGCCCCGTACAAGAGCGTGCGCGACCTTCTGGCCGCGCGTTCGCCCAGCCTGGCCTAAAGGGTCTCGGGCAGCGAGAATTCCAGCAGCAGGTTACGCTCCCAGCTGTTGAAATTATTGTCCGACCCGATGGTGATGCGCAGCTCGCCATCGGGGGCGGTATGGACCGCCACCGCTTCCATATTATCGATGTCAGAGCCTGCCGCTTCGAGCAGAATTTCTCCGCTCATCACCTGGCCGGCCTTGACCTGATCGGCCGGGATACGCCGCAGCTTCATCACGAAGGCAAACAGCGACACGCCGCGCTCGAGCACCAGCAGGTCGCCATTGGGCATGAAGGCGCAGTCGGTGGGGTTCACCCCGGCATTGACGCTGAGGCTGAGCGCTCCTCGGTCGTTGCGGCCCAGAAGATAGGCCGAATGATTGCCTGCCGAATCGATCACGCTTTCCAGGATGATCAGCGTCGAGCCCGCCACGGGCGAGGCGGGCGGGGCAATACACAGCGACTCGATCGACTCGTTGGTGCGGATGTCGGAAATCCATTGCGGGATCGACACCTCCCGCGCCGGGCCCTGGGGCACGCCGTTGACCAGCTCGAAATCGGCTACCCGCGTCAAGTTCTCGAACCCCACCCGTATGGCAGAGGGCACGCCATCGCGTACCACCACGTCGAGCGCTTCGGCATCGCGGGCGAACTGGCGGGGCAGGGGGGCCCCGCTCGAGTTCTCGATGGGGGTCATGCGCACGCCCACCAGGTTGAACGGGCGGTTGTCCTCGTCATAGATCAGCTGGCCGGTGACGAAATTGCCCCGGTCAGAGACGAACACCAGCCGCCCCTCGTCATCCACGAACCCCATGCTGGAGAGCCCGCCGAAATCCTGGTTGACGCTGGCCAGCGAGATGCCGCCGCGCCAGATCAGCTTGCCCAGGCTCTGGCCCACCGCCTTTTGCTGGAAGGTGGCGATCTGGGTTGCGGTCACCATGGTTTCCTGCGCCCAGGCGCCGCTCAGGCCCAACGCGCAGCACAGTGCCCCCAGCGCCAGCCGGCCCGAACCCCTCATCCCCGGCGGCCTTTGCGGGCCATGCGCGGGGGCTCCTCGTCGAACAGGGAGGCCAGCTCGTCGGTCAGCGCGCCGCCCAGTTCCTCGGCGTCGAGCAGGGTCACGGCGCGGCGGTAATAGCGCGTCACGTCATGGCCGATGCCCACGGCCACCAGCTGGATGGGTGAACGCGTCTCGATCTCTTCGATCACCTGGCGCAGATGGGCCTCCAGATAATTGCCGGGGTTGACGGACTGGGTCGAGTCATCGACCGGTGCACCGTCGGAAATCACCATCAGGATGCGGCGGTTTTCGGGCCGGCTCATCAGGCGCTTCTGGGCCCATTGCAGGGCTTCCCCGTCAATGTTTTCCTTGAGCAGCCCTTCCCGCATCATCAGGCCCAGATTGCGCCTGGCGTGGCGCCAGGGCTCGTCGGCGGCCTTGTAGATGATGTGGCGGATGTCGTTGACGCGGCCCGGATTGGCGGGGCGATTGGCCTCCAGCCAGGTTTCGCGGCTCTTGCCGCCCTTCCAGGCCCGCGTGGTGAAGCCCAAGATCTCCACCTTCACCCCGCAGCGCTCCAGCGTGCGCGCCAGAATGTCCCCGCAAATGGCGGCGATGGTGATGGGGCGCCCGCGCATCGAGCCCGAATTGTCGATCAGGAGCGTGACCACCGTGTCACGGAACTCGGTGTCGTTCTCCATCTTGAACGAGAGCGGCTGCAGCGGGTCGGTCACCACGCGGTTGAGCCGGGCAGTGTCGAGCAGGCCTTCTTCAAGATCGAAGGTCCAGGAGCGCGATTGCTGCGCCATCAGGCGCCGCTGCAGCTTGTTGGCCAGCCGCGCCACGGCGCCTGCAAGGTTTTCGAGCTGCTTGTCGAGCAGGGCGCGCAGCTGGTCGAGCTCCTCAGGCGGGCAGAGTTCGGCCGCCTTGACGATCTCGTCGTATTTCTGGGTGAAGATCTTGTAGCTAAAGGCGTTGGCGGACTTGTCCTCATTGGTGCCGCGCGGGGGCGGCTGGGCCGCTTCCTCCCCGGTTTCCCCTTCGGTATCCTGAGCGTCGGACAGCTCGGCTTCCAGCCCCTCGACTTCCCCGCTCTCTTCGCTTTCGCCAGGGGTTTCCTCGCGGTCGGCCTGGGCGTCCTCGGTTTCCCCCATGCCCTGCTCGGGGGTCTTTTCCTGGTTCTCGCCGCTTTCGGGGTCCTGGTCCTCGCCCTCTTGCTCGTCACCGCCTTCGGGATCGGTCAGATCGGCATCCGAAAGCAGGTTGAGATCGCGCAGCAGAACGCGCGCCGCCTTGGAGAAATCCTCCTGGCTTTCAAAGCGCGTCAGAAGCTCGCTCAGCGAGGCACCGGCTTTGCTTTCGATCTCGTCGCGCCAGAGCCGCACGATGGCATTGCCCGAGGGCGGCACCGGCACGCCGGCGATCTTTTCGCGCAACAGCAGACCTAGGGCCTCGGCCAGAGGCGCATCGGCCTTGTCGGTCACTTCGGCCAGATTGGCGCGAAACAGCCGGTCCTCGATCATCTCGGAAATGTTGAGGCCCATGCCGGGCATGCGAACCATGCCCAGGGCCTCCACCCGCGCCTGCTCGATGGCGTCGAACGCCGCGCGCGCGACCGGGTCGGCGGGCACGCGCTTGCGATGGGTCTCGGGATCGTGGCTGGCCATACGCATGGCCATGGCATCGCCCTGGCCGCGGGCAATGGCAATGTCGCGGCGCGTGGGCAGGCGGGGCAGGCTCGCCAGCCGCGCCTTGTCCGACGTCAGGATCGGCCGGTCGGCCGAAAAGCTCACTTCCAGGTCCTGCTTGCCCGCCACCGCACGCACGGTGGCGCCCACGGCCGATTTGAAGGCGGCGGTGGTGTCGGGCCTGTTGCCCTTGGAGCGGGGTGGTTGTGCCATCAGCCTGGGTTCACTCTGTGGCCGGGTCAGGCCCTTGCCTCACCCGACCCGTTGGTCCGACCTCCCCCCGCCGGGGAGAGGTGACGTCATGGTGCCCGCGCCCTTGCTGGTTGGTCTCAGGGCCGGGCGCGCCGCGGCTCAGGCCGTGATGGCCAGGTTAGCCGCCGATTCGGGCAGGTCTTCGCCAAAGACGCGCTGATAGAACTCGGCGACCACGGGGCGCTCGAGCTCATCGCATTTGTTGAGGAAGGTCAGGCGGAAGGCAAAGCCCAGATCACCGAAGATCTCGGCATTTTCGGCCCAGGTGATCACGGTGCGCGGGCTCATCACGGTGGAGAGGTCACCGTTGATGAAAGCCTGGCGCGTCAGGTCGGCCAGCCGCACCATGTTGGAGACGGTCTTTCTTCCCTTCTCGTTCTGGTAGCTCTTGGCCTTGGCCAGGATGATCCCGGCTTCCTTCTCATGGGGCAGATAGTTCAGCGTGGTCACGATCGACCAGCGGTCCATCTGGCCCTGATTGATCTGCTGGGTGCCGTGATAAAGCCCTGACGTGTCGCCCAGGCCGATGGTGTTGGTGGTGGCAAACAGGCGGAAGGCCGGGTGGGGCGTGATGACGCGGTTCTGGTCGAGCAGCGTCAGCCGGCCCGCCGTTTCCAGCACGCGCTGGATCACGAACATCACGTCGGGGCGGCCGGCGTCATATTCGTCAAACACCAGCGCGATATTGTTCTGCACGGCCCAGGGCAGGATGCCGTCGCGGAACTCGGTGATCTGCTTGCCATCCTTGAGCACGATGGCGTCCTTGCCCACCAGGTCGATGCGGCTGACATGGCTGTCGAGGTTCACGCGCACCAGCGGCCAGTTGAGCCGGCTGGCCACCTGCTCGATATGGGTGGATTTGCCCGTGCCGTGATAGCCCTGCACCATGACGCGGCGATTGTAGGCAAAGCCCGCCAGGATCGCGAGCGTGGTGTTGCGGTCGAACAGATAGTCCGGATCGGCCGGCGGCGTGTGGGCGGTGGGCTCTTTATAGCCCTTCACCTTGAGATCGATGTCGATCCCGAACAGCTCGCGCGCGGAAAATTCGGTATCGGGCAGGTTATGGTATTCGCTCATCACGGTCGCTCTTTATGCCCTGCGAACAAGGCCGTCGGGTGAAAACCAGCCGGCTCTATAGCAGCATTGTCCACAAGGGCCTAGTGCGCCGCGCCTGGTCGGTGGGGGCTCAGCGGCCGACAAAGCCCTTCGCCTTGAGGTGAGAATAGGCCGCGATGATGGTGCGCAGCCGGTCTTCCGATGCCTTGTCGCCGCCATTGGCATCGGGGTGATGCTTTTTGACCAGCGCCTTGTAGGCCTGCTTGATTTCGTCCGCCTTGGCCATTTGGTCAAGGCCCAAGGTTTCCAGCGCGCGCCGATCGGCTTCCAGAATGGAGGCGCGAGCCTTCTCGCGCGGGGTCTGCTTGCCCTGGTTACGCGCCACCCGCGCAAACAGATTGAGCGGATCGGAAAAGCGCGGCGAAGCCCCGCGCGGCCGGGCGCGATGGGTGGAATTGGGATTGTTGGGGCGCGGCTTGTCGCCCATGCCGAAGCTGGCTTCGGGCCTGGCGCGGCTCACCGTAGCCTCGATGTCCTCGGGTTTCATCCCGGCGAAGAAATTGAAGGTCGCGTTGTAGTGGCGCACATGCTCGAGGCAGAAATGGTGGTACTGGCCCTCGGCCCGGTTGGCTTTGGGCGCGCGGAACTCGCCCGCCTCCTCGCACCCTTCCCAATCGCAGGAAGGCTGTGCCGGGCGGGGCTCCTCGGTCTGGCGCGACCGGATGCGTATGCCGTCGAAAAGCTTGGAATCGAGTTTCATCAGACTTAGTTATTGAGACCCAGACGCTAAAAGCGAGTGCATGAACCTATGTCCGTTCGAGACACCATTGTTGCGAAACTTTCGGCCGAATTTGCGCCAAGCCATCTTGAAGTGATCGACGAGAGCAATAAACATAGAGGACATGCGGGCTGGCGCGAGGGGGGCGAAACCCACTTTCGCGTGAGGATCGTGTCGAGCCGCCTGCAAGGGTTGAGCCGGGTCAGCCAGCATCGCGCCGTGATGGACGTGCTCGATGCCGAGCTCAAGGATCGTGTGCATGCCCTGGCCATCGAAGTGCGGGCCCCCGATGGTCTTTTGACCACGCCAACCACTGTTTGAAAGTGTGATGTGCGGGCCACAGCGATGCGGCGGGGCCGAAAACCCAAGTGTTACTAAATCTTAACGCATCCGAAAGTCGCGCCAACACCGCGTTTTGGGCCGAACTCGGGCGGCAATCGGGCCGCCCGGCCATCAAGTGAACCAACTATCGCCCTTGTGACCTCCTAGCCAGACAACTCTGTTTTGCGTCAACGGAGGGCAGCATGACTGCGTTCAAGGTCGCGGCCGGAGCTGCGGCACTGGTCCTTTCACTATCGGGCAGCGTCTGGGCCCAGGATGGCACCCTGGTGCTGTCCATCGGCGGGGAGGCCTATGACGGGCCGCCGCGTTTCAGCGTGCAGCTGGGCGATACCGAGTTGGGGGAAGGTGCCGTGGGCGCCGCCATCGACACGGCCGAGGCCGGGCGGTTCGCCGAGGCCGAGGACAAGACGCAATATGTGGAGGAGTTTCGCTTTTCCGTGCCGGAAGGCGATTTCGATCCGCAGGCGCCCATCCGCATCCGCTTTCTCAACGAGGCTTTCGGTGGCCCCGGCTCGGGCCGCGACCGCAATCTCTACATCGAGGCGCTGACCTTCAACGGCGTCACCGTCACGGCGTCGGACTTCACCACCCAGACCCAGCAGGGGCCGGGTGCCAATGCCATGCTCGGCGAGTTCCTGGTGCTCTATGATGGCACCGCCGATGCCGTGATCTCCCCGCCCGAAGGCGGATGGCCCGACGCGCAGGGCCAGGCGGCCGAGGCCGCGGCCAAGGTCAAGCCGGTTCCCGCCGAAGCGCCCGAGCCCGCGCCAACGCCCGAACCCGAGGTCTTGGCCGACGCCACCCCGCCCGAGGCCCCCATGCCCGCTCCGGACGTCGCGCCCGAAACGCTGGCCGCGGCTGCGCCCGAGACGGTCGCTCAGGCGGAGCCCGTCGCAGAGCCCGAGCCCCAAGCCACGCCCGAGCCGGTCGATGCCCCCGAACCGGAAGCCGTGTCGGAGCCTGCTCCCGTTCCCGCCCCGGCTCAGCCAGTGGCCACCGCACCCGCACCGACCGCTGCTGCTGCCGCGACCGGGGCCAGTTGCACCCGCAGCGAGCGCTACAATGTTGTGGGATTCAACGAGAGCTCCAACGATCTGACCCCAGCGCTCGAAGAGCGTCTCGACCAGATCCTGGCCGATATCGGCACCCAGCGTTGCCGCGTGCAGGTGGTGGGCTATTCCAGCATGGCGGGCAATCACGCCACCAATGCGCTCTTTGCCGTGGAACGGGCGCAGAACGTGTTGCGCTACCTGCGCGAGCAGGGGCTCGATGCGATCGAAGCCACGGCCACCGGTGCCGGGGCGACCGAGCGTTTCGGTCCGCGCCTGTCGGATAATCGTCGCGTGGTGATTTCGATCGTCCCGTAAGGACTGAACGCGGCGCCGCTCAGGCGCCGCGTGCCTCATCGAGAAAGGCCGAGACTTCGGCCGGGTCGACATCCTTGGCGATGAACGCCTTGCCGATCCCCTTGGTCAGAATGAAGGTGAGCTTGCCACCCACCACCTTCTTGTCCTGCCCGATGGCGCGCAGCAATTCGGCCGTAGGCGGCAGTTCGCCAGGGATGTCGGCGAGCCGGGTGGGCAGGCCGGCGCGCTGCAAATGGCCGATCACCCGCCCGGTATCCTGCGAGGAGGACAGCCCCAGCCGCGCCGAAAACTGGTGCGCCAGGGTCATGCCGATAGCCACGCCTTCACCATGCAGCAGGCGGTTGGAATAGCCCGTGGCCGCTTCGAGCGCGTGGCCGAAGGTGTGCCCCAGATTGAGTAGGGCGCGCACGCCCAGCTCTTTCTCGTCTTCGAGGACGAAGCGCGTCTTGGCCGCACAGGCGCGGGCCACAGCCTGCGCGCGCGCCGGGCCGCCGGCCACGATCTCGTCGAGATTGGCTTCGAGCCAGAAGAAGAACTCTTCGTCGTCGATCAGCCCATATTTGGCCACTTCCGCATAGCCGGCCCGAAACTGACGTTCGGGCAGGGTATCGAGCGCGGAGAGATCGGCCAGCACCAGGCGCGGCTGATGGAAGGCCCCCACCAGGTTCTTGCCGTGCGGGCTGTTGATGCCGGTCTTGCCGCCTACCGAAGAATCCACCTGCGCCAGCAGCGAGGTCGGAATCTGCACGAAATCCATGCCACGCCGCACGATGGCGGCGGCAAAGCCGGCCAGGTCCCCGATCACTCCACCCCCCAGCGCGATCACCAGGTCCCGCCGCTCCAGCCGCGCGGCCAACAGGCCTTCGATCACCTGTTCGAGCCGGGCATAGCTCTTGGTGCTTTCTCCGGCCGGCATGATGATCTGGCTATGGCTCAGCCCAGCCGCATCGAGGCTCCTGATCAGCCGGGGCAATTGGGCGCGTGCGACGTTCTGGTCGGTCACGATGCCGAAGCGGCGTCCCGGAAACAGCGCCTTGAGCTGGGTGCCGGCCGTATCGAGCAGGTCGTGGCCGATCCTGATGTCGTAGGCGCGCTCGGGCAGGCCCACATGCACGTTCAGGGTTTCACTGGGCGGCATCGGTGGTGTCCCTGGCTGTCTGGGCGAGAAGGTGCTTGTGCAGCGCGGCGATCAGATCGCTGGCCACCACCTCCTGGGGTGCATCGCGCGTCATCACGGTCAGATCGGCGAGCGCATAGGTGGGGTAGCGCGCCTCGATCAGGTCGGCCAGCGTCTGGCGCGGATTAGGTGTTTTGAGCAGCGGCCGGTTGGAGCGGCGCGACACGCGGGCAAACAGCAGCTCGAACTCTGCCTTGATGAAGATCGAGATACCGTGCTCGGCGATCTGCTGGCGTGTCTCGGGGTTCATGAAGGCGCCGCCGCCGGTGGCCAGCACCAGGTCGCGCTCCCGTAACAGCCGTGCGATCACCCGGGCCTCGCCGGCCCGGAACTCGCCTTCGCCATGGTTGGCGAAGATTTCCGGAATGGTCATGTTGGCCGCCTTCTCGATCTCTTCGTCGCTGTCGAGAAAGGCGCGGCCCAGGCGCGCGGCCAGGCGTCGGCCGACCGTGGTCTTGCCAGCGCCCATCATCCCGATCAGCACGATGGGGCGCCCGGCCAGCCGGTCCAGGACCTGGGTGCGCATGGCATCGCGCGCGGCGGCTGTCGAGCGGGGCAAGGGGAAGTAGTCTCCTTCGTGATCTGCTGGGTTGAAACCGTCCCGTGGTCCCTTGTCAAGTAAGGGTTAAGGGGGCGTGCTTGATCATGGGGGGCAAATAGGGTCAAATCCCTTTCGAGACCAGCGCCAGGATATCCATGCCCACCCTCATCCGTTTCGTCATCGTGCTGTTGTTCCTGGGCGGCCTGGTGCTTGGCGGCATGATGGCGCTCACCCTGGTGGTGGATCCCGGCGAAAAGGATGTGGTCCAGCGCATCCCCGCCCGCGACCTCTGGACCCAGTAGCCATGGTTGCCAATGGCGCCGGACAGCTCGAGGCGTTTCTCGAAATGATGGCGGCCGAGCGCGGCGCGGCCAAGAATACCCTGGCCGCCTATGGGCGCGATCTGGCCGATTATGTAGGGTTCGTCGCGGGCAAGAAGCACGATGTGCTCACCGTCCCCCGTCCAGTGATCACCACTTATCTCGATGCCCTCAAGCAGCAGGGCCTGGCTGCCTCTACCAGCGCGCGCAAACTCAGCGCGATTCGCCAGTTCCACCGCTTCCTGTGCGCCGAAGGCATCAGGGGCGACGATCCCACCCGCATCGTGGCCAGCCCCAAGCCACGCCGGCCGTTGCCCAAGGTGTTGTCCATCGCCGAGGTGGACCGGCTGCTGAGCCTGGCCGAAGCCGAAGCCAATGCGCCAGCCTCCCCGCCCAAGGCTCTGGCGGCCCGGCGGCTCTATGTCTTGCTCGAATTGCTCTATGCCACCGGCATGCGCGTGAGCGAGCTTGTCAGCCTCAGGCGCGTGCAGGTGATGCGCGAGGCCAGCTATCTCTCCATCACCGGCAAGGGCAACAAGGATCGCATCGTGCCCCTGACCGACCGGGCCCGCGACGTGCTGCAGGCCTGGGTGAAGGCCGCGCCGCCGGGCAAATTCGTCTTTCACGCCCAGGGCGAGGACGGCTATCTCAGCCGGCAGGTGTTTGCCCGCGATCTCAAGGGGCTGGCGGCACGGGCCGGCATCTCGACCGCGCGGGTAGCCCCCCACGTCATCCGCCACGCCTTTGCCAGCCACCTTCTTGCCGGTGGGGCCGATCTGCGCGTGGTGCAGACGCTTCTGGGTCATGCCGACATCTCCACCACCCAGATCTACACCCATGTGCTCGACGAGAGGCTGCGCACCCTGGTGGAAAGCCATCATCCCCTGGCGCAATGATGGTCGATGCCTTGACACGGCCGGTCTGCCTCGCCACTTTCCGGCCACGTTGAAGCGCCACAGCAGCGCGCGCAGAGCGCTGTGGCGCAACCGGGCCAGAGCGCCTCAACAAGACCCAGACGGGCAGGTGGCATGCAATCCTATCTCGACTTCGAAAAGCCGGTCGCCGATCTTGAAGGCAAGATCGCCGAGCTCAAGTCCCTGGCGACCACCGATCAGGCGGTCTCGATCGACGAGGAGGTCAACCGGCTGTCCAGCCGCGCCGAAGAAGCGCTGCTCGATCTCTATCGCAAGCTCACCCCCTGGCAGAAGACGCAGGTGGCGCGCCATCCGCAGCGCCCGCATTTTTCCGATTATCTGAGCGCGCTCATCACCGAGTGGACGCCGCTGGCCGGCGATCGCAAGTTCGCCGAAGATGCCGCCATCCAGGCCGGGTTCGGGCGCTTCAACGGCCAGCCCGTCGCGGTGCTGGGCCAGGAAAAGGGCTCCACCACCGAAGCCCGCCTCAAGCACAATTTCGGCATGGCCCGTCCCGAAGGCTATCGCAAGGCCGTGCGCATCATGGACATGGCCGACCGCTTCAACATTCCGGTGCTGTCGTTCGTGGATACCGCCGGGGCCTATCCGGGCATTGGGGCCGAAGAGCGCGGCCAGGCAGAAGCCATTGCCCGCTCCACCGAAAAGTGCCTGGAGCTGGGCGTGCCCAACCTCGCCATCATCATCGGGGAGGGCGGCTCGGGCGGTGCCATTGCCATTGCCACCTCCAACCGCGTGCTGATGCTCGAGCATGCCATCTATTCGGTGATTTCGCCCGAGCCGGGCGCTGCCATCCTCTTCCGGGATGCCAGCCGCGCGCCCGACATGGCCGCAGCCCAGAAGATCACGGCTCCCGACCTGCTGGGCCTGGGCGTCATCGACGGCATCATCACCGAGCCTCCCGGCGGGGCGCATCGCCATCCCGAACTGGTGATGGGCGAGACGCGCAAGCACATCGAGAAATTCCTTACCGATTTCGAGGGCAAGGGACGGCTGGAGTTGCGCGAGCATCGGCGCGAAAAATTCCTTGCCATCGGCACCACGCTGAACTGACCGCGCGATGCCCGGTAAGAAACGATTAAGCTTGATTTCTTACCCGGCAGTAACCTAAAGGCGGATAGGGTGAAGAACCTTTAAACGTCTTGTCGGTCCTGCCGTTGTCCATGGTTTTTCTCGCACGCAAAGTCTTTGCTCTGTTCGGCCTTCTGGCGCTCGTGCTGGCCGTTTCCGCCTGTTCCATGGGCGGGGATGGGGGCAATGCCAAGTCGCGCGCCCCGCTCTCGGCCGAGGCCAAGCAAAGGCTGACCGATATCGGCTCGTCGTCCGGCGAGGCGACCATGATCCGGATCTTCAAGGAAAGCTCCGAGCTCGAGGTGTGGAAGCGCACCCGCTCGGGCCAGTTCGCACTGTTCAAGACCTATGAGATCTGCGCCTGGTCGGGCGGGCTGGGGCCCAAATTTGCTGAAGGCGACCGCCAGTCGCCGGAGGGGTTCTACACCATCACGCCCGGTCAGATGAACCCGAACTCGTCCTACTATCTCTCGTTCGACACCGGCTTTCCCAACAAGTTCGACCGCGCCCATGGCCGCACCGGCTCCGATCTCATGGTGCACGGGGATTGCTCCTCGCGCGGCTGCTATTCGATGACCGATGGCGGCATTGCCGAGATCTACGCCCTGGTTCGCGACAGCTTCAAGGGCGGCAATCGCGGCGTGCAGCTCCAGATCTTCCCGTTCCGCTTAACGCCCAAGAATCTGGCGCGGCACGCCGACAGCCCGCATATGAGCTTTTGGAACAACCTCAAGACCGGCTACGACTATTTCGAGATCGCGCAGCGACCGGTGGAGTGGGATGTGTGCGGGGGCGAGTATGTGTTCGATGCCCGCTCGGCCAGCGGTGCCCCGCTCGATGCCCTGGCAGCCTGCCCGGCTTTGATACGGGACGAGGGGCTGTTTGCCCAGGTCCGCGCCCGCAGCAGCGGCGATCACTCGGCGGTGCAGACCGCCATGGCCGATATCGAAGCCGACAAGGCCAAGGCGCTGGTGGCCGAACAACAGGCGGCCGAGGCAGCCCGGCGCGAAGCTGAACTCAAGGCCGCCGGCGCCGCGCGGGGCCAGGCTATCAACTCTGCCGTTACCGGCTTTTTCGGCAACATGTTCGGTGGCGGCCAGTCCCAGCCCGCCGGCGGCCAGCTCGATCCGGCCATGGTGACCGGTGCACCGCGCAGCTAGGAGCGGGGCCCGTGCGTCCCGGCTCCGGTCTCGCGCTGGCCCTGATCGTTCTGGTCATGGTTGCCATTGCCGGGCTAGGGCTTTTGCACTCGACGGGGCGACTGCCCGGGGATAGACCTCAGGCCGTGACCGAGCCCTCAAGCTATGATCGTGTGCCCTTGCAGGCCGAGCTGGCAGCGGCCGGACTGGCGCTGGGGCGCCCGGTGCATATTCGCATTTTCAAGGCCGAGGCGGTGCTGGAAGCCTGGCTGGCGGGCGAGGACGGGCGCTACCGCCTGTTCAAGACCTATCCGATCTGCACCTTTTCGGGCGAGCTGGGCCCCAAGCTGGCCGAAGGCGACCGGCAGGCGCCCGAGGGCTTCTACAAAGTCTCCGCCTTGCAGCTCAATCCCAATTCCCGCCACCATCTGGCCTTCAATCTCGGCTTTCCCAATGCCTATGATCGCCAGCTGGGGCGCACGGGGAGTTTCCTGATGGTGCATGGGGGCTGTTCGTCGGTGGGCTGCTATGCCATGACCGATCCCATGATCGACGAGATTTATGCCATGGTGGAAGCCGCGCAACGCGCCGGTCAGGCCGAGGTCGACGTGCACGCCTTTCCGTTCCGTCTGACCGCAGCGACCCTCGCCGCCCAGGCCGATAGTCCTTGGCATGGCTTCTGGGCCAATCTGGGGGAGGGCGCTGCCCGCTTCGAGGCGACCGGTCGCCCACCTGAAGTCTATGCCTGCAATGGGCGCTACGTGTTCGAGCAAGGGGCCGGCTGCGAGCCGATCCGGGGGTGGCGTGCATGAACCTTGACCGCAGCATTGCGATCGGCGCCTGTGTCATCGCCTTTGCCGCGCTGGTGGTGACCGGCGTGGTGCAGCGCCAGTCCGATGCCCAGATGGGCCGGGTGATGGCCGAGCTGGGCGCCATCCGCGCCGCGCTGGGCGAAGCGGGCGACACCGGTACCCTGGCCGAGCTGCGCACGCTGGTGGAGGGCCTGAGCCTTTCGGCGGGCAATCTCTACGATCCGCTGGCCCCGGGCGCTGCCGTCGCCGTCACCGGCTTCGGGTCGCAGCCCGCAGGGCACGCTTCATCCGATCCGGCCGCGCCCCAGGATGCCCTCTCGGACGCAACAGACGCCGTCGCCGATGCTCCCATCGACCCTAACCTGCCCACCAATGACTGCATCCCCACCGGCATCCGCTTCATTGCCGTGCCCAACGAGACCTACCCGATCTGCCAGAGCACGGCCCAGATCCGCCTCTCCAGCATCGGCCCCGGCACCGTAACCTTGGCCCAGGGCCCCTCTATCACCGAAGGCAGCTTCGGCACCCTGGCCGACTCCAACTGCTCGGTCTCGGTGTTCTCGGCCGACGTCGAAGGCTATGCCGAACTGCGCGTGACGTGCTGAGGCATCGACCAACGGTCGCAACCCTCAGAATGCAAGAAGCCGGGCCGATGGCGAGGGAATGAACCCCGCCATCGGCCCGGCTTTTTGTCGTCGCTATGTCTCAGCGCCTAGAACGCGCCGTGGCAGTGCTTGAACTTCTTGCCCGAGCCGCAGGGGCAGGGGTCGTTGCGGCGCACGGTGCGCAGCTGCTCGTCGGTCAGGGGGCGCAGGCCGGCTCCCAAAGCGGAACGGGCGCCGTCGTCGTCGGCATCGTTCTCGCCCGTGATCGGGTCGATATGGATTTCGCTCAGGCCCGAAAGGTCGGGTTCGGGCATGGGCTCGGGTGCGCGGCGCTGCAGTTCCACATGGCTGAGCTGGGTGGTTACCAGCTCGCGCAGCGAGGTCAGCAGCGTCTGGAACAGCTCATAGGCTTCCTGTTTGTATTCGTTGAGCGGATCGCGCTGGGCCAGGCCGCGCCAACCGACCACCTTGGACAGGTGATCGAGCGTCACCAGATGCTCGCGCCAGAGTTGATCGATCGATTGCAGAAGGATCTGCTTTTCGATCTGCCGCATGATTTCGGGGCCGATGCGCTCCACCTTGGCAGCGGCCGCCGCGTCGGCCATCTCGACCATGCGCTCACGCACCGTCTCGGCATCGATGCCCTCTTCTTCGGACCAGGCCTTGGCCGGCACGTCGATATTGAGCATGTTGCGGCCCATGGCCTGCAAGTCGTCCACCAGCCACTGCTCGGGATAGGAGCGCTCGGGAATGGTCTTGGCGATGATGGAGTCGACGGTGTCGTGGCGCATGCCGCTGATGGTTTCTTCGACATTGTCGTCATCCATCAATTCCAGACGCTGCTCGAAGATCACCTTGCGCTGATCGTTCATCACGTCGTCGTATTTGAGGATGTTCTTGCGGATGTCGAAGTTGCGCGCTTCCACGCGCCCCTGGGCCCGCTCGATGGCCTTGGTCACCCAGGGATGGGTGATCGACTCGCCGTCTTCCAGGCCCAGCTTGCCCAGCATGGAGTCCATGCGCTCGATGGGGAAGATGCGCATCAGATCGTCCTGGAGCGACAGGAAGAACTTGGAGTGCCCCGGATCGCCCTGGCGACCCGAGCGGCCGCGCAGCTGGTTGTCGATGCGGCGGCTTTCGTGGCGTTCGGTGCCGATCACCATCAGCCCACCGGCGGCCAGCGCCTTCTGCTTGTCTTCGGCGATCCTGGCCTTGATCTGGGCGATCTTGGCGTCGCGCTCGGCGCCTTCCAGGTCCTGGGCTTCCTTCTCGATGCGCATTTCGAGATTGCCGCCGAGCTGGATGTCGGTGCCGCGGCCGGCCATGTTGGTGGCAATGGTGATAGCGCCCGGCAGGCCCGCATCGGCCACGATGAAGGCTTCCTGCTCGTGATGGCGAGCGTTGAGCACCTGCATCTCGCCGATGTTCTTCTTGCGCAAAAGCTCGGCCAGCATTTCCGATTTTTCGATCGAGGTCGTGCCCACCAGCACGGGCTGGCCGCGGTCACGGCATTCCTTGATCAGCTCGGCAATGGCATCGAACTTCTCGGCCGCCGTGCGGAAAATGGCATCGTCTTCGTCGATACGCTTGACCGGCACGTTGGTGGGCACGCTCACCACGTCCAGCCCGTAGATATCGGCGAATTCCTCGGCTTCGGTGGAAGCGGTGCCGGTCATGCCGGCGAGCTTCTTGTAGAGGCGGAAATAGTTCTGGAAGGTGATCGAGGCCAGCGTCTGGTTCTCGGGCTGGATCTTGACCTTTTCCTTGGCTTCGAGTGCCTGGTGCAGGCCTTCCGAATAACGGCGGCCCGGCATCATGCGGCCGGAGAACTCGTCGATGATCACCACTTCGTCGTTGCGGACGATATAGTCCTTGTCCTTCTGGAACATCTTGTGGGCGCGCAACGCCGAATTGAGGTGGTGCACGATCGTGACGTTCTCGATGTCATAGAGCGAGTCGCCCTTGATCAGCCCTTCGGCGCGCAGGCGTTCCTCGAGCTTTTCCACGCCCTGGTCGGTGAAGGTAACGGCGCGCTGCTTTTCGTCGTGCTCGAAATCACCCTCTTCGATGATCGGGATGATGGCGTTGATCTTTTCATAGAGGCCAGAGCGGTCCTCGGACGGCCCCGAAATGATCAGCGGGGTGCGGGCCTCGTCCACCAGGATGGAGTCCACTTCGTCCACGATCGCATAGGCATGGCCGCGCTGGGCCATCTGCGAGCGCTGGTACTTCATGTTGTCGCGCAGGTAGTCGAAGCCGAACTCGTTGTTGGTGCCGTAGGTCACGTCGCAGGCATAGGAGGCCTTGCGCTGCTCGTCGTTGAGCCCGTGCACGATGATGCCCACCGACAGGCCCAGGAACTTGTAGAGCCGACCCATCCATTCGCTGTCGCGGCGCGCCAGATAGTCGTTGACGGTCACCACATGCACGCCATCGCCGGTCAGGGCATTGAGGTAGACGGGCAGGGTGGCCACCAGCGTCTTGCCTTCACCGGTGCGCATTTCGGCAATGGCGCGATCGTTGAGCACCATGCCGCCGATCAGCTGCACGTCGAAATGGCGCATGCCCAAAACGCGCTTGGACGCCTCGCGCACCGTGGCGAAGGCGGGTACGATCAAATCTTCGAGCTTGGTGCCGCTGGCCAGCATGGCCTTGAGCTCGTCGGTCCGGGCCCGGAGCTGGTCGTCGGTCAACTTCTCGAGCTGCGGCTCGAGCGCGTTGATCTGATCGACCTTTGACTGGAACCGCTTGACACGCCTGTCGTTGGCAGATCCGAAGAACGCCTTGGCGAGCGCAGCAACAACCATTGCTCATGTCCTTTATATCAGTGATGTGACGGCTGCGGGCGGCGCTCATGGCCTGCCTGCAGGGATGGCGGGGCCCTGCCTCGTCAACGCCTCCAAAGGCGAGAGGACATGTAAGAGCCCCCCTTTGGCTTGTCAACGCCGGCAAAATCCGCCAAACCTCACCCCCGCGTCGCCGAGGGGGCAGGTGCGCCAAGGAGAGATATGATGTTGTTTGGTACCCAGTTCCGCGATCGCGCGCTTAAGGCGGGTGTTGCGGGTGCACTTGCGGCCTTGATGCTGACGACGGCTTTGCCCGCAACGGTTTACGCCCAGGACGCGGCGCCCGCTGCACCGGCGCAGACCCCCGCTGAGGCGCCCGCGCAGCCGGCCCAGCCCGATCCGGAAGCCGTGGTGGCCACCGTTGGCGATGAGACCATCACCGAGGCCGACCTGACCTTTGCGGCCGAAGATCTGGGCCAGGATCTGGCCAATGTGCCCCCTGCGGACCGTCGCGCCTTCCTGCTGACCGTGCTCATTGACATGAAAGTGATGGCCAAGGGCGCTCGCGATGCGGGTCTCGACCAGACAGAGATCTTTGCACGCCGTCTCGGCTATCTCGAAGAGCGTGCCCTGCGTCGGGCGTACTTTGCCGAAACCGTGGCTGCCAAGGTCACGCCCGAGGCCATCGCTGCGGCCTATGACACCTTCGTTGCCGACTTCCAGCCCCAGCCCGAAATCCGGGCGCGCCACATCCTGGTGGCTACCGAAGACGAAGCCAAGGCAATCAAGGCCGAGATCGAAGGGGGCCGTCCCTTCGAGGAACTGGCAGCAGAAAAATCCACCGATGGCAGCGCGGCCAATGGCGGCGATCTCGGCTTTTTCGGCCAGGGCATGATGGTGCAGCCCTTCTCTGACGTGGCCTTTTCGCTCGAGCCGGGCCAGCTTAGCGATCCGGTGCAGACCCAGTTCGGCTGGCACCTGATCAAGGTCGAGGAAAAGCGCGAGAGCACCCCGCCCACCATGCAGCAGCTGATGGGCCAGCTTCAGCAGCAGGTGCTGTTCACCGCGTTCGAAGATGCAGTGACCGAGCTCAAGGCCGACCTGCCGGTCAATATCCCCGATCCCGCCCTGGCTGCGGCCGTCAGCGCGCAGACCCAGGCCGCTGAGACTGCGGCACCCGCAGCACCCTGAGGCTGGCGGCGCGAGAATAGATCGGAAGGCCCTGGATCTTGCCGATCCGGGGCCTTTTGTCATTGAGGCCGAACTGTCGTGCAACACCGCCGACAACAGTGTATCGGCCCTGCACGAGCCTCTTGCGGCGGGGCGGAGTTTTGAGGCACACGAGAAGCCCTCGTTCCGCCCTTTGCAAGGTCCTTCGCCATGGCGCTCCCCGTTTCCCCGCTTGCCCCAAAGACTTATCCAGACTTGCCGGCGGTGCCGGGCGCGCGCTTTGCCACGGCCGAGGCGGGCATCAAATATAAGAATCGCACCGACGTGCTTCTGGTCGAGCTCGATCCGGGCACCACGGTCGCCGGCGTTCTGACGCGCTCCAAATGCCCCTCGGCAGCGGTCGACTGGTGTCGGGCGCAACTGCCGGGCGGCAAGGCGCGGGCGCTGGTGGTCAATTCGGGCAATGCCAATGCCTTTACCGGCCAGAAGGGGCGTCAGAGCGTCAAGCGCACCGCCGAGCTTGCCGCGAAGGCCCTGGGCTGTGCTGAAGGCGAAGTGTTCCTCGCCTCTACCGGCGTCATCGGCGAGCCGCTCGATGCCGAAAAATTCTCCGGCGTGTTGTCGGACATGGCCGGGCGCCTGGCGGCGACGCCCTGGATGGAGCCCGCCAAGGCCATCATGACCACCGACACCTTCCCCAAGGCGGCCAGCGCGACCGTCGTGCTCGACGGGGTGGAAGTGGTCATCACCGGCATTGCCAAGGGCTCGGGCATGATCGCACCTGACATGGCCACCATGCTCTCCTTCGTCTTCACCGATGCCGCCGTCGCCGCCCCGGTACTGCAGGCGCTGATCTCGCGTCACGTGCAGACGAGTTTCAATGCCATCACCGTGGACAGCGACACCTCCACCTCCGACACGCTGCTCGCCTTTGCCACCGGCAAGGCCGCCGAGCGCGGCGCCGCGCCCATCGAGAGCCTTGATGACGAGCGTGCCGAAGTACTGGGCGCAGCCTTGGCAGACGTGCTGTTCGAATTGGCCATGCTGACCATCAAGGACGGGGAGGGGGCCACCAAGCTCGTCACCGTCAACGTCGAGGGCGCCGTCAGCGACGAGAGCGCCTTGCGCATTGCCCGCTCCATCGCCAATTCGCCCCTGGTCAAGACGGCGATTGCCGGTGAGGATGCCAATTGGGGCCGCGTGGTGATGGCCGTGGGCAAGGCCGGCGAGCCGGCCGAGCGCGACAAGCTCTCCATCCGCTTCGGTGATCTGGTGGTGGCCGAAGCCGGTGAGCGCTCGCCCGCTTACGACGAAGCGGGCACCAGCGCCTATATGAAGGGCGACGATCTCTCGATCACCGCCATGCTGGGCCTGGGCGAAGGCAAGGCCACGGTCTACACCTGCGATCTCACCCACGGCTATATCGACATCAACGGCAGCTATCGGAGCTAGTAATGTCGATGCCGCCCGACACCCTTGCCATCGAGACGGCGTGCCTTTCGGCCTGGCCGTCACGCCTTCTGGTGCAGGATCGGTCCTGGCAGTGGCGGCTGTCGGGCGGCTATACCAAGCGGGCCAATTCGGTCCATTGCCTCGATCCCGCCGACGATGCCGATGCGCCGGCGCGGCTGGCCGCCATGGCCGATCTTTATGCCAGCCATGGCGCGCCGCCGGTATTTCGGGTGACGCCATTGGCGGGCCCCGGCGTCGTGGCTGCCCTCGACGCTGCCGGCTGGCAAAGCTTTGAGCCCTCGCTGGTGCTGGCCATGCCCATGCCGCAGAGCCTTTCGGCGCCGCTCCATGCCGTCACGCTTTTGCGTGTCACCGACCCGGAGTGGCAGGCGGTGCAGGCGCGGTTGAGCGGCTACGACAAGGCCACCAGCCGCGAGTTGGCAGCCATTCTCGAGCGCATCGCTGTGCCCGCGCGTGCCATCCTGATCCATGACGAGGCCGGCGCCCCGGTTGCCGCGGCCCTGGCCATGGTCAGTTCCGGCATCGGGGTCTATCTCAACGTCGTGGTCGATGCAGCCCGGCGCGGCCATGGTTTTGGGCGTGCCCTGATGCAGGCGGCCCTGCGCTTCACCCAAGCCGAGGGTGCTCGTCATGCCGCCATCCAGGTGCTGGCGGCCAATATGCCAGCCGTCACGCTTTATACCGGCCTGGGTTTTGCCGAGGTCTATCGCTATCACTATCGCCGCCCGGCCTGAGGCGGCAAACCCAAAGGCGGCTCCCCCATGTCCATTCTTCTCGTCGTGGCCTGCGCGCTCGTCGATGCCGATCGCCGCGTGCTCATCACGCAGCGCCCCGAAGGCAAGTCCCTGGCCGGGCTGTGGGAATTTCCCGGCGGCAAGATCGAGCCCGGCGAGAGCCCCGAGGCCGCGCTCATCCGCGAGCTCGAGGAGGAACTGGGCGTTTCCACTCACACAGCCTGCCTGGCGCCGCTGACCTTTGCCAGCCATGCTTATGAAAATTTCCACCTGCTGATGCCGCTCTATGTGTGCCGCAAATGGCAGGGTACGCCCCAGCTCAAGGAGCACCAGGCGCTCAAATGGGTGCGGCCGCAGGCCCTGCGCGATTATCCCATGCCGCCCGCCGACGAGCCGCTGATCGCTCCGCTCTGCGATCTTCTTTAAGCAGAACAGATCGCAGAAATAAGATGGGCGCCGCCAGGGGAAGCGGCGCCCGAAGGCTGGGTGCGTGGGAGGGAGGAGGGACTGCGCAGCCCGGCCCGGAGTCGAAGCTCGGTTAGTTCACCGACTGGTCTTCGATGGTCTTGGTCTGCCCGCCGGCGATCGCGATCTGACGCGGCTTCTTGCTTTCGGGCAGTTCGCGCTTGAGCTCGATGTGGAGCAGGCCGTTTTCGAGCGCGGCGCCGGTCACCTCGACATATTCGGCCAGCTGGAAGCGCAGCTCGAAGGCGCGCTCGGCAATGCCGCGATGGAGGAATTCCCGGGGCTTTTCGGCGCTCTCGGCAGCCTTGGCGCCCTTCACGGTCAACCCGTTCTCCTTGCTCTCGATCACGATGTCGGAGCTGGCAAAGCCGGCCACGGCAACAGTCACGCGATAGGCGTTATCGCCCAGGCGCTCGATATTGTAGGGAGGGTAGGTTTTGGCATCCTGCCCCACCAGGCCATCGAGGCGCGAGAAAACACGGTCGAAACCGACGGTGGAACGATAGAAGGGGGAAAAGTCGAAGGTCTGCATTTCACATTCTCCAGTGAGCAACGTGGTTCTGGTTCAACCCCCGTCCAGGGCTCCCAATTGGCGAGTCGGCTGGGCCTTGAGGGTCGTTTCGTCCCCGGGTTATCCGGCGAACAGCCATGATTTAGGGCGGCCAAACCCGCGTTCAAGATCTCCCCATGCAGATTGTTGCGCGGCCCCTTGGGGAGCGATGAACTCAGTATGAACGGGCGGTTCGGTATGGGTTCACGCCCACTGGCCTAGACCTGCACTCGTGCAAGCGTCCTAAGCATATGCACGACCCCGGTGCCATCACCCCGCCCCCCGCATGGCACCGGAAGGCGAAGGGTCGACGCAATGGCGTAAAGCCGCGTCGACCCTTCCTTGTCTCTGGCTTCCGCCCATTGCCGCCCGCCCCATCCCTCATTAAAGCTGCCGGGGACATTCATTTACCAGCGCCGGCCTTGCCATGACCGCCGAGATCTTATGCGACATTGCGGAAAACCCGGTGCCCCCCCATGCGCGGGCCGGGTTTTTCACCACCAGCGACAATGTCTCGATCCGCTACGCGCTGTTCAAGCGCACCGCCGAGCCGGCGCGCGGCACCATCTGCCTGGTGCAGGGGCGCACCGAGTTCATCGAGAAATATTTCGAGACCATCACCGACTTTCAAAAGCGCGGCTTTGCCGTGGCCACCTTCGATTTTCGCGGGCAGGGGGGCAGCCAGCGCCTCACGCGCCACAAGCATCTGGGCTATGTCGACAAGTTCGACGACTACTGGACCGACCTGCGCGATTTCCACCAGCAGATCCTGTTGCCAGAATGCCCGCCGCCCTTCCATCTGGTGGGCCATTCCATGGGCGGGCTGGTGTCCCTGCTGGCGGCGGTGCGTGATCGGCTGATGTTTGACCGCATGCTGCTGTCGGCCCCCATGCTGGCGCTCGATCGCCAGCCGCTCAGCATGGCCGGCATGGCCCGCCTCACCGAGACGCTGTGCTTTCTGGGGCTCGGCCAGGTGCCCATTGCCCGGCGCCAGGACCAGCCGCTGACCGAGCAGAGTTTTCCCACCAATCCCCTCACGTCGGACAAGGCGCGCTACTTACGCAACCTCGCCGTGCTCAAGGCCAGGCCGGATCTGGAAGTGGGCGCGCCCGCCGTGCGCTGGGTGGCGGCCGCCATGCGGGCCATGGCGCGCATCGCCCATGCCGATTTTCCCGTCGCGGTGCGGGTGCCGGTGCTGATGCTGGCCGCCGCCCGCGACACGGTGGTTTCCACCAACACCATCGAATCGCTGGGGCTGCGCATGCGGCTGGGTCGTCATGCCGTGCTGCCCGCTGCCAAGCACGAATTGCTGATGGAGACCGACGAGGTGCGCAGCCAGCTCTTTGCCGCCTTCGACGCCTTCATCACCGAACGCACCCTCTGACGGCATCGCTGAATTGAGGCGGTTTTAGTCCGCCATATACTCCAGCGCCGCCGTCAGCAATTCTGGGGAGGCGGCCGCAACGATGGTGCCGCCCTCGTCGGGCCGCGAACCATCGAATGCCGAAACCGCACCGCCCGCGCCCTCGATGATGGGCAGCAGCGCGGCGATGTCATAGGCCTGCAGCCCCGTTTCCACCACCAGATCGAGATGGCCCGCCGCCAACAGGCAATAGCCATAGCAATCGAGCCCGTAGCGCACCTGCAAGCAGGCCGCCTCCAGCCGGTCGTAGCGTTCGCGATGGCCGGTCTTGGACAGGATGGCGGGGGTGGTGGTGGCAAGCCTTGCCTGGGCCAGCGCGGTGCGCCCCGAGACCTTGAGCGTGAGGCGCTCGGTTCCGCGCCGCCAAAAGGCCGTCTCGCCGGTGCCAAGGAAGGTTTCCCCGGTAAAGGGCTGGGCCATGATGCCCGCCGTGGCTCGCCCGTCGAGCGTAAACCCGATCAGCGTGCCCCAGACCGGCACGCCCGAGATGAAGGCGCGGGTGCCGTCCACTGGATCGATGATCCAGCCGAACCGGCCTTCACCGCTCGTGCCATATTCTTCCCCCGCGATCCGATGCTGGGGAAAGCGCGCCGCGATCACGGCGCGAATGGCGCGCTCGGCACCCCGGTCGGCCTCGGTCACCGGATCGAACCCGGTCTCCCATTTGTTGTCCACGGCGAGGGGTTGGCGAAACCGGGGCAGGGTCTCGGCCGCTGCCGCTTCGGCTGCCTGCTCGAGTGTTTCCACGATGGCTTGCAGATCAAGCCCTTGCGCCTCGAGGTGCTCCGAAAGGGTCATGGCGGTCAGCTCCGGCGTCGGGGGTTCAGGGCCTCAATAGCGACCGCCACGAGCCCGTGCAAGCGGGCCCGCCAGGTATTCATTTTTGCAACATTGTCTAACGATCTGTCGATCGAGGGCGCCGCTGGTCTTGCATTGGCGTCCAAATGGGCGCAATCGAGGAGGGCATGATGGATGGGCGACCAGCTTGCGGCATTAGCGATTGGTCGCCGATCGTTTCCTCCCTTGACTCGGGCCGCTGCGGCGGCCCGTTCTTTGTCGGCAGATGGATAAGGGAAATCTATTCGGCGGCGTTGCGCATTGCCAGGGGCGTACGCGCCAGGCCCGCGACGTCCAACTGCACCAGGTTCAGCATCACCCGCTCCATCAACTGGCGCACCGGCTCGAACCCGGCGGTCTTTTGCAGGCTGGCCTCGTTCATGTAGAGGTGCCGGCTGATTTCCACCTGCAGGGTGTGCACCCCATAGCTGGGCCGTCCATAGCTGCGCGTGATATAGCCCCCCGCATAGGGGCGATTGCGAGCCACCCGCAGCCCCGCACTGGCAAACAGGGTTTCCACCAGGTCCACGATCACCGGCGCGCAGGTGGTGCCATAGCGGTCGCCAAGCACCACGTCCGGCGCCGAGCGATCCCCTTGGCGGTTGAGCCGGGGCATGGAGTGGCAGTCGATCAGCACCGCGATGCCGAAGCGCTGCAGCGTATCGGACAACAGCTGCTGGAGCGTAGTGTGATAGGGCATGTAGATGCCCTCGATGCGCATACGCGCGTCCTCGAAGCGCAGGCGATCGCGATAGATCGGCTTGTTTTCGGCCACGAGCCGGGCCAGCGTCCCCAGCCCTGCCGCGACGCGCGGGGAGGCGGCATTGATGTTTTCGCCCAAGGGCTCGACGAACATGGCCGGATCGAGCTCCCAGGGCTCGCGATTGACGTCTAGATAGGCCCTGGGGAAATGGGCGCGCAACAGGGGCAGCCCCAGATGGGGAGCGCGCGCGAACAATTCGTCCACATAGGCGTCTTCGGACTGGCGAATCGAGAGGTGGTCGAGCCGGGTCATGGCCAGGAACCGCTCGGGATAGTCACGGCCCGAATGCGCGCAATTGAACACCAGAGCCGCCGTCTGGCGCCGGGGTCTGATCGTTTCGAACGCCGGCCTGTCCCAGAAATCGGACCGCACCGCTCCTCCTTGTCGCCTCGTTTTGCCTGAGGCCATGCACTTCAATGTGCCTTTGCTGTCACCAAATGTCCATAAGAGTCAGATGGTTTGCCCAGCAAGACGCTTGGCTGTTGCACGGCGTTAAACATCCATTAATCATCCCGGTTCAAGGGTGGCCCCATGATCGAGGGCCCGTGAGGACTGAATGAAGCGGATTCTGCTGGCTGAAGACGACAACGACATGCGCCAGTTCCTGGCACGGGCGCTGAAAAATGCCGGCTATGAGGTCGTCTCCTACGACAATGGGCGCTCTGCCTATGAGCGCCTGCGCGAGGAGCCGTTCGCGCTGCTCCTGTCCGATATCGTGATGCCGGAAATGGATGGGATCGAGCTGGCGCGCCGCGCCACCGAACTCGATCCCGACCTCAAGGTCATGTTCATCACCGGCTTTGCCGCGGTGGCGCTCAACCCCGACAGCGATGCGCCCCAGGATGCCTCGGTGCTCTCAAAGCCCTTCCATCTCAAGGACTTGGTCAATGAGGTGGAGCGGCTCCTTGCCGCCTGAAATAGGGCCGACGCGGCGCTTGTAAAAAAGTGCCGCCAGGCGACTTGACCGGCGATGGGATTTTATGGTCTATCGCCGCGTCGGCGCCCAACAGGCTCCGGCACGAGAGATGGGCGTATAGCTCAGCGGGAGAGCACTACGTTGACATCGTAGGGGTCACTGGTTCAATCCCAGTTACGCCCACCATTCTCTCTCAACTTCCCGTTCGCGGCCAACCCAGGCCGGGGACATTCGCTTAACGGCGATTCGGGTGCGTAGCTCAGCGGGAGAGCACTGCCTTCACACGGCAGGGGTCACAGGTTCAATCCCTGTCGCACCCACCATTTATTTCAAAGACTTGGTGTTGTGCAGGGCAGTGACCTTCGGGCCATCTGGTCCAGGCTGTGTTCAGCGCCTGAGCATCTATGCCCTCATCCCTGTCGTGACTTGGTCTGGCCGCTTGGTGCCGCTGCTGTTGATCTTGTGGGGCGGTCTTTCCGGTTTGGCTACCACGTGTGCGCCTCCTGGCTTGGCCGGGGGCTGGGCGTGCTATGACAATACAGCTTTGCAGTTCAGGAAGGCCATGAGCATGACGATCACCAGCCGCAAGGTCGAGGGCGGGGAATGGGATCGCTTGCTGGCCGGGTGGGATGGGGCCTGCCAGGAGCAACTTTACGTCTTTGCCGCCCGCCGGTTTGCGTCCCTCCGGATCGAGCCGATGGTGTTTTACCGTGATCAGGAGGCCATCGGCGGCGCCCTGATGCTGGTGCAGCGCCTGCCGCTGGGTCTGGCACAGGTGGCCGTGACCAAATGGGGGCCGGTGCTCCGGGACGAGAGCGCGCCCGAGGCTGCCGCGCTTTATGGCGCCATGGTCGATGCCCTGGTGGCCGACTATGCGCACAAGCGCAAGATGTTGCTATCTATCCTGCCGCGCGTGGCCACAGGGCCTGTCAATGCCCAATACCAGGCGCTGCTCGCGCGCGGCTTCGTACCCGGCCCTACGCTGCGGGCGCCCGATCGCTATCTGGTCGACCTGCGGCTTGACGATCAGGCCCTGCGCAAGTCGGTAGAGCAGAAATGGCGCAATCGGCTCAACAAGGCCGAGCGCTCCGATCTGGTGTTCGAACACGCCGCGCCCGAGCACTTGCCCCAGTTCGATGCCCTGTTTGCTGCCATGCTGGCGCGCAAGAACTACAAGGACCATTCGGCCTACGAAACCCTGCCGGCGCTGCTGGCCCACGAGGTCCAGGCCCTGCGCTGCGAATTGTTCTTTGTGCGCCACCAGGGCGAGGCGGTGGCCGGGGGCGTGGTGTTCAAGGCCGGCGATACCGCGGTCTATCTCTATGGTGCCACGGCCGATGCCGCTCTGCCGCTCAGTGCCGGCCATTTCCTGCAGTTCAACATCATCGCCTGGCTGCGGGCCAATACCGACGCCAGATGGTACAATCTGGGCGGCAATGACGGCAATGAGGGCCTCCACATCTTCAAGAAGGGCCTGGTCGGCAAGTCGGGCGTCATCGCGCAGTTTCCGCCCGCAGCCAGCTTTGCCACCGCCATGCGTGCGAAAGTCTTTGGCGAGATGGCGTTTGCCGCCCGCGATCGGATGCAGGCCTTCAAGCGGCGTCTTACGGGCTGACCCTAAGCGAAGTCCCGCTTGGATCGGTGCGGCCCGCGGGGGTTGACTGCGCAGGGGCCCAGGCCACACTTGACCACCACGCGGGAGCATCTTGTCATGGCGCGTTTAAAGCACGCCGAAACGCACGTCACCGACCGCATTGGCTGGCTGCGTGCCGCCGTCCTGGGCGCCAATGACGGCATCGTCTCGACTGCCAGCCTGATCGTGGGCGTGGCCAGCGCTGGGTCCGATGCGCGCGCGGTGCTGGTGGCGGGGCTGGCCGGGCTGGTGGCCGGTGCGCTCTCCATGGCGGCGGGCGAATATGTTTCGGTCAGCTCCCAAGCCGATGCCGAGCGCGCCGATCTTGAGCGCGAGCGTCGCGAACTGGCCGAAATGCCGCAGGCCGAGCTCGACGAGCTTACCCAGATCTATGTGCAGCGCGGCCTCACCCCGGCGCTGGCCCGGCAAGTGGCCGAACAGCTCAGCGCCGGCGACGTCCTCAAGGCCCATGCCCGCGACGAGCTGGGCATCGTGGACGGGGCAGGGGCCAATCCCATCCAGGCGGCGCTGGCCTCGGCCTTGAGCTTTGCGGTCGGCGCCGTGTTGCCGCTCCTGGCGGTGTTGCTGGTGCCGCAAAGCCTGGTGATTGCCGCCGTGGCGGGGGTGTCGACGCTGGCACTGGCCGCCCTGGGCCTGATGGGCGCCAAGACCGGCGGGGCCAAACCCCTACGTGCCACACTCCGTGTGGTGTTCTGGGGCGTTCTGGCCATGGCCGTCACCTCGGGTATTGGCCTGGTCTTCGGCATCGCCGCCTGAGGCCGCTCAGCGCAGGATGCGCTGCTCGAGATGGGCATAGACCGAGCCCAGATGCCGCCGCATGGCGGCTTCGGCGCCTACGGGGTCGCGCGCGGCAATGGCCTGGACCACGTCGTCGTGCTGGTGGGACACTTCCGAGCGCCGCGAATGGGAAAAGGTGCTCTGGCGTACCGCCCGCCAATCGGCGTGCTTGAGCACCGATGTTACGGATTTGAACATGGCCAGGAACAGCCGATTGCCCGCTGCCTCCGCGATCAGGCGGTGAAAGGTGGCATCCAGGCTCTCAAAGGCGTTGGGCGTGGCCGCGTTGGCAGCCCGCAGCGCTGCGGCGCGCAGTTCGGCGATATCGGCATTGGTGGCGCGCAGCGCGCAATAGCGTGCCAGGATCGGCTCGATCTCCATGCGCACTTCCATCACCTCGGCGGGGCTGGTGCGTGAGGAGAGGTCGAGCAGATGCCCGCCATCCTGCGGGTGCAGCGCCGAAACGAAGGTGCCGTGCCCCTGGCGTCGCCAGATCGTGCCTTCTTCCTCGAGCGTTGCCAGGGCCTGGCGCAAGGCGCGCCGGCTGATGCCGATGGCCTCGGCCAACTCGCGTTCCGGCGGCAGGCGTCCGTCTTGCACCAGCTCGCCATGCTCCATCACCTCGCGCAGCCGAATGAGCAGCGCGTCCGGGTGCGGGCGCAGCGTCTTGGCGCCGGCCTTGGCCGCATGGGCATGCGTGTCGATGGTCATTGGGGTCCTCCCCGACGCAAGCTGATCGGTGCTGAGCTTAAGCCTGCCTCATCCTTAGGCGTCAATCCGAACCAAGTCGTCATAAGGTCTCATGTGGGTCACCGATTAAGCCCCTTGACGGCTAGTTTAACCGGTTCATTATGCAGACACATGAGGGTTTCGGTGCGAACCAAATTGTTAATTGGTTCATCGATGGGCCTTCTCCGCGTCAGCCTTGGGTTCAGAACGCCGCCATCAGAAGGGGCATTTTTTGATGAAGCATAATCGCACCGTACTCGCCGGGGTCATGTTGGCCCTCCTTGCCAGCGCCGGAAGCGCCATGGCCCAGTCCGAGCTGCGCATCGGCCTGCGCGACGATCCCGGTTCGCTCGATCCGGCCACTAACGCCACCTTCGTGGGCCGCGTCATCCTGCAGTCGGTCTGCGACAAGCTCGTCGACATCGATGCCGAAGGCCAGCTGGTGCCCATGCTGGCCACCGCCTGGGAATGGTCCGAGGATGGCACGGTCGTCACCATGACGCTGCGCGAAGGCGTGACCTTCCACGATGGCACGCCCGTTGATGCCGAGGCCGTAGCCTGGAACCTCAACCGCTATCTGACGCTCGAAGGCTCGCGCCGCCGCGCCGAGATCCAGGCCATCGAATCCGTCGAGGTCGTCGACGCCCAGACGGTGGCGCTCACTTTGTCGTCGCCCTCGGTGTCCCTGCTCACCCAGTTCACCGACCGGGCCGGCATGATCGTCAGCCCCACTGCTTACCAGGCCACCACCCCCGAGGCCTTCGCCAATGCCCCGGTTTGCGCCGGCCCCTACACGGTAGCCCAATATCTGCCGCAGGAAGAAACCGTCCTGCAGAAGTTCCCCGGCCACTGGCGTGCCGATGAATACAGCTTCGACACGGTGACCTACGAGCCCATTACGGACTCCAATGTGCGCCTGCTCAACCTGCGTTCGGGCGAGCTGGACCTGGTGGAAAACGTGGCGCCCAACGACGTGCCCTCCATCGAGGCCGACAGCGCTTTCCGCGTCGCGGTCGGGGCCCAGCCGGCCTATGAGATGATCGCCTTCAATCTCGAAGGCCCGGGCGCCAACCCGGACGTCGCCAATAATCCGCAGGTGCGCAAGGCCTTCTCGCTGGCGCTCGACCGCAATGCCATCAACCAGGTGGTGTTCGGCGGCCGCTACGATGCCGGCAACCAGCCCTTCCCGCCCTCGAGCTACTGGTACAATCCCGAGTTCCCGGTGCAGGAGCGCGACGTGGAAGGCGCCAAGGCGCTCCTGGCCGAAGCGGGTCTGGAGTCGGTGTCCATCGATCTCTTGATCTCCACCTCGCCCGAGCGCATCGCAGTGGCCGAAGTGATGCAGGCCATGCTGGCGGAAGCCAACATCACCCTCAACATCTTCCCCACCGAATTCGTCTCGATGCGCCAGCAGGCCGCCGAGGGCAACTTCCAGGCCTATGTGGTGGGCAGCTCGGGGCGCGTGGATCCCGATCTCAACATCTCGCTGACCCTGGGCTGCGGCACGGCCAACAATGTCGGCAAGTATTGCAATGAAGAGTTCGAAGCGCTGCTGACTGAAGGCCGCGCCACCTCCGAGCCCGAAGCGCGCAAGCCGATCTATGCCGCAGCGATCGCCACCATCATGGAAGAGGCCCCGGTGATCTACCTGTTCAACCCCAAGGCCGCCTACGCCATGACCGCTACCCTGGAAGGCTTCACGCCCTATCCGGACGGCATCATCCGCCTCGATGGGGTTAGCCTGGGTCAATAACCGGCCTCTCTTTGCATCGGGTCCCGATGCCCTCCTTTCCTGGGACGGCCCGCCGCCCCAGGGGCACTAGCCCTCAACTTCAAAGGTCCGGTTCCCCCGCCTGGGTGTGGACCGGACTGTCTGCCTTGGTCACCGGAGCGCGCATCCTTGCAGCCCACTTCCCAGCCCCTGCTCAAGGTCGAAAACCTTGGCGTGGTATTCAAAGATCCCGACGGCCGGCCCGTCCGCGCGGTCGATGACGTGTCCTTTGCCATCGGTGCTGGCGAGACGGTGGGTATCGTGGGCGAAAGCGGCAGCGGCAAGTCGGTCACCTCGCTGGCCCTGATGGGCCTTTTGCCCAAGGGCGCCGCCCAGGTTTCGGGCAGCGCACAGTTCGAAGACCAGAACCTGCTCAGTCTGGACGAGCGCGCCATGCAGGGCCTGCGCGGCAACCGCATCGCCATGATCTTTCAGGAGCCCATGACTTCGCTCAACCCCGCCTATCGCGTGGGCGAGCAGGTGATGGAAGCCATTCTGCGCCATCGCAAGCTGTCGCGGGCCCAGGCGCGCGAGCGTGCCCTGGACATGCTGCGGCTGGTGCGCATTCCCTCGCCCGAGCAGCGCTTCGAGGATTTTCCCCACAAGCTGTCGGGCGGTATGCGCCAGCGCGTCATGATCGCCATGGCGCTGGCCTGCGACCCCAAGGTGCTGATCGCCGACGAGCCCACCACGGCGCTCGACGTTACCATCCAGGCCCAGATCCTGCGCCTGATGCGCCAGCTCAAGGACGAGACCGGCGCGGCCATCATGCTCATCACCCATGATCTGGGGGTGGTGGCCGAGGTGTGCGACGTCGTCGTGGTGATGTATGCTGGCCAGGTGGTGGAGCGCGCGCCCGTGGCCGAGCTTTTCGCCTTTCCCCAGCATCCCTATACCATCGGACTGCTCAGCGCCTTGCCGCGCTTTGAAGATCGGGTCGAGCGCCTCTCGGTGATCGCGGGCACCGTGCCCAGCCCCGACAACCAGCCCACCGGCTGCCGCTTTGCCCCGCGCTGTCCGTTTCGCATCGCCAAATGCGCCGAGCCCCCGCCGCTGGCTCAGGTCAGGCCCAACCAGATGTCGCGCTGCTGGCGCGCCCCGCTCGAAACGCTGGTGCAGTGATGGCGGCGCCCCGACCCATCCTGGCCGCCACGGGCCTCTCCAAGGCTTTCGTGGCCCAGCGCAGCGTCTTTGGACGTCCGCTGAAATCGGTTCGCGCCGTCGAGGATGTCTCGCTCACTCTCGCGCCGGGCGAAACCCTGGCGCTGGTCGGGGAATCTGGCTGCGGCAAGTCCACGCTGGGGCGGCTCCTGATGCGCCTCATCGAGCCCAGCGCCGGCTCGATCGTCATGGACGGAGAGGACGTTACCGCGCTCTCGGCCCGCGACCTCAAGGCCTTTCGCCGCAAGATCCAGCTGATCTTCCAGGACCCCTTTGCCTCGCTCAATCCGCGCATGACCATCGGGCAGATGGTGGCCGAGCCCTTGATGCTGCACGATGTGGTCCCGCCGGCCCAGCGCCGCGCCCGTGTGGCCGAACTGCTCGCCGCCGTGGGCCTGGGGCCCCAGCATCTCAACCGCTATCCGCACGAATTTTCGGGTGGCCAGCGCCAGCGCATCGTCATCGCCCGCGCGCTGGCGGCGGCGCCCCGCGTCATCGTCTGCGACGAGCCGGTCTCGGCGCTCGACGTCTCGATCCAGTCCCAGATCCTGAACCTGCTCAAGGATCTGCAGGCCGAACTGGGCATCGCCTATGTGTTCATTTCCCACGATCTGGGCGTGGTCAAGCACATCGCCGACCGCGTGGCGGTGATGTATCTGGGTCGGATCGTGGAAACCGCGCCGGTGGAACAACTGTTCGCCCAGCCGCGCCATCCCTATACGCGCGCGCTGCTCTCGGCCATTCCCGCGCCATCTCCGGCGCTGCGCCGTCCCATGCCGCTGATCGAAGGCGATCTGCCCAGCCCCATCGATCCGCCCTCGGGCTGCCATTTCCACACCCGCTGCCCCTATGCGCAGCCGGTCTGTTCCACCACGCGTCCGGGGCTGGACGACGATGGGGCAGGGCATGCCACAGCCTGCCATTTCTGGCCCCAGCTCCCGCCCGCTGGCGACGCGGTGCCCAGAGCGCCCCAGCGCGATCCGCGGCTCGAAAGCCTTCTGACCGCCTTTACCCGGCCCCTGCCGCCTGCCGACGAGGTGCGCACATGATCCGGCTCATCGGGCGACGGCTGCTCGAACTCGTTCCCACCCTCATCATCCTCTCGGTGCTGATCTTTCTGCTCCAGCGCCTCTTGCCGGGCGATCCGGCCATCGCGCTGGCCGGGGACGACAACGATCCCGAACTGCTCGCCCAGATCCGCGCCCAGTACAATCTCGACCAGCCCTTGCCGCTGCAGTATCTCAGCTGGATCGGTGGGGTGGTGCAGGGCGATCTGGGCCAGAGCATGCGCCTGGGCCAGCCGGTCATCGACCTGGTGCTGCGCCGCCTGCCAGTCACCCTGCAACTGGCCGTCATGGCCATGGTGTTCGCACTGGTCATCGGGCTCACCGCCGGCATCGTCTCGGCGGTCAAAAAGGGCACGCGCTGGGATTACGGCGCCAATTTCATTGCCCTGGCCGGCATCTCGCTGCCCAATTTCTGGCTGGGCATCATGATGATCCTGTTTTTTTCGGTCACCTTGGGCTGGCTGCCGGCCTCGGGCTATACCAGCCTGGCCGAGAACTGGCAGCGCAGCCTGCAGACCACCATCATGCCCGCCATCGTTCTGGGCAGCGGCATTGCCGGGGTGATCATGCGCCACACCCGCAGTGCCATGCTGCAGGCGCTCGAGAGCGATTATGTGCGCACGGCGCGCGCCAAGGGGCTCAACGAAAAGGTCGTGATCCTCAAGCACGCCATGCGCAATGCGCTCACCCCCGTGATCACGCTGGGCGCGCTCGAATTCGGCTCGCTGCTCTCGGGCGCGGTCCTCACCGAGCAGATTTTCGGCATTCCCGGCTTCGGCAAGCTCATCGTGGATGCCGTGTTCAACCGCGACTATGCGGTGGTGCAGGGCGTGGTTCTGGTCACCGCTGCCATCTACGTCCTTTTGAGCCTTCTGGCCGACATCGGCTACATCCTGGCCAATCCGAGGTTGCGCGATTGACCGACCTGCCCGTCACCCTTGCCGCCAAGCCCGCCCGCACCCCCGGCCAGATCGCCCGCGTCTGGAAGCGCCTTTTGCGCCATCGCGGCGCCGTGGTGGGGCTAAGCTTCATTATCCTCGTCATCCTGGCGGCGATCTTTGCGCCCTATGTGACGCGGTTCGATCCCATCGCGCAGGACTGGAATGCGGTGCGCGCCGCCCCGTCTCTGGCCCATTGGCTAGGCACCGACGAATTGGGCCGCGACATCTTTTCCCGCATCATTTTTGGCGCGCGTGCTTCGCTCCTGGCGGGCGTCATCTCGGTTTCGATCGCGCTCGCCATCGGCATGCCGCTGGGTCTGGCGGCCGGTTATCTGGGCGGCTGGGTCGATCTGGCCGTCAGCCGCGTCACCGATGCCATGCTGGCCATTCCCTTCCTGATCCTGGCCATCGCGCTGGCCGCCTTTTTGGGCCCCAGCCTCACCAATTCCATGATCGCCATCGGCATCACCGCCACGCCGCTCTTCGTGCGCCTCACACGCGGACAGGTCCTGTCCACCAAATCCGAGGATTATGTGGAAGCAGCGCGCTCCCTGGGCAATTCCCATGCCCGCATCGCCTTCCGCCACATCCTGCCCAATGTGCTGCCCGCGCTCATCGTGCAGGCCACCCTCACTCTGGCCGCCGCCATCACGTCCGAGGCGAGCCTGTCGTTCCTGGGCCTAGGGCAGCAGCCGCCTTCGCCCTCCTGGGGTTCGATGCTCAACACCGCCCAGCGCTCGCTGACCACCGCGCCCTGGATCGCGGTCTATCCGGGCGTAATGATCTTTTTCACCGTCCTGTCCTTCAACCTTTTAGGCGATGGCCTGCGCGACGCGCTCGATCCGCGCAGCCGCTAGGCCGCTCGCCACCACCAGCCCAACAGAAAGTCTTGCTTATGCGTGTCGTAGTCGTCGGAGCCGGTATCCTGGGGTCGAGTGCGGCCTATCACCTCTCCCGCCAGGGCGCCGATGTCGAGATCATCGACCAGATCCATGAAGGCAAGGCCACTCTGGCGGGCGCCGGTATCGTCTGCCCCTGGGCCACCAAGACCGACGATCCCGATTTCTACAATTTCTACGCCGCGGGCGGGAACTATTATAGCGAGCTGGTCGCGGGCCTGGCCGAGCGCGGGGAAACCGAGTTCGGCTATCGCAAGGTCGGCGCGCTCATCATGTCGGAAGACCCCGACGAGTTGGCCCGCGCCGAGGCGCGCATCACCAGCCGCGCCGCCACCGCGCCCGAGGCCGGCACCATCAGCCGCCTCACCCCAGCCGAAGCCAAGGCACTGTTCCCGCCTCTGCGCGAGGATCTGCCCGCCATCCACGTTTCGGGCGGCGCCCGTGTCGAAGCCCGGGCCCTTTCCGCCGCCATGCTGCGCGTGGCAACCGCCAATGGCGTGACGCACACCAAGGGCCATGCCGAGCTGGCGCTGGAAGGCAACCGCCTGGTGGTGAGCGTCGATGGCCGCCGCATCGAGGCCGATCAGGTCATCGTGGCCGGCGGCGCCTGGGCCCCGCAAATCCTCGACAAGGTCGGGGTGTCCATTCCGGTCAAGCCGCAAAAGGGCCAGATCATCCATCTTGGTCTCGATGGCATCGAAACGAAATATTGGCCGGTGCTGCTGCCCATCACCAGCCATTACATGCTGGCCTTCGACGATTCGCGCGTCGTCATCGGCGCCACGCGCGAAACCGACTCCGGCTTCGATTATCGCGTCACTGCCGGGGGCGAAGCCGAGGTGCTCAATTTCGGGCTCAAATGGGCGCCGGGCCTGGCCAATGCCCGCAAGCTTGAAACCCGCATCGGCTTCCGCCCCGCCACCGACGGCATCAAGCCCATGCTGGGCCGGGTTTCGGGCATCGACAATCTCGTCATCGGCAACGGCCTGGGGGCAGGGGGGCTCACCATGGGCCCGCTCGCGGGGCGCCTGGTGGCCGAAATGGCGCTGGGCCAGCCCAGCCGCTTTGACGCCGCAAACTACGCCATCCCCGCCTGACCCCGCCAGCGCAAGGACCAAGCCTCATGTTTTCTCCCCATCGCGCCCGCTTCATCGGCACGCGGCACATGGCCGCCGCCGGGCATTACCTGGCCGCCCAGGCCGCCTTGCAGATCCTGGAGGCGGGTGGCAATGCCATCGATGCGGGGGTGGCCGGCGGCATCGCGCTGGGCGTGGTGCAGAGCGAATATGTGGGCTTTGGCGGCGTCGCGCCGATCATGGTCTATTGGGCAGAGACCAATGAGGTCATCACCATTAGCGGGCTGGGCACCTGGCCGGCGCTGACCGATATCGAGGTGTTCAACCGTGATTTCGGCGGCAAGATGCCCCAGGGCCTGTTGCGCACCATCGTGCCGGCCGCCCCCGATGCCTGGATCACGGCGCTCGAGCGCTACGGCACGATGAGTTTTGGCCAGGTCGCCCAAGCCGCCCTGCGCTATGCCCGCGACGGTTTCCCCGCGCCCTCGCTGATGTGCGAGATCATTGCCGATTATGGCGACGACTATAAGCGCTGGCCGCAAAATGCCGAGATCTACCTGCCCAACGGCGCTCCGCCCAGGACCGGCGATCTCTTCGTGCAGACCGATCTGGGCAAGATCATCCAATATATGATCGACCAGGAAGCCGCGGCCGCCTCGGGCGGGCGCCTCGCCGGGCTCAAGGCTGCGCACGATGCCTTCTACAAGGGCGACATTGCCCGGGCCATGGTCGATTACCACCTCGCCAATGGCGGCTGGCTGCGCGCCGACGATCTCGCCAATTTCCGCTCCGAGGTCACCCCCGCTCATGTCGCCCGGTTCGGCGGGGCCGAGATCTTCACCTGCGGACCCTGGTGCCAGGGACCGATCCTGGGCCAGGCGATGGCCATGCTCGACGGGGTCGATCTGGCCGCACTGGGCCATAACAGTCCCGCCTATATTCACCGCCTGACCGAAACTCTCAAGCTCGCCTATGGCGACCGCCACGAACTCTATGGCGATCCCAATTTCAATGACGTGCCCATGGATACGCTCTATTCGCCCACCTATGCGCAGCAGCGGCGGGCCGGGATCGATCCCGACCGCGCCTTCGACGGCATGCCGCCCGCCGGGCTGCCCAGCAATTGGGGCAAGCCCGCCACCAAGCCCGATGTCGAAAAGGACCCCGGCCAGCTCGACACTTCCTATGTCTGCGCCGTGGATCGCTGGGGCAACGCCTTTTCGGCCACCCCCAGCGATGGTTCGGTGGGCGCGCCCATCATTCCGGGCCTGGGTTTCGTGCCCTCCGCGCGCGGCGTGCAATCCTCGCTCGATCCGCGTTCGCCCGCCAAGGTCGGGCCCGGCCGCCGTCCGCGCCTCACGCCCAGCCCCGGCTTTGCCCGCAAGGCCGGCGAATGGCTGATGCCCATCGGCTCGCCCGGCAATGACGTGCAGCCCCAGGCCATGTTGCAGGTCTATCTCAACATGCATGTCTTCGGCATGTCGCCCCAGGAGGCGATCGATGCGCCGCGCTTCGCCACCTTCAGCTATCCGCGCTCCTCGATCCCGCACCCCTACGATCCCAATCTGATGAAGCTCGAAAGCCGCATTGCCGCCGAAACCGTCGAAGCGCTCAAGGCCATGGGCCACGATGCGCGTTCCTGGTCCGACTGGGACTATGCGGCGGGCGGGGTGTGTACCGTTTTCTACGACCAGCGCCGGGGCACCTTCGAAGGTGGCTCCGATCCGCGCCGGCCAACCGCAGTGGCGGGGTGGTGATCATGACCAAGTTCTCTTACGCCGCGCCCTATCCGGTCACCAAGATGCCGGTCATGGCCAAAAACATGGTGGCTACCTCCCAGCCTCTGGCCGCCCAGGCCGGGGTGCGCATGCTGCTCAAGGGCGGCAATGCGGTGGACGCGGCGCTGGCCGCCGCCATCACCCTCACCGTCGTCGAGCCCACCGGCAACGGCCTGGGCAGCGATGCCTTCGCAATTTTGTGGGACGGCACCCAGCTTCACGGGCTCAACGCCTCGGGCCGCTCGCCTGCGGCCTGGACGCCCGAGCGCTTTGCCGGCCGCAACGGGATGCCGCAACGCGGCTGGGAGAGCGTCACCGTACCCGGCGCCGTTTCGGCCTGGGTCGATCTCTCCACGCGCTTTGGCAAGCTGCCCTTTGCCGATCTGTTCGAACCCGCGCTCGACTACGCCCATAACGGCTTTGCCGTGTCGCCCACCATTGCGATCGGCTGGCGCAATGGCGTCAACACGCTGTCGGACCAGCCCGGTTTTGCCGAGCACTTCGCCCCCAATGGCCGCGCTCCGGCAGCAGGCGAGATCTTTGCCAATCCGGCCCTGGGCCGGAGTCTGGAGTTGATCGCACAGAGCCGGGGCGAAGCCTTCTACCAGGGTGAACTGGCCGAAAAGCTCGTCGCCTTCGGCGCTCAGCACGGTGCGGCCATGAGCCTTGCCGACCTGGCCGGACACCGTAACGAGTGGTGCGGTACCATTTCCGCTCGCTTCCGCGGCGTGGATCTGCACGAGATCCCGCCCAACGGACAGGGCATTGCTGCGCTGATTGCGCTGGGCATTCTCGAACACACCGAGATCGACACGCTGCAAGCCGACAGCGCCGCGTCGCTGCACCTTCAGATCGAGGCGATCAAGCTCGCCTTTGCCGATGTCGAGCGCCACGTCGCAGACAGCCCGCACATGGCTTTCCCGCCCCAGACCCTGCTCGATCCGGCCTATCTCAAGCGCCGCGCGGGCCTCATCGACCGCGCCAAGACCGGCCAGCCGGGGGCAGGGGCGCCCACCGAAGGGGGCACCGTCTATATCACCGCCGCCGATGCGAACGGCATGATGGTCTCGTTCATCCAGTCCAACTATGCCGGCTTTGGTTCGGGCGTGGTGGTGCCGGGCACCGGCATGCATTTGCAGAACCGAGGCTTCGGCTTCACGCTCGAACCTGGCCACGTCAACCAGGTCGGCCCCCGCAAGCGGCCCTTCCACACCATCATTCCGGGCTTCCTGATGGCGGGCGAAACCCCGCTGATGAGCTTTGGCGTCATGGGCGGGCCCATGCAGGCCCAGGGCCATGTGCAAATGGTGCTGCGCACCCAGGTCTGGGGCCAGAGCCCGCAGGCGGCCAGCGACGCGCCGCGCTGGCGCTTCATTGCCGGCCGCAAGGTCGCGGTCGAATGGGGCCTCGATCAGACCACGATGGCCGAACTCTCCGCCCTGGGCCATGAGATCACCCGCGAGCGGCCCGACCAGGCCTTCGGCTTTGGCGGCGCCCAGCTCATCCACCGGCTCGACCAGGGCCATTATGTCGGCGGCTCGGACCATCGCAAGGATGGCGCGGCCATCGGCTTCTAACCGTTCCAGAACAAGGACAAATCGAAATGCTCGAACGCGTCAACAAGCGCAAGATCATGCACGCCGTGGTCGTCAACAACGGCGTGGCCTATACCGGGGGCCTGGGCGCCAACGATATCGATGCCGACATGGAAAGCCAGACCGCCCAGATCTGCGCCAAGATCGAGGACGTGCTGGCCAGCGTGGGCTCGGACAAGACCAAGATCATCCGCGCCCAGATCTTTTTGACCGACATGACCAAGAAGCCCGACATGGATCGCGCCTGGCTCGCCTGGTGCCATGAGGACGATCTGCCGGCCCGCTGCACCGTCGGCGTCGCCGATCTGGGCGATCCCCGGCGTTTGATCGAAGTGGTCATCACCGCCGCGGTCTGATACCTCCCGGCGCCGGCCTTCCCGCTTTTCCTCAGGATTACAGCATCGTGTATATGGGTCTCGATCTTCCCACCATTCTGGCTCTCATTGCCGGGCTCGGCGTCACCGGCGTCATCGGCGGCATTCTGGCCGGGCTTTTGGGAGTGGGCGGCGGCATCGTGGTGGTGCCGGTGCTGTTCTGGATTCTGGGGCTGTTTGCATTTTCGCCCGAGGTGGCCAGCCATCTGGCCGTGGCCACTTCGCTGGCCACCATCATTCCCACCTCGATCTCCTCGATGCGGGCCCACAACAAGCGCGGCACGGTGGACAAGGACCTGTTGCGCCTCTGGGGGCCAGCCGTCTTCGTGGGCGCCCTGATCGGGGGCATCCTGTCGCGCTTCATCCCCGGGGACGGGCTGCGGCTGGTGTTCGGCGTTGTGGGCATTCTGGTGGCCATCAACATGGCCATTCCCAGGACACTGGTGATCTCCCAGCATCTGCCCAAGAGCGGCTTGGTCAACCGCCTGATTGCCACCGTGATCGGGCTGATTTCCTCGCTGATGGGCATTGGCGGCGGCACGTTGTCGGTGCCGACCCTCGCTGCCTTTTCCTTCCCCGTGCACAAGGCGGTCGGCACGGCCTCGGCCATGGGCCTTTTGATCGCAGTGCCCGGGGTCGCCGGCTTCATCTGGTCGGGCTGGGACGCGGCTGGCCGTCCGCCCTTGAGCCTGGGCTATGTCAGCCTGCCGGCGGCCCTCATCATCGCACCCGTCAGCTATTTCTGCGCGCCCCTGGGGGTCCGGCTCGCCCATGCGCTCAACCCGCGCTACCTCAAGCTGGCCTTCGCCTTCTTTTTGGCGATCACTGCGGCCCGCATGCTGCTGGGCTGATTGATCTCGATCAACTTTTGAGCGTATGCGCAAGTAATTGACAACCATCGCACAACCTGCGTGACACTGCTGATCGGGCGTGCCCTTATTGAGGAGTATTTATTCACACTGTCTCGCTCAACTGGCTGTCCTAGGGGCGGATTGTGCCAGAAGAGTGGTAGGTCATGACGGCGGCGGGGATGGGGCAGGGGACTGGCGAGGCAATCTTCGCCGCGTTCGAGCAATTGGTGGATGCGGTGGTGGTCATCGATGCGGCCATCCGCGTGGTGTTCATCAACACAGCCGGTGAACGGTTGTGGGGCTATCCGCGTGAAGAGATCGTGGGCCGCGACGTCAGCAATTTCCTCGAACGCGCCCGGACACGCCCCTGCATCGGCGAAGCCGTGGGCACTGAGGGTGCCGAACTCTATTATCTCCCCATTCGCCGCCCCGACGGCCAGACCGTTACCGGGCTGGTCACCATGTCTCCGCTCGATCTCGATGGCGTGCCCCACCGTGTCGCCATCCTGCGCGACGTCACCGCTGATCTCTCGCGCCAGACCGAGCTGCAGCTGATTTCGCTTGCCGCCGAGGAAACCGACCGCACCATCGTGGTCACCGGCCCCGATTTCAACCTGCGCTACGTCAACGGCGCCTTTCAGCGCCGCTTCGGTAGTGCGGGGGAAAAGCTGCTCGGCCAGCCGCTGCTGGAGGTCTTTGGCGCCATTGGCGCCGAGCCCGGCCTGGCCCAGATGATGATGTGCCGCATCCAGGACGGGGAGTCCTTTCACGAGGAATTCGAGGCCCAGGACGACCAGGAGCGCGAACTCTGGATCGCCGCGCGCGTCCACCCCGTGCGCGACCCGTCCGGCACGCTCACCCATGTGGTGGCCCTGCTTTCCAACGTCACCGACACCAAGCGCCTGCAGATCGTGCAGCGCGACGTGCTCGAAGCCATCGCCAACGACCAGCCGCTGGCCACTGTCATGACCGTCCTGAGCCGCCGGGTCGAAACGATTGCGCCCGATCTGATGTGCTCGATCGTCGGGCTCGAGGATGGCCGCCTGCGCCCGCTGGCAGCGCCCAGTCTGCCCCATGCCCTAGCGCAAGCAATCGACGGGGTCGAGATCGGCCCCGATGTGGGCTCGTGCGGGGCGGCCGCCTATCATGGTCATCCCGTCTCCGTTACCGACATCGAGATCGATCCGCGCTGGGCCGGCTACCGGCATCTGGTGCTGCCGCTCGGCTTGCGGGCCTGCTGGTCGAGCCCCATCCTGTTGCGCGACGGCACGGTGGCGGGCGCTTTTGCGCTCTATTATCGCGAAAACCGCGGCCCAAGCGCCTGGCACCGCCACATCGTCAATGCGTGCCTGCATCTGTGCGTGATCGCCTTCGAACGCCAGCGTGCCAAGGCCCATGTGGCGCGCCTGGCCTATGTCGATGCTCTCACCGGCCTTCCCAATCGCGTCGCCCTGCAGGAAACCGTCACCAGGGGGCTCAACGCCGCCGCGCAGTCCGGGCGAACGGCCGCCTGTCTCTTCATCGACGTCGACCGCTTCAAGGACGTCAACGACACCTTGGGCCATGCCACCGGCGACAAGCTCCTGATCGAGATTGCGCGGCGCCTGAGCGGCCAGACCCGGCCGGGCGACATGGTAAGCCGCAACGGCGGCGACGAGTTCGTGGTGTTTCTGCCCGAGGCCGATGCCATCCAGGCCAGCGTCGTGGCCGAGCGCATCCTGGGCGCCATGCTCGAGCCCGCCGTCATCGACGGCATATCGCTACCGCTTTCCACCAGCCTGGGCATCAGCCTGTTCCCCAAGGATGGCAGCGATGGCGCCATGCTGCTCAAGCATGCCGACACTGCCATGTATCAGGCCAAGGCCGATGGCCGAGGCACCGTCCGCTTCTTTGACTGGGAGATGAACCGGCAGGCCCAGGACCGGCTGGTGCTGGGTGCGGCATTGCGCGATGCCCTCACCCGCAACGGGCTGGAGCTGCACTATCAGCCCCAGATCCGCACCAGCGACGGCGGCCTTTATGGCGTGGAGGCGCTGGCGCGCTGGACCCACCCGCAGCTGGGTCCCATCGCCCCCAGCCGCTTCATCGGCTTGGCCGAGGAGTGCGGGTTGATCGAGCCCATCGGCACCTGGGCGCTCGAAGCGGCCTGCCGGCAGATGGCTCGCTGGCGGGCTCAAGGCTTGGTCGTGCCCAATGTGGCGGTCAACCTCTCCCCGCTCCATTTCCGTAATCGCGACTTGTTCACTCTGGTGCGCGATACGCTGGCGCGCAACGGGGTGCCGCCCCAGGCGCTGACCATTGAGATCACCGAGGGCGTGGTGATGGATGAATGCCCGGCTGCGCTGCGCAATGCCCACGCCCTGCGCGAGTTGGGGGTGGGGTTGTCCATGGACGATTTTGGCACCGGCTATTCCTCCTTGAGCTATCTGGCGCGGCTGCCCGTCAGCGAACTCAAGATCGACCGCAGCTTCATGCGCGATCTGGAAACCGACCCCAATACTCAAGCCGTCGTTACCGCCGTGGTGCGCATCGGCCAGAGCCTTGGACTGGCGGTCGTGGCTGAAGGCGTGGAAACCGCGCCCCAGTACCAGCTGCTCAAGGGCCTGGGCTGCGATGCTGCGCAGGGCTTTTATTTCGCCCGCCCCATGTCGGTGGACGCCATCGAAGCCTGGCTCCGCCCGGGCCCGAACCATCACGGTACCGACGGCCTGCGGGGCGCTGCTTAAGGGCCGATCAGTTTGCCGCGATCTGGGGCTGGCGCCTGCCGTGGCGGGCGCCTATCTGTTGGGCAACAGACCCTTTCGATCAGCCTTGTTGGGAATTGTCATGTCTGACGCCTTCGACCTGTTGCGCGAAGAAACCATCACCGAAATCAATGCGCAGGCGCGGCTCTACCGCCACAAGAAGACGGGCGCCGAGGTGCTTTCGCTCAAGAGCGATGACGAGAACAAGGTGTTCGGCGTCGCCTTCAAGACCCCGCCCGCCGACTCCACCGGCATTGCCCATATCCTGGAGCATTCGGTGTTGTGCGGGTCGCGCAAATATCCGGTCAAAAAGCCCTTCGTGGAAATGCTCAAGGGCTCGCTGCACACCTTCCTCAATGCCATGACCTATCCGGACAAGACCGTCTATCCGGTGGCCAGCCAGAATCTGAAGGACTTCTACAATCTCGTCGACGTCTATCTCGACGCCGTCTATTTCCCGCTGATCACCGAAGACATCTTCCGCCAGGAAGGTTGGCACTACGAGGCGCAAGGGACGGACAAGCCCCTGGTCTACAAGGGCGTTGTGTTCAACGAGATGAAGGGCGCCTATTCCTCGCCCGATGCCGTGCTGGGGCGCCTGTCTCAGCGCGTGCTCTTCCCCGACACCACCTATGGGGTGGATTCGGGCGGCGATCCGGATGCCATTCCCGATCTCACCTATGAGGACTTCAAGGCCTTCCACGCCCGCTACTACCACCCCTCCAACACCCGTGCCTTCTTTTACGGCGACGATGACGAGGCTGAGCGGCTGACGATCCTTGACGCGTATTTCAGCCAGTTCGAACCCATTGCCGGCCAGCCCGAAGTGGCGTTGCAGCCGCGCTTCAACGCGCCGCGCCGCGTCGAGCGCACCTATGCCGCCGCCCCCGATGCCGACACGGCCAAGGGCACCATGGTGACGCTCAACTGGATGCTCGACGAGATCACCGATCCGGCCCAGATGCTGGCGCTGCACGTGCTCGACCATGCCCTGGTTGGCACCTCGGCGGCGCCGCTGCGCAAGGCCATGATGGATTCGGGGCTGGGGGAGGCCATCACCGGGGGCGGGCTGGGCGACGGCACCCGGCAGCCCACCTTCTCGATGGGTCTCAAAGGCGTGGCCCAGGGCGATGCCGACAAGGTCGAGGCCCTGATCGACGACACCTTGCGGCGCCTGGCCGATGAGGGCCTGGCCCCCGAGGATATCGAGGCCGCGCTCAACACCATGGAATTTCATCTGCGCGAAAACAATACCGGCTCGTTCCCGCGCGGCATTGCGCTGATGCTGCGCTCCCTTCGCGATTGGCTGCACGAGCGCGACCCCTTCGAGCCGCTGGCCTTCGAGGCGGCCCTGGGTCGCGTCAAGACCGCGCTGATGACGCCGGGCTATTTTGAAAGCCTGGTCCGCACGCATCTGATCGACAACCAGCACCGCGTCTTCGTGGTGCTCTCGCCCGACGCGACCCAGGCCGAACGTGATGCCGCCGCCGAAACGGCTCGGCTCGAAGCCGTGCGTGCCGGGCTCGATGCGGAGGGCTATGCCGCTATCGAGGGCGTGACCGAAAAGCTCAAGGCTCTCCAGGACGCCGTCGACGCGCCCCAGGACCTCGCCAAGATCCCGACGCTCGCCATCGAGGATCTGCCCACCACCAATAAGAGCGTGCCCATCGCGGTATCGACCCTGTCCGAGACCCGGCTCATCAGCCACGATCTGCCCACCAGCGGCATTCTCTATCTCGATATCGGTATGGACCTGCACGTCCTGCCCGCCGAGCTGTTGCCGCTGGTGCCGCTGTTTTCGCGCGCTCTCTTGCAAACCGGCACGGCGAGCGAGGATTTCGTAACCCTCTCGCAGCGTATCGGGCGCACCACCGGCGGCATCGGCCCGCAGAAATGGGTATCGGCCCGAGCCGATGGCGAGGGCAGCGAAGCCTGGCTGTTCCTGCGCGGCAAGGCTACGGCCGAGCGCGTCGGGGACCTGCTCGAAATCCTCAACGACGTGCTTTTGACCGCCCGGCTCGACAATCGCGAGCGCATCTCTCAAATGGTGCTTGAAAGCAAGGCGGGGCTTGAAGGCCGGCTGGCCGCGATGGGCAACGGCATCGTCAATCTGCGCCTGCGCGCCGGGTTCTCGGAAGCCGATTGGGCCGAAGAGCAGATGGGCGGGGTGAGCTATCTGTTCTTCCTGCGCCAGCTGGCCAAGGATATCGAGGCCGATTGGCAAGGCGTCGTCGAGCGGCTCGAACGCATCCGCACGCTTTTGGTCAATCGTCACGCCATGGTGGTCAGCCTCACCGCCGAGGAGGGCCTGCAAGCCCTGGCCACGCCTATGCTGACCGATTTCCTCGAAGCGCTTCCGGCCGTGGGCGTGCAGCGGCTCGATTGGAGCGTGCCCCAGGCCGCGCCCTCCGAAGGGCTCACCATTCCCTCTAAGGTCAATTTCGTGGGCAAGGGTGCCGATCTGCGCCAGCTGGGCTACAAGATTTCGGGCGCCACCTCGGTGGCCATCCGCCATCTCAACACCACCTGGCTGTGGGACAAGGTGCGCGTGCAGGGCGGCGCCTATGGCGGGTCGGCCAGTTTTGATCCCTATTCGGGCGGCTTCACCTTCCTGTCCTATCGCGATCCCAACCTGTTGGGCACGCTCGATGCCTATGACGGGGCCAGCCAGTTCCTCCAGGCGCCGATCGATCAGACCGAGCTCACGCGCTCCATCATCGGGGTGATCGGCACGTTCGATCGCTACATGCTGCCCGATGCCAAGGGCTTCACCTCCACCCTGCGGCACCTGATGGGCGACACCGACGAGGCTCGCCAGCAGCGCCGCGAGGAAGTGCTGGCCGCGTCCCCCAAAGATTTCGCCGCCTTGGCCGAAGCCCTGGCCGCCGTGGCCCGGCAGGGCAGGGTGGTTGTGCTGGGTTCGGAAACCGCCATCAAGGCAGCCAATGACGAGCGCGGACCGCTTCTGGAAACCACCAAGGTGCTCTAGGCAATCATCATGGCCGACCGCGATCTCATCATTGCCTGTCCCAACTGTGCCGGGCTCAACCGGATCGCGGCCGGCCGCGATCCCGGGGCGGGAAAATGCGGCAAGTGCTCCAGCCCCTTGTTCACCGGGGCGCCGGTCACGGCCACGGCGGCAAACTTTGTTGCCCACACCCAGCGCAGCGACATTCCCGCCGTCGTTGATTTCTGGGCCGATTGGTGCGGCCCCTGCCACGCCATGGCCCCCGCCTTCGCCCAGGTCGCGCGCCAGCTCGAACCCCATGCGCGCTTCCTCAAGCTCGACACCGAAGCCGAACGCCCAATCGCCTCACGCTTCAACATCCGCTCCATTCCAACGCTGATGGTCTTCCGCAAGGGCGAAGTCGTCGCCCAAACCGCCGGCGCCATGCCCGCTCAATCCCTGCGAGCCTGGCTCGCCCAGGCCGGGATCTGATCGACCGCATCGGAGGGGGCTGACGGCTTGGCCCCTCACCCCAACCCTCTCCCCAGAGGGGCGAGGGGGCCAGACTGCGAGGCGAGGGGTAAGCAATTCACACCGCACCCTCAGTCATCCTCCCTCCCCTTTCAAGGGGAGGGTCGGGGTGGGGATCGGAGAGCCCCATACCCATCGGTGCGCGTCTGAATTACCCCCACCCCAACCCTCCCCCTTGACCAGGGGGAGGGGGTCAGCAACTCCCGCACCCTCAGTCATCCTCCCTCCCCTTGCCAAGGGGAGGGTCGGGGTGGGGATCGGAGAGCCCCATACCCATCGGTGCGCGCCTGAATTAACCCCCACCCCAACCCTCCCCCTTGACCAGGGGGAGGGGGTCAGCAGCTCCCGCACTCCCAGTCATCCTCCCTCCCCTTGCCAAGGGGAGGGTCGGGGTGGGGATCGGAGAGCCCCATACCCATTGGTGCGCGCCTGAATTACCCCCACCTCAACCCTCTTCCTTGACCAGGGGGAGGGGGTCAGCAACTCCCGCACTCACAGTCGTCCTCCCTCCCCTTCCAAGGGGAGGGTCGGGGTGGGGATCGGAGAGCCCCATACCCATCGGTGCGCGTCTGAATTACCCCCACCCCAACCCTCCCCCTTGCCAAGGGGAGGGGGTCAGCAACTCCCGCACTCCCAGTCATCCTCCCTCCCCTTGCCAAGGGGAGGGTCGGGGTGGGGATCGGAGAGCCACCGGCCCCGTGAACCGTCCGGCCCCCCACCGCGTTCAACGCCCATCATGGCGCTGCCCTTCATCGATCGCGATCTCACCATTCGGGCCATAAACGCCCATATCGATCCGCCCCGGCCTCAGGCCAGGGCGATCATCACCCATGGCCATGCCGATCATGCGCGCGCCGGTCATGGTGCCGTGCTTGCCACGCCCGACACCATCGCCATCATGAAGACCCGCTATGGCGAGGATTGCGCGCAGAGTTTCCAGGCGCTCGATTTCGGCGTGCCGCTCCAGATCGACGATGTGACCGTCACCTTCTTTCCCGCCGGCCACATTCTGGGCTCGGCCCAGGTGCTGCTCGAGCATCGGGGCGAGCGCATCGTGGTCACCGGAGATTACAAGCGCATCCCAGACCGCACCGCTCAGCCCTTCGAGCTGGTTCCCTGCGACCTGTTGATCACCGAAGCCACCTTCGGGCTGCCGGTGTTCCAGCATCCAGCCCCAGCGGTCGAAATCGCTCGGCTGCTGGCCTCGGTCGTCAAATATCCCGAGCGCACCCATGTCATTGGCTGCTATGCGCTGGGTAAGGCGCAGCGGGTGATTTCGCTGCTGCGTGCGGCCGGACACGATGCCCCCATCTATCTGCACGGCGCCATGGTGCGGCTGTGCGCGCTCTACGAGGAACGCGGCATCGCGCTCGGTGATTTGCGCCTGGCCACCGAAGCCGCCAAGGGCGAGCTGGCCGGGCATGTCGTCATCGCCCCGCCTTCCGCCATCAAGGACCGCTGGAGCCGCCGCCTGCCCGATCCGGTGCTGTGCGTGGCTTCAGGCTGGATGAGCGTCAAGCAGCGCGCGCGCCAAAGCGGGGTGGAGCTGCCGCTGGTGATTTCCGATCACGTCGATTGGAACGAATTGGGCCAGACCATCGCCGAAACTGGTGCCCACACCGTCTGGGTCACCCATGGCCGCGAGGATGCGCTGGTGCATTATTGCCGCCAGCGCGGCCTCACCGCCGAGCCACTCAATATCCAGGCCTATGAAGAGGGCGAGGAGGACGCAGCATGAAGGCCTTCGCCCAACTGCTCGAACTTCTGGCCCTCACCCCCTCGCGCAACCGCAAGATCGAGGCGCTGGCGACCTATTTTGCCACCACTCCGGACCCCGATCGCGGCTATGCCCTGGCGGTCTTGACCGGGGCTCTGACCTTCAAGAACGTCAAGCCCGCGCTTTTGAAGCAAACCGTTCTGGCCGAGGTCGACCCGCATCTGTTTGCGCTGTCTTACGACTATGTCGGGGATCTGGGTGAAACCATTGCGCTGATCTGGCCCCATCACGGCGGCACCCAAGAGCTGCCGTCGCTGACCGATCTGATCGAGCTTTTCAACACCACGCCTAAGGCCAAGCTGCCGGCTCTGATCGGCTCGCTTCTGACCCGCGCCCAGATCAATGAGCGCTGGGCCCTGGTCAAGCTGGCCACCGGCGCCCTGCGCATCGGCCTCTCCGCCCGCCTCGCCAAGACGGCGCTGGCGGCCATGAGCGGCAAGGATCTGCAGGCCATCGAGGAAGTCTGGCACGGCCTGACTTTGCCCTATACCGACCTCTTTGCCTGGCTCGAAGATCGCGCCGAGCGCCCCGATGTAGATCACGAAGCGCGCTTCCACCCCATGATGCTGTCCAACCCCATCGACGAGGCCAAGGACTTTCTGGCGCTCGACCCTGCCGATTACGCCGCCGAATGGAAATGGGACGGCATTCGCGTGCAGCTCATCATGGGGCAGGGGGGCGCCTCGCTGTTCTCGCGCACCGGCGACGACATCGCCCCGGCCTTTCCCGACATCACCGAAAACGTCTTTGGCCAGGCCGTGCTCGATGGCGAATTGCTGGTGGGCGAAAATTTCGAGCCCGCCGCTTTCAACGATCTCCAGCAGCGGCTCAACCGCAAACTGGCATCGCCCAAGCAGCTGGTGGACTATCCTGCCTTCATCCGTGTCTACGACATGCTGTTTGATGATCAGGAGGATATCCGCGCCCTGAGCTGGGCCGAGCGCCGCGCCCGGCTGCAAGCCTTCATGGCCCGCCAGCCCCAGCCCCGGCTCGATATCTCCCCGGTGCTCGACTTTGCCGATTGGGACGCCCTGGCTGCCCTGCGCCGCCAGGGCGCCGATGAGCACGGCCACGAGGGCGTCATGCTCAAGCTCAAATCCTCGCCCTATGTGCCGGGCCGGCCCAAGGGCTTGTGGTTCAAGTGGAAGCGTGATCCCAATATGGTCGACGCCATCTTGATGTATGCCCAGCGCGGCCACGGGAAGCGCTCGTCGTTTTATTCGGACTACACCTTTGGTGTCTGGAAGGGCAATGAGATCGTGCCGATCGGCAAGGCCTATTTCGGATTTACCGACGAGGAGCTGAAACTGCTCGACAAATGGGTGCGCGCCAATACCATCGCCGCCTTCGGGCCCGTGCGCGAGGTGAAAAAGGAACTGGTCTTCGAAGTCGCCTTCGACAGCGCCCAGCAATCGGCGCGCCACAAATCCGGGGTCGCGCTGCGCTTTCCCCGCATCAACCGCATTCGCTGGGACAAGCCGGCCAACGAGGCCGCCACGCTCGACGACATGGCGGTCTTTCTCAACGCCAGCTGAGGCCCGCCATGTCCAATGCGTCCATTCACCGCAAGATCGTCGCGCTCGAAAAGGACATGGCCAAGGCTGCCCAGGCCATGGATTTCGAAACCGCCGCCGCGCTGCGCAACCAGATCGCCCATCTGCGCGGCGAACTGCCCGCCACCTCCGATGACGATGACACCGTAACCGTCACCGTCAGCCAGCCCCCGCCCGGCGCCATGGGCCTTGGCACCCACATCCCCGTCGCCGCCCCGCCCAAGGGCTGGAAAAAACCCAAAAAGCCCGATCCGCTGACCACCAACGTCAAACCCCGCCGCGGCCGCTGAACCGCTGCGCTTTTCGAGCGCAAAGCGCGTGGCTCCCCTCACCCTGTCCCTCTCCCCAGAGGAGCGAGGAGACGACTGGCCGCGGCCCGCGCCACATCCACGGCACCCTCAGTCGCGCTCCCTCCCCTTTCAAGGGGAGGGTCGGGGTGGGGATGCCTTGCCACGAGCACCGGCGGTGTGACCCTTTCACGTGGTTCCTTGGGAACGAAAAGGACGCGTAACCCAGGGACGATGCGAGGGGCCAAGCGCAGAGCCCCCCTATCCGCCCCCTCAACCCCTCTCTCGCCGGAGCCGCTCCTGGGTCAGTTTCTTGATCTCGCGCAGCTCGCCAATGGTGGTGGTCAGATCCGCCAATTGCCGTTCCAGCGAGGCCAGGCGTTCGTCCACCTTGCCGATCAAAAGGTGCACCTGCTGGGTGCGGTCGGCGTCGTAAAGGCCCAGATATTCGGAAATGTCGCGCAGCGAAAAGCCCAGCCGCTTGCCGCGCAGGATCAGGATCAGCCGGGCCCGGTCGCGGCGGCGGAACACGCGGGTGGCGCCCACGCGCTCGGGGGTCAAAAGCCCCTTGGCCTCGTAAAAGCGGATGGTGCGCGTGGAAATGCCGAACTCCTTGGCCAGGTCGGCAATGGCGAACAGATCCTTGTTCTCACTCTGTGGCTTGTTCACGCTGGGCACTTCCCGAAGGCTTGGCCTTCCTTGACTTGTATTCCTCGCGCAATTCCTTCTTGGAGAGCTTGCCGATCAGGGTCTTGGGCAATTCGTCCTTGAAGATGAATTCGCGCGGCATTTCGATCTTGGAAAGGTGCTGGCCGGCGAACTCCTTGAGCTCTGCGGCCGTCGCGGTCTGGCCCTCGCGCAGCTTGATGAAGGCCACCGGCGCTTCGCCGCGATAGTCGTCGGGCACGCCGATCACGCTCACCTCGTCTACTGCCGGATGGGTTTCGAGCGCTTCCTCGATATTGCGCGGATAGACGTTGAAGCCCGAGCAGATGATCAGGTCCTTGATCCGGTCCACCAGGAACACATAGCCGTCCGCATCCACATAGCCCACGTCGCCCGTGCGCAGATAACCATCGGCGAAGGCGCCTTTGGAGGCGGTGTCGTCCTCGAAATAGCCCAGCATCACCTGCGGGCCTTTGACCTGCAATTCCCCGCGCTGGTCGAGCCCCAGCACGGCGCCGGTATCCACGTCCACGAAGCGCACATCGGTGCCCGGCAGCGGCTGGCCGATCGAGCCGGGCTTGCTGGGCACTTTCAGCGCGGCGCAGCACACCACGGGCGATGCCTCGGTCAGCCCATAGCCTTCGGCCAAGAGGGCAGGGGAGATCTTGGCAAAGGCGGCGCGGGTTTCCCCATGCAGCGGCGCCCCGCCCGAAACCACCAGCGTGATGCTGGCCAGCTTTTCCTTTTCCAGCGTGCGGGCATGGGCCAGCGCATGGAGCAGGGTGGGCACAGCGGGCAGCACGGTAGCGCGAGTGCGCGCCACCAGATCGGCGAAAGCCTTGAGCTCGAAGCGCGGCAGCATCACCACTTCGATGCCTCGGCACAGCGGCACGTTGAGGCAAACCGTCATGGCAAAGATGTGGAAGAACGGCAGCACTGCCACCACGCTGTTGGGCGGGGAAAACACGTCCTCGCCCCAGTTCACGATCTGGCTCATATTGGCCGCGATATTGGCGTGGCTGAGCATGGCCCCGCGCGGCAGGCCGGTGGTGCCCCCGGTATATTGCTGCACCGCCACGTCCTTGTGCCGGTCGATCTCGACCGCTACCGGCTTGGCGCGTGCAGTCATCAGCGCGTTCCAGTGCACGATCTTGCCGGCAATGGCCGATTGATCGGGCTTGCTGAGATCGCCGGCCTTGGCAAGCTTGTAGAGCACCTTCTTGGCCAGCGGCAGCGCATCGGGGAAATGACACACCACCACGGTCTTGACGTGCCCGGCCGTGCACAGCGCCTCGGCCTTCTCGAACAGTTGCGTCAGGTCGAGCGTCACCACGATGTCAGCGCCCGAATTGGTCACCAGATGCGCCAGCTCGGGCACGGTATAGAGCGGGTTGCAATTGACCACCGTGCCCCCGGCATTGAGCACGGCATAATAGGCGATGGCATAAAACGGCGTGTTGGGCAAAAGCAGCGCCACGCGCGTGCCCTTCTTCACCCCCAGCTTTTGCTGCAGGGCGCCCGTCATGGTCACAATCGCCTCGCCCAGCGCCTTGTAGCTGGTCTTCTTGCCCAAGAAATCCATCGCCGGTGCCCCGCCCAGCCGCGCGCAGGCGGCCAGCACCTGTTGGTGCACGGGCGTGGTGTCGATGGTCTCGCCCCATTTGATGCCGGGTGGATAGTTGTCCACCCAGGGGCGAACATGGGAAGCGGTGGCAAGGGCGGTTGTCATCAGGCTCCTCCCGGACTTGGCGTCCTTCTTGTTCAAAACTTATTCCACGGCTTGACCTTAGGGTCAAACGACTGACCCGGCGCATCGATCCTCAGACAGTGTCGAGCAGGCTCGCTGCACGGTGAACGGCGCCGCCCGCGCCCTTGGTTGACGTTAACGTCAACCTGCCCTAGCTTATGAGGCAAGGTGGGGCGCGGTCACGGCGGCCGCCTCCCCAAGCGGAGGTTGCCCATGTTCATCATCGCTGCCCTGGTCGCTTTTGGTGTCCTGGCCTATCGCCGCGCTTCGCTTCGCGATTGGGCCATGGTGGCGCTCGTGGTGGGGCTCTTGCTCCAGCTTCATATCGGGCCCGATGGCATGTGGCTGGAAAACGGCTGGCCAGGCCTGGTGCTGGCGCTGTTGCCCGGCCTGGTGCTTTTGGCGCTATGCCTGGCCCCGGTGCGCCTGGCGCTCGTCAGCGGCCCGGCCTATCGCATCGTCAAATCCATTCTGCCGCGCGTCTCGCGCACCGAGCAGGAGGCGCTCGATGCCGGAACCGTGGGCTGGGATGCCGAGCTGTTTTCCGGCCGCCCCGATTACCAAAAGCTCGCCGCCATCCGCCCGCTCACCCTTTCAGACGAGGAAAAGGCCTTCCTGACCGGCCCGGCCGAAGAGGTCTGCGCCATGATCGACGATTGGGACACACGCCACAATCGCGCCGATCTGCCACCCGAAGTCTGGCAGTATCTCAAGGACAAGGGCTTTTTGGGGATGCTCATCGGCAAGGAGCATGGTGGGCTGGGCTTTTCGGCCCAAGCTCAGTCCATGATCGTCTCCAAGGTCGCCAGCCGCTCGGTGGCCGCCGGCATCACCGTCATGGTGCCCAATTCGCTGGGGCCCGGCGAGCTTCTGGAAAAATACGGCACCCCGGCTCAGAAGGAAAAATATCTGCGCCGCCTTGCCACCGGGGTCGAAGTGCCCTGCTTTGCCCTCACCGGGCCCCATGCGGGCTCCGATGCCGCCGGCATGCGCGATGTGGGCGTGGTAGGCTACGGCACTTACGAGGGCAAGCAGGTGCTCGGCGTCACCCTCTCCTGGGACAAGCGCTACATCACGCTAGCCCCCGTTGCCACGCTCCTGGGTCTGGCCTTTAACCTCTATGATCCGGACGATCATCTGGGCAAACGCGAGAATGTCGGCATCACCCTGGCGCTCGTCCCGGCCGATTACCCCGGCGTCAAGATCGGGCGGCGGCACTACCCCGCCCGCTCGGCCTTCATGAACGGGCCGACCTCGGGGCACAACGTTTTCATCCCGCTCGATTTCCTCATCGGTGGCACCCAATATGCCGGGCAGGGCTGGCGTATGCTCATGGAGTGTCTGGCCACCGGCCGCGCCATTTCGCTGCCCGCCATCGGCTCGGTGTCGATCAAGCAGGCGCTGCGCGTCACCAGCGCCTATGCCCGCGTGCGTCGCCAGTTCGGCATCGCCATCGGCGTCATGGAGGGGGTGGCCGATCCGCTCTCGCGCATGGTCAAGTCCGCCTACACCTTCGAGGCCGCCCGCGCACTCACCGCCTCAATGGTCGATGAAGGCCAGAAGCCCTCGGTGATCTCGGCGCTGCTCAAATACCGCACCACCGAGGCCATGCGCGACCGTATCAACGATGCCATGGACATCCATGGCGGCCGCGCCGTGCAGGATGGGCCGACCAATTATCTGTTCTCGGGCTATGCCACCACCCCGGTCGCCATCACGGTGGAAGGGGCCAACATCCTCACCCGCACGCTGATCACCTTCGCCCAGGGCGCGCTGCGCGCTCACCCCTATCTCTATCGCGAGGTGGCAGCGGCCCAGCATGCCGATCCGCGCCAGGGCCTGATCGACTTCGACCAGGCCTTTGGCGGCCATGTGAGTTTCATGCTGGGCAATATCGTGGGCAGTTTCGTCCACGGTCTCACCTTCGGCCGCTTTGCCCCCGCGCCCGACAAGGGCGAGATGACCCATTGGTATCGTCAGCTCTCGCGCTATGCGCAGAGCTTTGCGCTGGTGGGCGATTGGACCGTGGCCTATCTGGGGGGCGATCTCAAACGCAAGCAGCGCCTGTCGGGCCGCATGGCCGACATCCTGTCCGATCTCTATCTGCTTTCGGCCCTGCTGCGCCGTTATGAGGACGAGGGGTCGCTGGCCGAGGACAAGCCGGTGGTGGAGGCCGCTGCCCGCGACGCCATTGCCGCCATCGAGGCCAACTTCAAGCTGGTCTTCGACAATTTCCCCAATCCCGTCCTGGCAACCCTGATGCGCATCTTGGTGTTTCCGCTGGGTCGGCATGCGCGTCCGGCTTCGGACAAGGACAATTATCGGCTCGCGCGCGCCATTCTCTCACCATCGGCCTTCCGGGATCGCATGACCGCTGGCACATTCGTCTCCACCAATCCCAACGACCCCACCGGGGTGCTGGAGGATGCGCTGGCCAAGGTGACCGCCGTGGAAGAGATCGAAACCCGCTTCCTGCGGGCGCTCAAAAAGGGTCGACTGCACCGGCGGCTCGACACCGATGCCATAGCCCAGGCCGTGGCTGCCGGCGTGCTCTCGCCCGAGGATGCCGAGCGTTTGCGCGCTGCCGAAGCTGCCGCCGAAGCGGTGATCGGCGTGGACGATTTCGCCCCCGACGCCCTGGCCCGCGCCGACGTTCGCTCTACCCCGCTCAACGCCGCTGCCGAATAGATCCCCGTACCGAGGACACCCATGCCCATGACCGCCGTCCAGACCGCGCAACCCGTTCTGCCCCAGACCCGGCATTGGCGCTTCGTGGTCGATTTCGAAAGGATCGGCTGGCTCACCATCGATCACCCCACTGCACGCGTGAACACGCTTGGCCGCGACACCATCGAGGAGCTCGAGGCCCTGGTCATTCGCTTCGAGGAGTTGGCAGCCAGCAAGGAGATCGTGGGCATCGTCCTGCTCTCGGGCAAAGACACCGGCTTCATCGCCGGCGCCGACATCACCGAATTCGATGCGATGACGCAGGGGGATCTGCTCACCGCCTCGTTGCGTCGCACTCACGATGTCTTCAACCGCCTCGAAAAGCTCAAGCTTCCCGTGGTCGCGGCCATTCACGGCTTCTGCCTGGGCGGCGGGCTGGAGCTGGCGCTGGCTTGCCACTACCGCATCGCGGTCAACGACGAGAGCACGCGCCTGGGCTTCCCCGAGATCAATCTGGGCATCTTCCCCGGCTTTGGCGGCACCGGGCGCTCGATCCGCCAGATCGGCCCGGTCGATGCCATGCAGTTGATGCTGACCGCCAAGCCCGTCCGCGCGTCGCAGGCTCGCAGGCTGGGGCTGGTCGACAAGCTCGTGCGCCATCGCGACATGCTGCGCTGGGAGGCGCGCAAGGCGGTGCTCCAGGAGCGCGAGAGCGAACCGGCGCCCTTCACCAAAACCGTGCTGGCTCTGGGCCCGATGCGCACCACCATTGCCGGCAAGATGCGCGACGAGGCCCGCAAGAAGGCCCGCCCCGAGCATTATCCGGCGCCCTATGCGCTGATCGATCTGTTCGAGAAATACGGCAACGATCCCAAGAAGATGATCGCTGCCGAGATCGACGCCTTCGTGCGCCTGATGAAATCGGAGACCGCCGCCAATCTGCGCCGCGTCTTCTTTTTGTCCGAGGGGCTCAAGAAGCAGGGCGTGCGCGGCGGGGCCAAGCCGGTGTTCCGGCGCGTCCATGTCATTGGCGCAGGCGTGATGGGCGGCGACATTGCCGCCTGGTGCGCGCTGCGCGGCCTGGGCGTCACGCTTCAGGATCTCGACATGGACCGCATCAAGCCCGCGCTCGAGCGGGCCAAGGCGCTGTTTGCCAAGCGCCTCAAGCGCCAGAGCGAAATCGATGCCGCCATCGCCCGGCTCGAAGCCGATGTCGAGGGCAGGGGCGTGCCCCGGGCCGACGTCGTCATCGAGGCGGTGGTGGAAAATCTCGAAGTCAAGCGCCGCATCTTCACCGCGCTCGAAGCCAAGGCCCGGCCGGGTGCCATCCTGGCCTCCAACACCTCCTCGATCGAGCTCGAACGCATCGGCGAGGTCATGGCCGATCCCAAGCGCCTGATCGGGCTTCATTTCTTCAACCCCGTCGCCGCGTTGCCGCTCGTCGAGGTCATCCGTTCGAGCTATAACACCGATGCCGAGATCGCGCTGGGCGCCTCCTTTGCGCTGGCTATCGGCAAGAGCCCCGTGGCGGTCAAGTCGGCGCCCGGCTTCCTCGTCAACCGCGTGCTCATGCCCTACATGCTGGGCGCGGTGCAGCGGGTGGAAGCGGGCGAGAGCAAGGAATTGCTCGATGCTGCCGCCGTCGCCTTCGGCATGCCCGTGGGGCCCATCGAGTTGGCCGATCAGGTCGGGCTCGACGTAGCCAAGTCCGTCGCCCAGGAATTGGGCCATCCCGTGCCCGAGGCCACCAGGTTTGCGCGGCTGGTCGCCGCCGGCAAGCTGGGCAAGAAGACCGGCGAGGGTTTTTACGTCTGGAAGGACGGCAAGCCGCAAAAGGCGCCACCGCCCGAGCATGAGCGCCTGGCCGGGCTGGGTCTCGATCTGGTCCAGCCGCTCATTGCTGCCGCCCAACTCTGCGTACAAGAGGGCGTGGTGGCCGATGCCGACCTCGCCGATATCGGCATCATCCTGGGCACCGGCTTTGCCCCCTTTTTGGGCGGGCCGCTCAAGGCTCGTCGCGACGGTCGGGCATAAGGAGAACCATCATGGCACAATTGCGCAAGGTCGCCATCGTGGGCAGCGCCCGCATCCCGTTCTGCCGGGGCTTTACCGGCTATCAGAACGAAACCAACCTGTCGCTCCTGGCCACCGCCCTCAAGGGTCTGGTGGACCGCTATAATCTTTCAGGCGAACGCATTGGCGAGGTGGCGGGCGGGGCGGTGCTCAACCATTCGCGCGATTTCAACCTGGCGCGCGAAGCCGCGCTCGATGCCGGGCTCTCGCCCTATTCGCCCGGCACCACGCTCCAGATCGCCTGCGGCACCTCCCTGCAGGCGGCCCTGATGCTGGGCGCCAAGATCGCCACCGGCGAGATCGAAAGCGCCATTGCCTGCGGCACCGATACGGTCAGCGACAGCCCCGTGGTGGTGTCCGACAAGCTCGCCCATCGCCTGTCCGGGGCCAGCCGCGCCCGCTCGGGCAGCGAAAGGCTGGCGGCCTTCAAGGGTTTGTCCCTGGGTGAGATCAAGCCCCTGGCCCCCTCCACCCAGGAGCCCCGCACTGGCCTCTCCATGGGCCAGCATTGCGAATTGATGGCGCGCGAGTGGAATATCGGCCGCGAGGAGCAGGACGCCCTGGCGCTCAAGAGCCACAAGCATGCCGCCGCCGCATATGAGGAGGGCTTTCACGACGATCTGGTCGTGCCCTGCGCCGGGGTGCTCAAGGACAACAACATCCGGGCCGACACCACGCTGGAGAAGATGGCCACCCTCAAGCCCGCCTTCGACAAGCGTTCGGGCCACGGCACGTTGACGGCGGCCAATTCGACGCCCTTGACCGACGGCGCCTCCGCCGTGCTCCTGGCCTCCGAGGAATGGGCCCGCGCCCGCAACCTGCCCATCCTGGCCTATCTCACCATGGGCCAGGTCTCGGCCAACGACTTTGCCGGGGGCGATGGCCTGTTGATGGCCCCCACCATCGCGGTTTCCGAAATGCTGCGCCGCGCCGGCCTGGGCTTTGCCGATATCGACCTGTTCGAACTCCACGAGGCCTTTGCTGCCCAGGTGCTGTGTACCCTCAAGGCCTGGGCCGATCCGGCCTATAACCAGGCCGTTCTGGGGCGTGACAAACCCCTGGGCGAGATTGATCCACAAAAGATTAATGTGAAGGGGTCAAGTCTTGCCTATGGACATCCCTTCGCCGCGACCGGCACCAGAATATTGGGGATGACGGCTAAACTCTTACAACAGACACAAAAATCGCGCGCCCTCATCTCTATTTGCACCGCCGGGGGCATGGGGGTGGCTGCGCTTGTAGAACGGGCGGCTTGACGCAAGCGTCAATCCCCTCTTGTCAGTGGACCCTTTCCCGGTTTAGCTCAGCACTTCTTGACCGGCGGGTCAAAATTCCGCTGGCATTGGGAAACCGGGGTCGATCCATCGCTCCGGCTGGGTTCAGGAAACGAAAAACGGGAGACCGGACAAAAATGAACAACGTCCTCAAAACGGGTGCGCTGGCGGCAGTTGCTGCCATGCTGATGAGCACCTCGGCCTTTGCCGTGACATTGCAGATGCACAATGGCGGCGATCCGGGCTCGCTCGACCCGCACAAGGTCTCGGGCGACTGGGAAAACCGCGTGGTGGGCGACTACATCGAAGGCCTGGTCACCGAAGACGCCAATGCCGACGCCATTCCCGGCCAGGCGGAAAGCTGGGAAATCTCGGAAGACGGCCTGGTCTACACCTTTAAGCTGCGCGACGGCATCCAGTGGACCGACGGCACCCCCGTCACCGCCGGCGATTTCGTCTTCGCCTTCCAGCGCCTGATGAATCCGGCCACCGCCTCCGAGTACGCCTACCTGCAATATCCCATCAAGAACGCCCAGGCGATCAACGCCGGCGAGATCACCGATTTCAACGAGCTGGGCGTCAAGGCGCTCGACGACAAGACCGTCGAGATCACGCTCGAGGCCCCGACCCCCTATTTCCTGCAGGCCCTGACCCACTACACCGCCTATCCCGTGCCCAAGCACAAGGTGGAAGAGCTGGGCGATGCCTGGACGTCGGTCGAAAACATCGTCGCCAACGGCCCCTACAAGATCGTGGAATGGCTGCCGGGCTCCTATGTCCGCTCGGAAAAGAACCCCGACTATTACGACGCCGAGAACGTGCAGATCGACGAGGTCTACTACCACGTGCTCGAAGATCAGGCCGCAGCACTCAACCGCTACCGCGCCGGCGAATTCGACATCCTGACCGACTTCCCCGCCGACCAGTATCAGTGGATCGAGCAGAACCTGCCGGGCCAGGCCCATGTCGATCCCTTCCTGGGCATCTATTACTACGTGCTCAATCAGGAAAAAGAGCCGCTCAACGACATCCGCATCCGCGAAGCGCTCTCGATCTCGGTGCTGCGCGACGTGATCGGGCCCGACATTCTGGGCACCGGCGAATTGCCGGCCTATGGCTGGGTGCCCCCCGGCACGGCCAATTACGAGGGCGAGCAGTATCTCCCCGAGTGGTCCACCACCTCCTATGAGGAGCGCGTCGAGCGTGCCAAGGCCCTGATGACGGAAGCCGGCTACACGCCGGAAAATCCGCTCACCCTGCAGCTGCGCTACAACACCAACGACAATCACCAGCGCATCGCGGTCGCCCTGGCCGCCATGTGGGAGCCGATCGGTGTGCGCATCGAGCTGTTCAACGCCGAAACCGCCGTGCATTACGATGCGCTGCGCGCCGGCGACTTCCAGATCGGCCGTGCCGGCTGGCTGCTCGACTATTCGGACGCCGCCAACACGCTCGACCTGCTCAAGACCGGCACGTCCCAGGTGGGCGGCACCGTCAACTGGGGCAACAACTACGGCCGCTATTCCAATGAGGAGTTCGACAGTCTCCTCAACCAGGCCGCCACCGAGCAGGATCTGACCGCCCGTGCCGGCCTGCTGCACCAGGCCGAAGAGATCGCCATGAACGATTTCGCGGCGATCCCGATCTACTGGTACGTGTCCAAGAACGTCGTCTCGCCCAAGATCACCGGGTTCGTGGACAACGCCAAGGACATCCACCGCACGCGCTGGCTGACCAAGTCCGAATAAGGACCTGACGGCTCAACCCTATCCCGCGGGCGCAGCCTTGGCGCCCGCGGTCGACCGACCCTCCCTGCTGTGGACCGCCGTCGGCTAAAGGACATCTCATGCTCGGTTATGCTTTGCGGCGCGTGCTGTCGGCCATCCCGATAGCGCTGATCGCCGTGACGATCTGCTTTTTCATCCTGCGCGTGGCGCCTGGCGGTCCGTTCGATGGTGAACGTGCGCTGCCGCCCACCGTGCTGGCCAATCTGCGCGCCCACTACAATCTCGATCAGCCCCTGATCATCCAGTATTTCATCTATGTGGGCCGCCTGCTGCAGGGCGATCTGGGTCCCTCCATGGTGATCGACGGCTTCAATGTCAGCCAGCTCATCGCCATCGGCTTTCCTTTCACCCTCACCATGGCCATGACGGCCTTCGTGATTGCCACCGCCATCGGCATCCTGGCGGGCATCGTGGCGGCGGTGAACCAGAACAAATGGCCCGACTACGTGCTGGTGCTGACCGTGATGGTGGGAGTCATCATCCCCAATTTCCTCATGGCGGCGCTGCTTCAGCTCTGGTTCGGCGTCTATCTGCGCTGGTTGCCGGCCGGCGGCTGGGTCAACGGCTCCTGGGTGCATCTGGTGCTGCCCGTCACGGTCCTGGCATGGCCCCACGCGGCGCGCATTTCTCGCCTCATGCGCGGCTCCATGATCGAGGTTCTGGGCACCAATTACGTGCGCACGGCGCGCTCCAAGGGGCTGGGGCAGCGCCTGGTTCTGGCGCGCCACGCCATCAAGCCGGCGTTGTTGCCCGTCGTCTCCTATCTGGGGCCGGGGCTGTCTTATCTCCTCACCGGCTCGCTGGCCGTCGAGCAGATCTTCGGGCTGCCCGGCATCGGCAAATATTTCATCACCGCCGCGCTCAACCGCGACTACGGCATCGTTCTGGGCACGACCATCTTGTACATGTTCATCATTCTGGCGCTCAACCTGATCGTCGACCTGGTCTATGCCTGGCTCGATCCCAAGGTGAGGTACCGCTGATGGCCGGCATTACCGGAAAGGACGTGGTGCTCACCCGCTACGCCGACAAGCTGGCTACCCTCGATGCGCCCAAGGGCCGGTCGCTGACCCAGGATGCCCTGCGGCGCCTGTTCCGCAACAAGGCGGCCGTGGTCTCGATCTTCCTGCTCGTCGCCATTGTGCTCATCGCCTTCATCGGCCCCTATTTCGTGCCCTGGGGCTATTCGGAGGTCGACTGGACCGCCATCCGCAAGGGTCCCGATTTCGCCAAGGGCCATTATTTCGGCACCGACCAGAATGGCCGCGACATGCTCGCCCGCGTGCTGCAGGGCACGCAGATGTCGCTGATCGTGGCGGGCGTGGCCACCGTGGTCTCGGTCACCATCGGCATCGTCTATGGCGCCGTGGCGGGTTACTTCGGTGGACGGGTCGATGCGGTCATGATGCGCATCGTCGATATCATGTACGCCTTGCCCTATATCCTCTTCGTCATCATCCTGGTGGTGATGTTCGGGCGCAACCCGGTCATGCTGTTCGTGGGCATCGGCGCCATCGAATGGCTCACCATGGCCCGCATCGTGCGCGGCCAGACGCTGTCGATTAAGGAGCGCGAGTTCGTCGAGGCCGCCAAGGCGGGCGGCGCCAAGCCCATGACCATCATCATGCGCCACATCGTGCCCAACCTCACCGGGCCGGTGGTAATCTATGCCACCCTCACCATTCCCGAGATCATCATCGCCGAAAGCTTCCTGTCCTATCTGGGGCTGGGCGTGCAGGAGCCCCAGACGTCGCTGGGCACCTTGATTTCTTTCGGCGCCCCGGTAGCCGAAGTGCTGCCCTGGATGCTGCTCGCCCCCGCCGGCGTGCTCGTGACGCTGCTGATTTGCCTGACCTATCTGGGCGATGGCCTGCGCGATGCGCTCGACCCAAAGGACCGCTAGACCATGACACAGGTTTTCAAGGCCGAGGACGTCAACGTCACCTTCGATCTGCACGACACCCAGGTCCATGCCGTGCGTGAACTCAACTTCACCCTCGACCGCGGCGAAACCCTTGCCGTGGTGGGCGAGAGCGGCTCGGGCAAGTCCCAGGCGTTCCTTGCCATCATGGGGCTGTTGGCCAAGAACGGCCGGGCCACCGGCAAGGCCATGCTGGGCGACGTCAACCTCATCGGCATGGACAAGACCCGGCTGGATACCTATCGCGGCAAGGATATCGCGATGATCTTCCAGGACCCCATGACCTCGCTCAATCCCACCCTCAAGGTGCGCACCCAGCTTGCCGAAGTGCTGGTCAAGCACCAGAACGTGGACCCCGCCAAGGCGCGCGTGCAGGTGGTGGAGATGCTCGAGCGGGTCGGCATTCCCGAGCCCGCCAAGCGTGCCAATGCCTATCCGCACGAATTGTCGGGCGGCATGCGCCAGCGCGTCATGATCGCCATGGCGCTGTTGTGCCAGCCCAAGATCCTGATCGCCGACGAGCCCACCACCGCGCTCGACGTGACCGTGCAGGCCCAGATGCTGGACCTCTTCCGCAATCTCACCACCGATTTCGGCACTGCGCTGGTGCTCATCACCCACGATCTGGGCGTGGTGGCGGGCGTGGCCGACAAGATGATGGTGATGTATGGCGGCCGCGCCGTTGAACGCGGGCCGGTGGACGATCTGTTCTACGATCCGCGCCACCCCTATACGCTGGGGCTTTTGCACTCCACCCCGCACGTGGCCAAGCGCGCCGCCCGTCTCGATCCCATCAAGGGCGCCCCGCCGAGTCTCGAGCACCTGCCCAAAGGCTGCTCGTTCAACCCCCGTTGCGCCTTTGCCTTCGACAAATGCTTCGCCAAACGTCCGCCGCTCGCGCCCATCGGGGACGGGCAGCGGGCCAAGGCCTGCTTTTACGAAGGCAAGCTTGCCTATGAGGCCGTCGCATGACCCAAACGGCACCCGATCTGCTCCGCATCGAGGGGCTCAAAAAGACCTTCTCGCTATCCTCGGGTCTGTTCTCCCGCCCCCTGACCCTCACTGCGCTCCAGGACATCAGCTTCTCGGTCAAGCGCGGTGAAACGCTCGGCATCGTGGGCGAAAGCGGCTGCGGCAAGTCCACTCTGGGGCGTTGCATCCTGCAATTGCTCGCCCCTGACGAAGGCCGCGTGCTCTGGCTGGGGCAGGACCTGACCCAGCTCAAGGGCGAGGAGATGCGCCAGCGCCGGCGCGATCTGCAGATCATCTTCCAGGACCCGCTGGCGTCGCTCAACCCCCGCATGACGGTGGGCGAAATCATCGCCGATCCCTTGCGCACCCTCATGCCCGAGCTCAAGCGCCCCGAGCGGGAGGCCCGCGTGGTGCGCATGATGGAGGCGGTGGGGCTGCTGCCCGAAATGATCAACCGCTATCCGCACGAATTCTCCGGCGGCCAGGCCCAGCGCATCGGCATTGCCCGCGCGCTGATCACCGAGCCCAAGCTCATCGTCTGCGACGAGCCGGTCTCGGCGCTCGACGTGTCGATCCAGGCCCAGATCCTCAACCTTCTGGCCGATCTCAAGGACGAGTTCGGGCTGACCTTGGTGTTCATCAGCCACAATCTCTCGGTGGTCCGGCACGTCTCGGACCGCATTCTGGTGCTGTATCTGGGACGCATCGTGGAGCTGGCCGAGGGCGATGCCATCTATAACGATGCCCGCCATCCTTACACCCAGGCGCTGCTCACCGCCGTGCCGGTCCCCGATCCGCGCCTGGCGCGCCAGCGCGACATCGATGCCCTGCGCGGGGAGATTCCCTCGCCCATCAACCCGCCCTCGGGTTGTCCCTTCCGCACCCGCTGCAAGCATGCCCGCGACATCTGCGCCGAGGTGCGTCCGGCGCTCGAAACGCTGGAAAACGACCGCCTGGTGGCCTGCCACCGCTGGCGCGAAATCAAGGCCGAGCTGGTGGTCTGACCGCTGCGACACACACTGCGCCGGGGCCAAAATCACGCGGTCCCGGCGTTGACAGAGGCGGGCAATGACCCTATGGTCCCGCCAACTTACCAAGGGCGCCGGGGCGCTCTTTTTGTTTGATTGAAGGTTCAGGACATGAAGATCCGCAATTCTCTCAAGGCGCTTATGGCCCGGCACCGCGACAACAAGCTTGTCCGCCGCCACGGTCGCGTCTACATCATCAACAAGACCGACAAGCGCTACAAGGCCCGCCAGGGCTAAGCGCCGAAACCATCGAGTTTTTGCAGAAAGGCCCGCCCTCAAGGCGGGCCTTTTTGTTTGGCGTTAAGCATAGTCGATGGCGCGATACATCAGCAGAATACTGCTGGAAAAACCCAACTATATCTGGAAGATTGCCCTGATATCGACAGCGATTTCGGGGAAAAAATGTTCTGTTGCATTCGTGCGCTGCTTGTCGGCGCATTTTTAAGCCTGTTAATGCAGCCTACATGGGCTCAAAACGAAATAGTTCAGAACTTTTCGAAATTTGTTCAAGAGGGTCAATATGATCAAGCGAACTTCTATATAAGCCAAGGTCTAGTTAAGAGTGCTCAGATTGATAGCACTCAAATCCTGTACAATGTGATCGCCGATCGCTTCGACTGGCGCATTGCCGAGAATCTCTCTGATCTCGACACGCTAGTGGGGTACCTGCAGGGACTGGGCCCACTTAGCCTGAACCGGACCATCAAGTGCAACTACGACAATCAATGCAGCTTCGGTGGCAGGCTTTTCGAGACGGGACAGCCCCTTTCTATCATCCAGAGCTTTGTCGCCCTCGGACTCGATCTCAATCATCGGGACCTCGGATTCCTGCCGCTTGACGCCATCTTGCTGGTGCAATTGGGTGACGCCTATTCAATTGACGATCTAAACGCTCTTTCGGCGATGGGTCTCAGGCTTGGCGCCCAGCCAGTGGCCGTGCAGGATTTCTCATCGTTCAGCTACAGCCTGTTCGAAAGCTCCAGTTTTGTCCTCCCAAGCAATTATCTGAGCTTGGGCGCGCTCAATTTTCTGGACGTGATCATTGTCACCCTGGGTTCGTTGGATGATCGCGACGGGGCGGTCATATCGGCCAAGTCTGATATTTTGTGCAGCTTCGCCACCTACGCCGCGGCAAATTATAGCCCGTCATTCGACTATCTTGCCTATCTCCTGGACAACCGCTCGTCCTTCGTGGCGGGTTGGGTCGGGCGGGCCGATGACAGTGGCCGGGGCCGCAACATCTACATGCCGTTTCCCGCAAACTGCGTGAGCCTGGTTCAGGCCATGGCCAAGAGCCACGCCAACCTGCAGCGCGTGATCAACAGCATGGCGGTGAAAGGCGATATCGCCACGGCGCAATGGTTGATCGACCAAGTGGGGCAGGCCGCCCCTACCGCCCCCGCGCAGTGAGGACCCTATCATGAACACGCGTATCATCACCCTGTCGGTTGTTCTGGGCTCCATGGCCCTCACCAGTGTCGCGCAGGCCCAGCCGCAAAACATGGTCAACGGCATTCTCAATCTGGGTGGGGCCATCATTCTCAATGAGGCGCTGAAACGTCAGCAGTCGCAGCCGGTCCCTCAACGGCAGGCCCAACCCGGACCTACGCGAAACAATAGTGCACTTTACAGCGGCACCGCCGGCAAAAGTCGTGCGCAGGTGCATGCGGAAACTATCATCCTGCGCCAAGAGATACAGCGCCGCCTCAATGCACTGGGTCTGGATGCTGGCGACCCTGATGGTGTTTTCGGACCACGTAGTCGGCGAGCGATCTCGGCTTTCCAGCGTCAGATCGGCGAACGGGCGACAGGAAATATCACTGAGGGGCAGATAAACCGCCTCTACCGAATGACCGGTGGACATCCTGCTGCATCCGGAGCGCCCGCGCCCGTCGTTGCTGCTGCATTCCCGCCTTTGGCTGGCACAGCCCCCGCGCCCGAAGGAGCGGGTTTCCCCGTTCTTGCCGGGACGCCGGCCCCTGGGGCCGCTCCAGCTTTTCCAGCCTTGGGTGGGTCCCCGGCCTCTGCGGCTCCAGCTCCAGCATTTCCTGCACTTGCAGGCTCGCCAGCGGCCCAGCCTACCCAGCCCGCTTTTCCTCCGGTGTCGCCTGAGCAGCAGTCGGTTACGGCGGCTCCCGCATTTCCTGCTTTGGTGGCCGCTGGCCCTACGCCCTCGGCGCCTTCATTTCCCGCACTTGCCCCGGGCGCGACAGCTCCGGATACACCGTTTCCGCAGCTGGCTGGAGCAGCGCCGCCTCCTGCGAGTGCCCCTATTGCGGTCCCCCTCGGCCCGACGGTCGCACCGACGCTGGATGAGGTCTTCTCCAATGTCGATCCGGCCCGCCTTGAAAGCGCAGCGCTTTATGGCGCCACACCATTCGCAACCGAACAGGAACAGCCGCGCATCTTTGGAGCGGTCCTGGGCAGCCAGCACGACGACGCAATGGTCCTGCTCGCAGAGGCCGGTTTCGATCAATGCGACACGTCGCAAGGCATTGCGGTCAGCTGCACGCGCGCAACCGAAACGGCCAACGAGAGCGTAGCGATCAAATCGCTGCCTGATGGTCAGGTTTGGCAGCTTCGCCGCACCGTACAATTCGAGCAGCCTATCGAGAACACGCTGCTGCTCGAGCAAATTCGTGTGCCTTATCCGTATCTGGTACAAACCGGTATCGTCGCAACGCCATCATGTACGCCAGAGAGCCTGGCCACAGCTAGTGAGGGTTTCGACGCTCTGGCTATGCCCGCAGCGCCTGCCGATCTGACTGTTGCTCCCCAGGTTGTGCAGGCAATTCTTCAATGCCCGCTCACCTATGAGCTTAATCTGTCTGGCGATGATCGAAGCGATAGTTTCGAGCTAATCTTTACCCATGCCGCGGCGCTGGTGCAGGCGGTGTTGGGTGAACAAGCCAAAATGATTGCCGAGGAGCAACGCCAGATGACGGAGGTCACCAAGGCTCTCACCTTCTAAGTTCAAATGGCGCGGATCTTCAGGCCCGCGCCTTCACGCCCTTCCCAGCGCCCTTTGCAGGCTCGGGGCAGCGGCCAGCAGCGCCTTGGTGTAGGGGTGGGTGGGGTTGGCAAATACCGCTTCGGTCGGCCCGGCCTCCACGATTTTTCCTTTTTGCATCACCAGCACCGCATCGGTGATGGCGCGCACCACGTGCAGATCGTGGGCGATGAAGAGATAGGAAAGGCCCAGCCGGTCAGAAAGCTCGGCCAGAAGGTCCAGGATCTGCGCCCGGATCGAGACGTCGAGCGCCGAGACCGCCTCGTCGAGCACGATCAGCCGGGGCGAAATGATCAGCGCGCGGGCAATGGCGATGCGCTGGCGCTGGCCACCGGAAAATTCGTGGATGAACCTGTCTGCATCGTTTGCGCTCAGCCCCACATGGTCGAGCGCCTCGGCCACGGCTTTGGCGCGCGGCGTGCCGGTCGGGGCAGCCCGGCCCAGCAGGTGGAACGGCTCGCTCACCAGCCGCTCGACGCGATGGCGCGGGTTGAACGAGCCATAGGGGTCCTGAAACACCACCTGCATCTTGGCCCGTGCCGCGTGCGAGGCACCGCGCCTGGCGTCCAGCACCTCGCCATCGAGCCTGATCGTGCCCTCGTCGAGCGGTTCGAGCGCCATGATGGCCCGCGCCAGGGTGGATTTGCCGCTGCCGCTTTCACCCACCAGCCCCACATTTTCGCCGCGCGCAATGGTGAAGCTCACTCCGTCCACGGCCCGGAAGAGCTCGGGCGGCGCAAACAGCGTGCGGCGGGGCAGGCGATAGTCGCGCACCGCGCCGTTTATCGCCAGCACCGGCACGGCGCCCGGTTCCACCCGAGGCGGGCTGCGGCGCGGGCGGTGCGCCGAAGCGGCGAGCAGGGCCTTGGAGTAGGGGTGTTGCAGCGCCCGGAAGGTGGACAGCGTCGGGCCGTGCTCCACCACCTCGCCCTGCTGCAGGATGGCGATGTCGTCGGCCATTTCCGCCACCACCGCCAGATCGTGGGTGATCAGCAGCAGCCCCATGCCGTCCTCGGTGACCAGCGCTTTCAGCAGGGTCAGGATCTGGGCCTGGGTGGTCACGTCCAGCGCCGTGGTCGGCTCGTCGGCGATCAGGATTTGCGGACGCAGCGCAATGGCCATGGCGATCACCACGCGCTGGCGCTGCCCGCCCGACAGCTCGTGCGGATAGCGGTCCAGCTCAAATTGCGGCGCGGGCAGGCCCACCCGGTCGAGCATGGCGCGTGCCAGGGCCATCGCCTCGCGCCGCCCAGCGCGCCCATGCACCAGAATGGTTTCTGCCACCTGCTCGCCAATGGTCTTGAGCGGATTGAGCGCCGTCATGGGTTCCTGAAACACCATGCCGATGCGCGCCCCGCGCAGCGCCCGCAGCGCCGGCTCGGGCGCCCCCAACACCGGGTCGCCAGCAAGCGTAATCGCGCCCTCCGCCACCGCGCCCTCGGGCAGCAGCCCCATAATGGCCAGCGCCGTCATTGACTTGCCCGAACCGCTCTCCCCGATCAGCCCCAGGATCTTGCCCGGCGCAACGGTGAGCGACACCTCGCGCAGGATTTGCGCTTGCCCGATGCGCACCGAGAGGTTCTTGACGTTGAGGCCCGTCACCGCCTTTGCCCCCGCAGCCGGGGGTCGAGCGCATCGCGCAGCCCGTCGCCCATCAGGTTGAGGCCCAAGACCGTCAGCACGATGGCCAGCCCCGGCACCAGTGCAACATGGGGCGCAATGGCGATCATGGTCTGGGCATCGGCCAGCATGCGGCCCCAGCTGGGCACGGGCGGCTGGGCGCCCAGCCCCACATAGGCCAGCGCCGCCTCGGCCAGAATGCCGAGCGAAAACTGGATGGTAACCTGCACCAGCAGGGTATTGAAGATGTTGGGCAGGATGTGTTCGAGCGAAATCCTGAGCCTGCCCTTGCCCGCCACCCGCGCCGCCAGAACGAAATCGCGCGTCCAGAGCGGTAGCGCCGCCCCGCGCGCCAGCCGCGCAAACACCGGAATGTTGAAAATGCCGATGGCGATGATGGCGTTGACCGCGCCGGGCCCGAACACGGCGGTGATCAGAATGGCGATCAACAGCGCGGGGAAGGCAAACACCAGATCGTTGCCGCGCATCACCAGGTCTTCCACCAGCGTGCCGCGCCGGGCTGCCGCCAACAGGCCCAGCGGGGTGCCCACTAGCGCGCCCACGCCCACCGCGATCAGCGCCACCGCAATCGAGGTGCGCGCCCCCACCATCAGCATGGATAAAATGTCACGGCCGAAATGGTCGGTGCCCAGCCAATGGGCGGGGGAGGGTGGGCCGAACCGGGCGGCGATTGCCTGAACGGCAGGATCGTAGGGCGTGTAGACCAGCGAGACCAGGGCCGCCAGCACGAACAGGCCCGACAGCGCGGCGCCGAACACGAAGCTGCGCGAGGCCAGTGCGGCGCCCGCCAGGGTTTGCCGGCCCGCCATCAGCGCCGCACCCGCAGGCGCGGATCGACCAGCCCATAGGCGATGTCGACCAGGAACGTCACCACGATCACCGCCACCACCAGGATCATCACCACCGAGCGCACCACGATCAGATCGCGCTGGGTGATGGCCTGAAACACCAGCCGCCCCAGCCCGGGCAGGAAGAACACGTTCTCGATGATGATGCCGCCGGCCAGGAGAAACGAGAACTGCAGCCCGATAATGGTCAGAACCGGAATCAGCGCATTGCGCAGCGCATGGTGCCAGAGCACCTGCAGGCGGCTAAGCCCCTTGGCGCGTGCCGAGCGGATATAGTCCTCTCCCAGCGTATCGAGCAGGGCCGAGCGCATCACCCGCGCCAGGATCGAGGCCTGGGGCAGGGCCAGCGCCACCGCCGGCAGGGTCAGCGCCTTGAAGCCTTCGAACGGCCCATCCTGCCAGCCGGGAAAGCCCCCGGCGGAAAACCAGCGCAGCCCGATGGAAAAGGCCAGCACCAGCAGCATGGCGAACCAGAAATTGGGCACCGCCACGCCCAGTTGCGTTATCCCCATGATGGTGATGTCGGCCGGCCCATTGCGCCGCATGGCCGCGATGATGCCCACGGGAAAGGCGATCAGCACCGAGAGCAGCAGCGCATAGGCCGCCAGCGGCAGCGATACCCACAGCCGGTCCCCGGTCAGCTGGGCCACGGGCACGCGATAGGTATAGCTGGTGCCCAGCTGCCCGGTGGCCAGGCCCGTCAGCCACCCCCAATAGCGCGCCCATACCGGCTGATCGAGCCCCAGCTGCGCGCGCAGCGCCGCCAGCGTATCGGGCTGGGCATTGATGCCCAAAATAAACCGGGCCGGATCCCCCGGCACCACTTCGAGCACGAAAAAGATCACGAGGCTGGCGACCAGCAGGCTCGCCAGCAGCGACAGCAATCTACCCGTGATCCAGCGCGTCATGGGCGGCTATTCCTCGACCGATTGCGGCCGATGACGGCGCGACACTCATGGAGATGGCGGCAGGGCCGAGCCTTGCTGCGGCACCCCCACCTAGCCTCCCCCTGGGAGTGGGAGGAACAGTGCGGTGCGGAGGGTAGAACGCGCCCAACCGCAACACTCCTTCCCCTTCCAGGGAGAGGCTGGAAGCGGGGCTTCTCGGCAACATCCCGCATGCCCCAAGCCATCCACACTCTCCACACACCCCATCCTCGCAACAATCGCCCCCTCCCAGGGGGAGGGTCGGGGTGGGGTTCTCGCCCCCTCCTACATTCCTAGCCCCTAAAAGGCACGAGGCCCACCGGCCCAGTGCGGGGCCCGCTCTACCTCAACGTCTCGCCTGGGGCGTTTGACCCCCACCTAGCCTCCCCCTAAGAGGGGGAGGAACAGTGCGGTGCGGAGGGTAGAACGCGCCTAACCGCAACACTCCTCTTCCTTCCAGGGAGAGGCTGGAAGCGGGGCTTCTCGGCAACATCCCGCATGCCCCAAGCCATCCCCACTCTCCACACGCCCCAGCCTCGCAGCCATCGCCCCCTCCACCTCCCAGGGGGAAGGTCGGGGTGGGGGTGGCCTCCCTCTCGAAAGTTCCGCTACTCCGCCCAGCGCACGGCCGTCAGGTCGGTCGATTGGGTCGGCGCATTTTCCCACATGCCTTCGAGCCTGGCGTTCCACACCCCCAGCTTGGGCAGCTGGAACAGATAGGCGTTGACGAAATCGTCGGCAATCCGGGTCTGGGCGGCCTGCAGCAGCGTGGTGCGGGCGGCCGGATCGGTGGTGGTGTTGAGCTCGGCCATGATCTGGCGGAACGCCTCGCTCTTATAGCCGAAATAATAGTCGTCGCGGCCATAGATCTCGATGTCCATCGGCTCGGTGTGCGAGATGATGGTGAGGTCGAAATCATGGCCGGTGAACACCTGTTCGAGCCATTGTGCCCATTCCAGGTTCACCGTCTGGGTGGTGATGCCCACCTGCGCCAGCTGCTGGGCAATGATTTCCCCGCCGCGCCTGGCATAGCCGGGCACCGGGGGCAGCTTGAGCGTCACGGTCAGCCCCTGGGCATGGCCCGCTTCGGCCAGAAGCGCGCGGGCCCGGTCCGGGTCATAGGCCGACTTGGCGGTCAAATCGAGATAGGCCGGGTTGTGCGGGGCAAAATGGGTGCCGATGGGCGTGCCATAGCCGAACATGGCGCCATCGATCAGCTCCTGGCGGTTGATGGCATGAGCCACCGCCTCGCGCACGCGGATGTCGTCGAAGGGCGCCTTGGCATTGTTCATGGCCAGAAGCGTTTCGCCCTCGGTCGAGCCGATCACCACCTTGAAGCGCGGATCGGCCTCGAACTGGATCAGCGTCTCGGGCGCCGGGAAATTGGGGAAGGCATCCACATCGCCCGCCTGCATGGCCGCATAGGCGGCCGTCGGATCGGCAATGAAGCGGAAGGTCGCGCCCTCGATAGCTGCCGGCGTGCCCCAGTAATCGTGGTATTTGACCAGATCGATATGGTCGCCCTGCACCCAGTCCTCATAGCGGAACGGGCCGGTGCCCACGGGGTTGATGGCATTGGTCGCCGCGCTCTCGGGCGCCACGATCACCGCATCGCCCCAGGCCAGGTTGAACAGCAGATTGCCATTCGGCTGCGACAGCGTCACTGCCACGGTGTAGGCGTCCACCACCTCCACCCCGGCAATGTCGGCGAACAGCCCTTTCTGGGCATTTACCGAATCCTCGGCGCGCGCCCGGTCGAGCGAGAACTGCACGTCCTGGGCGTCCAGGGTCGTGCCGTCATGGAAGGTCACCCCTTGGTGCAAATGGAAGGTGTAGCGCAGCCCGTCTGCCGAAATGTCCCAGGATTGGGCCAGCGCCGGGATCACCGCGCCGGCGCTGTCGAACTTGGTCAGCCCCTCGAACACATTGGCATAGACCACCTCGTCGATGGCTCCGGCCGCGCCGGCGGTGGGGTCCAGATTTGGCGGCTCGAGCACCAGGCCCACCGTCACGTCGGTGCGTGCCTGGGCCAGCACCGGCAGGGACACCCCGCTTGCGGCCAGTGCCGCCAGCGCCAGGACGAGTGCGGTGTTCCGCATGGCTTTCAAACCTTTCCTGTTGCAGGCCACGGCCTTCCGAGGCCATGGCAGATCTTGGGTGATCCACTCCTCCAGGCCAGCGGCCCGGTCAATGTGCTTTTGGTCTAAGGCGCGGCGCGCCGGGCGCCGACCCACCCCATTTGGCGCGGCAGACTGGGGCCGGGCCGGCCCTGCTGTCAACGCCTTGGCGGGGCGGGGCAGGGGGGCCTCAAACGATGGTGGTGCGCACCTCACCCACCCCGGCCACCGTGCCCACCAGCACGTCGCCTTTGACCAGCGGGCCCACTCCGGCTGGCGTGCCGGTAAAGATCAGGTCGCCCGGTTTGAGCACTACCAGGTGCGAGAGCGCGGCGATGGTTTCGGGCACCGACCAGATCAGCTGATCGAGGTCCGAGCTCTGCCGCATCTGGCCGTTGACCGTGAGCGTGATCGCCCCGGCAGCAGGATGCCCGATCGTGTCTGCCGCCACCAGCGCTCCCATGGGGGCGGAGGCATCGAACCCCTTGGCCATGTCCCAGGGCCGCGCCGCTTTCTTGGCGATGGCCTGCAAATCGCGCCGGGTGAGGTCGATCCCCACGCCATAGCCCCAGATGATCGCCTGCGCCTGGTCCGCGTCCAGCTCCCGGCCATCCTGGCCGATGGCCACCACCAGTTCCACTTCGTGGTGCAGGTCCGTGGTTGCCATGGGGTAGGGGGTGTCGGCGCCCCCGGTCACCAAAGCATCGGCGGGCTTGGTAAAAAAGAACGGCGGCTCGCGGTCGGGGTCATGGCCCATTTCGCGGGCATGCTCGGCATAGTTGCGTCCCACGCAGAACACGCGCCGCACGGGAAACGCCCCACCATCGGCCACCGGCACGGTGACGATCTGCGGGGCGGGGATGACATACTGGCTCATGGCACGACCTTGCTTGGGGGTGCTGGCGTTTGAAGCCCCCCTGTTGCGAAAACTGGTCACACCCATGGCAACAAACCGCGCGCTGCACAAATCGAAAAGCGCATAGGCGACCAGAGTGCTCAAAAAACGCCAGATCGCGCCAGAGTGCCTGGCTTTTGGCCACCGGTCTTGACGCGGCGGCTCAAGCCATTGCAACAATCCGCCGACCCTGGCCCTAAGGCCTTCTGCCGCTGGAGAAACCGCGCCCATGAAACCCGCCGCTGCCCTTGTGGGCGCCCTGCTGACCCTGGCGCTGTCCCTTCCCGCGCTGGCGCAGTCGGTCGAGGCGGTCAATCGGCGCATCGACCTGATCTATGGCGAGCACCAGACCCTGACGGCCGCCTATCAGGTGCTCAAATTCGCCATCGGCCAGCACGATGCGGCGACCGTGGCTTCGCTGGTCCACTATCCCTTCCGCACCCAGATCGACGGCGAGCGCACCACCCTGCGCCGCGAGGAAGAGTTCATCGCCCGCTACGACGACATCGTCACCCCGCCCATCGCCCAGGCCGTGGCCGTCCAGACCTATGGCACGCTGTTTGTCAACGACCAGGGCGTCATGTTCGGCCAGGGCGAACTCTGGCTCACCCCCCGCTGCCTCGAACGCGGCTGCGCCCGCAAGGTTTGGCTCATCGGCGCCATCAACCAGCCCTGATTGTGCCACTGTCTCCGCAGTGGAACGCCCCGTACCTCGCATCCCGCCCCCTCTGCTCCTCCCCCTCCCAGGGGGAGGCCGGGCGGGGGTCTCTCTCCCCCCGCTTAGAACTTACGGCCTAACCCCCACCTAACCTCCCCCTTACGGGGGGAGGAACTGCTCCGTGAGCACGGCCCCTTCTGCTCCTCCCCCTCCCAGGGGGAGGCCGGGCGGGGGTCTCTCTCCCCCTGCTCAGAACTTGCGGCCCTAACCCCCACCTAACCTCCCCCTGACAGGGGGAGGAACTGCTCCGTGGCTGCGGCCTCCTCTGCTCCTCCCCCTCCCAGGGGGAGGCCGGGTGGGGGTCTCTCTCCCCCCGCTTAGAACTTACGGCCTAACCCCCACCTAACCTCCCCCTGACAGGGGGAGGAACTGCTCCGTGGCTGCGGCCCCTTCTGCTCCTCCCCCTCCCAGGGGGAGGCCGGGTGGGGGTCTCTCTCCCCCCGCTTAGAACTTACGGCCTAAACCCCCACCTAACCTCCCCCTCCCAGGGGGAGGCCGGGCGGGGGTCTCTCCCCCCTGCTCAGAACTTGCGGCCCAACCCCTACCTAACCTCCCCTCAGGGCAAGGAACCGCCCCGAGGCCCCGGCAGCATCTTCAACCCACGCCCCAAGCCCTAACCCTGCTCCGGCAAGTCAATCTCGGGCAGGTTGTAATACTCCCGGATCACCGCCCAACCCTCGGCCGCGCTGTCGACGATGGTGAACAGGTGATGGTCTTCCGGGCCGATAGTGCCCGCTTCCGCCAGGGCCTCGAAGTTGATCACCTTGCGCCAGAACTCGATGCCGAACAGCAGCACCGGGATGCGTTCCATGCGGCCGGTCTGGATCAGGGTCAGGGTTTCGAAGAACTCGTCGAGCGTGCCGAACCCGCCGGGGAAAATGGCGACGGCGCGGGCGCGCAAGAGGAAGTGGATCTTGCGGGTGGCAAAGTAGTGGAAGTTGAACGAGAGCTCGGGCGTGACATAGAGGTTGGGCGCCTGTTCGTGCGGCAGCACGATGCCCAGCCCGATCGAGGTCGCCCCCACATCGGCGGCGCCGCGATTGCCCGCTTCCATCACGCCTGGGCCCCCGCCGGTCACCACCACATAGTCGCGCCCGTCCAGCGCCTTGGAGGTGAGCGAGACATATTGGGCAAAGCGCCGTGCCTCGTCGTAAAACACCGAGGCGGCCAGGAGGTTTTGCCGCTGGGTCTCATTGCGCGCCGCCCAGGCATCCTTGCCCGGTTCGGGAATGCGCGCGCCGCCGAACAGCACCACGGTGGAATTGATGCCGCGCTCGCGCAGGCGCAGCTCGGTCTTGAGATATTCGAGCTCGAAGCGGATGCCGCGCGTTTCCTCGGCGGTCATGAACTCCTCGTCCGAGAAGGCGAGCTTATAGGTGGGCGAGGCGGTCTGGGGCGTGTGGGGCGTACGCTGGACTTCGGCAATGTCCTGCTTGGAGGTGCGCAGGGGCGTGTGGCGGCGTTTGGCCATGAAGAGAAGGCTCCGGAATTCTATGAGGTTCACCCTGGCGCACCCCCCGTTAAGGATGGGTGGAAAGGGCCTTGTGTCGCACCCTAACGGCGCAGGGGGCAATTCGTGGCACCATGCTGTTTGCACGGGCGTAACGATGGCGTATGAGCGTTTCGTCACCACAAGCAACGGACCTCTTGGCCATGGCCTATCAGCAGCTGGAAGCAACCATCAATCAGGCGTTCGAGACGCGCGGCGAAATCTCCTTTGCCACCAAGGGCGAAGTGCGCGACGCGGTGAACGAGGCCCTGAACCTGCTCGACAGCGGCCAGGCGCGCGTGGCCCAGCGGCAGGCCGATGGCAGCTGGGCGGTCAACCAGTGGCTCAAAAAGGCCGTGCTGCTCTCCTTCCGGCTCAACGACAACAGCCTGATCTCCGGCGGTGCTGGGGGCGCGAGCTGGTGGGACAAGGTGCCCACCAAGTTCGAGGGCTGGGACGAAGCGACCTTTCGCAGCGCGGGCTTTCGCGCCGTGCCGGGCGCCGTGGTGCGCCGGTCGGCCCATATCGCCAGAAACGTCATCCTGATGCCCAGCTTCGTCAATCTGGGCGCCTATGTGGATGAAGGCACCATGGTGGACACCTGGGTAACGGTGGGCAGCTGCGCCCAGATCGGCAAGAACGTGCATCTGTCGGGCGGGGTGGGCATTGGCGGCGTGCTCGAGCCGCTGCAGGCCGGTCCCGTGATCATCGAGGACGATTGCTTTATCGGCGCGCGTTCGGAAATCGTGGAAGGCGTGGTGGTGGGCCAGGGCGCCGTGATCTCGATGGGCGTGTTCATCGGCGCCTCCACCAAGATCGTCGACCGGGCCACCGGCGAGGTCCATATCGGCAAGGTTCCGCCCTATTCGGTGGTGGTTTCGGGCAGCCTGCCGGGCAAGCCGCTGCCCAACGGTCAGCCGGGCCCCAACCTCTATTGTGCCGTGATCGTCAAGCAGGTGGACGCCCAGACGCGCTCCAAGACCTCGATCAACGACCTGCTGCGCGACTGATCGAGGTGCCCCCGGGCTGGCCGGGGGCGCCGAACTCCTCTAGATTCGACGTCGGTGCCCGTTTGGCACCGACCCCGGGGGATCGAGATGGACCAATACAAGCAGCTCTATACCAGCTTTGCCGGACGCATCGGGCGCAAGCAGTTCTGGATCGGCATGGTGGGCCTGCTGGTGGCCAATATCGTCATCGGCATTCTGATCCTGCCGGTGGTGGGGCTGGGCATGGTGCCCGACATGGCGGCCCAGCAGGCCGGGGCCGTGGACGTCGAGGAAGCTGCCCGCCTGATCGGGCAATCCATGTCGCGCTCGGCCTGGGCCAGCCTGCTGCTGCTGACGGTCTTTGCCCTGCCCACCCTGGCAGTGTCGATCAAGCGACGGCGCGATCGCAACAAATCGGGCATGGACGTGGTGGTCTACTATGTGCTGGCCGGGGTGGTGCAGTTCCTGGTGGCCACCGGCATCGGGGTCACCACCACCGATTTCCAGGGCGTGATGCTGCCTACCCCCAATCTGATCGTGAGCCTCCTGAGCCTGGGGCTGGGCCTGTTCGGGCTCTATCTCTTCGTCACCATGGGCTTTTTGCGCGGCACCAATGGGCCCAATGATTTCGGCCCCGACCCGCTGCGCCCGGCCTCCCGCCTTGCTGCCTGATCGAAAGCTCCTGCCCATGTCCGACCCCGCCGACTCCATCGGGCTGCTCCAGCGCCTCATCGCCTGTCCCTCGGTCACCCCGCACAGCGCCGGGGCCCTCGATCTGCTCGACACGGTACTGACCGGGCTGGGCTTTGCCGTCACCCGGCTGAGCTTTGCCGGCGATGGCTCCTACGAAGTGGAAAACCTCTTTGCCACGCGCGGCTCGGGCGCCCCGCATCTGCTGTTTGCCGGCCATACCGACGTGGTGCCGCCGGGCGATGAAAGTGCCTGGTCGCACCCGCCGTTTTCCGGCGCCCAGGTCGATGGCGTGATCCATGGCCGGGGTGCGGTGGACATGAAGAGCGGCATTGCCGCATTCGTAGCGGCGCTGGCACAGGCGCCCAACGATCTGCCTGGCACCATTTCCCTGGCCATCACCAATGACGAGGAAGCCGACGGCATCAACGGCACCGACAAGATCCTGACCTGGGCCAAGGCGCAGGGCCATGTGTTCGATTTCGCCGTGGTGGGCGAGCCCAGCGCGACCGCGCAGGTAGGCGACAGCATCAAGATCGGGCGGCGCGGCTCGCTGAGCGGCGTCGTCACCGTCAAGGGCGTGCAGGGGCACGTGGCCTATCCCGAAAAGGCCTGCAACCCGCTGCCGGTGCTCGCCGCGCTGGCCGTGGCGCTCTCCGATACGCAAATCGATGCCGGCAATGGCCATTTCCCGGCCTCGAACCTGGAGGTGACCTCGATCGACGTGGGCAATGGGACGGGCAATCTGATCCCGGCCGAAGGCCGGCTGCGCTTCAACATCCGCTTCAATGATGGCTGGACGCCCGAAACGCTGGAGCGCTGGGTGGCCGAACGCATCGCTGCCGTTCCGGCGCGGGGCACCACCATTGCCTATCAGCGCCTGGGCCGGCCTTCACCCTCCTTCCTGTCGCCGCTGGGCGGTGGCGTGCAGCTGATGGTTAGGACCATCGAGGCCATGACCGGCCAGACGCCCCAGCTTTCCACCGGCGGCGGCACCTCCGATGCGCGTTTCATCGCGCGCGATTGTCCGGTGGTGGAATGCGGCCTGCCCGGGCCCACCATGCACAAGGTCAACGAGCAGGTGCCGGTGGCCGATGTCGTGGCGCTGACCGCGCTCTACCGCGCCTTCATCACCGCCTATTGCACCGGCGCCACCGATTGAGCCCGACTGCACGGGCCGGCCTTGCCCAACGGGCCGGCACCGCTTAAGTGCTAGGGCGTTTCAACCGCTCCATTTTCAGCCTCCAAGCGCCAGTGTCCATGCCACCGACCCTTCTCGACGAATTGCGCGCTGCGGCGCAGGGCTGCCTCAAACTGGTGGTGGGCGACCGGCGCGCCGCCGATTACTTCGATTTTTCCCTGCGCGGCCTGGTTGGCAGCTTCATCGCCTCGCTCGTGGGCACCACGCTGGGGGCGCTGCTGCCCTTCATTCTGGGGCTGACGGCGGGCACAGGGTCGCTGAGCCAGCCCATCCTGGCCAATATCTTCATGTACGCCATCCAGATTGGCGCCTCGGCGCTGGTCCTGCGCCAGATCGGCCGACTCGACGGGCTGATCCCGTATGTGGTCGCCGACAACTGGATGACGTTTTTCGTCACCCTGGCGGTGAGCCTGCTCACCCTCATGGGCGTGGGCGGAGAGCCCATCATCCTGATGACCGGCATTCTGGTCCTGGTGGTGGAGATCAACATCGCCCGGCTGATCGTAACGCTCACCCCCTGGCAGATCGCCGCCTTTATCGGCGCCCAACTGGTGTCGGTGATGCTGGCCGTGCTGGTGATCGGCGCCATGATGCCGGTGCCGACGGACCTGCCAGTCTAATAATCCACCTTGACGAAATAGAGCCCGGCCGAGGGGGCCAGCGGGCCGCAGCGGGCGCGCTGGCGCGCATCGAGCGCGGCGCGGAACTCGCGCGGCGACCATTTGCCTTCGCCCACCAGCTTGAGCGAGCCCACCATGGAGCGCACCTGGTGGTGCAGGAACGAGCGCGCACTTGCCGACACCACAACCTCGTCACCAACCCGCCGCACCGCGCAGGCGTCCAGCGTCCGGATCGGTGAATTGGCCTGGCATTCGGCGGCCCGGAAGGTGGTAAAATCATGCTTGCCCAGGATCAGCTGGGCGGCGGCATGCATGGGCTCGGCATCGAGCGGCACCGGCACGTGCCACACGCGGTCGGCCTCGAGCGCCGGACGGGCACGGCGGTTGAGAATGCGATATTCGTAGTGCCGCGCCGTGGCCGAAAACCGGGCCTCGAAACTGTCCTCGACCGCTTCGGCCGTGATCGCGGCCACCGGATGGGGCTTTAAATGAAAATTGAGCGCCTCGCGGATGCGAAACGGGTCCCATTCCCGTGACAGGTCGAAATGCACCACCTGGCCCAGGGCATGCACGCCCGAATCGGTGCGCCCGGCCGCCTGGGTGGTGACGGTCTCGCCGCTGAACCGGGCAATGGCCTCTTCGAGCGCCTGCTGCACCGATAAATGCTCAGCCTGCCGCTGCCACCCGGCAAAGGGCGTGCCGTCATATTCGAGGGTGAGGCGATAGCGCGGCACTGTCTTGCGTCCAGGCTGATAAAGGTGGCTGCTTAGACCGCGCAGGGGCGCAAGTCCATGCCGCTAGACTACCCGCGTGATCGGCGTGCCGCGCAGGAAGGTCTGGGCATCCATGGCGCCCTTGCCTTCGCGCTGCACATGGGTCAGCCGCACCGCGCCCGCGCCGCAGGCAATGGTCAGGTCGGGGCCGAGCAGCGTGCCCGGCGCGCCTGCGCCGGTGGCAAGGCTCGAGCGCAGCGCTTTGACGCGCACCGGCTTGCCCCCCGTTTCCACTTCGAACCAGGCGCCTGGAAACGGCGAGAGCCCGCGTATCTGGTTGTGCACGGCCTGTGCATCGCGCGACCAATCGATACGGGCCTCGGCCTTCTCGATCTTTTTGGCGTAGGTGACGCCGGCCTCGGGCTGGGGCGTGAAATCGAGCGAGCCGCGTTCGAGCGCGGCCAGCGCCCGGCCCATCAGATCGGCGCCCAAAACCATCATCTGGTCATGGAGGTCGCCCGCCGTCATGTCGGGGGTAATGGGAATGTGCTCGACCAGCCCCACCGGGCCGGTATCGAGCCCTTCTTCCATGGCCATGACCATGACGCCGGTTTCCGCATCCCCGGCCATCACGGCGCGCTGGATGGGTGCGGCCCCGCGCCAGCGCGGCAACAGCGAACCGTGCAGGTTGAGGCACCCAAGGGCGGGAGCCTCCAGCACCGGCCTGGGCAGCAACAGGCCATAGGCTACGACCACCGCCAGATCGGCCTCGTGGCTGGCAAACAGCAACTGGGCGGCTTCGTCGCGCAGGGTCTTGGGCGTATGCACCGGCAGCCCGAACCCCTCGGCGGCCAGGTGCACGGGCGATTTGCGCTCGTCCTGCCCGCGTCCGGCCGGTTTGGGCGCGCGGGTGTAGACGGCGACCACCTCATGCCCGGACGAGACGATTTCGCTTAAGGTCGGAACCGAAAATTCGGGCGTGCCCATGAAGACGATGCGCATGGCACGACCCCCGCTCTTGAACCCTTGGACTAAATCGGCTCAGCCGGCGCGGCGCGCGGCCTTGTCGAACTTCTTGATGACGCGGTCGCGCTTGAGGCGCGAGAGATAGTCGATATAGAGCACCCCATCGAGATGGTCGATCTCGTGCTGCATGCACACCGCCAGCCGGTCGGTGGCGTGGGTGGTCACCTCCTGGCCGTCCAGATCGGTATAGCGCACGGTGACCTCGGCGGGCCGCTCGACCTCGTAATAGAGCTCGGGGATGGACAGGCACCCTTCCTCGGAAATGGCGGTATCTTCCGACACCTCCAAAATCTCGGGATTGATCATGACCATGGGTGCGGGCTCTTCGTCGTCCTTGGCCAGGTCCATCACCACGATGCGCTTCATCACCCCGATCTGGGGGCCGGCCAGCCCGATACCGGGGGCATCGTACATGGTGTCCAGCATGTCCTTGGCCAGCGCCCGCACATCCTCGTTGACCGCCTCGACCGGGTCGGCAACCGCGCGCAGACGCGCATCGGGCAGGATCAGAATGGGGCGAATGGCCATGGCGGGAGGTCCTTGCGCTTTTGCGCCTCTCGATATGGTATTTTTCCGAGTTTGGTCAACTGCGCAACCACCGCTTGACCGCAAGCCCAACAAGGAACATTGAGAGAACACCGCACGCGACCCCAGGCTGGCCCATGACGCTCGACACCCCCCTGTTCGTCCTTGGCGATCTTGCCATCAGCCCCATGCTGGCCGTACTGGCGCTGCTGGCCGCCATCACCCTGGCTTTGGTGGCGCTGCTGGTCGGCGTGTTGCGGGCCGGGCGGCAGCGGGCCGAGCAGGCCGAAGCGGTGCGGATCGAGCGCGAAAGCACCGAGCGGCATCTGGCCGATCTGATGCGCGTGCAGTCGGAAATGACGGGCCGCATGCAGACCATGGCCGAGATCTTCGGCACCCGCACCTCGGATCTGGCCCGCCTGATGACCGAGCGGCTGGAGAGCTCGAGCCAGCGCATGGGCCAGGCCATGGCCGAAACCCGCAGCAAGACCGAAGAGAGCCTGGGCAAGCTCAACGAGCGCCTGGCGGTGATCGACCGCGCCCAATCCACCATAGCCCAGCTTTCGGGCGAAATCGTTTCGCTGCAATCGATCCTGGCCAACAAGCAGCAGCGCGGTGCCTTCGGGCAGGGGCGCATGGAGGCCATCATCTGCGACGGGCTGGCTGAAAACGCCTATCGCTTCCAGCCCACGCTCTCGAACGGCAAGCGCCCCGATTGCCTGATCGTCATGCCCAACAAGGCCCCGGCGCTGGTGATCGATGCCAAATTCCCGCTCGAAAGCTGGCAGCGGCTGACCGATGCGGCCACGCCCGAAGAGGCAAGGCTCGCCGGGGCCGGGTTCAAGTCGGACATGGGCGTGCACATCAAGGCCATTGCCGAGAATTATCTGATCCCCGGCGAGACCCAGGACACCGCCTTCCTGTTCGTGCCTTCGGAATCGATCTTTGCCGACATCCACGAGAAATTCGACGACGTGGTGCAGCGCGCCAGCCGGGCCCGGGTGGTGATCGTCTCGCCCTCGCTGCTGATGCTCTCGATCCAGGTGGTGCAGGCGCTGCTGCGCGACGTGCGCATGCGCGAGCAGGCCCATCTGATCCAGAAGGAAGTGCGCGAACTGCTGGCCGATCTGGGGCGGCTCGATGAGCGGGTGCGCAAGCTGCAAACCCATTTCCAGCAGGCCAGCACCGACATTTCCGACATCGCGATCTCCTCGGGCAAGATCACGCGGCGCGGCGAGCGCATCGAGGCCATGGACTTTGCCGAAAGGCCCGAGCTGCTGGCCGGGGGCTAGCCCTCCGGCCCGTTGGCCAGGGCGATCAGGATATCGGCGTGGCAGGGCGTGCCGGGGCGGCACCAGCACGCCAGGTTCTTGCCCGACAACGCCGCCCGGATGGCCTGGCGCGTCGGCGGCGGGCCGGGCGAGCGGGCCGGATCGAGCCGGTGCTCGACCCATGCGGCATAATCGGCCACCGCCTGCGCCTGGGCCGCGGCGGGATCGAGCCCCGTCCGGGCCGCCGTCTGGGCAATGGTGAACGGATTGCCCCAGGGGCCGGGCCGGCTGACGCGCTGGGCCGGCAGGCCATTGGTGGCCAGCGACAGCGCCTGCAGATCGAACCCCTTGGCGCGCGACAGCTGCACCCTTACCGGCACGCTCATCGCAGATCCTTGGTGTAGATGAATCTGGGCATGCGCAGCTTGTAGACGATGGCCAGGACCCGCAGCGGAAAGCCCACGGCAATGGCAAGCAGGATCACCAGATCCCCGGGCAATCCCCAGGCAATGCCCCAGTAATAGATGGCGCCAGTGACGATGGAGACGGTGGCGTAAAGCTCGCCGGAAAACACCAGCGGCACGTCGTTGCACAACACGTCGCGCAAAATGCCGCCCACGATGCCCGTCAGCATGCCGGCCACGATCACCACCAGCGGCGAATGCGCCATTTCCATCGCCACGGTGCAGCCGATGATGGTGAAGACCACCAACCCCAGCGCATCGAGCAGCAAAAACACCAGCCGCAGCCGATCGATCAGGCGAGCAAAGGCAATGGTGCAGATCGCGGCCCCGCACACCAGAAGCACCAGATAGGGATTGGCCACCCAGGCCAAGGGGTAGTGGCCCAGCAGCACATCCCGGGTCGAACCTCCGCCCAGCGCGGTGACGCAGGCCAGAAAGCACACCCCGAACCAATCCATGCTCCGCCGCCCCGCCGCCAGCGCCGCCGTCATGCTCTCGGCCGCGACCGCGAGATAAAAGATTATGGTGAGCAGCATGGCCTTGGTCCCCGAACCCGGAGCGCAGGATAGGAGGATGGGGGTGGTAGGGGCAAGGTGGGATGACCAAGGGGGCGCCCCGGCCGCCATACGGTTCCTCCCCCTGCCAGGGGGAGGATAGGTGGGGGCGAAGAGGCACCCCCACCCGACCTCCCCCTCATAGGGGGAGGAGCAGAGGGAGCCCGTTTTTGCCCCGGTGACTAAGTGAGAGGCCCTTGGTCAGACATGCCCCCCAAGGCACCGAGATCTAATTTCGCCCCGTCGAGAGAGGCACCAAACGCCCCCCCACCCACGGAGCCGTTCCTCCCCCTCCCAGGGGGAGGCCAGGTGGGGGTTACCCTAAGCCTTCGCCCGCTCCAAAAACGCAGCAATATACCCCGCCAAATCCCGGCTATGGCTTTCTTTGGCAATCGAGGCGTGGGCCGCATCGATCACCGCGTCGGGGGCTTTGCCGCGCCGCAGGTCGATCAGGGCGCGGGCATAGTCGTCCGCAAATTCGGGGTGCGGCTGGAAGCTGATGGCGCGGCCATTGTCATAGGCCAGGCCGGCATTGGGGGTGAAGGTCGAGCCCATTACCACCCGGGCGCTGGGCGGGGGCACGATCACCTGGTCCTGGTGCGAGCAGGCCACCGACAGGGCCTGGGGCGCCGTGCTCATATGGGCCGGCCGATGGGCGACGTCATAGGTGTGCCGGCCCAGTCCCCAGCCCTTTTCCGATTTGCGCACGTCCCCGCCCAGGGCATCGGCGATGATCTGGTGGCCAAAGCAGATGCCCACCATTGGCGTGCCCGCGCCATAGCTGCGCGCAATGAAATCGCGCAGCGGATCGAGCCAGGCGAAATCGTCGTAAACCCCGGCCGCCGATCCGGTGATCAGCACGCCCTGCTGGGTGCCGGGCTGGGGCAGGGGCGCACCATCGACCACCGGCACCACCTCGTAGTCATAGCGGGCGCCGACCCGCTCGAACATGGTGCGGAACATGTCGGGATAGCTGGCGAACCTGCCGGCCAGGGCGTCGGGCACCTTGCCCGTCTGCAAAATGGTGAGCTTGATCATGGGCGCAAGGTTTGGGGAATGGGGCGAATGATGGCGAGGGGCCGCCCGCATGGCGGCCATGCGAGCATTACGGCAGGGCGCGCAAAAATCCAGCCAGATCGTCGGTGGCATGGTGCACGTGCTCGCCCAGGGCGCGCTCGAGTTCCCAGCTTTCCACCTGCTCATGGGCATAGTCGGGTCCGGCCAGCACCTGCACCGTGGCCATGCCCAGCTGGTGGGGGACCAGCAGGTTCTTTTCCAGATCGTCGAACAGCACCGCCTGGCGCGGGTTTACGCCATGGCCGCTCAGAAACCCGTCATAGGCCTCGCGCAGCGGCTTGGGCCTGTAGGTCATGGCGCGGATGTCGAAGATCGCTTCGAACAGATCGTCCCCGCCCAGGCGCTTGAGCACCGAACGGGCGTGGTTGGCATCGCCATTGGTCAGGATGAACTTGCGGCCCGGCAAGGCGCGGATGGCGTCCACCAGCTCGGGATGCGGATCGACCGGGGTGTAGTCGATGGCATGTACCTTGGCCAGAAAGTCGTCCGGATCGACCTCGTGCTTGTGCATCAGCCCGTTCAGCGTGGTGCCGAATTCGCGATAGAACTGCTTTTGCAGCGTGCGCGCGGCATCGAAATCGAGCCGGGTTATGTCCATCACGTAATTGGTGATCAGCACGTCCACCTGCGCAAACAGGTTGCACCGGCGCGGATAGAGCGTGTTGTCGAGATCGAAGACCCAGTCGGTGACGTGGGAGAGCGAGCGGGGCAGGGGAGGCGTCATGGCGTTCATGAAAGAGGATATAACACCAAAACGCCCCGTTGCGCAGGCGGTTAAGGCGAACGTGAAGCGTTGGCGGCAACCGTGATACCCAGGCCATCCAGCAACAGCCCCGGCGCGGCCCCCGCGGCGGCAAAGTCCATGAACTTGAGCGCCTGGGCCGGCTTGAGCCCGATCTCGAAGGATTTGGGGTCGGCCAGGAATACGTCCACTGCCTCGAGCACGCGCTCGGCCAGGCTCTCGAAACCCGGATAGGCCATCAGCGCTTCCAGGCTCTGCCGGCTGTTGGCGATGATCGCGGCGCGCGTCGTGCCGCTGCGCTCGGCCATCAGGTCCAGCAGCGGTCCCACGAACGCGTTGTCCTCGTAGCGGATATCGGCGGAGTTGACCGAAAGCTGCGCCAGAGCCAGCACGCCCACCTTGGCCTGGGCCGTTTCGGCCTCGTCATCCTTGCCCTGCGCCATCAGGGCCGACACGTCTTCCTGGCTGGCTTGGAGCTGCTCGATGAAACCCATCGTATAGCCGCCCAGATCGAAGCGCAGGTCCAGGCTCCCCAGCTGGTCGATCTCGGTCAGCATCTTGTCGACCACCAGTTGCCCGGTTTCCAGGTTCCAGCGCACGTCCTGGGCAAAGCTGCCGGTCAGCGTCTGAATGCCCAGAAAATCGGTGGCCTGGCGCAAATCGGCGTCCTTGATGCCGGAGAGATCGATGCTGATGCCTTCGACGCCCGCCGTGCCCGTCACCTCGGTAAGCCCAGGGCCGGGGCCGAATTGCGCGGTCGTGGTGATCGCTTGAATACCCAGCACCTCTTTGCCGTCCATCATGGTGCTGATCGGCCCGATCCGGGCGCTGCCCAGCGCGCGGACCGTGTCCTCGATGCTGATCTCGCCGCTGGGCACGCGCAGCCCTTCCAGCGTCGCGCCATCCACCGTCACGGTCACGCTGTCGGAGGGCGAAAGCGTGAAGCTGCCCATCGCCATGCTGCGTGCGGTATAGACGCCCTCGGCGTCCTGGCTCACGCCCTCGAACACTAAGGGTGTGTTGATCGCCAGGCCCTTGGAGAATTCGGGCACGTCGGGCAGGCTGATCTTGAAGCCCTGCACCGTAATGGTGTCGCCTTCCACCGCCTGGGCTCCCAGCCGCAGCTGGTAGCCCGAGGCCTGGTAGAGCGCCTCCAGGCTGCGGGCGAAGGCGGCGCCGTCCAGGGTCTGTGCATGAGCCGTGGCGGTCAGCAGGAGCAGGGACAGGGCGGCAAGTGGCGTGCGGCAGGACGAGAGCATCGACGATCCATGGCTGGCGTCGGCCCATCGGCCGCGCGGGGAGGTTGGGCTTTTGACTAGCCCTTGATCGTGCAGCAATTTAGGCAAGCGGATAGACAAGGCCCGGAACGCTGGCGTCCCGGGCCCCGGAAAGCTCAATGCACGATCAGCGTACCCGCCCCGTGCTCGGTGAACAGCTCCACCAGCACCACGTGCGGGGTCTTGCCGTTGAGGATCACCACGCCCTCCACGCCATTGTCGAGCGCTTCCAGGCACGTTTCCACCTTGGGGATCATGCCGCCCGAAATGGTGCCGTCCTTGATCAGGGCCCGCGCATCGGCGCGGCTGAGTTCGGGGATCAGCTGTCCGTCGCGGTCGAGCACGCCGGGCACGTCGGTGAGGAACAACAGCCGCTTGGCGCCCAGCGAGCCGGCAATGGCGCCCGCAAAGGTGTCGGCATTGATGTTGTAGGTCTGCCCGTCGCGACCCGGGGCCACCGGGGCGATCACCGGGATCATCTCCGAGCGCGCCAGCAGGTCGAGCAGGGTGCGATCCACCTCGTGGGGCTCGCCCACGAAACCCAGGTCCAGTTCGCGCTCGATGCCGGTTTCGGGGTCGATCATGGTCTTGGTCGCCTTTTGGGCGAATACCATGTTGCCGTCCTTGCCGCACAGGCCGATGGCCCATTCGCCCTCGGCATTGATCATGGCCACGATCTCTTTGTTGATCGAGCCGGCCAAAACCATTTCCACGATCTCGACGGTGCGCTTGTCGGTCACCCGCAAGCCGCCCTCGAACTTGGACTGGATGCCCATCTGGCTCAGCATGGCCCCGATCTGGGGGCCGCCGCCATGCACGACGATGGGGTTGATCTTGGATTGCTTGAGCAGCGCGATGTCGCGGGCAAAGCCTTGCCCCAGGGCGGCGTCGCCCATGGCATGGCCGCCGTACTTGACCACGACGGTCTTGCCTTCGTAGCGCTGCATATAGGGAAGGGCTTGGGCCAGAATGGCGGCGTCGCGCGAGACGGCGTCCGTATCCGGGGGCTTTTTCTTGGTGTCCATGCGACGACCCTTTACAACGAAATCAGCGCCATGTGTGGCCTTGGGTTAGGCGCGATTACCACGAATTTGTCAATCTGCGCCCGATAGGATAGTCACAGTCAAGAGAGAGGGAATGGGGGGATCGATGCAAGCCAGCGGCCAGGACATCGCCGATCTCATCGCGCGCACCGCGCTGCGCGACCGGAGCGCATTTCGTCAGCTCTACGACCGCACCAGCGCGAAACTCTTCGGCGTGGCCTTGCGTATTCTGAGGGACCGAGCCGAAGCGGAAGAGGCCCTACAGGAAATCTACGTAAAGATCTGGCAACGGGCCGACCGCTACGTCATGGGGGGCTATTCTCCCATCAGCTGGCTGGTGGCCGTGGCGCGCAATCATGCGCTCGATATCGTGCGGGCCCGCCGCCCGCAGGCCGACGACATCGACGAGGCGCTCGACATCGCCGATGCCGGGCCCAATCCCGAGCAGGCGACGCTCGAGAGCCATGAGCGGGCCCGAATCGACAAGTGCTTGGGCGAGCTGGAACCGGCGCGTGCCGATGCGGTGCGCGGCGCCTATCTGGACGGCTATAGTTATGAGGAACTGGCCGAGCGGCACAAGGTGCCGCTCAACACCATGCGAACCTGGCTGCGGCGCAGCCTGATCAAGTTGAGAGAGTGTCTGACGGCATGACCCAGGATGGAGCTTACGGCGCAGGTGAGGAAGCACGCGCCCTGGTGGGTGAATACGTGCTGGGGCTGTTGTCCCCGGCCGAACATGCCCGCCTGAGCGGGGCCATCGCCGCCGATCCCGCCTTGCGCGCCGAGCGCGATGCCTGGCAATCGCGCTTTGGAGCCCTCGACGAGGATTTCGTCGAGCAGGCTCCCCCCTCCCGCCTGTGGCCGGCACTCGAAAAGCGCCTCTTTGGCGTGTCCGCCGCGCGCGGCGGGGTGTGGAACAGCCTGGGCCTGTGGCGCGCCTTGACCGGTGCTGCCGCCGCCGTGGCGGTGGTGGCCGTCGGCTTTACGCTCTCCCAGCCCGCACCGGTCGATCCCGACCAGTTTGCCGCTCAGTTGGTGGCCGCCATCCAGGCCGAGGGGTCGTCGGTACGGTTCCTGGCCGTCTACGATCAGGGCTCGGGCAGCGTGCGGCTGGTGGGCCTTGATGGCGATCCAGGCCCGGATCGCGATTTCGAGCTCTGGTTCATCAAGGGCGAAGCGGCGCCCGTCTCCATGGGGGTCATCCCGGCCCACACCCGTGCCGAGATCGAATTGCCCGCCGAACTGCGCGCCGCCTTTGCCGAAGGGGCGGTGCTGGCCATTTCGGTCGAGCCCCCCGGCGGCTCGCCTACGGGCAGTCCCACTGGTCCTGTCGTGGCCACCGGCGCGGCGACACTAGTTTAGTCTCGACACAAAGAAATCATAATCGTGGCTCGATAGGAAACTATCGAGCCATTTTTACATTTTGACTGTAATCTGATCGCATGCGTCCATATAAAGTGACGCCTTACGTGATCCACTGAAGTTCGGATCACTGAATTTTCTGCATTTTATAACGGGGTGAGCAGGTTTTTTCGCGAAACTGAAAGCTGCCGGGCGCCGTTTCTTCGCTTGTATGCACCGGGAAGAACCCGGGCCCAAGTTTTCTCTCAAGGAAGGAACCCGTCAAATGAAGTTCGCTCTCAGCGCTCTTGCCCTCTCCGCCATGCTCGGCGTCTCTGCAATCTCCGGCGCCTATGCGCAGGAAAACCCGATGGTGGGCGGTGCCGCCATGTTCGCCGACAAGAACATCGTGGAAAATGCGGTGAACTCGGCCGATCACACCACGCTGGTTGCCGCCGTTCAGGCTGCCGACCTTGTCGACACGCTGTCGGGTGAAGGTCCCTTCACTGTTCTGGCGCCCGTCAACGCAGCGTTCGAAGCTCTGCCGGCCGGCACCGTCGACACCCTGCTGATGCCTGAGAACAAGGCCCAGCTCCAGACTGTCCTGGGCTGCCACGTGATCCCGGCTCTGGCTCTCTCCACCGACATCTCGGCCATGGTTGCCGAAGATGGCGGCGAGCACGTGGTGGACACCGTGGGCGGCTGCAAGCTGACCCTCAAGACCACTGCCGAAGGCGGCGTGACCGTCACCGACGAGAACGGCACCACGGCCAATGTCACCATCGCCGACGTGCGCCAGTCCAACGGCGTCATCCACGTCATCGACGCGGTCCTGACCCCCAAGATGTAATTGGGCAGGTCGCGGCGCCCCTCTCCTCCGGCGGGCGCCGTGGCTGACCCAGGGCCTGGCTCAATCTGGCCAGGCGTCAAAGGCCCGCATGCTGCCACCCCCTCGGGCCGCGTGCGGGTCTTTCAATTTATGTCGGTAAAGCACATTGCAGTGAGCCCCTTTGCGTGGCTTGGGGCCACGTGCTTGAGAAGAGACAACGGATAAACCAGAGGAGCTGAGGATGAATCGTCGTGCGCTGCTCATGGGCGGCACTGCCCTTTTGGCCATGGGTGTGGTCGGCTATTTCAGAATGCCCAGCGCCAATGCGGTCGAGGGAGATTTCGAGATTTCCCTCACGCCTGAACAATGGCGCGAGCGCCTGAGCCCTGCCGCCTACACCGTACTGCGGGAAGAGGGCACCGAGCCGCCGTTTTCCTCCCCGCTCGACACCGAGAAGCGCGACGGTATCTTTGCCTGCGCCGGCTGCGAATTGCCCCTGTTCGATTCCACCACCAAATATGACAGCCGCACCGGCTGGCCCAGCTTCTACCAGCCCATCGCGGGCGCGGTCGGGGAATCTACCGATTACAAGCTGATCTATCCGCGCACCGAAGTGCACTGTGCACGCTGCGGCGGCCATCTGGGCCACGTCTTTACCGACGGTCCCCAGCCTACCGGCCTGCGCTATTGCATGAACGGCGTCGCCATGGTGTTCCAGCCCCGCGGCGCCTGAGCCGTAGCGTCAACCTCTGCAGGTGAGGGGCCCAACCTCTCGCCCGCCTTGTCGGGTGCGCGCTCCCCGGAGCGGTGGGCATCCCCGCGTGATTTTGAGCGTAAGGCGGGTCCCCCTCCATTCGGCCACCTCTGCGCACAATGGCGCAGCACATCCCGAGCGCACCCGTCTTTGGAAAGGGATGGGATGGAGCACATCACCGAGCGTATCGCCCGTCCCAGCCTTAGTCGAACTGGTCTGCCGGCACGTTGAGGGTGTAGGTCAGCCGGTCACTGGAAATATCGAGATCGGCCGTCCCCCCCACTGAAAGCGGGGCGATGCGTTCGAGCACCAGTGTGCCAAATTGCGGGCGGAGCGGGGTGCCCGGGTCCTGAATCTGTTCGTTCCAGGTGATGACAAGGCCGTCACGCCCCACTTCGGCGCCCAGGACGATTCGATCGGTGCCGGTATCCTCTGCCAGCCCATGGGACAGGGCATTGTCGATCAGCTCGTGCAGGGCTAGTCCGATATGGAGCGCCGCATTGGGGCGTAGCCTCGGATCGTCGCCCACGATGTCCACACTGCGCTGCGCCGCTTCGCCCATCCGCGCCAGTTGCGCGGTGGCCAGGGCCCGAAATTCCACCCCAAGCCAGAGTCCGTCCGTCACCAGGTCCTGCGCGCTGGCCAAGGCATGCAGCCGCGCCCGGAAACGGTTGAGGAAAGTATCCACCCGCCCGCTATTGCGGCCCGTCTGCATGGCGATCGACTGCACGATGGCCAGGAGATTGTTGGAGCGGTGGTTGACCTCCCGCATCAAGCTTTCGAGCACCTTTTCGCGCTGCCGCGTCGCGGTGCAATCGGTCAGCACCGTCAAGGTGCCGTCGATCGTGCCAGTTTCGTCGCGGTCCGGGCTGATGGTCAAAACGAATGCCAAGCTCTTTTCAGCCGTTTCGTAGTGCCAGGTTACCGTCTGCTCCTGCCCCGTGGTCAGCGTGGCGTTGCGCGCCAGTTGCAGCTTTTCGGCCAAGGCCTCAGGTAGCCCATCAGCACCCAGGCTGCCGAATGGCCAGTCGCGAGGCATGGGGGATTGATAGCGGCACACGCCATCGAGATCGTGGTGTGCGACACCCACGGCCGCATTGTCCAGGGCGCGTAACAGCGCTCGGGTCTCGAAAGGAAGGCCGCTGCTTTGTACCGAACTGGACACTGGTACCGCTCAGACGTGGGTCACGCCAACCCTGGCGCAAGGGGGAAAAAAGAGACGGCATCAGGTTTGAATCGATGCCGTCCGTGAAGTGCTACGCGCATGCGTGAACGACGTCAGGCACGTCGCCGGAAGAGCCCCAACAGCAACGACACCACCAGGAATGCCAGGAACAGGAAGAACAGGATCTGCGCTATCCCGGCCGACGCACCCGCTATGCCGCCAAAGCCCAGAACCCCGGCGACAATGGCAATCACAAGAAAGATGAGTGCGTAGTACAACATGGATTTTTTCCTGCATTGTTATGCAGTTAAAACGGAGCGCCGTCTCATTCGTTCCTCTCGATAAACAAAAGGCCGGGACTGGTCCCGGCCTCGATATCGGCACTTCTTGGCGTTGGCGTCAGGCGGCTGCCCGCGACCCTTCATCGAAAAACAGAGCCTGGCTGATGAGCGCCTTGACCATGTCGGGATTGAACGGCTTGGTGACCAGGAAAGTGGGTTCGGGGCGTTCGCCGGTCAGGAGCCGCTCGGGGAAGGCCGTGATGAAGATCACCGGCACGGCTGCGGCATGCAGAATGTCGTTGACCGCATCGATGCCCGAACTCCCATCGGCCAGCTGAATGTCGGCCAGGATCATGCGCGGGCGCGACTTTTCGAACATCGAGACGGCTTCGGTGCGCGTGCGCGCAATGCTCACCACCTTGTGGCCCAGGCTTTCGACCAGCTGCTCGATGTCCATCGCGATCAGCGGCTCGTCCTCGATGATCATGATCTCGGTCGCCACCTGCTGGGAGATCGCGTGGGAGGCTTCGTTGAGCAGGCCGGCGAACTCTTCGTCGTTCACGTCCAGGATCTCGGCGGCCTGGGCGTGGCTGAAACCCTCCACGGCGACCAGCAGGAAGGCCTGGCGCGGGCGTGGCGCGATGCCAGCCAGGTTCTGTGCGGCGCGGCGCTCCCAGGCATAGTTCGAGGTCGGCTCGGGAATGTCCACGGCGCTCGAGGTGAACAGGGCAGAAAACAGCTTGTAGAGCGAGATGCGGTCGTTGGAGCCCTCGGGGAAGATCGAGACGTCGGCAATCAGGGCTTCCAGGGTGGCAGCAACATAGGCATCACCTGAGGTTTGGGAGCCGGTGGTGGCACGTGAAAAGCGACGGAGATAGGGAAGGTGCGGCGCAATCCGCGTGGACAAAGTCATGTAGGAACTCCCAGAGCAGCCAGGACAACGGCTCACATCGGACCCAAAACTCTTCCTTCTCCAAAAAGTTCCGCAGGGCATGGAACTTTTTTCGCGCCCGACCATTCCTGCCCCACGGCTTAGGCAACCAGGACAGTTTTTGATTATGCAGGACGACGACAACGGCCAGGGGCGCCGCACGACGCGGGGTCGGGACGAGGATGGGCTGGGCACCAACTCGGACATCGGCTCCAAGTTGCGAGCGCTTTACAGTGCCGCTGAAGCGGAGCCGATTCCGGACAAATTTCTCGACCTGCTCGAAAAGCTGGATCTGGCCGAACGGGCCACGAGCGACGGGCCGTCAAGCCAAGGCGGAGCCCATTCATGACTGAGGCGCCGTCCTTCAAGCGGGAAATGCTCGCGACCTTGCCCAGCCTGCGCGCTTTTGCGGTCTCGCTGACCGGCAAGCACGACAAGGCCGACGATCTGGTGCAGGATACCATCATGAAGGCCTGGGCCAAGCAGGAAAGCTTCGAACTCGGGACCAACATCAAAGCCTGGCTCTTTACCATCCTGCGCAACGAGTTCTACAGCCAGATGCGCAAGCGCGGACGCGAGGTGCAGGACAGCGACGGTGTGTTCACCGAGCGCATGGCGGTGCACCCGGCCCAATATGGCTCAATGGACCTGGCCGATTTCAAGAAGGCGCTCGATTCGCTGCCCAGCGACCAGCGCGAAGCCATCATTCTGATCGGCGCTTCGGGCTTTTCCTATGAAGAGGCGGCGGCGATCTGCGATTGCGCCGTGGGCACCATGAAGAGCCGCGTCAGCCGTGCGCGGTCGCGCCTGCAGGATGTGCTCAAGGTCAGCGGCGAGGGCGATTACGGCCCCGATGCAGTTTCGGCCCAGGTCACCTCCCACACGCCCACGCTGGGCTAACTCCTTGCCCTATACCCTCTCCCCCTTGACGGGGGGAGAGGCCGGGTCCACCGCCCACATGCAGGCGGCAACCAGCTCCTGTGCATCAAACGGTTTGATGACCACCGGCACGTTGGGCAATTCGGGCACGCCCCGCCGATAGCTGCTGTCACCGCTGGAGATCACAACTTTTACGCCGGCTGAAATCAGGCCGCGCACCAGCGCCAGGCCGTTGGCATCGCTGCGCGGCAGGGCCACCACGGCCAGGTCGAATCCGGCCCAGCGTCCTGCCAGCTCGGCTGCCTCGCGTACGGAACGGGCGAACAATGTCTGTGCGGCCTTGGCATCTTCGAGGATTCGTTGAATATCGAGTGCAATGAGAAATTGCTCCTCGATCACAAGAACCCGTTTTCCGTCCAGCATGAGTGTCCACCTATCAAACGAAACCGGACATTGGTTATCCGCACCCCCCGCGTCATTTAACTTTGACATGCCGGGGCTCATTGTAGGCACATGGGGCACCGCCTCGCGTGGGCGTGATCGGATGAGCATATGATTTCGGGACGCCCGCTGATGCTGCGCAAGGTGCCGTGCGCCCAATGCCCCCTGCGCGCCATCTCCTCATTCCGCAGCTTTTCGGTCGACGAGCTCGATTTCGTGCAGAGCTTCAAGGTCGGCGAAATGGTGCTCGAAGCCGGCGCGCGGCTGCTCAACCAGGGTGAGAGCAGCGCTCATCTTTACACCATCCTCTCGGGCTGGGCCTTCCGTCACAAGACCTTGCCCGACGGGCGCCGGCAGATCCTCAACTACCTGATTCCGGGTGATCTGGCAGGGCTCCAGGGCACCATCGCCGGCGAATTGCAGCATTCGGTCGAAGCGCTGTCTCCGCTCGTGGTCTGCGTCTTCCAGCGCGACCAGCTAGACGATCTCTTCCGCAACCATCCGGGGCTGGGGTTTGATCTCACCTGGCTCTCGGCGCGCGAGGAACGCATGCTGGACGATCACCTGTTGAGCGTCGGGCGGCGCAGCGCCATCGAACGTGCCGCTTATCTCCTCGCCTTCATCCACCAGCGTGCGCTGTCGGTGGGCGTGCCGGGCAAGGGGCGGCTGATGATCCCCATCACCCAGCAGCACGTGGCCGATACCTTGGGCCTCTCGGTGGTGCACACCAACAAGACGCTCAAAAAGCTTGCCCAGCAGCGCCTGATCGTCTGGCACGACCGCGCCTGCGAAGTGATCGACTACAAGGGGCTGGCCCATCTGGCCGGCTGGAGCGGCGAGCCGGAAGCGCCGCGCCCGCTGATCTGAGGGCCTTTTCGCCAAGGGAACGACGGCCCCGCCCGCGACGTTGACGGTTTGCCGCGACGGGGGTGTCGCGCTACAGGGCTGGAGGCCGGCATTTGCGTTACATCGGTGTGCTCAACCGCGATGGCGGCACGTTCAAGACCATGGACATGGACGCCTTTTGCGCCCAGGCCAAGGAGGTGTTCGCCGCCCATGGCCACGACCTCGATTGCCGGGTGGTGGCGGGCAAGGAAATGATGGCAGCGCTCGAAGCCGCCATGACCGACCCGGCCGCTGATGTCGTCCTGGCTGGGGGCGGGGACGGCACCATCTCCACCGCCGCCGATCTGGCCTGGCGCCACCAGAAGCCGCTCGCCGTGCTGCCGGCCGGCACCATGAACCTCTTTGCGCGTGCCTTGCAGGTGCCCCTCGAACTCGATGGCGCACTCACGGCGCTGGCCGCCGGCGAGATCAAGGCCGTCGACATCGCCACCGCCAACGGCCAGGCCTTCGTGCATCAGTTCGGTGTCGGCATTCATGCACGCCTGGTGCGCATTCGCGACGGCCTCACCTATAAGAGCCGTATTGGCAAGATGGCCGCCAGCCTGCGCGCCTTTGGCGCCGCGCTGTCCAATCCGCCCAAATTTGCCGTCGACATCCGCACCAGGACCGGGGTCGAGCGCCGCCAGGCCAGCGGCGTCAATGTTTCGAACAACCTTCTGGGGGCGGGCCATCTGCCCCATGCCGATCGGCTCGACCAGGGCGTTCTGGGCCTCTATGTCGCCAAGCCCATGTCGAGCGCCGCCATGGCGCGGCTGTTCGTGGACGTGATGACCGGCAATTGGCGCCACCGCGAGGACGTGATCGAGCGCGAACTCGATGAGGTGACCTTGCAGTTTCCGCGCCGCAAGCGTTCCACTTTCGCGGTCATTGATGGCGAACTGATCAAGCTCGAAGACCAGGTGCACATTCAGCTGCATCCCGGTGCCCTCAAGGTGATCCAGCCCCATATCGCGGAGGATCAGGCTGCGGCCTGACCAATGGGGCAGGAGCCAGCCTCAGTGCAGGCTGGCTTGCGCCTCGACCCGCTCCAGAGCCGATCTAATGACGATCAGGCTCTCCTGGTTGCCCAGCATGGGGCCGTCCGCCCGGGCCAGGCGATCGGCTTGCGCCGCGTGCAAGGCCTTGAGCTTGCGCAGCCGGTCCGCCTCGGTCAGCGACCGATAGGTCAGGATATCGCGCACATGTTGTTCGATCAGGGCCAGGGGCATTGTCAGTTCAGTCCTATTGGTGCCGCAAGGTGGCGGCCAGCATGGTGAGGGCTTCGGTGTGAAACGCGTGTCGCCCCATCATCAGTTCCAGCGTCTGGAGATCCTCCGCCTCGTCGGCCAGCATTTCGATGGCTTCGATCTGGCGCATGGCACCCGCATGGTCGGCGCCCAGATCCTCAACGATCTCGAGCATCGGGGCGATCTGCACCTTGGGCATACGCCCCGAAAAATCGGCGTCCAGTTCGGGGGCAGGGGGCACGCCATGGCCCAGCGCCGCCAGCCGCTGCCGGATCGCTTCGGCGCCCGCTGCCAGCTCGGCATGATGCGATTGAGCCAGGATATGGAGCGACCCGAACATGGGGCCCACCAGGCTCCAGTGATAGAGATGGCTCTTGAACATCAGATGATAGGTGGAAACCAGCAGGCCCGAGAGTTTGGCACCGCAAATGGCGCCATAGGCAAAGCCATGGTCGCGATTGGACCGGTATTGGGTCGGCAACAGCATCAGATCGGGCACAGCACACACAACTCCATTGATCAGTTGCGACGCTGACGACGCCAAATGGTCATTTGACGGCGCCGTTTCGCTGATTTTGCGGCAAAGTTGTGCGAAGTCGGCTTTTGGTCGGGCTTGCAACCAAAAGATCGTTTACACGTTCCCTTCGGTGGAGCGGCCGGAGGCATGCGGGTTGCCCATTGAACGGATTTGGCGCCGGGAATGATGACCACGTGACAGCTCGACCACCTGCTCTGCCTCCAGAGGTCTGGGCTCAAGTCAACGACGAAGCGCGGCTGGACACCCTCGCGGCTCTGGACGTGATGGATTCCCAGCCCGACAAGGATTTCGACCGGCTCTCGCGACTTGTCGCTTCCATCATAGGTGCGCCGATCGGGCTGGTCACCGTCTTTGATGCCGAGCGGCAGTGGTTTACCTCCAGCGTCGGCGTCGACCAGACCGAGGCGCCCGTCTCGACCTCGTTTTGCGCCCACGCCATCGCCGAAAAATCCAAGCCCTATCTCTTGGTGCCCGATGCAACCCTCGACCCGCGCTTTGCCAGTGCGCCGCTGGTCGTGGGCCCGCCGCATCTGCGGTTTTATGTCGGTGCCCCCATCGTGGTCAAAGGCCAGCGCGTGGGCACGCTGTGCGTGCTCGACACCGTGCCGCATCACGACCTGCCCCAGTCGGTCATCGACGAGTTGGTGGATCTGGCCGGGGTCGCCAGCAGCCTCTTTGCCCTCAAGGACGAAGCCCGGGTGCGCGCCCGCACCGCTGCGGCCCTGACGCGCGAGGAGTGGCGCCATGCGCTGACGCTCGAAGCGGGCCGGGTGGGCAGCTGGATCTGGGATCTGCGCTCCAACCAGGTGGAAGCCAACGACATCCTGCGTGCCATGTACGGCATCACCGGCACGGGCCTGTTCCCGGTCGACAAGATCCTGGGCGCCATTCATCCCGACGATCTGGGCGTGGTTCAAACCGCGCTCGATGCTGCCTTCGAGGGCGGCGCGGATTTTTTCTGCGAAATGCGGGTGGGCCATAGCGGGCGCTGGCTGGTGGGCCGGGGTCGGGTCTATCAGCGCGATGCCGAAGGCAAGCCGCTGATCATGATGGGCATCAATCTCGACATCACCGAAACCAAGCAGGCTGCCGACCACACGCGCCAATTGCTGCTCGAGCTCAACCACCGGGTCAAGAACACCCTGGCCATGATCCAGTCCCTGGCCCGGCAGACCCTGCGGCAAACCTCCGATCCGGCCCAGTTCATCGCCGCCTTCAGCGGCCGGCTCCGCACGCTGTCGGAAACCCACATCCTGCTGTCCGATCGCGACTGGTCGGGCATCGGGCTCAATGCCCTGCTCAACAAGCAGCTCGGCCCGTTCCTCATCAACAGCCCCGCCCAGCTCCTGCTCGAAGGCGAAGACGTGGAATTGCCGCCCGATCAGGCCATCGGCCTGGGGCTGGTCTTCAACGAGTTGGCCAGTAATGCGGTGCGCCACGGCGCACTGTCCCTGGCCTCGGGCCAGGTCGCCATCTCCTGGACTCGCCCGCGCCCCGACCGGCTCGACCTGGTCTGGACCGAAAGCGGCGGCCCCCCGGTCAGCCCCCCCACCGAACGCGGCTTCGGCTCGGTCCTCATCGAGCGCAGCCTCGACAAACTCATGACCGCCACCGTCGACCTCACCTTCGCCCCCCAGGGCGTGCAAGCGCGGATTTCAATCCCTCTGGCCGGCTGACGCTCGGGGGCTTGACCCTAAACCGCCTCACGCGCAACGCCCACAGTCATCCACCCTCCCCTTCACGGGGAGGGCCGGGGAGGGGTGGCCCCCAACCTCTGAGCCAGCGGTCAGCACCCCCACCCTCAATCCCTCCCCCTGCCAGGGGAGGGAGGGCGCGTGACCCCAACCCACCGCGATAATGTTTGAAAGACCCCGAGGCCCGCAGTCGTCCACCCTCCCCTTCACGGGGAGGGGTGGAGCCCACCCATAGGCTCAACGGCAAACACCCCCCTCCCCCACGTAGGAAGGAGGGCACCTGACCCCAACCAAAGTCTGAGAAATACCGGCCCCGAAGGCCCGCAGTCGTCCTCCCTCCCCTTGCAAGGGGAGGGTCGGGGTGGGGATGCCTGCCCCCACGCCCTCAATCGCGCGGCGGCGGCCGATAGTGCTTGGAGTTTTCCCACAGGAACACGCCTGCTGCGGCCAGCGCGGCAACTGGCAATCCGGCCTTGCGCAGGGTGCGCGAGCGCATCAGGGCCGGCAGCAGGGGTGCTGCGGCCAGGGCGGCGCTGGTCATAAGGGCCGTGGCCTCGCCCGAGCGGCGGCGCTTTTCGGCTTGCACCTGCTTGGCCGAATAGCTGGCTTGGCCCCAGAGATAAACGATCAGCATGCCGACGAACCCAGCTGCGGCCAGGATCACGGCCGACCAGATCGGTCCCACGGCCTGGGCCAGGCCCAGAAAGGCAGCCACCAGCAGAAACACCGTGCCGATCAGGCCGAACACGGCCATCAGGGCATAGAGCACCGCATTGCGCTTGAGCTTTTCGACCAGGCTCGAAACCTCGAGCCCGGCCAAGCCCGCAAGGGCGGTCAGCAAGCCCATGCCGCTAGCGCCGCGTCAGCAGGGCCAGCAGAAAGCCGATGCCCACGGCGCCGGCAATCGAGGTCAGCGGCTTTTCGCGCACTGTCTGCTTGAGGCTGGTTTCGAGCGCGGACGCCTGCTCGGACACTTCGTCGATGGCATGCTGGCCCTGGCGCACCAGATGGTTCACGCCCGCTTCGGCTTCGTGGCGCACTTCGGATGCGCGCTGTTCGGTCAGCCGGGCCAGGGTGGTGGCAATGCCCTTGAGGTCGGACTGCAGCTGCGCGATCTGATCTTCGAGCGCGGCCTGCTCGATATCGCCTTCGATACCGGCGAGCTTGCCCTTGGCCTTGGCCTGGCGTTCCTTGGCGGCGGGGGCCATGTCGTCCAAATCACTCATCGATCGTCTCCTGGTCTTGGTATCGAGGCAAAAACGCATCAACCGACTTCAGGTTCCGCGCCGCCTGTGGTGGGGCGCAAAGAAAATCCCCCGCACGAGGGCGGGGGCAAGTCGGTCAGGGAGAGGGGGTCAACCCGGTCAGATCCGGCCCATCAGCACCAGGATCAAAACGATCACCAGCACGACGCCGATGATCCCGGAGGGGCCATAGCCCCAGGAGCGGGAGTAGCCCCAGGACGGGACCGCGCCAATCAGCAGCAAAATCAGAATGATGAGAAGTATGGTGCTCATAGTGAGCTCCTTGCCTGGATTGGGAAAAGTTCAAAGGGGAAAGAAAGGGGGGACCATCGGCAGAGCTGGGGGTCGGGGGGGGGTGCGCTCTGCCGATGGCTGCCTTTCGGCATGGGGATGGCTAGATCAGGAACAGCAGCAGGCCGCCCACGATGAGGGCCGCGCACATGGCGGGGAGTGCCAGTTGCCGGTAAGACGGCACCGTTTCGATCTCGGGTTCGGAGGGCCAAGCCATGGCCGTGCGTCCCGCATTCTCGATCAGGTTGATCTCATGGTGAGTCATTGCCGTCGACCTCGTCGCGCTGTCTGCGCATGGCCTAAAAACGGCAGGATTGCGGCTTTGGTTCCCGGCCCGCTCACGCAAAAGCGAGATAAAGTTTACTCGACCACCACCACGTCGACCGACTGCTTGGACTTTTGCCCGCCGCTGGTCTTGAGCACGCCGCGAATGGGGGAGATGTCGGAGTAATCCCGGCCATGGCCGATGGTGATGTGGCTGGCCCCCACCAGCATGGCATTGGTGGGGTCGTAGTCGATCCAGCCCATGTCGCGGCCACACCAGGCGCGCACCCAGGCATGCATGGCATCGGCCCCTTCCAGGCGCGGCTTGCCCGGCGGGGGCAGGGTGCGCAGAAAGCCGCTGACATAGCCGGCCGGAATGCCCACCCCGCGCAGGGCCGCGATCATCACATGGGCAAAATCCTGGCACACGCCCTGGCGCAGCGCGAAGGCCTGGGCGGCCGTGGTGTCTACCGTGGTCGCCTCGGAATTGTATTCGAACTCGGCGTGAATGGTGCGCCCCAGATCGATCACCGCTTCGAGCACGGTGGCGGTGCGCTCCACGCTCTGGCGCGCCATGGCCGTCATCTCGGCGTCCGGCACGCTCTTGGGGGTGGCGCCCAAGAAGTGGTGCGGGGCTTCGGGACCGACAGACCAGATGCCCGCCAGTTCCGCGCCCAGGCGCTCGATGGGGGGCGACAGGTCGGGGTTCTGCGCGCCGTCCTGTACCTGCACGCGCGCGGTCAGGCGCACGTCGAGTTCGTTGTGGTAGCCGGCAAAGGCGATGGTGGTGACGGTGTTGCCGAAGAAATCCTTGAAGCTGCTCTGCTGCACCGGCTTGGGCACGATGGCCAGCGAGGCGGCCACCACGCGCTGCACCCCGCCAATGGTCACCGGCGTGATGCGCAGATGGTGCCGGTCGTTGGAGACCCGGCTCTTGTAATCGTAATGCAGGCCCAGCTTGATGTCGTAGAGCATGGCGATCAGACGAAATAGCTGGTGGCAACGAGGGTGGAGAGCTTGCCGATCTCGCCGGCCAGCCGATGCAGCGCCTTGGGCGTCATGGCCTTGGGCTCGGTGATCACCAATTCGGTCTGCAGCTTGAGCGCGGCGCGGCTGGTGAGCGAGAGCTGGCCGTCCACGATGCCGTTGGGCAGCTGCTCGAACTGCTCGCGCAATTCCCCGAGCTGGAACAGCACGGCGCGTGGATTGAGCGGGTCGAGCACCAACAGATCGATCGCGGTCAGCGGCCCGGCATTGACGCTGTAGCGCCGCCGATGCGTCATCACGCTGTCCCCGATTTCGAGCAGCATTTCGAGCGCCCCGTCGGGCGCCTCGGGCCGGGTCAGCCAGCCGGCCACCCGCGTGATCTGGATGGCGCGCTCGATGCGCCGGCCGATTTCCAGAAACCGCCAGCCGGCGAAGCGATACATGTTCTCGTGTACCAGGCCCGAAAATCCCGCCAGCTTGCGCAACAGGATCGTCATGGCGCGGGTGGCGTCGTCGCCGGGCTCGATATGGTCGCCAAAGCGCCGCGCCGTCTTGCGCAGATCGGCCAGGGCCAGCCAGCCATCGGGCGAAAAGCGGTCGCGGATCTGGCTGGCCGAATGCACCGCGCTATCGATGGTGGACAACAGCCCGCGCGGCAGCGGCTCGTTGACGTCCACGTCGAGCTTTTCCAAAAACTGGCGGCACTCGGCCAGAAGCGGCGCGTTGGGGTCCGAGATCTCGGCCAGCCGGGCATTATAGGCGCGCAGGATGCGCAGGATGGCTTCGCAGCGCTCGGTATAGCGCCCCAGCCAGATGAGGTTGTCGGCCGCCCGCGCCGGCAGATTGCCTGCCGACTGGCGCACCACGCGCTCGTCCTCGCCGGGCAGCAGCGAAATCTTGTCCACCGGCTTGGTGCCCATCACCCACACATCGGCGGCCTGGCCGCCGCGCTGCATGGCAATGGCCGCGCTGTCGAGCGTCGAGCCCACCCGCGCAAAGCCGCCGGGCATGATCTGCCAGCCTTCGCGCGTGCGCGCCGCATAGACGCGGAGCGCGATGGGACGCGGCTCGAGCTTGCCGTCGCGATAGACCGGGGCGGTGGAGAGCCGCACCGGCTCCTGGCCCACATAGGCGCGGCCATCGGCCTTGATGCGCGCCATCAGCGCCGCCTTCTGGGTCTCATTGGCCTCCGAACCCAGCCGCGTGCCGGTAGGGTCGTCGAAGGGCATGGCGGTGGAAAAGGCCGGCCCCAGCATCATCTGGTCGAAATGGGCCAGCACATGGGCGCGCTCGGCGGTCTGCCCGCACCACCAGGTGGCGATGGTGGGCAGGGTCAGTGGCTCGCCCAGAAGGCTGCGCGCCAGGCGCGGCAGGAAGGCCGAAAGCGCCCGGGTTTCCAAAATCCCCGAGCCCAGCGCATTGACCATGGAGATGGCGCCCGAGCGCAGCGCCTCGGTCAGCCCCGGCGTGCCGATGCGGCTGTCATAGCGCAATTCCAGCGGGTCGGCGAAGGAGGCGTCCATGCGCCGCCACAGCACCGAGATCGGCTCGAGCCCGGCCACGGTGCGCACCTTCACCTCGGCGCCGTCCACCACCAGATCCTCACCCTCGAGCAGCATGAAGCCCAGATAGCGCGCGATATAGGCGTGCTCGAAATAGGTTTCGTTATGGGGGCCCGGCGACAGGATCCCCACGCGCCCTTCCTGGCCCGGCCGCGCCTGGGCCGACAGCGCGTCGCGGAACGAACGGAAAAAGCCCGCAATGCGGTGCACGTTCATCTCGTTGTAGATGTCGGGCAGGGCCCGCGTGGTGGCCACCCGGTTTTCCAGCGCAAAGCCGGCGCCCGAGGGTGCCTGCGTGCGGTCGCCCAGAACCCACCAGGCCCCATCGGGACCCCGGCCCAGCTCGAAAGCGCAAAAATGCAGGAAATGCCCGGAAATCGGCTTGATCCCGACCATGGGGCGCAGGAATTCGGGGTTGATCGCCACCAACTCGGGCGGCAGCAGGCCCTCGCTCACCAGCCGGTTGGGGCCATAGATGTCGGCCACGATGGCTTCGAGCAGTTCGGCGCGCTGGCACAGGCCGCGCGCAATGCCCTCCCACTCGGTCTCCGAAATCAACAGCGGCACATGGGCCAGCGGCCAGGCGCGCTCCTTGCCCGCCGCCCCGTCATATTTGCGATAATAGACGCCCGCATCGCGCAGATAGGCATCGGCGCGGGCGAACCGGGCGGACAGTTCGGTGCCCCCCAGCCGGTCGAACGCAGCCATCAGCCGCGACCAGCCGGGCCGCATCTGCCCGTCCTTGTCGATCATCTCGTCGGGAATGCCGTCGAGCAGCCGGTAATCTCTCACCAGCTGCGGCACGTCTTCGGGGCGGGCCGCGGCCCGCTGATTGTTGGTCTCACCCATTGGGGGCATCACAAGCGCGGCGGCCGACGCAGGTCAAGCGTCAGGGGGAATTCATCCGCCGGCTTTTCATCGGCCAGGGTAAACTTGCCGGGGGTGTGCCCGCGCGGCTCGAACCGGGCCAGCCGCCGCGCCTCGGCCTCATAGGCATTGACCGGGAAGGTCTCGTAATTGCGCCCGCCCGGATGGGCGACGTGATAAACGCAGCCCCCGATGGAGCGGCCGGTCCACTGGTCGTAGACGTCGAAGGTCAAAGGCGCATTGGCCGGCAGTGCCGGATGCATGCCCGAGGCCGGCTGCCAGGCCTTGTAACGCACCCCGGCCACCGCTTCTCCCGCCACGCCCGTTGGCGCCAGCGGCACCTTGCGGCCATTGCAGCTCACGCTGTAGCGCTCGGGGTTGAGCCCGGAGAGTTTCACCTGCAGTCGCTCGACCGAGGAATCCACGAACCGCACCGTGCCCCCGATGGCGCCCTGTTCGCCCATCACGTTCCAGGGCTCCAGCGCCTGGCGGATCTCCAGCGTCATGCCCTGGTAGGAGACTTCGCCGCAGAACGGGAAGCGGAATTCGAGCTGGGCAGCGAACCATTCGGGCTCCAGCGCAAAGCCGTGGTCGCCCAGGTCTTCGAGCACGTCCAGAAAATCGGCCCACACATGCTGGGGCAGCATGAAGCGGTCGTGCAGCGTCGTGCCCCAGCGCGTCAGGGAGCCCGAAAGCGGGTCCTGCCAGAGCCGCGCGATGATGGCGCGGATCAGCACCTGCTGGGCCAGGCTCATGCGCGCATTGGGCGGCATTTCGAAGCCGCGAAACTCCACCAGCCCCAGCCGCCCGGTCGGGCCGTCGGGCGAAAACAGCTTGTCGATGCAGATTTCCGAGCGATGGGTATTGCCCGTCACGTCGGTCAGAATGTTGCGGAACAGCCGGTCGACCAGCCAGGGCAGGGGCGCTTCGCCCTCGCCGGGCCGTGGCACCTGCGCCATGGCGATTTCGAGTTCATAGAGGCTGTCATGCCGGGCCTCGTCGATGCGGGGCGCCTGGCTGGTCGGCCCGATGAACAGCCCGGAAAACAGGTAGGACAGGGCCGGGTGCCGGTTCCAATACAGCACCAGGCTCTTGAGCAGGTCGGGGCGCCGCAGGAACGGGCTGTCCAGCGTCGTTGCCCCGCCCACCACCACATGGTTGCCGCCGCCCGTGCCGGTATGGCGCCCATCGATCATGAACTTGTCGGCGCCCAGCCGGCTCAGCCGCGCTTCCTCATAGATCGCCGTGGTCGTGGCCACGCAGTCGTCCCAATCGGCGGCCGGGTGGATATTGACCTCGATCACACCCGGATCGGGCGCCACGCGGATGACGTTGAGGCGCGGGTCGCTGGGCGGGGCATAGCCCTCGATCACCACGGGCAGGCCGATGTCGAGCGCCGCCGCCTCGGCGGCCGCCACCAGTTCGAGATAGTCTTCCAGCGCCTCGACGGGCGGAAAGAAGATGCACAATTTGCCGTTGCGCTCTTCCACGGTCAGTGCCGTGCGCACGGCCCCGGCGATCTCGTCGTGATATTGCTCGGTCTGGCTCTGCTGGCCGGTTTCGCTGGCGGTAAAGCTCGCCGTATGCACCGGGTGCTGATCGGGCACGGGGGCCAGGAGCAGGTCGGGGTCGGGCAGGGGCGCCCGGCTCACCGTGGGGTCCACCGGCAAAACGTGCGGATAGGCGGTGGCGGGCAGGTGCCGCAGCGAGCTCAGCGGCAGGCGATAGCCCACCGGGCTGTCGCCGGGGGCCAGAAAGATCTTGCCGCGCCGGGTCTTCCAGCGCTCGGTGCGCCAGCGCCGGGGCTCGCGCGCCACAGCGTTCCAGCGCTGCACCGGCAGCACATAGCCCGAAGGCTCGGTCAGCCCGCGCTCGAACACGCGCGCAATGCGGCTGCGCGCCTCGGGGTCGGCGAGCTGGGAATTGGCCGGGTCCACATTGGGCGGCAGATTGGCTTCCTTGAGCAGCCATTCGCCGGGGTCCTCATAGGCGGGCAGCACCGCCTCGGCCTCCAGCCCCAGCGTATCGGCAATCGCTTCGAGCAGCCGGGCGGCATCGTCGGGCCGGGCTTCGCCGGTGCCTTCTTCGGCCGCCAGCAGCGCCGGGTTCTGCCACAGCGGCCTGCCGTCGACGCGCCAGAACAGCGAAAACGTCCAGCGCGGCAGCGTTTCGCCCGGATACCACTTTCCCTGGCCATAGTGCAGCATGCCCTGAGGCGCGAAGCGGTCGCGCAGGCGCTTGATCAGCCGGTCGGCCAGCACCCGCTTGGTGGGGCCCACCGCCCCGGTGTTCCACTCGTCGCTCTCGAAATCGTCGATGGAGACGAAGGTGGGCTCGCCCCCCATGGTCAGGCGCACGTCCTCGTCCTTGAGCACCTGGTCCACTCTGTGGCCCAAGGCGTCCAGCCGCTCCCAGGCTTGGTCCGAAAACGGCTTGGTGATGCGCGGATGCTCGGCCACGCGCGTCACCTGCATGTCGAAGGAAAATTCGACATTGGCAAAGCTGGCATAGCCCGAAATCGGCGCCGCATTGCGATAATGGGGCGTGGCGGCCAGGGGGATATGGCTTTCCCCGGTCAACAGCCCCGACGTGGGGTCGAGCCCGATCCAGCCCGCGCCGGGCAGATACACTTCGCACCAGGCATGCAGATCGGTGAAATCGACGCTGGTGCCCGCCGGCCCGTCCAGCGCCACCACGTCGGGCTTGAGCTGGATCAGATAGCCCGACACGAACCGCGCCGCGATGCCCAGGTTGCGGAAGGCCTGCACCAGCAGCCAGCTCGAATCCCGGCAGCTGCCTTGCCCGCGCGTCAGTGTGTCCTCGGGCGTCATCACGCCCGTTTCCATGCGGATGATATAGCCGATTTCGCGCTGCACCCGCGCATTGAGCCCGGTCACCATGGTGACGGTATTGGTGGGCGTGCGATCGATTGTCGCCAGGAAGGCGGCCAGCTTGGGCCCCACCGGCTCGGGGGTGAGATAGATCGAGAGATCCTGCGCCAATTCCTCCGGATAGGCGAACGGCCAGGTCTCGGCGCGCTCTTCCACGAAGAAATCGAAGGGGTTGTAGACCGTCATGTCGGCGACCAGATCGACTTCGATCTTGAGTTCGGTCACCGGCTCGGGAAACACGAACCGGGCCAGATAATTGCCGTAAGGGTCCTGCTGGAGGTTCACGAAGTGCCCCGCCGGGGACACTTTGAGCGAATGGCTCAACACCTTGGTCTTGGACTGCGGCGCCGGTTGCAGCCGAATGATCTGGGGCTGCAACACGACCGGGCGGTCATATTTGTAATGGGTGAGGTGATAGATGGCGGCTTTGATCGACATGCGGTGGCGGCGCTCGCTGCAAAGGCCAAAATGGCTTCCCGGCTCAAAGCTTAGCTGGGTCGGGCCCCACTAGCCAGCGCGTCTTTCAGCCATCGAGTTCGTCCAGCAGAGCAGGCAGCCCCGCCAGGGTCTCCAATTGCCGGAACCGAGGAGCTTCGAGCGGGGCGGGCACGTGTTCGAGCACCCAGGTCAGTTCATGGGGCACATAGACGCCCCAACTGCCCGCTTGTAGCGCCGGCACCACGTCCGATTTCAGCGAATTGCCTACCATCATCGCCCGGTCCGGCCCGTCGCCATGGCGCGCAAACACGCGCCGATAGGTGTCGGGCGTCTTGTCCGAAACGATCTCGACCCCGGCAAACAACTCGCCCAGTCCCGACGCAGCGAGCTTGCGCTCCTGGTCGAAGAGATCGCCCTTGGTGATCAGCACCAGCCTGTGGTTTTGCGCCAGGGCTGCAAGCGTTTCGGGCACGCCGGGCAGGGTTTCCACCGGATGGGCCAGCATCTCGCGTCCCGCCGAAAGGATTTCCCCAATGGTGGCCCCGTCCACTTTCCCCTCGGTCACCTCGATGGCCGTCTCGATCATCGAAAGCGTAAAGCCCTTGATGCCGAAGCCATAGCGCGAGAGGTTCCGCTTTTCCGCCGCCAACAGCCGCTCGGCCAGGGCCTGAGGTTCGGCATGCTCGGCCAAAAGCGCCGCAAAGTGCTCCTGGGTCAGCTTGAAGAACTGTTCGTTCTGCCAGAGCGTGTCATCGGCATCGAGCCCGATGGTGGTGACGGTCACGATGCGCTCATCTGGTCGATCAGGGCACGCTGGCGCAGCATTTCGAGAAAAATCGCATAGTCCTTGTCGAACTGGCGCCGCGCCTCGGGCCTGGGTTGGCGCTCGCGCCCGCCCTGGGCCATGCCCACGCAAGCCTGGTCGAGCGTGCCGAACAGCCCCGCTGCCGTCGCCGCTACCATGGCCGTGCCCAACAGCGTGGCGTCGGGGGTGGCCGGCTCCACCACCGTGCAGCCGGTGGCATCGGCATAAAGCTCCATCAGCACCGGATTGCGCGTGTGGCCGCCGCTCACATGCAGCGTGTCGATGGCATAGCCGCGCGTATTGAGCGTTTCCAGTATGTGCCGCACGCCCAGCGCAATGCCCACGGCAGTGCGCCAGTAGAGCCGGCACAGGCTGTCGAAATCGGCATCCAGCGTCAGCCCGGAAATCACCCCCAGCGCCTTGGGGTCGGCAATGGGCGAGCGGTTGCCGTGAAAATCGGGCAGAACGTGCAGCCTGTCGCCTAGCCGCAGCCCATGGGCCTGCCGCAGCACCATGATGCGATCGACGATGGCCCGATGGCGCTCGGGCGTGGGCTCTCCGCCCGCTCCATGCCAGCGGATGATGTGATCGAGCAGCGCCCCGGTCGCCGATTGTCCGCCCTCGTTGAGCCAGCTCTTGGGCAGCACCACTTCGAAATAGGGGCCCCACACCCCGGCCATGGGCCGCGCCTGGGGCGAAAGCGCCATCACGCAGCTCGACGTACCCGCGATCAGGCACAAATGCCGGTCGATGCTGCCGATTTCTCCGGCAAAACCCCCCAAAACCCCCAGCGCACCCGCATGGGCATCGATCACGCCCATGCCCACCCGACAGGCCGTGGTCAAGCCCAGCGCCAGCGCCGCCTCGGCCGTCAGCGGCCCCAGATCGGTGCCGATCGGTGTCGCCCGCTCGGGCAGGGCGCCGCGCGCAACCATGTCGCCCAGGCCCACCGCGTCGAGAAAATCGTCCCGCCAGCCGGGCGTTTCATGGCCCAGATAGGTCCATTTGGCCGTCAGCGTGCACTGGCTGCGCGCCAGGGCGCCGCTGGCCTTCCAGCTCAGAAAGTCCGAGAGATCGAAGAAATAGCCGGCGCGGTCCCAGGTGTCGGGCAGATGCCGCTTGAGCCACATCAGCTTGGGCACCTGCATCTCCGGGCTCATCACGCCCCCGATCGAGGACAGCACCAGATGGCCGGTGCCCGTGCATTCCTCGGCCTCGGCCAGCGCCCGATGGTCGAGCCAGACCAGCGTATCCCAGCGCGCCTCCCCGCTTTGCGACACGCTGATCGGCTGGGCCTGCTGGTCACGCACCACCAGCGAACAGGTGGCATCGAACGCGATCCCCACCACCGCCTCGGGCGCCGCCCCGGCCTTGGCCATGGCGGCTTTGACCGCGCTGCACACGGCCTGCCAGATCTGCTCGCTATCGTGCTCGGCATGGTTGGCATCGGTGCGCTGCATGGCGATGGGGTGCTCGGCCCGCCCCAACAATGCACCCTGGGGGGTAAACACCCCCGCCCGCGCGCTGCCGGTGCCCACGTCCACACCCACCAGCAATTGCGGTTGCGTCAGCTTTGTCAGCAGTCCCGGCAAGTCCGCCATGTCGGCAAAAATCGCATCGGGCTCCAGCGCCGCCACCGCCTCGGCCACCCCGCCGGGCCCGATATGGTTGCCCCCCGCAAAGGCCAGAACCGCCATGCCCGCCGCCTTGGCCGCCGCGATCCCCGCCGGGCTGTCCTCGATCACCACGCAATGCTCGGGCGCCACGCCCATCTGCTTGGCCGCGTATAAGAACAGATCGGGTGCCGGCTTGCCCTGGCGCACCATGCTGGCGGAAAAGACGTTGGGCTCGAACTTGTCGCGCAGCCCGCTCACGTCCAGGCTCACCCGGATGCGTTCGAGCTGGCTCGATGAGGCCACGCAAAAGGGAATGTCGAGCCCGTCCAGCACGTCGGCCAGCCCCGGCATGGCCACCAGCTCCTGCCGGTAGAGCGCATAGAGCTCTCCGCGCATGGACTGCAGCGCGTCCTCGCCCAAGCCCATGCCGTGGCTCTGGCTCAGGCTTTCCGAGATGGATTTGAGGCTCCGCCCCAGAAAGTCGCGAAACGCGGCCTGAGGGTCGAGCGTAATGCCCTGCCGGCCGATGGCGGCCAGCAGCACGCGCATTGCGAGCGGCTCGCTGTCCACCAGCACGCCGTCGCAATCGAAGATGATGAGTTTGATGTCCCGCCCCCGCATGGGAGCAAGGCTAACCCAATCGCGGGCCCAAGGAAATCGGCAATCTGCGCGCTGCTGCCTGGGGTTAGAGCCGGCCCTCCAGATAGCGGGTCAGCGTTTCGCGCGTGCCCACGGCCCAGAGCGTTCTCAGCGCATGGGTAAAGGCCGCCACATAGGCCGGATCCTGCGCCAGGGGCCCGAAAATATCGCCCATCTCCAGCCAGGCCTTGGGATCGGCCTTGGCCTTCTTGGCCTGCGCCACCAGCCGGTCCCAATTGGGATCGTTGGGGGCAATGGACTTGCCGCTCTCGGTCTCGCCATAGCAATAGCGCGCCCACAGCGCCGACACCAAGGCCAGCCCCGTCACCGACTGCCCTGCCTTCAGCCGGTCGGCCGCCGAGGGCAGGATGAATTTGGGTTGGCGGTTCGAGCCGTCCAGGCACAGCCGGGTGATGGTGTCCCCGATCTTGGGATTGGCAAAGCGCCGCTCGATCAGCTGATAATACTCGCCCAGATTGGTATCGGGCACCGGCGGCACCACGGGAATGATCTCGTCATGCTCGACCTTGGCCAGGAAATCCCGGATCAGCGGGGTTTCCATCGCCTCGTGCACGAAATGAATGTCCAGGAGCCCCGCCGGATAGGCGATGGTCGCATGCCCGCCGTTCAGGATGCGGATCTTCATCAGCTCATAGGGCGCCACGTCCGGCACGAAGGTCACGCCGACCGCTTCGAGCGCTGGGCGCCCGGCCGGGAAATGGTCTTCCATCACCCATTGCTTGAAGCCCTCGCAGAACACCGGCCAGGCGTCCGCGATGTGGAAATCACGTTCCAGCAGCGCCCGCTCGCGGTCCGAAGTGGCGGGCGTAATGCGGTCCACCATCGAATTGGGGAAGGCCACCGCCTCGCGCACCCAGGCCGCCAGGGCCGGGTCGGAAAGCTCGGCCAGCCCCGCCACGGCGTTCTCCGTCACATGGCCATTGCCCGGAATGTTGTCGCAGCTCATCACCGTGAAGGGCTCGAGCCCCCCATCGCGCCGGCGCTTGAGCCCGGCCAGGATCAGCCCGAACACCGTCTTGGGGGCAGCGGGGTTCTGGGCATCGTAAACGATCTCGGGATGGGCCGGATCGAAGGTCTGCGTGGCCGGGTCGATATAATAGCCACCCTCGGTAATGGTCAGCGACACGATGCGGATGGCCGGATCGGCCAGCTTGTCCAAGATCGCCGCGCTGTCGCCCGGGGTCAGATAGTCGATCATGGGCGCCGTCACCCGCGCGGCGCTGGCATCGGCTTCCTGCTCCACCACGGTGGTCAGCCAGTCCTGCCCCTTGAGCGTGTCGCGCATGGCCTTGTCGGTTGGGCGCACGCCTGCGCCCACGATGCCCCAGTCATGGTCGCGGCCCAGGTTGAAAAGATCGTCCAGATAGACGGCCTGGTGGGCGCGATGGAAATTGCCTACCCCGAAATGAACGATGCCGGGGGTGATGTCCCCCTGGCGATAGCGGGGCACGTCGGCGCGGCCGGAAACCGCGGCCAGGGTTTGCGCGCTCAGCGAAATGGTCATGGCTCGATAGTCCTTGCTCAGGCGCGCGCCGCGCCGGTGTCGTGGGCCATGGCCAGGCCCTTGGCGTCGAAGCGATAGAGCCGGCCGGGCTCGGGGCTGACGAACACCGTGTCGCCATAGCTGAACCGGGCTTCGCCCGGCGCCCGCGCTGTCACCAGCGTGCCGTCGTCCAGCGTCACGTGCACGAAGGTGTCCGAGCCTAAATGTTCGGCCACGCCCACCTTGCCCTTGAAGCTTCCCGCCTGACGGTCGAGCAGGGTGTGCTCTGGCCTGAAGCCGATGGCGTGGGCGCCGTGCTTGGCTGCATCCGCGCCTTCAACGAAGTTCATGCGTGGGCTGCCGATGAAGCCGGCAACGAAGCGGTTGGCCGGGTTGCGATAGAGATCGAGCGGTGAGCCATATTGCTCGATGCGTCCGGCATTGAGCACCACGATCTTGTCGGCCATGGTCATGGCTTCCACCTGGTCGTGGGTCACATAGATCATGGTGGTCTTGAGCTGCTGGTGCAGCTCGGAAATCTCCAGCCGCATGTTCACGCGCAGCGCGGCATCCAGGTTCGACAGCGGTTCGTCGAACAGGAACGCCTTGGGTTCGCGTACGATGGCGCGCCCGATGGCCACGCGCTGGCGCTGGCCGCCCGAAAGGGCCCGCGGCTTGCGGTCCAGATAATCGGTGAGGTTGAGGATGCGGGCGGCGTCGGCCACCTTGCGCTCGGCCACCGCCTTGTCTAGCCCCGCCATCTTGAGCGGGAAATTGATGTTCTGGCGTACGCTCATATGGGGATAGAGCGCGTAGGACTGGAACACCATGGCCAGGCCGCGCTGGGCCGGGCCCTTGTCGGTCACGTCCTGCCCGTCGAGCTTGATGAGGCCAGATGTGGTGTCCTCCAGCCCCGCGATCAGGCGCAGCAGGGTGGACTTGCCGCACCCCGAGGGCCCCACGAACACGACGAACTCGCCGTCCTCGATGTGGAGCGATGCATCGGGGATCACAGCGTGATTGCCGAAGGACTTGTTGACGTGTTCGAGCGTGATCGAGCCCATGGTGTTTCCCCTATTTCACGGCGCCGAAGGTCAACCCGCGCACCAGCTGCTTCTGGCTGATCCAGCCCAAAATCAGGATCGGCGCGATGGCCATGGTCGATGCCGCGCTGAGCTTGGCCAGGAACTGGCCTTGCGGCGACGAGAAGGATGCGATGAAGGCAGTCAGCGGCCCGGCATTGGCCGCCGAAAGCCGGATGGTCCAGAACGCTTCGTTCCAGGCCAGGATGATGTTGAGCAACAGCGTCGAGGCGATGCCGGGCACCGCCATGGGGACGAGGATGTAGATCAGCTCCTTGCCCAGCGTCGCGCCGTCCATGCGCGCCGCTTCCAGGATGTCGACCGGGATTTCCTTGAAATAGGTGTAAAGCATCCAGATCACGATCGGCAGGTTGATCAGCGTCAGGATGATGGTCAGCCCGAACAGCGTGTCGAGCAGGCCCAGCCACAGAAAGATCAGATACATCGGCACCAGCACGCCGGCCGCCGGCATCATCTTGGTGGAGAGCATCCACATCAGGACGTCCTTGGTGCGCGGGGTGGGCGTAAACGCCATGGCCCAGGCCGCCGGAATGCCGATCAGCAGCGCCAGCGCCGTCGAGCCCAGCGAAATCACCACCGAATTGAAGAACGGCTTGAAATAGTCGCGCTGGGTCTGGACGTCGAAATAGCTCTCGATGGTGAAGCTGGGCCACAGGCTGAACCCCGCCGCCGCTTCGCCCTCGGTCTTGAGGCTGGTGATGATGGCATAAAGAATCGGGAAGAACAGGATCAGCGCGACCGCCCAGGCCAGCACCGTCATCACAGCCTTCCGCTGGTTCGAGACACGGCGCGACATCAGACTTCTCCTCCCATCCGATGAACTGCTGTTGAGCGATCCGCGCACGCGGCGCCTCTGACCCCGGAGCGCATGGCACCCCTCACCCTGACCCTCTCCGCAGAGGGGCGAGGGGACGCGAGCTGCACCCTCAGCGCACTCGCCTCACGCCCAAATCCCGAAGCGACGCTCCACCCCTTCGCCCCTCCGGGGAGAAGGTGCCCCGCAGGGGCGGATGAGGGGCCTCCACGCACCAAGCCAGCCAACCGCCCTCTACGCATCGAGGTTCTTCCCCACCGCGCGCATCAGGAAGATGGCGACGATATTGGCCAGGATCACCGCGATGATGCCGCCTGCCGCGCCGCCGCCGACGTCCGAATTGAGCACGCCGATGCGGTAGATCAGGAAGGGCAGGTTGGTCGAGGCATAGCCGGGTCCGCCGCCGGTGGTGACCAGGATCTCGGCATAGACGCCCAGCAGGTAGATGGTCTGGATCAGGATCACGACCGTGATCGCCCGGGCCATGTGCGGCAGGATGATATAGATGAAGCGGTTGAACACGTTGGCGCCGTCCATCTCGGCAGCCTCCTTCTGTTCCTCGCTCAAAGACTGCAGCGCGGTCAGAAGGATCAGCGTTGCGAACGGCAGCCACTGCCAGGCAACGATCAGGATGATGGAAAACAGCGGATATTGCGCGAACCAGTCGATGGGACGCTGGCCGAAAAAGCGCGCGATCTCGGCAAATACGCCCCAGGTGGGGTTCATGATCATGTGCTTCCACAGCACGGCGGCCACGGGCGGCATCACGAAAAAGGGCGAGATCACCAGGATGCGCACGATGCCCTGGCCGAAGATTGGCTGGTCGAGCAACAGGGCTAACAGCGTGCCCATCACCACCGTGATCGCCAGGACGCCCAGCACGATGCTGAGGGTATTGATGATCGACTGCCAGAAGGCAGGATCGGTATAGACGTAGATGAAATTGTCGAAGCCGGCGAAGCTCTGCCGCTCCGGACGCAGGATATTGTAGTTCTGGAACGAGAACCACAGCGTCAGTGCCAGGGGGATCACCATCCAGATCAGCAGCGCCACCACGGAGGGCGCAATCATGATCCGGGCCAGGGTCCGGGTCTGCTTGGTGGCCATGACGAGCTCCTCCCCGCATGCTGCCGCTACAGGCTTTTGTAGTCTTCGGGGTCGCCCGCGCCTGCGAGGAGCGATCCTTTGGCAGTGCCCCCGCACCAGGAACTGGCGCGAGGGCTGCACGAGGCGGACGGTTACCGAGCCGAGGGGAAAGGCAACCGCCGCCGCGTAAGTCTTAGAGGTAGCCGCCGCGACGCATTTCGCGGGTTGCGGCATCCTGCGCCTGGGCCAGGGCGTCATCGACGCTCGTGCTGCCGGCCAGGGCTGCCGAGAACAGCTGGCCGACCGTGGTGCCAAGCCCGGCGAACTCCGGGATCGCGACGAACTGGACACCCACATAGGGGACCGGGTCGACGGTGGGCTGATTGGGATCGGCCGCGTTGATCGAGTCCAGGGTCATCTTGGCGAAGGGCGCCGCAGCCTGGTATTCGGGGTTCTCATAGAGCGAGGTGCGGGTACCGGGCGGAACGTTGGCCCAGCCTTCCTTGGACGCAACCAGTTCGGCATAGGCCTTGTCGGTCGCCCAGGAGATGAACTTCTGGGCCGCTTCGGCCTTCTGCGTGCCGGCGGGAACGGCCAGGGACCAGGCCCACAGCCAGTTGCCGCGCTTGCCCAGGCCGGTATCGGGAGCCAGCGCGAAGCCGACCTGATCGGCAACCTGGCTTTCGGCCGCATTGGTCACGAAGGATGCCGCCACGGTGGCGTCGATCCACATGCCGCACTTGCCCTGCTGGAACAGGGTGAGGTTTTCGTTAAAGCCGTTGGACGAAGCACCGGCCGGGCCGGCATCGTTCATCAGGTAGACGTAGAACTGCAGCGTGTTCTTCCACTCGGGCTGATCGAATTGGGGAGCCCAGTTTTCGTCGAACCAGCGGGCGCCGAAGGAGTTCGACATGGCGGTCAGGAACGCCATGTTCTCGCCCCAGCCGGCCTTGCCGCGCAGGCAGATGCCGTTGATGTCGTTGTCCCGGTCGGTCATCTTGCGGGCCGCATCGGCCACGAAGTCCCAGGTGGGAGCATCGGGCATGGTCAGCCCGGCCTTCTCCATCAGGTCCTTGCGGTACATGATGAAGCTCGATTCCCCGTAGAAGGGCGCGGCATAGAGCGTGCCGTCCTGCGAGAGGCCGCCGCGGATGGCGGGCAAGATGTCGTCGACGTCATAGTCGGCGCCCAGATTGTCGAGCGGCAGCAGCCAGCCCTGCTTGGCCCAGATCGGCACTTCATAGGTGCCGATGGTCATCACGTCGAACTGGCCACCCTTGGTGGCGATGTCGGTGGTGACGCGTTCGCGCAGGATGTTTTCTTCCAGCGTCACCCACTGCAGGGCGATGTCGGGGTTCTTGGCGGTGAAATCTTCGGTCAGACCCTGCATGCGCACCATGTCGCCATTGTTCACCGTGGCGATGGTCAGCGTGGTCTGCGCATAGGCGGACGAGGTCAGCCCAATGGCCAGCGTCCCCAGCAAGAGGGATGTCAGTCTCATGAATATCCTCCCAGATCTTCGAAGCGGGCATTTGCTTCGGTCTTGGGCAAATACTCATCAAATTTGGAGCGGAGTCAAGCGCGCTGATGCGACCAAAGTCGCACCTTGCAACGGCGCGCGCCGGCGCCCACAAACGGCAACATATGTTGCCGCCTATGTTGGCACATTGCACACTCTGTGGGGGGTCAGGAGGCCAGCAGGCCTTTGGCGGTCAGCTCGTCGGTAATCAGCCCATTGACCAGTCTGCGTTTGAGCGCTGCTGCAATGCCGGGCAGCTTGCGCTCGCCCTTGGCCACCCCGATCACCAGCGAATTTTCACGGCTCGGCAGGGGAGCGCTGGCCACCCGGTCATTGGTCAGCCCATCGATCAGCCGGCCCTCGGCATCATAGGCCCATCCCACGATTTCTCCAACGGCACCAGCCTTTTGCAGGGCGCGCAGGTCTGATTCGGCAATGAAGCCGTCCACGAAAAGCGGGGCGCCGGGCCCGATATCGCCAATGCCCACGAAGGTCACCTTGGCCTGGGCCACCAGCTCCACCGTCGCCTTGATCATCGGCTGGCGATGCAGCGCCTCCCGCTCGGTGGGCGAGGAGGCGATCACCGGCAGCGGCATGGGGAAGCTTCGGGCTTTCACCGCATCGGCCATGTTGAAAATAACGTTGTAGAATGAGGCACTTCCGTCCGGCGCGATATTGCCGGTCAGCGACACGATGCGGTGCTGGGGGCACTCCATCGGCGTTAGCTGCTCGATCGCCGCCTTCAGCGTCCGGCCCGTTCCGATCGCCATCACCAGCGGCTCGACGGTGCGCAGATGGCGCTCGATCTCGGTGGCCGCGGCCTCGGCAATGCCGATCGTGGTCGAAGTTGCGGTCGGGTCCGATGGCACGACCTCAGCAATATCAAGCGCATAGCGGTCGCGCAGGCGCGCGGCCAGGTCCAGGCAGCTGGCAATGGGGTGGTCGATCCGCACCTTGACCAGCCCCTCGGTCATGGCCAGCGACACCAGCCGCTGCGCCGACTGCCGGGAGATCCCCAGCTTGCTGGCGATTTCTTCCTGGGTATTACCCGCTACGTAGTAGAGCCAACCCGCCCGCGCCGCATCGTCCAGCCGTGTGGTGATCTGTTCCAGCCGCGCGCTCATGGGCCTCGTCCATCATTGAACCGGCCTCGATTGTAGCGAAGTTATGCCCGGGCGCAAATTGTGTGATCGGGGTCGATCAGCGTATCGAGCCCGGGTAAACCGAAAGCGTGCTCAGCGCGGCGCGGATGTCGCGCTCGGTGTCCTTGAGGTGCAGTCGCATCGCCTCGGCAGCGGCCCGGCCATTGCCCGCCTGCACGCATTCCAGAATGCGCTGATGGGCTTGCACGGTGTTTTCCAGCGTATGGCCACGAAGCGCATGGCCTCGCCGCGAGATGAAAAAGCTTTCCTGGAGCGGGCCATACATGGCCTCGAACATGAAATTGAGCACCCGATTGCCGCTCGCCAGTGCCAGCGCCTCGTGAAAGGCGATATCGTAGGTGTGAAACTTGAGCTCGCCCGATTCATCGCCCGCCAGCACCCCCGCCAGGGCTTCGCGCATGCCCTGCTGCGCGCTTTCCATGGCTGCCAGAGCCGCGCGCGGCGCGCGCTTGGCCGCCAAAGTGGCCGATTGCACCTCCAGCGACAGCCGCACCTCGATGAGGTCGAAAAGGCCCTTGGGATCGTTCTTGATGAGCGAGGTTAAAAAGTCGCTGAATGCGGAGCCGTCGGGTTGGCGCACGATGGCGCGCCGGCCCCGCCCCAGATCGAGCAGGCCCCGCCCGGCCAGCATCTTGACCGCCTCGCGAATGGTCAGCCGGCTCACCTCATAGCGGCTGGCCAGCTCCGCCTCGCTGGGCAGGCTCGATCCGGGCGTCATTTCACTCAGGATCATGGTGTTGAGCTTGTCCGCCACACCAGCCGCAGCGCTTTGCTCTTCCTGCCGCCCCTCGACGCCGACAGTGTTCACAGTGCCTCCACTTGTCTGATACCTTTGACTTGAACCGTGATGATCGTTCCGTCTGTCGCTGGTCCTGCCCGCTCGGGAGGACCATAGACTTGACCGTCACTCCAAGCAATAAGCCCGGTAGACCGGACTTTCACGCGGCCCTATCCGACCAAAGTCGCACGATCTTGTGCGCAGGCCCTCGCCAGCCTCTTTACAAAGGGTATCTGATTATCCTAGCGTCGCGGTCGTGAACTTGGGAGGGTTCACGGCGGTGCCATGCGCCGCTTCCGGGAGAACTTCATGATCGCAACGAGAGTGTCCCCGCGCGCTGCTGCGGCAGACTGCCAAAAGGTTTTGGCAACTGCCGGCGCGGCGCCAGGGGCGAGGGCCGCCAGCCGGACCGTCCGCCAGATCGCGTCGAATGCCCGGGTCATCCATCTTGCACTCACAAAAGACAGTTAGGGAGTCTGCACGTGAAGCTTTTCAAAACCATCATGGCGGCGGTCACGCTGAGCGCGATTGCGCTGAGCGGCTCGGCCTTCGCGCAGGACAAGGGCGCGATCGGCGTCGCCATGCCCACCCAGTCCTCGCTGCGCTGGATCTCGGACGGCAACGAACTCAAGTCCGCTCTGGAGGGCATGGGCTATTCGGTGGACCTGCAGTTCGCCGAAGACGACATCCCCAACCAGCTCGCCCAGATCGAGAACATGGTGACCAAGGGCGTCAAGGCTCTCGTGATCGGCTCGATCGACGGCACCACGCTCTCGGCCGTGCTCCAGCAGGCTGCCGATCAGGGCATCAAGGTCATTGCCTATGACCGCCTGATCCGCGAAAGCGCCAATGTCGACTACTACACCACCTTCGACAACTTCCAGGTGGGCGTGCTCCAGGCCAATTCTCTGGTCAAGGGCCTCAAGGAACGCTTCCCCGACACCAAGCCGTGGAACGTCGAACTGTTCGGCGGCTCGCCCGACGACAACAATGCCTTCTTCTTCTACGACGGCGCCATGAGCGTGCTGCAGCCCATGATCGATGCCGGGGACATCGTGGTCAAGTCCGGCCAGATGGGCATGGACACCGTGGGTACGCTGCGTTGGGACGGCGCCGTGGCGCAGGCCCGCATGGACAACATCCTGTCGGCCAACTACTCGGACGGCAGCCGTGTCGATGGTGTGCTGGCTCCCTATGACGGGCTCTCGCGCGGCATCATCTCCTCGCTGCGCGGCGTAGGCTATGGCTCGGCCGACCAGGCCTGGCCGATCATCTCGGGTCAGGACGCAGAAGCTCCCTCGGTCAAGGCAATCATTGCCGGCGAGCAGTACTCGACCATCTACAAGGACACCCGTGAACTCGCCAAGGTCACCGCTGACCTGGTCAACACCGTGGTTTCGGGCGGCACGCCCGATGGGCTCGATACCACCACCTATAACAACGGCGTCAAGGTCGTCCCCTCGATCCTTCTGACCCCCTATGAAGTCGACGTGAACAACTACCAGGAACTGGTGGTCGACTCCGGCTACATCAAAGCCGAAGAGCTGCAGTAAGCTCTGTTAGAGTTCGTACGGCATCGGGCCTCGCGACGTGCGCGAGGCCCATCACGCCGTGGCAGGGCAAGGCAGAACCAGACCGGCTAGGGCGAGCGGGCGGAGAGACAATGGCCAACACCATTCTGGAAATGATCGGCATCACCAAGACCTTTCCGGGGGTCAAGGCCTTGCAGGATGTCAATCTCAACGTCGCCGAAGGCGAGATCCACGCCATCGTCGGCGAAAACGGAGCGGGCAAGTCCACGCTCATGAAGGTGCTGAGCGGGGTTTATCCCCATGGCACCTATGACGGCAAAATCATGTATCGCGGCAAGGAGATGCGCTTTCGCTCCATCCGCGACAGCGAGCACGAAGGCATCGTCATCATCCACCAGGAACTGGCGCTGGTGCCCTTGCTCTCGATCGCCGAGAACATCTTTCTGGGCAATGAGCAGGCCCGGTTCGGGGTAATCGACTGGGACGAGGCGCGCGATGGGGCGCGCAAGCTTCTGGCCATGGTGGGCCTGAGCGAAGATCCCGACACGCTGGTCACCAATATCGGTGTGGGCAAGCAGCAATTGGTGGAAATCGCCAAGGCGCTATCCAAGGAAGTGAAACTCCTGATCCTGGACGAGCCCACGGCCTCGCTCTCGGAAAAGGACAGCCAGGCGCTGCTCGACCTTTTGGTGGAGTTCAAGAGCCAAGGCATTACCTCGATCCTGATCAGCCACAAGCTCAACGAAATTTCGCGCGTCGCCGACCGCATCACGGTCATTCGCGACGGGCGCACCATCGAAACCATGCGGCGCGAGCAGATCTCGGAAGATCGCATCATCACCTCCATGGTAGGGCGCTCGCTGGACGATCGCTATCCCCCGCGCACCCCAAAGATCGGGGAGGTGGTGTTCGAGGTGAAGAACTGGTCGGTCTACCACCCCCAGCACCGTGACCGGCAGGTGATCAAGAACATCGACATTTCCATCCGCAAGGGCGAGGTGGTGGGCATTGCGGGCCTGATGGGCTCGGGCCGCACCGAATTTGCCATGAGCGTGTTCGGCAAGTCCTATGGCCAGAAGATCACCGGCCAGGTGTTCCTGCACGGCAAGCCGATCGACACGTCCAGCGTGGGCAAGGCCGTGGCGCATGGCATTGCCTATGCTACCGAAGATCGCAAGACCTACGGGCTCAACCTCATCGACCACATCAAGCACAACACCACCATCGCCAATCTGGCGGGCGTGTCGCGCATGGGCGTGATCGACGATCTGATGGAGCTGGACGCGGCCAACGACTATCGCCGCAAGACCAATATCCGCTCTTCCAGCGTCTATCAGGTCACCGGTAATCTGTCAGGGGGCAACCAGCAGAAGGTGGTGCTGTCCAAATGGCTCTTCGCCAACCCCGAAGTGCTGATCCTGGACGAACCCACCCGGGGCATCGACGTGGGCGCCAAATACGAAATCTACACCATCATCAACCAGTTGGCCGCCCAGGGTAAGGCCATATTGGTCATCTCTTCGGAAATGCCCGAACTTTTGGGCATCACCGACCGGATTTACGTAATGAACGAAGGGCGCATCGTTGGCGAAATGCCGACCAGCGAGGCGAGCCAGGAAAAAATCATGCGCGCCATCGTGCGCGTGGAAGGGAAGGCATCATGACCACCGACACCGCACCCTCGGGGATGACCGCGCCGGTTGCCCAGCCGGCAAGTGCCCAGCAATTGAGCGTGTGGGGCGCGCTCAAGGCCAATATGCGCGATTACGGCCTGCTGCTGGCCCTCGTCCTGATCATGCTGTTCTTCCAGTATTTCACCAATGGCGTGCTGTTTAAGCCGGTGAACCTGACCAACATCATCCTGCAAAACAGCTACATCATCGTGATGGCGCTGGGCATGCTGCTGGTGATCGTGGCTGGCCATATCGATCTTTCGGTTGGCTCGGTTTCAGGCTTTGTCGGCGCCCTGGCCGCCATGTTGATGGTGGGCTGGCGCTTCCCGCCCGAGTTAGCCTTTCTGGCCAACCCGCTGATCGCAGGGGCCATTTGCATCGTGGTGGGCGCCATGATCGGGGCGGCGCAGGGCTATCTCATCGCCTACCACAAGATCCCCTCCTTCATCGTCACGCTCGCGGGCATGCTGATCTTCAAGGGCTTGTCGCTCGCCATTCTGGGGGGCAAGTCGGTGGGGCCGTTCCCGGCCGAATTCCAGCTGCTCTCGGCGGGTTTCATCCCCGATTTCTTCGGCCCCATCACGCTGATCCCGGCCAGCGAGGGCGTGCAGGCGCTGGCGCTGCACACCACCACCATGGTGATCGCCGTGGTGGGCGTGGTGGCCATGGTGCTGTTTGCCCTGCGTGGCCGCGCCCGGCGCACTGCGCGGGGCTATGAGAGCGAGCCCTTTGGGCTGTTCGTGGCCAAGAACGTGGTGATCGCGGCGCTGGTGCTCTTCTTTGCCTATATGCTGGCCTCCTATCGCGGCCTGCCCAACGTGCTGGTGGTGATGGGCGTTCTGATCGCGCTCTTTGTGTTCATCACCAAGCGCATGACCTTCGGGCGCCGCATCTACGCGCTGGGCGGCAATCTCAAGGCCGCATCGCTCTCGGGCATCAAGACCGAGCGGCTGACCTTTTATGTGTTCGCCATCATGGGCGCCCTGGCCGCGCTGGCCGGCATGATCTATGCGGCGCGCCTCAACTCGGCCACCCCCAAGGCCGGGCAGGGGCTGGAGCTGGACGTCATCGCGGCCGTGTTCATCGGCGGCGCCTCGGCGCTGGGCGGCGTGGGCCAGGTGGCCGGTGCCGTCATCGGTGCCTTCATCATGGGCGTGATGAACAACGGCATGTCGATCATGGGCGTCAACATCGACTGGCAGCAGATGATCAAGGGCATCGTGCTGTTGGCGGCCGTGTTCTTCGATCTCTACAACAAGAACAAGGCCTGACCCTTTACTCCCAGGGCGGCCGGGCCATGCCCCGCCGCCCGCCCGTTTGCGGTAACCGAAAGAACCAATCCATGAGCAAGGATGAGAACGGCGTAACCCGCGCCGTGAGCCCACTGCGGTCGCGCCAGTGGTTCGACAACCCCGACAATGCCGACATGACCGCGCTCTATCTGGAGCGCTATATGAATTTCGGGCTGTCGCTGGACGAATTGCAGTCCGGCAAGCCGATCATCGGCATTGCCCAGACCGGCTCGGACCTCTCGCCCTGCAACCGCCACCATGTGGAACTTGCCAAGCGCGTGCGCGACGGCATTCGCGAAGCAGGCGGCGTGCCGCTCGAATTTCCCGTGCATCCGATCCAGGAAACCGGCAAGCGCCCGACCGCAGGGCTCGACCGAAACCTGGCCTATCTGAGCCTTGTCGAAGTTCTCTATGGCTATCCGCTGGACGGGGTGGTGCTGACCATCGGCTGCGACAAGACCACCCCGGCCATGCTGATGGGCGCGGCCACCGTCAACATTCCGGCCATTGCGCTGTCTGTGGGCCCCATGCTCAACGGCTGGTTCAAGGGCGAACGCACCGGCTCGGGCACCATTGTGTGGCGCGCCCGCCAGATGATGGCCGCCGGAGAGATCGACTATCCCGAATTCGTGCGGCTGGTGGCCTCCTCGGCGCCGTCGGTGGGCTATTGCAACACCATGGGCACGGCGACCACGATGAATTCGCTGGCCGAAGCCCTGGGCATGCAGCTGCCCGGCTCGGCCGCCATTCCCGCGCCCTATCGCGATCGCGGCGAGATGGCCTACAAGACCGGCCGGCGCATCGTGGACATGGTGCATGAGGACCTGCGGCCCACCGACATCATGACGCGTGAGGCCTTCATCAATGCCATCCGTGTCAATTCCGCCATTGGCGGCTCGACCAATGCGCCCATCCACCTCAATGCCATTGCCCGGCATCTCGATGTCGAACTCTCGATCGACGACTGGCAGACCTATGGCGAAGAGATCCCGCTTCTGGTCAATCTCCAGCCAGCCGGCGCCTATCTGGGCGAGGACTATTACCATGCTGGCGGCGTGCCGGCCGTGGTCAACCAGCTCATGGAGCAGGGGCTGATCCACGAGGACGCCAAGACCGTCAACGGCCGCAGCATCGGCGACAATTGCCGGGGCGTGGGCATCGTGCTCGAGGACGTCATCCGGCCTTTCGACAAGCCGCTCAAGACCCGGGCCGGCTTCCGCGTGCTGCGCGGCAATCTGTTCAACTCGGCCATCATGAAGACCAGCGTGATCTCGGACGAGTTCCGTGAGCGCTATTTGTCCAACCCGGATGATCCGGAGGCCTTCGAGGGCCCGGCCGTGGTGTTCGACGGTCCCGAGGACTATCACAAGCGCATCGACGATCCGGCGCTCGAGATCACCGAGCATTCGGTGCTGTTCATGCGCGGGGCGGGCCCGATCGGCTATCCGGGCGCGGCCGAGGTGGTCAACATGCGGCCCCCTGCCTATCTGATCAAGCAGGGCGTTCATGCCCTGCCGTGCATCGGTGACGGGCGCCAGTCGGGCACGTCGGGATCGCCTTCGATCCTCAATGCCTCGCCCGAAGCGGCGGCAGGCGGCGGGCTGGCCCTGCTCAAGACCGGCGACCGGGTGCGCATCAGCGTGCGCGATGGTACGGCCGATATCCTGATTTCCGAAGAGGAGCTGGAGCGGCGCCATGCCGAGCTGGTGGCCGCGGGCGGCTATCGCTATCCCCAGCACCAGACGCCCTGGCAGGAAATCCAGCGCGGTATGGTCAGCCAGCTCGAGACGGGCGCCGTGCTCGATCCGGCCGTCAAGTATCAACGCATCGCCCAGACCATGGGCGTGCCGCGCGACAACCACTGAATGAGGGAAGGGGGCCGATTGGCCCCCTTCCTTTTCCGACTGGGCTATTTTTCGACCGGGGCGTCCTCGCGACTGCCCCATTCGGTCCAGGAGCCGTCATAGACGGCGACCTGCTTTGCCCCGATGCTGTCGAGCGCGAGCGCCAGGGTCGAGGCGGTGATGCCCGAGCCGCAGGTGGTGATGACGGGCTTGTCGAGATCCACCCCGGCCTGGGTGAAGATCTCGCGCAGTGCCTGAGGCGATTTGAGCACGCCGTTTTCCGACACGCTTCCCACCGGCACGCTGCGGCTGCCCGGAATGTGCCCAGATTTGAGGCCCGCACGCGGCTCGGCCACCTCGCCCTGGAAACGCTCGGTGGGGCGGGCATCCACGATGGTGAGATCGGCGCGGCCGAGGCTGGCCTTCACCTGATCGAAACTGCGCACGCCTTCGGGATCAAAGCTTGGGGTGAAAACCTGGGGCGCGCGTTCCACCGGGCCCCCTTCGGTCGGCCGGCTCTCGCCGCGCCATTTGGGGCCGCCGCCTTCCAGAATGCGCACGTCCTTGGCGCCCATGGTGCGAAAGGTCCACCAAGCGCGGGGGGCCGAGAGCAGGCCCACTTCGTCATAAATGACGATGGTCATGGTGTCGGAAATCCCCAGCGCGCCGACCTGGGCTGCGAACTGGTCGGGGCTGGGCAGCATATGGGGCAGGGCGGTGCTGGTATCAGCAATCCCGTCGATGTCAAAAAATACCGCGCCCGGAATGTGGCCCTTGAGGTAGTCGCCATGGGGGTCGCGCTTTTGGTGCGGCATGTACCAGCTGGCATCGAGCACCACCACCTGAGGGTCGTCCAGATGCTCGGCGAGCCATTGGGTGGAGACGAAATGAGACATGGCGGGGTGGCTCCGAAGCGATCTTGGCTGAGGGCCGCACCATGGCACCGGGGACCGGGGCCCGCAAGCGCCCCACGCCCCGCCGCCACCAGGTTGCCCCCATTGCAACCAACGGGCGCGCCCGCGATTATTGGGCTCGATGCAACGCCAGCAAGGGGGACGTCATGGGCATCATCTGGAGCATTATCATCGGGTTCATCGCGGGCATGATCGCCAAGTGGATCACGCCGGGCGACAACAAGCCGTCCGGGTTCATCCTGACGACCGTATTGGGCATTCTGGGCGCCGTAGTTGCCACGGTGCTGGGCCAGGCCGTCGGCTGGTATGGCCCCAATGACGGCGCGGGCTTTATTGCCTCGATCGTTGGCGCCATCATTTTGCTGCTGATCTGGCGGCAGGTGGCCGGGCGCCGCTGAAGCCCGCCGGTACGACGGGGATGAAAAAAGGGCGCCCTGCGGGGCGCCCTTTCTCGTTTGGGTGGAAGCGATGCGCCTTATTCGACGACGGTGATGCGACCGTCGGTATAGGGGCTGTATTCACCACCCTGAGCGGCAATGTAGTCGGCCAGAACCTGCTCGAGCGGCGGGCCGAAATCATAGGGGTTGTCGCCTTCGGCAAAAGTGCCGTAGCCGTCGCCGCCGCCGCGCATGTAGTTGTTGGTGACGATGGTGTAGCTCGCTTCCTCGTCGATCGGCATCCACTCATCGCCTTCACCCTTGACCAGCACGTCGCTGACGCGGGCGCCCGAGGGATTGGAGCGGGTGTAGGTGTACTTCAGACCCGCAACCTGCGGGAAGCGGCCGGCGCCGTTCTCAACGTCGGACACGCCGTTTTCCAGCGCGTCGATCACGTCGGCGCCCGAGAGCTGCACGGTGGCCAGCGTGTTGGAGAAGGGCAGCACCGTGAGCGCTTCGCCCATGGTGATTTCGCCGGCATCGATGGAGGCACGCAGACCGCCGCCGTTCTGGATGGCAATGGTCACGCCCTGTTCGGCCACGCGGTCGAGCATGGCGTCGGCCACCAGGTTGCCCATGGAGCATTCCACGGCGCGGCAGGTTTCGCGGCTGCCATCGATCGCGGCGGTGGCGGTGCCGATCACTTCGGCCATCAGGTCCTGGATGGGCTCTTCCAGCTCGGCCAGGCGGGCCACATAGCCCTCGTCGGGGGTAACAGAGGCATCGAGCAGCATCGGCGCGCCTTCGGCCGAGACCACATTGCCCTCATCGTCCCAGGTGACGACGAGATCGCCCAGATACTTGCCATAGGAATAGGCGGTAACGACGGGCACCTCGGCGCCACCTACAGGCGCTTCGACCAGGGTCGGATAAGGTCCGGCGGCATTTTCGTCGGTGTTGGACAGAAGCGTATGCGAATGGCCCCCCACCACCACGTCGATGCCCGGCACATTGGCCGCGATCTCGAGATCCTGGGTATAGCCAACATGGGTGAGCGCGATGATCTTGTTGACGCCGGCAGCCTCGAGAGCATCCACCTGAGCGCGCAGGCTGGTGAAGGTGTCCTCGAACTCCACGTTTTCGCCCGGAGAGGAGGTTTCATCGGTGTCTTCGGCCAGTGCCGAGACGAACCCGACCTTCTCGTCACCGAAGTCCATCACGAAGGTGCCGGGGATGCGACCTGCCAGCAGGGGCTCGTTCTCGACATTGGTGTTGCCCGAGATGATGGGGAATTCTGCCGCATCGAGCAGCTTGGCCAGTTCTTCCGGGCCATCGTCGAATTCGTGGTTGCCCACTGCCATCAGCTCGATGCCCAGATCGTTGGCGAACTCGGCAATGATCTCGCTGCGATACTGGGTGTAGAACAGGGAGCCCTGGAACTGATCGCCCGCATCGAGCAGCACCACGTTCTGTCCATCCAGTTCGGCGCGCTTGGCGTCGATGGCGGTCTTGAGGCGGGCAACGCCGCCAAAGCACTCGCCGGCTGCGTCGGCATCGACCGCGCAGTTGGAATCGGAGCTGGTGATGGGACCGAAGCGGGAATGGAAATCGTTGATGTGCAGGATGTTGAGCGTGAATTCAGCATGGGCCGCACCGGTGAAACCGGCGCACAACGTCAGCGCCGTAGCGCCGAGCAGCAATCTTTTCATCCCTTGAGTCCTTCTCTTGCAGGTTCGATGGCAGGCTCTATTCCACGACAGTGCTACAAACTCGCGACACGAGCGCCCGCCAGGGCTCCCCGGCGTCCGGGGGTCCGGCAACTAAAGCACAAAGTTCCGCCCGTGCAAAAGAGTAAGAAACCGGCACAAGCTGGCGCGCGCCGCTTTGTGGAGCAAATGGCGGTGCATAGTGCGCGATGGCGCCTTTAGGTTCGGTCCCGGTCGTCAGTTCTAGCGGGTGGCAAAGCGATGAGATTCTTGTAGTGTCCCAGCCGCGAATCCTGGGCGGGAGAGTTTTCATGCGCAAGGCACTGATCGTTTACGGCGGCTGGGAAGGACACGACCCGCAAGACTGCGCCGCCATCTACCGGCGCTGGCTGCACGAGGATGGCTTTTCGGTGCGTATGGAGACCGATATCGAGGCACTGGCCGAGCCGGCCATTCACGATCTGTCGCTGATCATCCCGATCTATACCATGAGCGAAATCAGCGAAGCGGCCGTCAAGAACCTCAGCGCGGCGGTCAGGGCCGGGGTGGGGCTGGCCGGCCATCATGGCGGCATGAGCGATGCGTTCCGCAACGCGCCCGAATATCAGTTCATCGTGGGCGGCCAGTGGGTGGCCCATCCCGGCGGCATCATCGATTATACGGTGGACGTGGCTCTACCGGACGATCCGATCATGGCCGGGATCAAGAGCTTCCCCTATCGATCCGAGCAGTATTACATGCATGTGGACCCGGCCAACGAAGTTTTGGCCACCACCACCTTTTCGGGCGAACATGCGGACTGGACGGCTGGCGTCGTGATGCCCGTAGCCTGGAAGCGTCGGCACGGGCTGGGCCGGGTGTTCCACTCCACGCTGGGCCACTCGGTCAAGGAATTCGAGGTGGACGAAATGGCCACCCTGCTGCGCCGCGGCGTCAACTGGGCGGCGCGCGAGGAAGCCTAGGCCATCGCCTTCCAGGCGCGCCTTGTAAAATGCGCGTGAAGCCATGGGATTATCGCCTATCCTCCCGTTGCTAGTTTGTCGGCATGTGCCGGAAGAGGGCGGGGGATAGAGGCGATGACAGACACGATGGATAAACCGGCGGCAGGCCCGCCGGCACCAGTCAAGGGCGCGCTGGTCTATCGGCAATCGATCGTCACGCGCTTGACCCACTGGATCTGGGCCGGATGCCTGTTTTTTCTGCTGCTGAGCGGGCTCCAGATCTTTAACGCCCACCCCGCGCTCTATATCGGCAGCGAATCGGGCTTTGAGTACGACAATGCCGTGCTGCGGATTTCCGGCGAGGCCCAGAACGGGGTGGCGCGCGGCTATACCGAGATTTTCGGTCAGCGTTTCGACACTACGGGCGTGCTGGGGCTGAGCGGCAGCCGCACCAGCCCCCAGTTCCGCGCCTTTCCCGCCGCCGTCACCATCCCGTCCTTTCAGGATCTGGCGACGGGCCGGGTGGTGCACTTATTTTTCGGCTGGGTGCTGGTAGCCACGCTCCTGGTCTATTTCCTCTGGGCCTTGATCGGCGGGCATCTTTTCCGCGACGTGCTGCCCAAGGGCCGCGATCTCAAGGCATTGCCTAGGGACATTGCCGACCACGCAAGGCTGCGGCTGCGCCATGAGCGCAGCTATAATCCGCTGCAAAAGCTGGCCTATTCGGGCGTGCTGATCGTCCTGTTTCCGGTGCTGATCCTTACCGGGCTCACCATGTCGCCGGGCATGGATGCGGCCTGGCCGTGGCTTCTGGACCTGTTCGGAGGGCGGCAGACGGCGCGCACCATCCATTTCGTGGCCATGGTGCTGCTGGTGTTCTTTTTCATCGTCCACATCCTGATGGTGATCCTGGCCGGGCCGATCAACGAGATGCGCTCCATGATCACCGGCTGGTATCGCACCAGCCCCGCGCGGGAGGAGAAGACCCATGGTTGAGCTGTCGCGACGCAAATTCCTTGGCGTGTCGGCCGCTGGGGCCTCCTCGCTGCTGCTGTCGGGCTGCGACCAGTTCGATTTTCTCGGCCAGCGCAACAACCAGGTGCGCGACGTGCTCGAAAAGGCCAACGACCTGACCTATCAGGTGCAGCGCCGCCTGATCGGAGCCGACGCCCTGGCGCGGGAATATCAGGAAAGCGAGATTCGCCAGGGCCAGCGGCCCAATGGTTCGGTGGAGCCGACCACGCCGGAATATCTGGCCCTCAAGGCCAATGATTTCGCCGATTATCGGCTCAATATCACCGGGCTCGTGGAGCGCCCGATGAGTTTTTCGCTCGCCCAATTGCGCAACATGCCAACCCGCAGCCAGATCACCCGCCACGATTGCGTGGAAGGCTGGAGCTGCATTGCCAAATGGACCGGCACGCCGCTGTCTGGCCTGCTCGACCAGGTGGGCGTCAAGCCAGAGGCGCGCCTGGCCATGTTCTTTTGCCACGACAATATCGAGCGGGGGCTTTCGGGCGACGTGCTCTATTACGAGAGCTGCGACCTGATCGATGCGCGCCATCCCCAGACCATCGTGGCCTATGGGCTCAACGACCAGACCCTGCCGGTGGCCAATGGCGCGCCCGTGCGGGTGCGGCTGGAGCGGCAATTGGGTTACAAGCAGCCCAAATACGTCCACACCATCCAGCTGGTCAGCACCTTTGCCAATTTCGGGCAGGGCAAGGGTGGCTATTGGGAAGATCGCGGCTATGACTGGTATGGCGGCATCTGACACGGGGCGCGCATAGCCGGGCTGCGCAATGGCGTCTTGGCAACGGCGCTTCGCTGACTAATATGACGTCTTGCGACAGGTTTAGGGGCCAGGGGCCCGGACTAGGAGACTGAGAGCTTGGATTGGTTGGAAATCGCGCTTTGGGTTCCCCAGGCGATCGTCGTGTTCGTGGTGTCGACCTTCCTGTTCGATGCCTTGCACTACATGCTGCACCGCTGGACCAAGTCTCCCAACAAGCTCTTGCGCAAATTCGCATCCTGGCACCAGGTGCACCACGCCTTTCTCGATCGGGCCATGCGCATCAACCCGCGCTGGACCAGGGCCAATATCTGGTGCCATCTGGTGCCCGAATATCTGACCGCTTCGGCCGGTACGCTGGCGTTCCTCCTGATCTTCCCGTGGCAGCCGGTGGCGCTGGTGGCCGCGATCCAGACCATTGCCTTTGTGTGCAACATCGTGACCGAGGGCATGGACCCCCATCACATGACCATGAAGCGGCTGAGCGGGATCACCGGGATCTGGTGGGTCAACAAGTCCTATCATGCGCTCCACCACATCTATCCCAACAAGTTCTACTCCTCTTACACCAATGCCTTCGACCTGCTCTTTGGCACCGGCTACCAGTTCGAACGGCGCACGTTCCTGATCACCGGGGCCAATGGCGCCTTCGGCTCGGCATTGGTCAAGCGGCTCGAAGCAGCCGGTGCCTATGTGGAGACGGCCAAATATGGCGAGGACTATACGGTGGGTCAGTATGACGGGCTGACCGAAAAGATGGCGCGCGCCCAGGTGCTGGTTCTGGCCCATGGCGCCAAGAGCGTGGGCTGCAACGACGCCAACAACGTCACCTTCGTAGACATGATCGAAAAGTTTCGCGAGATCGGCAAGACCCGGCTGGTGCCGCCCGAAATCTGGGGCCTGGGCTCGGAAGCCGAGCTGCATGGCGACATGGGCATGGCCGAACTCAAGGACTATGCCGCCTCAAAGCGCGCCTTTGCCGTCAAGGCCAGCCAGTATTACCGCGCCAAGGACCTGACCTATCGCCACATCGTGCCGGCCGCGTTCACCTCGCGAATGGGCAAGGGCGCCATCAGCGCCAATATGGCAGTCAGCATCGCGCTGTTCTTCATCAAGCGCAATTTCCGTTACGTGCCAGTAACTTACACGACTTTGGCCTATTGGAACTACTTTCGGTTCCTGGCCGCGCGCGGCGCCCAGACGACGCCGAGCCTCAACCAGCCGGAGCGCGCATAGCTGCCCTGTGCGGGGCTTTTGCAAGGAATGGCTTGCATTATGCCCCCGACTGGCCCAGATAGATGCAACGCCATGGGCGGGCGCGTTCAATCGCGCCCCTGCCGAAACTGGCGCAGGCTTCTCTTCTTATCGGCCAATGCGGTGAGCGGCGAAGCGGGTCCCGAAATTATCGGTTCGGACCTATCCCTCGCACCCGCGCGATCTTCCCCATCGCTCGATTGCACCAGATTTATGTGCGGCGCCTCCCTGTGGGACGGCACCGTCTTTGCGCGCCGCTTGGTTGGTGCGCCCCAACAAGGTTTCACGCTGCTTTGACCATGACCAGTTTCGCCGAATTCGACCTGCCCCCGCATCTGCTCAAGGGGCTCGAGAAAGCCGGCTTTGCTACGCCCACTCCCATTCAGGAGCAGGCCATTCCCCATCAGCTCAAGGGCCGCGACATTCTGGGCATCGCCCAGACCGGCTCGGGCAAGACCGCCGCTTTCGGCCTGCCCATCCTGGCCGGCATCTCCCAGATGGAGGGGCGCCCCAGCCCCATGACGGCCCGCGCGCTGATCCTGGCGCCCACCCGCGAACTGGCGGTGCAGATCGAGGAATCGCTGCGCTCCTTCGCATTCGGATCGCGTCTCACCACGGCGCTGGTGCTGGGCGGCATGTCCCGCCATGCCCAGATCCAGAAGCTGGCCAAGGGTGTCGATGTGATCATCGCCACTCCCGGCCGTTTGCAGGACCTGATCGCCGACCGCAAGCTGCGCCTCAACGAGACGCGCTGGCTGGTGCTGGACGAGGCCGACCGCATGCTCGACATGGGCTTCATCAAGCCCGTGACCGAAATTGCCAAGACCATCGGTGCCAAGCGCCAGACGGCGCTGTTCTCGGCCACCATGCCGCCGGCGGTTGCCGAACTGGCCCAGGGCCTGCTGCGCGACCCGATCCGGGTCGAAGCGGCGCCGCAAGGCACCACGGTGACCAAGATCGAGCAATCGGTGATCATGACCCCCACGGCGGCCAAGCGCGCCCAGTTGCGCACGCTGCTGGCCGATGCCACCATGAGCAAGGTGATCGTCTTCTCGCGCACCAAGCACGGTGCCGACCGCGTTGCCAAGAATCTCGAACTGGACGGCTTCTCGGTTGCCGCCATTCACGGCAACAAGAGCCAGAACGCCCGCCAGGCGGCGCTCAAGGGCTTTGCCTCGGGTCAGGTGCGGCTGCTGGTGGCCACCGATATTGCCGCGCGCGGCATCGACGTGCCCAACATCACCCATGTGATCAACTTCGAATTGCCCGACGATGCGGAAAACTACGTGCACCGCATCGGTCGTACCGGTCGTAACGGCGCTTCGGGTATTGCCATCACCCTGTGCGATGGCTCCGAGCGCGGCAAGTTGCGCGACATCGAACGGCTGATCCGCAAGACGCTGCCGGTTTCGGGCGACATGGCCATTGCGGCCGGTCCGCGCGATAGCCAGCCCGCACCGACCAATCGTCGCCCCGCCGGTGCCCGCACCGGCCAGGCCCGGCCGCCGCGCGGCAGCGCCGCGACCGCACCGCAGGGCGACAAGGCCTGGTGGGCCAAGCTCGAAGAGGGCGAAGGCAAGCCGGCCGCCGCTGGCAAGGCCAAGCCGCGCTGGGGCAAGACCCAGAAGGACGCCGCCAAGGTGCGCCGCGCTCCCGCCGGTAATCGCGCCCGCCGCGACAACGTGGCCTGAGTCACATAGAACTAATCACGACGAAAAAGGCGCCCGTTTCGGCGCCTTTTTCATGTCTGGGTTTTCGAGTTCAGGGGAGACATCGCGCGGGACCGGCAGAGGGAGGGATGCCGGAGCAACCCCGCGCGATGGCAACAAGCTTAACGCCCCCCTGCGCCAAATCAGCGTTACAAATCAGTGGCCGACATGAAGATTTGGTAAGGCCGTCCCAGCGCTTTCGTCGCCCAGAAAGATCATGTCGCGGCCATTGGCGTTGCGTGGTGGGGAGCTTGCCACGGTCTCGCCGATCAGCACGGCCAGAAAGCGCTGGGCCCAGTTGTCGACGCTGTAGTGGCGGGCAGCAGCCATCAGGCGCTCCCAGCGCGCCTTGCGCTCGTCGAGCGGCATGGACAGGCCCATGCGCATGGCGCGGGCCGTGTCGTCGGTATCGAACGGGTTGACCTGCAAGGCGTCCTCGAAGATCTCGGCGGCGCCCGCAAAGCGCGACAGCACCAGCACGCCCGGATCCTCCGGGTTCTGCGCGGCCAGATATTCGTGCGCGACCAGGTTCATGCCGTCGCGCAGCGGAGTGACCAGCCCGATACGGCCCAGCCGATAGAGCCCGGCCAGGCTTGCCTGTCCGTAGGCGCGTTTCACATAGGTCAGGGGCTGCCAGTCGGGCTCGGCGAAGCGCCCCATGACCCGGCCGCATATGGCGTCCAGTTCGTCGCTGGTGGCCTGATATTCCTTGATCGTATCGCGCGAGGGCGGCGCCACCTGCAACAGATGCACGGTGCGCCGCAGGTCTGGATTGTTGGCCAGGAGCTTCTCGTAGGCCTCGACCCGCTGCGGCAGTCCCTTGGAATAGTCGAGCCGGTCCACGCCCAGGATCAGCTTGCGATCGAGCAGCACGCGCTCCATGCGCTTGATCATCTTGGTGGCGGTAGGATTGACCGAGAGCTTGGCGAAGGCATCGGGATCCGAGCCGATGGGGAACACCCCCAGATGCGTCTCGGAGAAATCCGCGGTACGCACCGGGCGTCCAGTCAAGCCCAGCGGCGACTGGTGCTCGGCCACTTCGCGGAAGGCGGTCAGGTCACGTTCGGCCTGGAACCCGATGACGTTGTAGTTGGACAGATCACGCAACAGAGCGGCGTGATGGGGCACCGCATAGAGCGTGTCGGGCGTGGGGAAGGGGATGTGGAGATAAAAGCCGATGCGATTGGTGGCACCGGCGCGGCGCAATTCGGCAGCTAGTGGGATCAGGTGATAGTCATGCACCCAGATGATGTCGTCGCGCTTCAAATGCGGCTTGAGCGCTGCGGCGAACTGGGTGTTGACCCGGCGATACCCTTCATACCAATCGGCCTTGATGGTGGCCAAATCGAGCCGGAGATGGAAGGCTGGCCAGAGGATGGAATTGGAAAAGCCCGCATAATAGGCGTGGTGGTCGTCCCGGGTCAGGTCGATGCTGCCCACCGACAAGCCTTCGACGTCCTCGAACTTGGCGTCCAGCGAGGGCTGATCGGTAAGCTTGCCCGACCATCCGAACCAGAACCCGTCCCGTTCCGCCAGCGTCTTGCGCAGCGCTACCGCCAGCCCTCCGGCGGCTGGGCCTTTGGTGGGCGTGCGATTGGAAACGATGACGAGACGGGGCATGCGCGGGGTAACCTCACGGTTGATGACGGGGCGGGTTCGGAAAGACTGCTAGTGCTGCGTCAGCTCCTGCACGTCCGTGGTGCGTTCGGCCAGCGCCAGGATGAGGCGGCGGGCGGCGGCGACGTCGGGCAAGCGCAGGCGGGCCTTGGTGTCGCCAGGCCCCAGCTTGATGCCGATACCGCCCAAAGACTGCACCGCCTCAAAGCCGTCCTCGTCGGTGGTGTCGTCACCGACAAACACGGGGACGCGGCCGGCAAAGGGGGCTTCGCACATGAAGGCCTTGATGGCCTCGCCCTTGTTGGCCTGCTTCTGGCGTGCCTCGAACACCATCTTGCCGGCGACGATGTCGAACTCGGGCAGATTGGCGATGGCGGCTTCCATAGCCTGGCGGCAGGCAACCTCCAGGTCGGGAGCCTGACGATAGTGCAGGGCAACGGCGCCGGTCTTGGCTTCCAGGATCAATTGGGGATGCTGATCGACCAGCGGCCGCAACCGGTCGGCAATAGTGCCGGCGTCGTGCATGGCCGCTTCCGACACGGCTTCATAGGTCCCATCGGCGCGGCGACGCTGGGCCCCGTGCGTGCCGGCTACCGGCAGCACGGCCGGGGATAGGTATTTGTCGATATCGGCGATGGTGCGCCCCGTGACGATGGCAAAGGCGCTATCGAGCTTGCGCGACGCAGTGGTCAGATCGACCGGCAGGGTCGAAGGGACGCGCACGCCATCGGGAGTCTCGGCGATGTCCACCAGCGTGCCATCGAAATCGGTGAATATGGCAAACTTGATGGGTTCGACCGCCGGGTCAGTCTCGGTGGACATCGCATACGCCTCAACTGTTGAAAATCCAATGAGCCCAACGCAGACAACGGGCCGCCAGTTCCCCTGTTGAGGGTCATTGCGGGCTCGCGCGGGGGTATTTCCTGAACCGGAAATAAACGCGCGATTGGGGGATCGTTCAACCCCCATGCCTCATTATGGTCACGTTCAATACACGCGCCCGACACAGATCGGGCCGACGACCGGGGATCGAAATGACCAAAATTGTACTCATCGCCTTGTTCAGCCTGACCATGGGCACCCTCGCGCTGGCGGCATCCGCCATGCCGTCGCCCGAGGCGAGCCAGGTGACGCTCACGGCCGACCTCGCCTGAGCCCCGTCATCGCTCGCCTGCGGCGAGCAAAGCCGCTGAAGCTCCAGTGCCGCTCTAGCCGAACCCTGCCGTCGCAGTCCTGCCAGCGAAGGCTTCAGGCCAGGGGGATGCCGGCGCAGCCCTTTTGGGCCTGGTAGGCCGCCGAGAGATCGGCATAAAGCCCGGCCAGATCATCAAGCCGCCCCAGCAGCGCTTCCTTGTTGCCCCGATCTAGGCCCGCGACCAGGGCGTTGATGTCGTGCCCGGTCCAAAAGGCGTTGCGCCGGTTATAGAGCGGGGCATCGGTGTTCTGCAGGGCGGGGGGCTGGAAGACTTCCTTCAAGATGTGGATGTCGTGCGGGATGGCGAAGCTGTCCCGGCTCTGCTCGTGGCTAAAGAGATAATAGAAATTGTCGTAGCCGGCCCAGCTGATAGCCGAAAGGCACAGCGAGCAAGGTTCGTGAGTGGCCAGGAAAATGCAATCGGCCGGGGCGGGTAGGCTGGCGCGGTCGCGCTCGTAAAGCTGTTTGATGGCGTGCATTTCGCCATGCCAGAGCGGATTTTCCGTCTCGTTATTGGTTTCGGCGATCACCAGTGACAGGTCCGATTTCAGCAGGATCGCCGCCCCGAAGATCTTGTTGCCCTTGGCAACGCCCTGTCTGGTTTTGGGCGCTATGTCTTTCTCGATCACGTCGAGCAGCCGGGCGATCATTTCGGGCGTGGTCATGGGCCGAGCTCAGCGTTGGAGGGTGGCCAGGGTTTTGCCCTGAGCGTCGCGCAGCATAAGACGTCGCCCAACCATGGCAAAGCCTGCGGTGCGCTCGAGGGCCGCAAAAAACGCCTGCTCGCGGTCCATGATTTGCGGCGTGCACAGCATGCGCGTGGCTGCCACCGGCCCCAGGCTCAGCTGATCGCCGACGATCATGGCTTCGGTGAAATAGTTGTTGCAGCCGCCACTGCCGCCCGCCCGCAGGTCGGACGCGATTGAAAGGGTCGGCGCCTTATGGCTATCGACCCGCTTGCCCTCGAGGGTGCGCAGGCGCCAGATGACGCCGATAATCGGGCTGTGGGGGGCGGCGCTCTGGGTGGGCTGGGCCGGAGTGTCGACGAAATTGACCATGATCGAGAGCGGGCCGGAAGCGGCCAGCGGATCAAGGGGGAGGGGCTGATTGGCGAACCAGACGCGGTCCTGCGCCGCGATCTCGGCGATCACCGCATAATCCTGCCCTGCCAAGACTGCTTCGCGATCGAAGCGCAGAACGAAGGCGAGCGGCACTTGGCCCGGACCCACAATCCGCGCCTGGGCCGTAATGACGGGTGCTTCGTCGCGTCGCGGCAAGTGCACGAGCTTGACCGTCAGGGTGGCATCGGGCGGCAGGGCGATGCGCTCACGATAGGTGACTTCCCCGGTCAGCACGTGGCTGTCTGCCAAGGCAGGCATTGCCCCGAGCAGAGCGATTAGCGAAGCCATAATGGTCTTGAGCACCAGCGCGCGCAGTAGCATCCTTGCCTCCCGTTTATCTCAACCCTAGACCATAACGGGGCGCAGCTTAATCCACCTTGCTCGTCAAGCGCAGCGTTCAGGCTGGTGCGGACAAGCTTTTTTCCAGACGGGTTACGATGGCGTCGTAGCGGTCTTTCTCGGCGCGCGGATAACTCACTTCCAGCGCAGAGACGGCGCTGCGGTCGGCGTTGAACATGAACTTGGCGTAAAAGATGATGTCGCCGGCGCCTTGGTCGGCATAATAGCCCGACAGCACCAGCCAGGAGCGGCCGCGCGCTCGATAGGTCACTTCGCGCACGCGCTCGGAGTTCTCGAGCAGCGCCGCCAAGGCGCCCAGGTCGCTGTCATCGACATTGTAGCTGCCGAAAACGTCGATCTGCCCCTGGCCACCGACTTCGCTGAGGCTGATGCCGTCGCCATTGTCGGACGGGGTTTCGGGAGCGAACTGTCCCAAGGGAAGCTCGATGCGGAAGCCGAAGCGGGCATTTTCATAGCGCTCCCATGCCGGTGCCTGTGCCAGGGCCGTAAGGCAGATGGCAAGGATGAAGGCGCTGGAGAGGACGAGGCGGGTGAGCACGGGCATAGCGGATCTCCGATGGTGTCGCCGGACGAGGTCCGAGCACGGGGCGTGCTCGTCTTACGGTTCGAACATCGGATCGGTTCTTGATGCTCAGAGCACCAAATGCGACTCGGGAAAGAAATGTTCCTCAAGATTGACCCCGTCGCCGCCCCGGTCGACGACCAGGAATCGGGCCGGCTGGTCAAGTGGGCACAAGACCCCGTGCCAGACATTGCGGCCGATATTGACCCCCTGTCCGGGTGTCGGGCGGAAGGCGCGCGGCAGAGCCGGGCGCCCCTCGGCATCGGCGGCCACGATCACCAGCCAGTCCGTGGCATCGAGCGGGTAGAAGGCCTGGCTGCCCAGAGGATGGCGTTCGACCATCGAGAGCGTGAGGGGCAGGGCATAGGGCCGTCCGGCAAAGAGCGAGATCATGGCCCGTGCGCCGGGCCCTGCCAGTTCGACCTGGGCCAGATCGTGATAGCGCTCTGTCATCCCGGCATTGATGGGAAAGTGCTGCGCGCCCTCGGTCTCGATCACCTGCCCGAACGGGGCAAAGGCCTCTCGGCTCAACGGCTCGATGCTGATCGTGGCCATCAGGGGGCCGGTTCGAGCACGGTGTTGGTCTTGTCCCCGCCGCCCATATAGACCGCCATCAGCTTGACGGGCACGGTGCCGGTATTGGTGCCGTTATGGGACCAGTTGATTGCCTCGAGCACACCCGAGCCCGCGGTGAACACCTTGGTGCCCTTTTCGCCGTAGTCGACGCTGAGTTCGCCCTCAAGCACATAGGCAAAGAGCGGCACTTCGTGGCGGTGCCAGCCGGTCTGCCCACCCGGCGGAATGGTGACGATGGCGGCTGTGACCTTGGCGGGCCCCGGCGGATATTCGAGCGGGGTGCCCAGCACGTCGGTGCCGCTTTCCACCAGTGGCGTCAAGAGGTTCTGGTAACTGCTGGCCTCCTGGGCCAACGCCGTCCCCGATAGGGCAGTGAGCGCCAGGCAGGCGGACAAGATCGAGCGCATCATGGTCCCCTCCAAAAGATGCCTTTGCAATCGGATCAGTCGGCCAGTCGGCCGAAGAGCCGCAGTCGCGAAATGCCGCCATCAGGAAAGATGTTGAGCCGCACATGGGTGACCGGGCCCAATGGCTTGACCTGCGGGAAGCGGTGAATGGCGTCGGGCGAAAGTTTCTGCTGAGGCAAAAGTTCGTTCCAGAACATGGATGAAGTCACCACGGCCTGGTCCAGCGCATCGCCGCCGCGCGGCAGGTCGGCGCCCAGTATGGCGCAGGAATCGGGGTAATTGCCCTTGTAGTGTGCCGTGTCGACTTCGACGCGCTCGACGATGCCACGCGCGCCTAGCGCCACGATGATCCAGTCATTGCCCGGCGTGCGGCGGCGGCGGGTTTCCCAGCCATCGCCCATGTCCAGCCCCCGGCCGGGAGCCAGGAGGCGATGGAAGGCGCCGTAATGGGCGTCCGAATAGGCGATGACCCGGCCGCCGTTGAGGCCCGAGGCCAGGTCCAGTTCCTGCCCGGCCAGCGCGATCTGGTCGATATGGGGTTCGCCATAGACCCGCAACCGCGCCACCCCGCCATCGGGATAGATGTGCAGGCGCACATGGGAGAAGACGCTTTCCGAATGGGCGGCGAAATAGTGATGCGCCGACGGCCCGAGCGGGGACATGGGCAGGATCTCGGTCCAGGCCGTGCCTTCGCCCGGCTCGCCCTTGACGTTGCAGGCCTCGATGCGCGCGGCCGGTGGGTAGTTGCCGGTGAAATAGGAGGTGTCCACGTCGAAGCCGCGAATGACGCCGGGGGCGGCCAGCTGCACCACGGCATGGTCGTGGCCAGGACCGCGGCGCCGCCGGCTTTCCCAGCCATCCATCCACTTGCCGTTGTCGTCATATTTGTCGGCCAGCCACAGCGCGGGCTTGTCGGCCAGCATGCGCCCCACTTCGGCAAAGAAGTCGTCGGTGGCAAAGAGGGCTTTGGCCCCCAGGCCGGCCGAAGCCAGGTTGACGCCGTTGCGGGCGAAGGCGGGCAATTGGTCAGGCACGGCGGGAGTGGTCATGAAAACACAAGGGGCAAAGGCTGGATGAGTGACCAGCAGTTAGCCTGAGCGCGGCGCCAGCCACAAGAGCAGCGGTGCCGATTATGCGGTTTCTTCAAGCCGATGCTTGAGCCGGCTCAGCATCGAGGCGGCATAGGCCGCGTAAGGCCCGATCCAGCGCTCGTGAATGGCATGGATGGGCAGGGCGTCCAGATGATTCCAGCGCTCCCGGCCGCGGCGTTCGACCACGATCAGCCCGGCGTCTTCGAGAACCTTCAGATGCTGCATCACCGTGCAGCGGTCGAGCTCGGGCAGCCGCGCGCAGAGCATTCCGGTGGTGTGCGGCTCACCCTTGAGTAGATCGAGCATCGCCCGGCGGGCGCGATGGCTCAGGGCCCTGAAGATCCTGTCGTTTTCGTCTTCGATTGACATGTTATAAAATTATAACATATCTTGGTTGCGGTCAAGTGACGGAGGAGCCCCATGGCCTATGACTTCAAGGTGAGCGGACGGATATCCAAGCCGGTGCACGAGGTGTTCGAGGCCGTGGCCGATCCCAGCAAACTGTCGGGCTATTTCACGACCGGAGGCGCCCAGGGAAGGCTTGAAACCGGGGCCACGGTCACATGGGATTTTCACGACTTTCCCGGGGCGTTTCCGGTGCATGTGGTGGAGGTCGAGCAGGATCGGCGCATCGTTCTGCGCTGGGACGCGGCCCTGGACGACGATCCGGCCGGGCTCTACGAAACCACGGTGACCATGACCTTCGAGCCGCTCGAAGACGGGCGGACGCTCGTGACCATCACCGAAGAGGGCTGGCGGCAGAACGAGGCAGGGCTCAAGGCCTCGTTCGGCAATTGCGAGGGCTGGACGGGGATGCTGTGCGCCATGAAGGTCTATCTCGAGCACGGCATCAATCTGCGGCAGGGCTTTTACAAATAGCCCCGCCGCTCGCCGGCCGGTCAGTCCGGCAGGACGGCGCGCAACCGCAACAATGCAATGCGCTCGACCTGGGCGCAGGCGGTCAAGAATTCGGTTTCCCGGCTATTGCCCAGGCGGTGCTCGAAGGCCTCCAGGATCGAGGCCTTGGTGTTGTCCTTGACCGCGATGATGAAGGGGAAGCCGAACTTGGCCGTATAGGCGTGGTTGAGCGCGGTGAACTGCTCGCGCTCGGCATCGGTCAGGGCATCGAGCCCGGCCGAAGCTTGCTCCTGGGTCGAAGCCTCGGTTAGCCGACGGGCGGCGGCCAGCTTTCCGGCCAGGTCCGGATGGGCCTGCAGCACGCCCAGCCGTTCGGCCATGCTGGCGGCGCGGAATTGACTGCGCAGGGCAAAATGGAGCCCCGTGGCCGTGTCGTTGGCCGGCCCCAGTTCTGCCTCCCAAGCCTGTTCGGCAATGAAGGGCGAGTGCTCGAAGATCGAGCCGAAATGGGCGACGAACTCGTCCCTGGCCATGCGCGAGGGGCGTAGCGCCGGGGGCTGATAGGGGTGCTCGGTGGCCCAGTGCCGGGCAATGTCGATGCGCCGGGCGATCCAGACTTTTTCGTGGGCCATGACGTAATCGAGGAAGCGCTTGAGGCCCATGAAGCGTCCCGGCTGGCCGACGAGCCGGCAGTGGAGCCCGATGCTCATCATCTTGGGGCTGCCAGCCTGGCCTTCGGCATAGAGGCAATCGAAACTGTCCTTGAGCAGCTGGAAGAACTGCTCGCCTTCGGCAAAGCCCGAGGCGGTAACGAAGCGCATGTCGTTGGCCGCCAGCGTATAGGGGATGATCAGCTGGGCGTGGCCCTCATGCTCGCGCCAATAGGGCAGGTCGTCGTCATAGGTGTCCGAGACATAGGTGAAGCCGCCTTCCTGAGACACCAGATCCACCGTGTTGAGTGAGGAGCGGCCGGTGTACCAGCCATAGGGGCGCTCGCCCGTGGCCAGGGTGTGCAGCCGGATTGCCTCCTTGATGTGCTCGCGCTCGGTCTCGGGCGGCATGTCCTTGTGCTCGACCCATTTGAGCCCGTGGCTGGCAATTTCCCAGCCGGCCGCGTGCATGGCCTCCACCTGCACCGGCGAGCGGGCAAAGGCGGTCGCAACGCCGTAAATGGTGATGGGCACCTGATGCTGGGTGAACAGCCGATGCAGGCGCCAGAACCCGGCGCGGGCGCCATATTCGTACATGGATTCGATGTTCCAGTGGCGCTGGCCCGGCCAGGGCGCGGCCCCGATCACGTCGGCCAGAAAGGCTTCCGAGCCGGCATCCCCATGCAGGACGTTGTTTTCGCCGCCCTCTTCGTAGTTGAGCACGAACTGGACGGCCACATGCGCGCCGCCCGGCCAGTTGGCATGCGGCGGGTTGGGGCCATAACCATGCATGTCGCGGGGGTAGCGGATCATTGGACAATTCCTTTTGGCGCGCAGTAAAGCCCCGCGCCGCTCTGATCACAAGGGGCGGAAAACTGGACCAGATGGTAAAATTTTGTGCCGTGCCTACTTGGAAGGCACGCAGATTTTGTCGATAGTCGGCAGACTTTACGGAGACACACTGCCGATGGCGGAAACTGGCCGGCTCACCACCCACGTTCTCGATCTCACCCATGGAAAGCCGGCGGTCGGCATGCCACTCGATCTGGTCATGGTCCATGGGGACCACACCCATCACGTGCTTTCGGCCCACACCAATACCGACGGGCGCGTCGACCGGCCGCTGCTGGAAGGCGCGAGCTTTCACCCGGCTGCCTATGAGCTGTGGTTTCACGTCGGCCAGTATTTCGAGCGCATGGGGCTCGACGCCAGCGAGGCCTTTCTCGACATCGTGCCGGTGCGCTTCGTGATTTCCAAGGTCGGCCATTACCACGTGCCGCTGCTGGTCTCGCCTTACGGCTACTCCACCTATCGGGGAAGCTGACCGTGCCCGACATCCGCAAGCGCGTCCGGTTCAAGCTCAATGACGAAATGGTCGAGCTGGACCATGTGCCCTCGCGCCAGACGCTGCTCGATTTCCTGAGGCTCCACAAGGGTCTGCGCGGCACCAAGGAAGGCTGCGCGGAAGGCGATTGCGGCGCCTGCACCACGCTGGTGGGGCGGGTGCGGCACGGCGAGATGGTCTATGAAGGCGTTACCTCCTGCATCAGGTTCACCGGCTCGCTCGATGGCACCCATGTGGTGACGGTGGAAAACCTGTCGGCGCCCGGTGCGGCGCTGCATCCGGTGCAGCAGGCCATGGTCGATCATCATGCCAGCCAATGCGGCTTTTGCACGCCGGGCATCGTCATGTCGCTCTATGGGCTGTGGCTGCGCAATGAAAAGCCCACCACGCCCGAGATCGAGCGCGCCTTGCAAGGCAATCTCTGCCGCTGCACCGGCTATACGCCCATCGTGAAGGCCGCCCAGGCCATTGCGAGCTATGGCGAGCGCGCGACCGACGAACTGATCAAGGCCCGCGAGGCGCTGGCCCAGGAGATTGCTGCCCTGGCCGACGGCAGACGCATCGACATGGGGGAGGGCACCGACCGGTTCATCGTGCCGGCCAATGTCGATGACCTGGCCCAGGTGCTGCTCGAGGAGCCGCATGCCACCATCGTTGCCGGATCGACCGATGTGGGACTGTGGGTGACCAAGCTCATCCGCCCGGTGGGGCCGCTGGTCTTCATCGGCCATTTGGCCCCGCTCCAGGCCATTGCCGAAACCGAGACTGCCATCACTTTCGGGGCGGGCGTGACCTATGCCCAGGCCCAGGAGGTGATCGGCCGTCGCTTGCCGCAACTGGCCGAACTCTGGCACCGCATCGGGGGCGACCAGGTGCGCAACATGGGCACTATCGGAGGCAATATTGCCAATGGTTCGCCAATCGGCGACACGCCGCCGCCCTTCATCGCCTTGGGCGCCAGCCTGGTGCTGCGCCGGGGCGAACAGCGCCGCACCGTGGCGCTCGAAAATTTCTTCCTCGAATACGGTAAGCAGGACCGCGCGCCTGGCGAGTTCGTGGAAAGCGTGACCGTGCCGGTGTTGCCCGAGGGCGAGGTGCTGGCCGTGCACAAGCTCTCCAAGCGCCGCGAAGAGGACATTTCGGCCCTGTGCGGGGCGTTCCGCCTGCGCATCGTTAATGGCGTGGTCGAGGCGGCCGTGATCGCCTTTGGCGGCATGGCCGGCACCCCCAAGCGCGCCAAAGCCGTCGAGGCAGCACTGACAGGCCAGCCCTTCAGCGAAGCCACCATCGAGGCGGCCTGTGCCAAATTCCCTGATGATTTCACGCCGTTGAGCGATATGCGCGCCAGTGCCAATTATCGCATGCTGGCCGCGCAGAACCTGTTGCGCCGGGTCTATCTCGAAACCGCCGGCGAGCGCACCATGCTGCGGCGAGGCGCGGCATGAACAACCAAACCCCCATGCCGCGCGGCGCCTTGCATCAGTCCACCACTCATGATTCGGCGGCCAAGCACGTTTCGGGCCGCGCCGATTATATCGACGACATTCCCGAACCGGCCGGCACGCTGCATGCCGTTTTGGGGCTGTCGGACCGGGCCCATGCCGAAATCCTGACCATGGATCTCACCGCCGTGCGTGCCGCGCCCGGCGTGGTGGCGGTACTGACGGCTGCCGACATTCCCGGCGAAAACGATGTCAGCCCGCCCCACAAGCATGACGATCCAGTCTTTGCCGAAGGCCGGGTCGAGTATCACGGCCAGCCGATCTTTTGCGTAGTCGCCGAGACGCGAGACATCGCACGGCGGGCGGCAAGGCTGGCCAAGGTGCAGTATCGCGATCTCGATCCGCATCTGAGCATCGACGTGGCGCTCAAGGCGGGTGGCCAACTCGTCACCGAGCCGCTCAAGCTCGAGCGCGGAGATATCGAAGCGGGCTTTGCCGCTGCGCCTAATCGGCTCAAAGGCACCATGTATATCGGGGGCCAGGAGCATTTCTACCTCGAAGGGCAGATCGCCATGGCGGTGCCGGGCGAGGACGACGACGTGCTGGTGCATTCCTCCACTCAACATCCCAGCGAAGTCCAGCTCATGGTCGCCCATGTGCTCGACATTCCCCAGCATGGGGTGACGGTGACCAACCGGCGCATGGGCGGCGGCTTCGGTGGCAAGGAAACGCACGGCAATATCTTCGCGGTGGTGGCCGCATTGGCCGCCAAGCGGCTCAACCGCGCCGTCAAGCTGCGTCCCGACCGGGACGACGACATGACCATCACCGGCAAGCGCCACGATTTCAAGGTCGACTACAGTGTGGGCTTTGACGGGGATGGGCGCATTGCGGCGGTCGATGCCGTCTATGCGGCGCGCGCCGGGTTTTCGGCCGATCTCTCGGGACCGGTGACGGACCGGGCGCTGTTTCACGCCGACAGCTCGTATTTTTATCCCCATGTGCGGCTGCGCTCGCTGCCGCTCAAGACCAATACGGTTTCCAACACCGCGTTTCGCGGTTTCGGCGGGCCGCAGGGCATGCTGGGGGCCGAGCGTATCGTCGAGGATATCGCCTATGCGCTGGGCAAGGACCCGCTCGACGTGCGCAAGGCCAATTTCTATGGCGTTACCGATCGCAACGTCACGCCCTACCACCAGACCATCACCGACAACGTCATCCACCGCGTGGTGGACGAGCTGGAAGCCAGCGCCGACTATCGGGCGCGGCGCGCCGCGATCGTTGCGTTCAATGCCCAGAGCCGGGTGATCCGCAAGGGTATCGCGCTGACGCCGGTCAAGTTTGGCATCTCGTTCACCGCCACCTGGTACAATCAGGCCGGGGCGCTGGTGCATATCTATCGGGACGGTTCGATCCATCTCAACCATGGTGGCACCGAGATGGGGCAAGGTCTCAACACCAAGGTGGCCCAGGTTCTGGCCGATGCCTTCGGGGTGGGGCTCGAGCGCATCAAGATCACCGCCACCACGACGGGCAAGGTGCCCAACACCTCGGCAACAGCGGCCTCTTCAGGCACCGATCTCAACGGGGCCGCGGCGCGCAACGCCGCCGACCAGATCAAGGCGCGGTTGGTGGCGCACGCGGCCAAGGCCTATGGCGTGTCCGAGACCGATGTGGCCTTCGAGCCCGGCGCGGTGCGCGTAGGGGCCCAGCGCGTGGCCTTCGACGAGCTGATTGCCTCGGCCTATATGGAACGCGTGCAGCTTTCGGCGGCGGGCTTTTACAAGACGCCCAAGATCCATTGGGACCGGGCGGCCGGGCGCGGCACGCCGTTCTATTACTTCGCCTATGGCGCCGCCTGCTCGGAAGTCAGCATCGATACGCTGAGCGGCGAATACATGGTGGATCGGGTCGATATCCTGCACGATGTGGGGCGCTCGCTCAACCCCGCCATTGATCTGGGGCAGGTGGAGGGCGGGTTCGTGCAGGGCATGGGCTGGCTGACCACCGAGGAGTTGTTCTGGGACGACAAGGGCCGCCTGCGCACCCATGCCCCCTCGACCTACAAGATCCCGCTCGCCTCGGACGTGCCCCCGATCTTCAACGTGCGCCTGGCCGAATGGTCGGCCAATCGCGAGGAGACTGTGGGGCGCTCCAAGGCCGTGGGCGAGCCACCCTTGATGCTGGCCATCTCGGTGGTCGAGGCGCTGGGCATGGCGGTAGCGAGCGTCGCCGATTACAAGATCGCGCCGCGCCTCGATACCCCCGTTACGCCCGAGCGGGTGCTGATGGCGGTGGAGCGCATGAAGGCATCGCGCCCATGACGGCGGGCCGGCTGCGCCGCCTCAAGCAGACCCCTGCGGGTGTAGGGACGCGGCCATGGCGCTGACGGCGGCGAGCTTTGCTGTTTTCGTTGCCAACCATGGCGACGTCGCCGTCATCAGTATCGAAAAGACCTTGGGTTCGACCCCGCGCGAGGATGGCGCCTTCATGCTGGTCTCCGCCGAAGCCATTCTGGGCACCATCGGTGGCGGGCAGCTCGAGTTTTTGGCCATCAAACGTGCTCGTCGGCTGCTGGCCGAGGGCCGGCATGCCGACCGGCTCGACGTGCCGCTGGGGCCCGAAATCGGACAGTGCTGCGGCGGGCGGGTGCTGGTGAGGCTCGAACGGCTCACCGCGTCGCGTGCTGATACGCTGTGTGACCGGCTGGCGGCGGCGGCAGACAGGCGGTGCTTGGTGCATGTCTATGGCGCCGGCCATGTCGGTCAGGCGCTGGCGCGGGCCCTGGCGCTTTTGCCCCTGCGCGTTCTGGTGGTCGACACCAGGGCCGCCGAACTAGAGGGGCTGCCGTCCCAGGTGATGACGCGGATCGCGGCCATGCCCGAGTCCCTGGCGCGCACGGCGCCCACCGGGACCAGCCATGTGATCGTTACCCACGACCATGCGCTCGATTTCATGATTGCGCGCGAGGCGCTGGCGCGGTCCGATGCGCCGTATGTGGGCATGATCGGCTCGCGCACCAAGCGCAACAGTTTCCGCTCCTGGTATCTGGCGGAGGGTGGCACGGCCGAGGGCTTTAGCCGCCTGGTTTGCCCCATTGGCGCGCAAGGGCTTGGGGACAAACGCCCCGAGGTGATTGCGGCACTAGCGGCGGCTGAAATTCTGGTCCACATTGGCCGTGGGGAAGCTGATGTGAGCCGGGCGCAGGCGGATCAATCCGGCGTCGGGGTACACGATTGATGCATAGCGATAACGCGCCGCGTCTGGAGCTGTTGGGTATCACCAAGCGGTTTCCGGGCGTTCTGGCCAACGACCATGTGAGCTTTGCCGTCAAGCCGGGCGAGATCCATGCGCTTTTGGGCGAAAATGGTGCTGGCAAGTCCACCCTGGTCAAGATGATCTACGGCATCATGCAGCCAGATGAAGGCGAGATGCGCTGGAACGGGGCGCCGCTGGCGGTTTCCAATCCGCGCGCGGCGCGCCGGCTGGGGATCGGCATGGTGTTCCAGCATTTCTCGCTGTTTGAAGCCATGACGGTGCTGGAAAACATCGCCGTGGGCATGGATGCCAAGATCCCCGCCCGCGAGCTTGAGGCGCGCATCCGCGCCGTGCTCAAGACCTATGATCTGACGCTCGATCCGCACCGCATCGTCTCCACCCTGTCGGTGGGCGAACGCCAGCGCATCGAGATCGTGCGGGCGCTGCTGATCGAACCCAAGCTGTTGATCATGGACGAGCCGACATCGGTTTTGACGCCCCAGGAAGTCGGCCAGCTGTTCGAAACGCTGCGCAAGCTGGCGGCCGGGGGGTGCTCCATCCTCTACATTTCCCACAAGCTTCATGAAATCAAAGCCCTGTGCGACACCGCCACGATTTTGCGCGGCGGCAGGCTGGTGGATACCTGCGATCCTAAGGTCGAAACCTCGCGCTCCATGGCCGAAAAGATGATCGGGGCGGGGCTCAAGGACATCGTCAAGCCAGCCGGGCGCAGCTTCGGGCCCGAGAAACTGGTGGTCAATAAGCTTTCGGTGCCCGGTACCGGCGAATTCGGCATGCCGTTGCGCGAGGTCAGTTTCACCGTACGCGCCGGACAGATCCTGGGCATTGCCGGGGTGGCGGGCAATGGGCAGAACGCCCTGCTCGATGCACTGTCGGGCGAGATCCTGGGGCAGGACGCCCATGCCATTACGCTCGACGGCAAATCCATTGGCGGCATGGGCACTACCGAGCGTCGCCGCCACGGGCTATGCGCCGTGCCCGAAGAGCGTAACGGCCATGCGGCAGTCGGCGATTTCAGCTTGAGCGACAATTCGGTGCTGACCGCGCGCGACCGGCTCGGCTTCGTCATCGCCGGGCTGATCAATTCGGGCGCGGCCAAGACCTATACCGGGCGGGTGATCGCCGATTTCGCCGTCAAGGCGCAGGGGGCGGGGGCTACGGCCGGTTCGCTCTCGGGCGGCAATCTACAAAAATACATCATGGGCCGCGAGATCCTGCAAAAGCCTACCCTGCTGGTGGTCAGCCAGCCGACCTGGGGCGTGGATGCGGGGGCCGCAGCGGCCATTCACCAGGCGCTGGTCGATCTGGCGGCGGCCGGCTCGGCCATCGTCGTCATTTCCCAGGATCTGGACGAGCTGTTGAGCCTGTCCGACACCCTGGCGGTGATCAATGAGGGGCGTCTGTCGCCCCCGCTCAAGGTCGGCGAAGTCTCGATCGAGGAAATTGGCCTGCTGATGGGCGGCATGCATGGCGAACACGCCCAGGCCGGCGCGCAAGAGGGAGCGTCCCATGCAGTTCCGGCTTGAAAAGCGCGCCGAACCGAGCCGCCTGATGCTTTATGCCACTCCGGTGGCCGCCGTGATCCTGACCATGGTGGTGGGCGCCATCATCTTTTCGGCCATCGGCTATAATGGGCTGGGTGCGGTGCGGGAGATTTTCCTCACGCCGCTGACCAACTCCTACAAATGGCAGGATCTGGGCGTGAAGGCCGCGCCGCTGATAATCATCGGGGTGGGGCTCTCCATCGCCTACCGCGCCAATGTGTGGAACATCGGCGCCGAGGGGCAATATGTGATGGGCGGGCTGGCAGCCACCTGGGTGGCGCTGGCCACCTATGGCATGACTGGCTGGTGGATCCTGCCCGCCATGATGCTGGCCGGCATTGCCGGCGGCGCGGCCTATGCCGCCATTCCGGCGCTGCTGCGCACGCGATTGGGGGTCAACGAGATCCTCACCAGCCTGATGCTGACCTATGCCTCGATCCAGCTGATCTATTATCTCGTGCGCGCGCCCTGGAAGGACCCCATGGGCATGGGCTTTCCCCAGACGCGCATCTTTTCGGAAGCGGCGCGCCTTCCCACCGTCATTCCCACCACCATCGTGCATCTGGGCGTGCCCATTGCCGTCATCGTGGCGGTGGTGGCCTGGTTCATCGTGTCGCGTTCCGTGTTCGGCTACCAGATCCGCGTGGTGGGCGCGGCGCCCCATGCCGCCCGCTATGGCGGGTTCTCTGAAAAGCGCACCATCTGGCTCACGCTTTTGGTCAGTGGCGCCTTGGCCGGGTTTGCCGGCATGCTCGAAGTGGCCGGGCCGTTCCAGCGCATGGTGCCGGGCTTTCCCACCAATTACGGCTTCACCGCCATCATCGCGGCCTTTCTGGGGCGGCTCAATCCGCTGGGCGTGATCTTTGGTGCCTTCGTCATCGCGCTATCGGTGGTGGGGGGCGAGGTGGCCCAAACCACCATTGGCCTGCCCAACGCCGCCAGCGGCATTTTCCAGGCCATGATGCTGTTCTTCCTCTTGGCCGGCGACATTCTGGTGCGCTACCGCATCCGGCGCGTCAGGCCCCAGAACGTGGGAGCCGTCTGATGTCGCCAGATTTCATCATCGCCATCCTGATCACCGTCATCGGTGCCTCCACCCCCATCCTTTTGGCCGCGCTGGGCGAGCTGGTGGTGGAAAAGGCCGGCGTGCTCAATCTGGGCGTCGAAGGCATGATGCTGATCGGGGCCATCACCGGTTTCGTGGTGGCCTTCACCACGCAAAACCCATGGCTGGCCGTGCTGTGCGCCGCCGCCGCCGGGGTTGCTGCCTCCATGATCTTTGCCTTCCTCACGCTTAGCCTCTCGGCCAACCAGACCGCGACCGGACTGGCGCTCACCATTTTCGGCACCGGCTTTTCCGCCCTTGCGGGACAGGGCTTCACCGGCCGGCCGGTCGAGCTGTTCCGTTCGGTATTTCCGGCGGAGTTGGCCACCCATCCGGTGTGGCGCCTGGTGTTTGGGCATAGCCCGCTGGTCTATTTCGCGCTGATCATGGTGGTGGCGGTCTGGTATTTCCTCAAACGCACGCGCGCCGGGCTGATCCTGCGCGCGGTGGGTGAGAACGACCTGTCGGCCCATTCCATCGGCTATTCGGTGATCGCCATTCGTTATGGCGCCGTCGCCTTCGGCGGGGCCATGGCCGGCATTGCCGGAGCCGCCTTTCCGCTGCTGCTCACCCCGCAATGGGCCGAGCGCATGACGGCGGGGCGCGGCTGGATCGCGGTGGCGCTGGTGGTGTTTGCCTCCTGGCGGCCGTTCCGGCTTCTGGCCGGGGCCTATCTGTTCGGCCTGGTCATGACCATCGAGCTTTATGCCAAGGCCGGCGGCGGCGTGCTCAATTTCGTTCCGTCCGAGCTTTGGGCGGCCTTGCCCTATCTGGCGACCATCGCTGTGCTGGTTCTGATCTCGCTGCGCCAGCGCACGAGCTCGAGCGCGCCGGCGTGCCTGGGCAAGCCGTTCATCCCCAGTACCTGAGCGGCCTAACCGCAAGGGCAACAAGAAAAGTCAGTCAGGAGAGACAGATGACCGTTCTGAATCGACGCAATATCCTCAAGATCGGCGGGGCGGCCGTCGCCCTGCCGCTGCTGAGCAGCCGCGCCTTCGCCCAGGAGCCGCTCAAGGTGGGTTTCATCTATATCGGCACGCCCAACGACAATGGCTGGAATTTCGGCCACGACCAGGGCCGCAAATATCTCGAGGCCGAGCTTGGCGGTGCGGTGACCACCACATTCGTGGAGCAGGTTCCCGAAGGCCCCGATTGCGAGCGCGTGCTGCGCGAATTGGCCCAGTCCGGCCACAAGCTGATCTTTGCTACCAGCTTCGGCTATGGCGACTACGTCATCAAGGTGGCCCAGCAGTTCCCGGACGTGAAGTTTGAACACGCCACCGGCTATCAGCGCTCGGAAAACGTCGCCACCTACAATGCGCGCTTTCATGAAGGCCGCGCCGTGTGCGGCACCATTGCCGGCCACATGTCCCAGACCGGCAAGGCCGGCTATATCGGCTCGTTCCCGATCCCGGAAAACGTGCTGGGCATCAATGCCTTCACGCTCGCGGCCCGCAAGGTCAATCCCGACTTTACCATGACCCCGGTCTATATCTCGACCTGGAACGACCCTGCCAAGGAAGCCGACGCCGCGCGCGCTATGATCGATCAGGGCATCGACGTGGTTGCCCAGCATACCGACGGTCCTGCCGCCCTGCAGGTGGCTCAGGAGCGCGGCATCGTGGGTGGTTTCGGCCAGGGTGCCGACATGGGTGCTTTCGCGCCCGAGGCACAGCTGACCTCGATCATCGACAATTGGGGCCCCCATTACGTCAACTCGGCCCGCGCCGTGATCGACGGCACCTGGACCAGCGGCGACCGCTGGCCGGGCCTGAAGGAAGGCGAAGTGCAGATCGGGCCGTATAATGCCAAGATCCCGGCCGACGTGGTCGCCGCCGCCGAAGCGGTCAAGAACGGCCAGATCGACGGCTCGTTCAACATCTTCACCGGCCCGATCAACGACCACACCGGCGCCGAGCGCGTCGCGGCCGGCGTGACGCTGACCGATGCCGAACTGCTGAGCATGGACTGGTATGTCGAGGGCGTGAACCCGCCTGCGTGATCGGCAATCGCGTCAACACTCCGGAAAGGGGCGGGCCGGGTCCCGCCTCTTTTCACGTGTGCTCCCGCTTTGGGAGAACCGAAATGACCAACGGGACGATCTGGAACTGAACCGATGACCGATTTTGCGATCTTTTGGGAATGGCTGAGCTTTGCGGCGCGCTGGCTGCATGTGGTGACGGCCATCGCTTGGATCGGCTCGTCCTTCTACTTCATCGCGCTCGATCTGGGCCTGCGCAAGACCCCGAGCCTGCCGCCACTCGCCCATGGCGAGGAGTGGCAGGTGCATGGCGGGGGCTTCTACCACATCCAGAAATATCTGGTGGCGCCCGAATTCCTGCCCGAGCATCTGACCTGGTTCAAATGGGAGAGTTATGCCACCTGGCTGTCGGGCTTTTCCCTATTGGTCATCGTCTACTATGTCGGCGCCGATCTTTATCTCATCGACCGCACCGTGCTCGATATACCCAACTGGGCCGGCATTCTGATCTCGCTGGGCTCGATCGCGTTTGGCTGGCTGGCCTACAATACGCTTTGCCGCTCGCGCATCGGAGACAGCCAGAACGGGCTGATGGTGCTGTTGTTCGCGCTGCTCACCCTGATGGCCTGGGCCTATACCCAGATGTTCACCGGCCGGGCCGCGCTGTTGCACATGGGGGCGTTCACCGCCACCATCATGAGCGCCAATGTGTTCATGATCATCATTCCCAACCAGAAGATCGTGGTGGCCGATCTCAAGGCCGGGCGCGTGCCCGATGCCAAATATGGCAAGATCGCCAAGCAGCGCAGCCTGCACAACAATTATCTGACGCTCCCCGTCATCTTCTTCATGCTCTCGAGCCATTATCCGCTGGCTTTTGCCACGCCCTATAACTGGGTCATCGCCAGCCTGATTTTCCTAGTCGGCGTGGTGATCCGGCATTATTTCAACACCCGCCATGCCCGCAAAGGCAGCCCGCACTGGACCTGGGCCGTGGCCGTGGCGCTGTTTCTGGTGATCGCCTGGCTTTCGAGCGCCCCCAAGCTGCCTGGCGTGGGCACGCAGATGGCCTCGGCGGCTGCCGCCCCGTTCCTGGCCGCCAGCCATTTCGAGGGTGCGCGCGACGTGGTGCTGACGCGCTGCTCGATGTGCCATGGTGCCGAGCCGGTCTGGGAGGGGGTGCGCCAGGCGCCCAAGAACGTGATGCTCGAAACCGATACGGCCATCGCCACCTATGCCCATGAAATTGCCATTCAGGCGGGCTATTCCCACGCCATGCCGCCAGGCAATGTGACCGAGATGACCCCCGAGGAGCGCGCGCTGCTGGTGGAATGGTATCGCGAGGGCACCGCACTATGAGCGCGCTGGTGCTGCGCGGGCGCGTGCTGAGCTTTGTGCGCGAACCGCTTTCGGCCGACGATCATGACGCCTATCGCTACATCGAGGACGGCGCGGTGCACCTGGAAGCGGGCAAGATCGTGGCCGTGGGCGCGTTCGATGCGCAGGCCGTGGCCGGCGCCGATCTGGTCGATCATCGGCCTCATCTCATCGTGCCGGGCCTGATCGACCTGCACGTTCATTACGTGCAGGCCCAGATGATCGGTGCCTATGCGCCCAATCTGCTCGATTGGCTCAACCGCTACACCTTCGTGGAAGAGCAGCGCTTCGAGCGGCAGGGGCATGCCGGGGCCATTGCCGGGCGGTTCCTGGACGAGCTGATCCGGCACGGCACCACCACGGCGGTGGCCTATTGCTCGGTGCATCCGCAATCGGTGGATGCGTTCTTCACCGAAGCGGCGGCCCGCAACATGCTGATGGTGGGCGGCAAGGTGATGATGGACAGCCACGCGCCGCAAGCGCTGTGCGACACGCCGCAATCGGGCTACGATCAGTCCAAGGCATTGATCGCGCGCTGGCACGGGCAGGGACGGGCCCATTATGCCATCACGCCGCGCTTTGCCCTGACTTCGTCGCCAGCCCAGCTCGATGCCACGCGCGCTCTGGCCAACGAGCACCCCGATTGCCACGTGCAGACCCATGTTTCGGAAAATCTCGACGAGGTGGCGCGGGCCCGCGAACTCTACCCCGCTGCGCCCGACTATGTGGGGATCTACGAACAGTATGGCCTTTTGGGCCCCAAGACGCTGTTGGGCCATGCCATTCACCTCACCCATCGCGAAACGGCCGTGATGGCCGAGACCGGCTCGGTGGCAGTGTTCTGCCCCACCTCGAACCTGTTCTTGGGCAGCGGCCTGTTCGATCGCGACCGGCTGGCCAAGGCCGGGGTGCGCATGGGGGTGGCGACCGATGTGGGCGGAGGCACATCCTATTCCATGCTCAGGACGCTCGACGAGGCCTACAAGATCCTGCAATTGCGCGGCCAGCGGCTCAATCCCTTGCAGTCCTTCTTCATGATGACGCTGGGCAATGCGCAAGCGCTGGGGCTGTCGCATCGCATCGGCAGCATCGCGCCGGGCATGGATGGGGACCTGGTGGTGCTCAATGCCCAGGCCACCCCGGCCATGCGACTGCGCATGGAAAGCGTAGGGGCCCTTGCCGAAGAACTCTTCGTGCTGCAAACGCTGGGGGATGACCGCAGCGTCGAACAGGTTTATGTCGCAGGCGAGGCGGCCAAATCGCGCCTTGGCATGTGAAGGAGACATGAGTGGCTCAGTATCTCGACAAATCCGGTCTCAAGGTCGACGAGCGGCTGGTTGGCTTCGTTGAAGGCGAGGCCCTGCCCGGGACGGCGGTCGGCGCCGATCAGTTCTGGAACGGGTTGGCCGGACTTGTACGCGATTTCATGGGGCGCAACCGGGCCCTGCTCAAGCGCCGCGACGAACTCCAGCAGCAGATCGACGATTGGCATCACGAGCATGGGCCCGTAGCCAACGATCCGGCCGACTACCAGGCTTTCCTGCGCAAGATCGGCTATCTGGTGGACGAGCCGGCCGATTTCACCATCGAGACCAGTGGCCTCGACCCTGAAATCACCAGCATTTGCGGGCCGCAGCTGGTGGTGCCGGTTTCTAATGCCCGCTATGCGCTCAATGCCGCCAATGCGCGCTGGGGCTCGTTGTTCGATGCCCTCTATGGCACCGACGCGCTGCCGCGCGAGGGCGAGCTGGCGCCGGGCCAGGCCTATAATCCGGCGCGTGGGCAGGCCGTGTTTGCCAAAGCCGCCGAAATTCTCGACGGCGCATTTCCGCTCAAGCGCGGCTCCCATGCCGAAGTCACCGGCTATCGCATCGTGCATCGCAACGGCCAGGCGACCCTGGTGATCGACACCGAGGCGGGAGAAGCGGGCCTTGCCGATCCGTCCCAGCTGGTGGGTACGGCCGAGCGCGAAAGCGCGCGCATCATCCTGTTGCGCCATAACGGGCTGCATGCGGAACTGGTGATCGACGCGCAAAGCCCGGTGGGCAGCACGCACCCGGCGGGCCTCAGCGACGTGGTGCTGGAAAGCGCGTTGACCACCATCCAGGATTGCGAGGATTCGGTTGCCGCGGTCGATGCCGCCGACAAGGTCGGGGTCTATCGCAACTGGCTGGGGCTGATGAATGGCACGCTGGAAGAAACCTTCCAGAAGGGCGGGCGCAGCCTGACACGCCGGCTCAACCCGGACCGCGTCTATAGCGGTGTGGACGGCACGAGCCTCACCCTCAAGGGCCGCTCGCTGCTGTTGGTGCGCAATGTGGGGCACCTGATGACCACCGATGCGGTGCTCGATTCCATCGGCAAGCCGATCGGGGAGGGGCTGCTCGATGCGGCGGTGACGGTGCTGTGCGCGCTGTCGGACAAGGTCAATTCTACGACCGGCGCCATCTATATCGTCAAACCCAAGATGCACGGCCCTGAGGAAGTGGCCTTTGCCTGCGAGATCTTCGCAAGCGTCGAGGCAATGCTGGGCCTGGCCCCCAACACGGTCAAGATCGGCATCATGGACGAGGAGCGGCGCACCTCGGCCAATCTCAAGGCGGCCATTCATGCGGCACGCCAGCGCGTCTTCTTCATCAATACCGGCTTTCTCGACCGCACGGGCGATGAGATCCACACCTCGATGGAAGCAGGACCGGTACTGCTCAAGGACCAGATCAAGGCCGAGCGCTGGATCTCCTCCTATGAGGATCGCAACGTTCTGATCGGACTGGCTTGCGGCTTCTCGGGCCGGGCCCAGATCGGCAAGGGCATGTGGGCGCGTCCAGACGACATGGCCGAGATGCTCAAGCAAAAGATCGGGCACCCCAATTCGGGCGCCAACACCGCCTGGGTGCCGTCGCCCACGGCCGCCACGTTGCATGCGCTCCACTACCACCAGGTCGATGTGTTCGAGGCCCAAAAGCGCCGGCACAACCAGGATACGCCCGGTCTGGACGCCCTGTTCTCCATGCCGGTGCTGGACCCCACTACCCTGAGCCGCGAGCAGATCCAGCGCGAGCTGGAAAACAATGCGCAAGGCATTCTGGGCTATGTTGTGCGCTGGGTACAGCAGGGCGTGGGGTGCTCCAAGGTCCCCGACATCAACAATGTGGGACTGATGGAAGACCGGGCCACCTGCCGGATTTCGAGCCAGGCCGTGGCGAACTGGCTGCGCCACGGCGTGGTCAGCAAGGACGAGGTGGTGGCCACGTTCGAGCGCATGGCTGGCGTGGTCGACCAGCAAAATGCCGACGATCCGATCTACCGGCCCATGATGGGCAACGACTATTCCATCGCTTTTCAAGCTGCGCTCGACCTGGCACTGCACGGGGCGGAGCAGCCTTCGGGCTATACCGAGCCGATCCTGCACGCCCGCCGCCGCGAGGTCAAAGCGCGCCGATCCTGATCGATTACGACTCCAGCGCGTCGCAGTGCAGGCAATTGCGGCGCGCCCAAGGCCTTGGGCTGCTTTCCCCAGGCTTGTGCACGCAACAAGCGCCAAGCGAGCCCGATTTAGAGTTCGTTGACCACGTCCAACGACAGTTGGCTCAATCAGATTCAAAAACGCATAAAATTGTCTCCAGTCGCGTTGTTGCGCAGAGGCCGACCTGTTCGGCTACTCAAACACAGGAGATTATCGTGAAGCACCTCGTTCTCATCGTATCTGCCGCCACCCTGATGACGGGTACCGCCTTCGCGGCCGATCCCTACCAGAGCGCTCCGGTCTATTCGCCGTCCCCGGTCTACACCGCCCCCACCTCCGCTTTCGACTGGAGCGGCTTTTATGTGGGTGCCAATGTGGGCGCCGGCTGGGGTGAAGGCAATTTCAACAGCACTATCGCAACCCTTGAGGCCGATCCGCGCGATGCCAATGGCTACACGGCCGGCGTGCAGGCCGGTGCCAATGCCCAGTTCGGCAATTTCGTGCTCGGCGTGGAAGGTGATGTCGCCTGGGCCAATATCGGCAGCGATGAAGACCTCGTGGACGAGCCCAGCTTCAGCGTGGATTGGATGAGCACCATTCGTGGCCGCGCCGGTTTCGCCGCCGATGCCTTCCTGATCTACGGCACGGCAGGTGTGGCCTTCGCCGGCGTTTCGGCTGATGCTCTTGCTGTCGAAGGCCCTGGTGATGATCGCTCCGCTTCGGCCACTCATACCGGCTGGACCGCCGGTGCCGGTGTGGAAGCGGCCCTCACCGACAACATCTCGCTCAAGGGCGAATATCTCTATGCCGATTTCGGCAGCCAGGATTATGACTTCGGCGGTTCGACCGCCGATGCGTCCTTCACCACCCACAGCGTCAAGGCTGGCCTGAACTTCCATTTCTAGGCCCAGGTCTAAACTCTGATGCGGCAGGGGCGGTCCTTCGGGCCGCCCCTTTCGTTTCAGACCGGGTAGGTCGGCAGGCTGATGCTGCTAGGATGGTCGGGGTCGCGCAGGATTTCGATACGGTTGGCGATCAGGGTAGTGCCCGTGCCCACCGCTTCACCCGTGCCGGTATTACGCGCAAAGCGCGGATGGGCGCCCGAAGAGACCTGCACCCGCAGCCTGTGCCCCGTGCGGAAGCAATAGGCATTGGCCGTCAGGCTGATGACGAGCTTCATGGTGCCATCGGGCCGGCGTTCCGGCGTAGCGTGGGTGCACCGGATCAGGCCATCGGCAATGTTGGTGGACACCCCGTGCCGGTTGACGTCGCACAGCCGCACGAAGAAGTCGACGAATGGCCGCTCGGCCCGCGCATAGAGCGTGAAGCTGGCATTGCCGATCATCAGCATGTCCGAGGTCATGGGGTCGGAGGTGTAGGTCAGGACGTCGGCCCGTTCCTCGCGCTCGTGATTGTCCACCGGCCCGGCGCCGCTGAAAGCAAAGATGTTGCCGCCCAGATTGGGCGTGGGGAAGGCTGGATCGTAGAGGTAGCGGTCCGAAGACTTATTGGGTAGCGCCGGCTGGGGGAACAGCGCGTGTCCCGGATGCAGATGGAACAGCCGTAGCTGGGGCCCGGGCGGCGGAAACTGGTCGTATTCACGCCATGTCTCGAGCCCCCCGATATGGAGCCGGACGGGCTTGGAGCGCAGCAGAGCGCGCTCGTCCAAAAGGTGTGCGCGCATCCAGATCAGCGTCTGGCGCATGCTTTCGGCCTGCAATTCGTTGCTGACGTGGAACCAGGGCCCGACGGTCAAATGCGGGGTCTGCCCGGCAGCGACCGTCGCCTGGTAATCGCGCAGCAGTTGGTCGATCATGAAATCGTACCAGCCGGAGATGAAGTGGTTGGGCGGGGTCTTGGGTCCGATGCGGTGGCGATGATCGAGCTTGTCCCAGAACGGGCCGTCCTCGAGCGCCATTTCGAACCAGCGCCGCCAGAACGGCACCTTGGCGCCTACGGCCACCCGATCCGCTTCCACAAGCGGCAGGGTCATGCTTGCTTCGAGCGTCTTGCGCTCGATGCCGCCGGTCATCATGCGGCGCATCATCTTACCCGGCGAGCGGCTGATGCCTTCGATGGTCTGCAGCCAGCTCAGCCACAATTGCAGATGAAACGCGCCAGAGGGGAACACCACGGTGCGGAACTCCGCGCTCGACACCTTGGTGGACATGGCCGAAACTTCGGGGAGGGCATCGCAAATGGCCCATTGAGCATAGCCCAGATAGCTCGGCCCGCTGGTGCCCAGCCGCCCGTCGAACCAGGGCTGCGCCTTGATCCAGTCCAGTGTCGCGAGCCCATCCTCGCGCTCATGGGTGAGGGGGTCGAACTCGCCGCCAGACCCGCCCGTGCCCCGGCAGGCCTGCAACACCACGTTGAACCCGCGCTCGGCATAGACTTCGGCTACCGTGTCGAAGCCCTTTCGCCCATAGGGCAGGCGCATCAGGATGGTGGGGTGAGGCCCCTCGGCCTTGGGCGCGAAATGGTCGGTGGCCAGCACCACGCCATCTGGGGCGACGACCTCGATGTCACGGGTGGAGCGGGCGCCGTAGCGGCGCTGGGGCAGCCCGTAGAGCCGGGCCAGCATGAAGCTTGAAAAGCTCATTGCACAAATCCGAACGCATCGACGTCAAACAGGCCCCGATCGGTCATCTTGAGATGGGGGATGACCGGCAGCGCCAGGAAAGCCACCTGCAAAAATGGCTCGGGCAGGGTGCAGCCCAGCGCTTTGGCCGCATCGCGCAGGCCGTGAAGGCTGTAATGGACCGTCTCGAAACTCTCAAGGCTCATCAGTCCGGCCAGCGGCAGGGCGAGCTCTGCCGTGATCTCGCCGCCATCGGCGACCGCAAAGCCGCCGCCCAGCGCCACCAGCCGATTGACCGCCAGCGCCATGTCTGCGTCGTTTACCCCCACTACGGTGATGTTGTGGCTGTCATGGCCAACCGAGGAGGCGATGGCGCCGCGCCCCAGCCCGAAGCCGGTGACGAAACCGCGCCCAATATTGCCGTTCTTGCCGTGTCGTTCGACCACCGCCACCTTGATGACGTCGGCATCGAGATCGGGTTGCAGGCCCGTTTCGGTGATTTCCAGGGTTGCCGCTTCGCGGAAGGTGAGGATCAGGCCCGGCCGCACCCCGATCACCGGCGTCTTGTTTTCGCTGGGCCTGGCCGGCACCTGGAAATCGGCGGGTGCGAGCTGGCGCGACTTGACCGAACCCAGCCCGACCGGCGCTACGCTCTGGCGCAAGGCGAAACGCTCGGGGGTGACCAAGTGGCCCGCTGCCACCACGTCGGTTACGGCGCAGCCGGCCAGATCGTCGAGCAGGGCAATATCGGCGCGCCAGCCCGGCGCCAGTAGGCCCCGATCGCGCAGGCCGAACAGGCTGGCAGCCGAATGGCTGGCGGCGCGATAGACGTGGTGGAGCGGACAGCCTTTGGCGATCAGCCGCCGGATCGAGGCATCCAGATGCCCTTCCTCGGCGATGTCGAGCGGGTTCCGGTCGTCGGTGCATAGGGCCACGAAGCTCGACGTATCGGCATCCAAAATCTCTGCCAGTGCCTCGAGGTCCTTGGAAACCGAACCCTCGCGGATGAGGATGGCCATGCCCTTGCTGAGCTTCTCGCGCGCCTCGCGAGCACTGGTGGCCTCGTGATCGGTGCGAATGCCTGCGGCAAGATAGGCGTTGAGCCCCATGCCGCCGAGCAGAGGCGCGTGCCCGTCGATATGGCGGTGCTGGAAGGCCGCCAGTTTGGCCACCAGCCCCGGATCGGCATTGATGACGCCGGGAAAATTCATCACCTCGGCCAGCCCGATCACCTTGGGATGGTCGGCAAAGGGCAAGAGATCCTCCAACTCGAGCGCTGCCCCCGAGGTCTCGAAGGCCGTGGCGGGCACGCAGGAGGACAGGTTGACCCGGATGTCCATCACCGTGCGTTCGGCACACGCCAGGAAATAGGCGATGCCGGGCGCGCCGAGCACGTTGGCGATCTCATGGGGATCGCAGATGACGGTAGTCACGCCATGGGGCAGCACGCAGCGATCGAACTCTAACGGGGTGACCAGAGAGGATTCGATGTGCAGATGGGTATCGATGAAGCCTGGGACGGCGAAGCGCCCGCCGCCCTCGATCGTCGTCACGCCTTCATAGCTGGCATGGGTGCCCACGATGCGGTCGCCTACGATGGCGATGTCGCTGGGCGTGATCGCCCCCGTGATCACGTCGAGCAGGCGCACGTTCTTGATCACCAGATCGGCCGGTTCGCGCCCGGCGCCGACGGCAATCTGGCGGCTTAGCTCCCGTTCAGGGGTCATGGCATCTCCGGACTTTAACGAAATCAAGGCCTAAGGCCGATCTTGCCACGGCTTGCCGCCCTGGCCAAGGGCAAGTGGGCACGGAACCGGGACGGCTCGGGCCACGTTTGGCTCCCGAACAACCCAACGGAGATTTTCATGGACACCTATGACCCGCACAAGAACACCAATGAAGTTCGCCAGGGCAGCCGCCGGATGACGAATTTCCGCGTTCTGCTGTTGTCGGGCGTGGGCATCGTCGTCCTGTTCATCATCCTTTATTTCGTTTTTGCCATGCAGCCCCCGGCCCAGCCGGTTCCGTGATCGGAGGCGAAGTTGGCCTCTCGGCTGCGTACCGTCACGCGTGACGATCTCACCATTGTGCGTCGGCGTCGCGGGAAAGGCTTCAGCTATGTGGATTTCGAGGGTGGCGTCGTTGCCGACCCCGAGACCCGCGAGCGCATCCTGACATTGGGCATTCCGCCGGCCTGGGAGGACGTGCGGATCGCGCGCCACCCGCGTGCCCATATCCAGTGCTGCGGCACCGATGGCGCCGGCCGGGTGCAGTACATCTATCACGCCGATTGGGAGGAGCGGCGCACGCAACGCAAGCTCGAGCAGTTGGCGCAATTAGGCCAGGCGCTGCCGCGCATTCGCCGCCGCGTTGGCCAAGATCTAGGGGCCGAAGCCGGCTCATTGGACTTGGCGCTGGCGATTGGGGTTGGCCTGATCGACCGCACCGCCATGCGAGTAGGTCGCGAGCGCTACCTCAAGTCGAGCGGTACGCGCGGGGCGGGAACGCTGTTCGCCCGCGACGTGACGGTGGACGGCGCGGCGATATCGCTGCACTTTTCCGCCAAGGGCGGCAAGGAGGCCAGCTACACCTTTACCGATGCATCCCTCGCCGATGCCATCGCTCGCATCAAGCAATTGCCGGGCAAACGGCTGCTGGTCTATCGCAACGAGGCGGGCAAGGTGGTGCCCATCCGCAGCGAAATGCTCAATGCCTATCTCGCCCGCATCGCCAGAACGCATGTGACCGCCAAGGATTTTAGGACGCTGCATGCTAGCGCACTGGCGGCCGAAGCGCTGGCGGAACTGGACCCCGGCACCTCGCAATCGGCTCGCAAGCGGCAGATCGCGCAGGTGGTGCGCACCGTCTCGGAGCACCTGCGCAATACGCCGGCGATCTGCCGCAAAAGCTATGTTGCGCCGTGCCTGTTCACCCTGTTCGACAAGGGCAATCTGCGTGCATTGTGGGAAGCTCCCGCCAAGACACGGCGCGGCCTCAAACTGCGTGAAGTGCGACTGGGAGCTGTGCTGGCCAGCTTGGGCTGACGCCGCTTACACAAGGATCTGGAACGGCGGCCCCGGCCGCAGCATAATGGGTGTCTGCGGGATCGCCCGCCTTCCAGGATGCTGTCAGATGACCAAAGTGCCCGCCCTCGTGCTCGAAAGCCAGAACGAACTGGCCCTGCGTGATATCGACCTGCCGCTCGAGGTGGGGCCTGGCCAGGTCAAGATCGCCATTCACACCGTGGGCATCTGCGGATCGGACGTGCACTATTACACCCATGGCCGCATTGGCGATTTCGTGGTGCGCGAGCCCATGGTACTGGGGCACGAGGCCGCCGGCACCGTCGTAGAGGTTGGCGCCGGCGTCACCAGTTTGCAGGTGGGCAACCGGGTGTGCATGGAGCCGGGCATCCCCGATCCCAAGTCCCGGGCGAGCCGCCTTGGCCTTTACAATGTCGATCCGGCCGTGACGTTTTGGGCCACCCCGCCAATTCATGGCGTGTTGACCCCCCACGTAGTCCATCCCGCCGAATATACCTTCAAGCTGCCCGACACCGTCAGCTTTGCCGAAGGCGCCATGGTGGAGCCGTTTGCGGTAGGCCTGCAGGCCGCTCAGAAGGCCAGGATCTCCCCTGGCGATATCGGGGTGGTGATCGGCGCCGGTCCCATCGGGGTGATGGTGGCCATCGCCGCGCTGGCGGGTGGCTGCGCGCAGGTGCTGGTGGCCGATCTGGTTGCAGAGAAGCTGGCCACCGCGGCGCGCTATCCCGGCATCGTGCCGATCAACATCAGGGACACGCCGCTGGCCCAAGCCGTGGCCGAGCATACCAATGGTTGGGGCGCCGACGTGGTGTTTGAGTGCAGCGGCTCGGCGCGCGCCTATGACGGGCTGATGAGTCTGCCGCGTCCGGGCGGCTGCGTGGTGCTGGTGGGCCTGCCAGTCGATCGTGTGCCGTTCGACGTGTCGGGTGCCACGACGCGCGAGTTGCGTTTCGAAACCGTCTTCCGCTACGCCCACCAGTATCCGCGTGCCATCGCCATGTTCGGATCGGGCAAGGTCGATCTCAAGCCTCTGATATCGGCGACCTTCCCGTTCTCGGACAGCGTTGCTGCCTTCGAGCGGGCGGCCAGGGCCAACCCTTCGGACGTCAAGCTGCAGATCCAGGTCGCGCCCTGATCGTTCCCTGGTGAGCGTGCGGAACCTCGGCGCCTGCTTGAGGGTTCACGGCAGGAACCGTCGCCAAGGAGAACGCAATGGATCTGGGCAATGCCTATGGCATGGTGGACACTTATCTGCCCACGCAGATCATCCTGATGCGGCTGGCCGTGGCGGCCGGGCTGGGAGCCATCATCGGCTTCGAGCGGGAGATCAAGGACCATGCCGCCGGGCTACGCACCCATATCCTGATTGCCCTGGCGGCAGCGCTCTTCACCATCCTGACCTTCGAGATTTATCATACGCTGGAGGTGCCTCAGGGGCAGCAGGGACCCCAGGCAGACCCGATTCGTGCGGTCGAAGCGGTCACGGCGGGCATCGCGTTTTTGGGTGCTGGGGCGATCTTCCGAGGCGGTGCTTCGGTGCATGGGCTGACCACGGCTGCGGGCATGTGGCTTGCCGGCGCAGTCGGCGTCTCGGCCGCCTTGGGGTATTATCTGATCGCTGCTTGCGTATCGCTGCTGGCTATCGTGGTTTTGTGGATGCTCAAGGCGATCGCGCGCAAGACCTTGAGCTGATCAAGAGCACACGAGCCGTTCCAGTGTTCACCGTAAGCTCGCGTGCTCCGCGTAATCTTTCGTAATTGTTGCTACGCAAACGACATGCGTCTGCCTCACATTGGGAAAGAGCGGGAACCAAACTGTGAAAAAACGACTTCACCGACCATCAATTTTTGATGGCAGTGAAGGCCAAACACTTGTACTAATCGTCCAAGGCTGACAATTTGGATGCTTGTCGGCCGAATGCTCGCTGTTACAGGACGGGGTGCGGGGAGAGCCGCTTGGGAATGCAATTGGTCAAACCCGGCAGGGTTCAACCAGCAGCGTCTCTCCCCGCGCGGATCGTGACCGGTTTGGACGCCGGATGGCCACGACCCGAATACCGACCTGAAGGCCGCATTCATCAAATTTTGCTGAAGACTGGACAGGCGCCCTCAGTGTGAGTGCGGCGCAAATGTTTCACGCGCCTTGCGTAGCAACGCGCGAAGATCGAGTCGGTTCCGTACGCCGCAACGAAACCTGTCGATTTTCGAGCTCACGCGCCAGGCATTGGCCACCCGTGGCGAGCTCGTGTATTGGGCCATCACATTACGGCACCGATTGGGCAAGAGTGGCCGATTGACGCATTCTTAGCAAGTCGCATGACGCAAATACCGGACACGGGGTTCCACTGCGACCAAAAAGGGAAAACGCAGGCATGATTGGGCGTCTTAATCACGTTGGCATCGGCGTGCCCGACCTTGAGGCTGCCATGTCCCAATATGGGCAGCTGCTGGGTGCCGAGGTGGAACGTCCGGTGGTGTTGAGTGAGCATGGCGTGCGCGTCGCCTTCGTCACGCTGGAAAACAGCAAGATCGAATTGATGACACCTCTTGACGCGCAGTCGCCGCTCTTCGGCTTTCTGCAGCGGCGGCCCGAAGGTGGCATGCATCACATCTGCTTCGAGGTGCCCGATCTGGAGGGCGCGATTGCGACCTTGGTCGCCGGGGGCGCCCGCATCCTGGGCGATGGTCGACCCAAGATCGGCGCGCATGGGTTGCCGGTGGTCTTCCTGCATCCCAAGGACTTTTTCGGCACGCTGATCGAACTCGAAGAGGTCAAGCCCGAACTGCAACCGGGTTGAGCCGTCTTAGGCGAAGCGCTCCTGAGCCATCCTCACGAAAGCGCGGCCGCGCTCTTCGAAATTAGTGAAGGTGACGCCGGGGCGCTCAAGCTGCCCATAGCTGGGGGCGCCCGGCGAAAGGATCACGGTATCGAAGCGGCTGCGCCGCGCGGCCAAGGCATCCATGCCGGCCTCCAGGGTCGGCGCCTCGATCACATCGAGGCCAGGCGCCTTGAGCCGTGCCGCCTGGGCCAGGCGCGGGCCGGTGACAGGCAGGCAAACCAGCGTCGTTACGCCATAGCCCGCAAGCAAACCGGCCAGCTCGTCATAGGTCTGCTCGCGCTCATGGCCACCGGCAATCAGCGCCAGGCGGCTGCCCGTATAGGCAGCGAGCGCGGCTTTGGTGGCTTCCGGGGTCGTGGAGATGGAGTCGTTGACGCAGACGATGCCGCCGAAGCGATGCTCTTCGAGCCGGTGGGGCAGGGGGGTGAAGGCCTCGATCCCAGCCACGATCCCGTCCAACGTGGCGCCGGAACCCAGGGCCAGCTGGGCCGCCAGCATGGCATTGTCGAGGTTATGAGCGCCCTTGAGCCGTGAGCCGCTTGCGGCAGAGGCAATGGCCGCTCGCGTCTCAGCGTTGGGCAGAGGCAGGAGACGATTGGGATCGCCCAATGCTGCGAGCACGCGCGTCGACTGCGCTGCGCCTGCGCCCAAGGCTATGGCCATGGGGCCGGGACGGGCGATGAGGTTGAGTTTGTCGGTGTAATATTGCTCGACCGAGCCGTGCCAATCCACATGCTCGGCCGAAAGATTGGTGATCCCCGCCAGATCGGGCAGAAACGCCATGTCGGCGGTCTGGTAGGACGAGAGTTCGAGCACCACGATCTTGTGCCGGTCGGCGATGTCGAGCGGCGCCAGCCCCACATTGCCGGCCAGCCCGGCATCGCAGCCCGAATGGGCCAGCATCAGCTGGGTCAGGGTCGCGGTGGTTGATTTGCCCTTGGTGCCGGTAATCGCGATCACCAGCCGCCCAGCTCGATAGGTCTCGCCCCAAAGGTTGAGATTGGAGGTCACATCGATGCCTGCGGCTTCGGCGCGGGCGAAGATCGGCTTGTGCAGCGATACGCCCGGGCTCTTGACGATGACCCCGAAGCGGCCTTCGGCTATGGCCTGATCGAGCTGGTCGGGCGCCAGCCTTTCGGCATCCTCAATCTCGGCGCCACCGCTGTCGACCGTCACATAAACCTTAGACTGGGGCCAGCGAGTCTTGAGAAAATTGCGCGTGGAGCGCGCCTCGCGCCCCGCCCCATAGAGCAGCACCCCGGTGTCAGCGCGCATAGACGGCAAGCTTCTCGGCCAGATCGGGGGGGACGTAATGGGCGGGGCTGTCGGTCATCAGCTCGTCGAGCGCCGCTTCGAGCCTGGCGACCCCATAATGGGACAAAAGGCTGGGGCGCAGCAGGCGCACGATGGCATCGTTCTGCCAGGCCGGCTGTTCGGTCAGCCGATAGAGATAGGACGCTGCCTCCAGGATTTCGCCCACACATTCCCAGGGCTTTTGCCCGGCCAGTCCCGCCAGTTCGCGAAAGGACTGCTCGTGGCGCGCCTCATCGAGTAGGTTGCGCCCGAAAATGCCGATCAGTCGCTCCTTGTCCATTACGGGCGCGAACATCAGGAACACGAAATGGCATTTGGGACATTCCCCGCACCAGAGCGGGCCATCGTGGCCGGTAAGGCGGAAATTGCGGTTGCAGCTGGAAAACACCCGGTCGAAGCGGGTGGACTTGACGAACATCGAAGCGATTTTGGCTTCCGAGAATGGGCGCAGCAGCGAAAAATAACGCAACTTGCCGTCGGTGGCGCCCGCAAGGATCTTGGCGATATGCGCCTCAAACCCGATCGATTTCGAATATTGATGGTTGGCCTCGCGCCCGTCAAAGCTCACATTGCCTTCGCTGGCCGAGCGCTCATTGGACAAGACGATGCGGTCATAGCCATAGAGTAGCGCGCAGAGTGCCGCGATCATGGAGTTGATCGCGGTGGAGGGCACATGGCCATTGTAGTAGCCAGGCTCTTTGGAGAGCCGGATCATTTCCTTGTCGAGCGTGCGCGTCACATAGACCGGCGGCAGGCCGATCTTGTCCACCGATGTCAGGATCGGCCCCTTGGGGTTGACTGCAAAGGGCGTAAACTTGACCCCGACGGTTTCCAAGAGCGTCACGCTCACGAGGCTATCCTTGCCTCCGCCAATGGGCAGCAGGGCCCGCTCGGGCAGGCGCTGGGCCTGGGGCGGCGGGCCGGCATCGGCGGGTGTCGAAAGCGTCAGGCGCCCGAAGCGCCGCAGATCGTTGCGCGCATAGAACTCTCCCAGCCCGTTCTCGTAGACATCGAGCACGAAAGCGCGCTCGGCCTGGGTGAGGGCAATGTCGGGCGCCGCAATGGTGAGGGGCGCGAGCAGCTTGTAGTAGCTTACGCCCAGCACCATCGCCGTCAGATCGAGCAGCTTGGCGAACGCCGATCCGGCGGCGGGCGTGGCATCGGCAAGCGCGGGAAACTCCAGCACTTCGATGAATTTCTTTGCATCGAGCCCATAGGTGAACCGAGCGATCCCGCTGGCGGGGTCGAACTGCGGCTTCTCGATCAGGAAGGTGGTAACGCTCAAGGCTCCTCCGCTTCGCCCGTGCTGGCGAATCGCAGTCTACACCAGCTTTTGTTGCCCAGAACGGGGCAAGGCTAATAGATCCGCATCTGCAGCCGCATCACGATTTCGCTGCCCAGGCGCTGGAAACCGAATTCGCGCATGGTGCAGGTCCAGTTCTGCCCGCCGCGCTCGATGCGGAAGAAATTGTAGCGCGCCGGATCGTCCTTGCCCTCGGGTGCGGCCCCGGCTGCAGCCACCCCGATGACCGGCACGTCGTGATCCTTGCCCTCGATGGCATGGATCGAGGAGCGGTGGGTATGCCCGTGCAGCACCAGTTCGGCGCCGCACTCGCGCACCACCTGGCGGAAGCGGCGCGCCCCTTCGAGTCCCAGCCGCCAGTGCCGGCTTTCGATATTGGGCGGATGATGGATGAGCACGACGCGGAAATAACCCGCCTCGCCCATCATGTTGAGAATGCGTGCCAGCCGTCCCGCCTGGGCTTCCGAGAACAGGCCGCTGGCAAAGAAGGGCGCGCGGGGCACGGCGCTGCAGCACGAAATGACGGCGACTTCGCCCAGCCGCCGCACGAAGGGGAAGGGCGACTCGTCCAGCGTCTCGCCCTGCATATAGTGGTTCCACGAAGTGCTGGCGCGGGTCAGTGCGCCGCGCACATAGGCATCGTGATTGCCGGGCGAAACGCATACCGTCTGGGGCACGCCCAACTCCTCGAGCCAGTTGGCGGCGTTGCGCACTTCGCTTTCCAGCGCCAGATTGACCAGATCGCCAGTGACCGCGACGAAGTCGGGCTCCTGGCTCTTGAGATGCTGCACCAGGCTGCGCAGGCCATCGCCATTGAGGCTGTCCTTGCGCGCCAGCTTCCAGTTGATCAGGCCGGTCAGGCGCTTGTTAAACAGATCGCGGATCTGGACCTGGGGTAGCGGGGCCAGATGCACGTCCGAAAGATGGGCGAGTGTAATCATTTGGCGCCTAATGCCATGCCCAAGGCGCTCTGGAAATGGCCATATTGCCGCGACACGCAGATGGGACTATCGGGCATGGCGATGGCGCGGATACGGAGCGGGACATGAAACTGACCAGATGGCAAAGGCTGCGCACGCGCGCCTTCCTGTTTTCGGTGGGCGTCAAGCGCCGCATGACGCTGGGCACGCGCGGCATTCTGCTCGACGATGACAGAGTATTCCTCATCCGGCACACTTATATGCCCGGCTGGCAGTTTCCCGGCGGCGGTGTCGAGCCGGGGGAAACCGCCGAGGAGAGCGTGGCGCGCGAAATCCTGGAAGAAACCGGTCACGAGGTGACCGGCCCGGTCGAGCTGCTCGGCTTTTACCACAACACCGTTCTGTCGGACCGCGACCATGTCGCGGTCTATGTCTGCCGCCATTTCCGACAACTCAAACCCTTTGCGCCCAATTACGAGATCGCCGAGGCCGGCTGGTTCTCGCGCACTGCCTTGCCCAACGATCTCAGCCCAGGAACGGCCCGGCGGTTAGATGAAATATTTGCCGGCGCGCCCCGCCGGCCGACCTGGTGATCAATCGCGTCGTGCAAAGCCCAGGTCCGCCGGACCCATGGGCACGATGCGGTGCGGATTGATGGTGGTGTGGCTCCAGTAATAATGGGTGCGGATATGGTCCAGATCGACGGTCTGGGCAACGCCGGGGGTGTGATAGAGCGCGGTCAGATAGTGCGAGATGTTGGGATAGTCGGCGATGCGCCTGAGATTGCACTTGAAGTGTCCCACATACACGGCATCGAAGCGCACCAGGGTGGTAAACAGCCGCCAATCGGCCTCGGTTACCGTATCGCCAGTCAGATAAGGCGTTTCGGCCAGAATTGCTTCGACCCAATCGAGCGCGGCAAAGAGGTTGGTGACGGCCTCGTCATAGGCGGCCTGCGTGGTGGCAAACCCGGCCTTGTAGACGCCATTGTTGATATCGTCATAGACGCGCGCATTGATGGCATCGATGTTCTCGCGCAGCGGCTCGGGATAGAAATCCTCGTCATTGCCGGTCAATTCGTTGAACGCCGAATTGAACATGCGGATGATCTCGGCGCTCTCGTTGGATACGATGGTCTGGCGCTCCTTGTCCCAGAGCACCGGCACGGTGACGCGGCCCGAATAGTCGGGCTGCGCGGCCACATAGACCTGCCAGAGATGGTCTTTCCCGTTCACCGCATCCCCGCTTGAGCCCTGGTCGGTAAAGCTCCAGCCGGTTTCCTCGGGCATTTTGGGCGCCACCACCGACACGCTCACCAGATCCTCCAAGCCCTTGAGGGCCCGAAAGATCAGGGTGCGGTGCGCCCAGGGGCAGGCCAGCGACACATAGAGATGGTAGCGGCCGGCCTGGGCGGGAAAGCCGCCGTCGCCGCTGGGGCCGGGGCTGCCATCGGGCGTGATCCAGTTGCGAAAGCCCGAGGCCTTACGCTCGAACCGTCCGCCGCTCTTGGACGTGTCGTACCAGCCCGGCGTCCACACGCCCTCGATCAATTGTCCCAAAACAGGCCCCTTTTTTGCGCGGTTGCAGGCATCGCTTCGCCCTATTTAGGGGCTGGAATGGAAATTCCAAACCTGGAAGATCACAGTGGTCTTGAAAAGTGTCCTGCACCAAACGATTTGACGTTTACGCGCAGAGGACGTGGTGCTAATGCGCATCTCAGGCGTGGAGGCGCCCAGGAGCATGAAGGTTTTTCAGGTGACACGACGACCCTAGACGGTCGCAGACCCGCGGATGGTTCAACCGCGGGACAAGTCCTTCTCACGCTCTACTTCTGGGACATGTCACATGATCGCTCCCGCCTTGCCTCCGGTCCAAGAGGCCGTTTCCTTCACCCAGCCGGGCCTGCCGGTTTCCCGTGTCGCAACCAAAGCCGACGATCAGTTCGTCGAGGATCTGCAGGCTCTGGCCTTTGGTCCGGGCCGGTTCGCGCGCACCGCCTTCCGGGTGCGCGAGCGGTTCCCAATCGACAAGAGCCTGAGCCTCATCGGTGAGATCGACGGCGTGCCGGTGTCCTCGGTGTGGATGACCCCGATCAGCGTGGCCGGCCGCAATGGCTACCTGCTGGGCCCGCTGGCCACCAATCCCGAATATCGCGGGCGCGGCGCCGGCAAGCTTCTGGTGCGCGACGTGTGCGAGCGGGCCCTGGCGCGCGGCGAAGGCAGCTTCGTGCTGCTGGTTGGCGACGAGCCCTATTACGGGCCGCTGGGCTTTGCCAAGACCGTGCACGGCGCTATCCAGTTCCCCGGCCCGGTCGATCCCGCCCGCGTGCTGCTCCATTCGGCCGATCCGAGCCTGGCACTTACCCTGGCCGGCCCCATCGCCGCCTGGAACGCCGGCAAGGTCGACTAAGCGCCAAATTTACGGCATGGAAGGGGTCCGGGTGCAGGCGCTGCGCCCGGACCTTTTGCTTATCCCCGAGGGCGAAGTGCTCGCCAGCAATGATCCCATCGCCACGATAGCCAAAAGGCTGCTGCCCCGGCCAAAGCCTGTCGGGGCCGGCACTCCGCCCGATTGGATGCCGGAAACCGCCCACCAGCGCCCCCCGCGTGCGGCGGCCGTGCTGATTGCGCTGGTGCGTCGGCCCGAGGGGCTGACCGTGCTCTACACCGAGCGCTCGGCCGATTTGCGCACCCATTCGGGGCAAGTGGCTTTTCCTGGCGGCAAGATCGACCCCGCCGACAGGGATGCCGCTGCGGCCGCCTTGCGCGAGGCCGAAGAGGAGGTGGCGCTCGATCCCGCCGATGCCAAGGTCCTGGGCTATATGCCCGATTACTTCACCGGCTCGAACTTTCTCATCACTCCGGTGGTGGCCTTGGTCCGGCCCCGCCGCCCGTTCATTCCCAATCCCGATGAGGTGAGCGCGCTGTTCGAGGTGCCCCTGCCCATGCTGGCAGACGAGGCCAGCTATGGCACCTTCCGTATCAGCCGGGGCGGCACCGAGCATACGACCTGGCAGATCGATCACCAGGGCCGCATGATCTGGGGCATTACCGCCAATCTCACCCGTCAGTTCCGCGACATGGCGCTAGCCGGGCCGCTGTCATGGTGAGCCGAATCGGGGCCGCCTGGCTGGCGCAGCCCGCGCTGCAAACGATGTTCGGCGTGCTCGACGGTGCAAAGCGCCGCACCCGCGCCGTGGGCGGGGTCGTACGCGACAGCCTCATGGCCCAGGCGCGCCCTGCCAGCGATATCGACCTGGCCACCGAACTGCTGCCCCAGGACGTGATGGCCCGAGCCGAGGCCGCAGGCATTGCCTGCCATCCCACCGGCCTCGCGCATGGCACGGTTACCCTAGTTCTGGATGGGCTCGTCGCCGAGGTCACCACGCTGCGCCAGGACATGGAGACCGATGGTCGTCACGCCGTGGTGCGCTTCGGCACCGACTGGCACCAGGACGCCGCGCGGCGCGACTTCACCATTAATGCGCTCTATTGCGACCAGGACGGCACCATCTTTGATCCGCTGGGTGGGCTAGCCGATATCGCGGCTCGTCGCGTGCGCTTCATCGGCGACCCTGACCAGCGCATCGCCGAGGACCGGCTGCGGGTGTTCCGCTTTTTTCGCTTCACCGCGAGCCATGGCGGGGAGCGATTCGATGCAGCGGGCCTTGAGGCTTGCTACCGCGCGTCTGGTCGTCTCGGAAATCTGTCGGCCGAACGCGTCGGCACTGAAATGACACGCTTGCTGGCGCTGCCGGCCTGCGCGGCGACGCTAGCCGCCATGGCGAATTGTGAGGTGCTGGCCCTTTCGCCCCAAAGCCTCGCCACGCTGCACCGCTACGAGGCGAGCACACCTCATCCTGCCCTCGCGGGGCGGCTGGCATTGGTGATGCTGGACGGCTTAGAGGCCAAGGCCCTGCAAGAGAGGTGGCGGTTATCCAACGCGTTGATCGAAGCCGCCGAAAACCTCCTTCGCGCTGTACTGTTGCTTGAGGCCGGCAAACTCGCCGAGGCACGCTACCGGCTGCCCGATACAGTCTCGGAAGCGCTCGTCTTGGTCGCAGCGCGGGGCATGGCAGACGTCGATGCCTTGCGCACTGGCCTGCAGGAAATTGGCTTTGGCCCGCTGCCGATTGCAGGTCGCGACCTCCTCGAAATGGGGTATCCGCCGGGACGGGCGCTGGGCCAGGAACTGGCGCGCCTCGAAGCCCTTTTTATCGAGAGCAATCTCACGCTGTCGCGCGCGCAATTGCTGGGGCGGGCACGACGTCCGCCCCAAGGGTCAGTCTGACTACCCCGCGTGGTGCGGTGCGTCCACGATGCGTTCCTTGATGCGTTCGATCATATCGGGCCGCACCTCGGTTTCTCCGTGCTGAGTCTTGAGCCGATCGACGGCCTTGCGCACCACTTCGGCCTCACTTTCGGCCTCCGCGTGCCAGGTGGCTCCTGGAATCAGTGAGCCGGCATCGAAGCGTTTCATGGCTACCTCCGTTCGCTGTTGCTCGAGAGCAAACGGGCCACAGGTCGCGACGGTTCCGTTTACGGCCAGCGCACCTCGGGGGGCAGGGAGGACAGAATGGAGCGCACATTGCCGCCGGTCTTGAGCCCGAACATGGTTCCGCGGTCGTAGAGCAGGTTGAATTCTACGTAGCGCCCGCGCCGCACGGTCTGTTCGTGCCGGTCGGCATCGGTCCAGGGCGTCTCGAAATTGGCGCGCACGATCTTGGGATAGACGTCCCGGAACGCCCGGCCCACATCCTGGGTGAAGGCGAAATCTGCCGCCCAGTCTTCCGAATTGTGGTGATCGTAGAAAATGCCGCCAATACCGCGCGGCTCCTTGCGGTGCGGCAGGTAGAAATAGGTGTCGCACCATTCCTTGTATTTGGCGTAGTCGACCTGCCCGTGCGGCGTGCAGGCCGCCTGCATCGCCTGGTGGAAGGCGATAGTGTCGGGATCGTCCTGGTTGCGGCGACGGTCGAGCACGGGGGTGAGGTCGGCGCCGCCGCCGAACCACCATTTGCCCGTCACGATCATGCGCGTGTTCATGTGCACCGCGGGCACGTTGGGGTTGAGCGGATGCACGATCAGGGAGATCCCCGAACTCCAGAACGCCGCGTTTTCTTCGGTACCCGGCATAGACTTGGCGAAATCGGCCGAAAAATGCCCGTGCACCGTCGAAATATGTACCCCGGCCTTCTCGAACACCCGCCCATAGAGCATCGACATTTCGCCGCCGCCGCCTTCGGGCCGAAGCCAGGGTTCGCGCTCGAAGCGCCCTGCGGGACGCTCGCTGCCCATGCCGGTCAGCTCGTCCTCGATCCGCTCGAACTCGGCGACGATCTCGTCGCGGAGCTGGCGAAACCAGGCCTGGGCCAACTGCTTTTTGTCTTCGATATCGTGGGGCAGTGTCATAGCAACTCTCTAAAACCGTGGGTTTGCCGCATGGCCTCACCCACTACCAGAGTGGCGGCCAGCGCCACATTGATCGAGCGCAAGCCCGGCCGCATGGGAATGCGCACGCTCAGGTCGGCCGTTTCGGCCACCGTTTCGGGCACGCCGGCAGTTTCGCGGCCCATCAGCAGCATGTCGCCGGGCGCAAACTGGGCCTCATAGATCGATTGGCTGGCCTTGGTGGTCAACAGCACCAGGCGTTTGCCCGCCGTCTCGCGCCAGTCGAGAAACCGGCGATAGCTGTCGTGCTCGATCACCTCGGCCTTGTCGAGATAATCGAGCCCGCCGCGCTTGAGCGACTTGGTCGAGAAGACAAAGCCGGTTGGATGAATGATGTGCACGGGCACGCCCAGGCAGGCACCCAGGCGAATCAGGGTGCCGGTATTCTGGGCGATATCGGGCTGGTACAGGGCAAGGTCGATGCTCATCGGCGCCTGGATTATCACACTGGAAGGGGCTGTGAAGCCTCTTGGGCGGCCATCGTCCGGGCTTGCGCCAGACCCGAGGCGAACGCGGCAGGGCTTGCGCCATGGCCTTGCAGCAGCACCAGCCGCTGGCTGGCCGGGTCCAACCCCGCGATGATGAGGCGCCCTCCAGCGCGGGCGGCGCGCGCGATTGCGTCGTGCAACACCCTGGCGCCGCTGCTGTCGAGCAAAGTGACGCGCGTGCAGTCCACAATCAGCGTCTGCCCTTGCACCAAGCTGTCGAGCAGGATGCCGATCCGGGCGGCGGTGCCGAAAAACACGGCGCCCGACAGGCTATAGACTGCAACGTCCTGATCCGGCGCGCTCTGTTCCGGTTCGAGCCGTGTCGCCTGACCGGTGCGCACCATGAACGTCAGGGCGGCCAGCGCCACGCCCGCCGCAATGCCGGTCATCACGTCCACCAGCACGGTGAGCACGAAGGTGGCGCCCAGCACCAGCCCATCCCCGCGCGACCCCCGCACCAAGCCGGTCACGGCATGCCGCTCGATCATGCCCCAGGCAACCACAGCCAGAATGCCGGCCAGGGCAGCCAGGGGAATGAAGCTTGCCAGGGGCGCCGCCACGAGCATGAAGACCAGCAGGAACACCGCATGCAGCATGCCTGCGACCGGCCCGTGCGCACCGGCCCGAATATTGGTGGCGGTGCGCGCAATGGTGCCGGTTACGGTAATGCCGCCAAACAGGGCGCTGGCGATATTGGCAAATCCCTGCGCCACCAACTCGCCATTGGAGCGATGCCTGCGCCCCGTCATGCCATCAGCCACCACAGCCGACAGCAGCGACTCGATGGCGCCCAGCAGGGCAAAAGCCATGGCATCGGGCAGCACGGCCAGCGCCAGATCAGGGCTGAAGCTGGGCAGAGCCGGCAAGGGCAGGCCGCGCGGCAACTCGCCAAACCGTGTGCCGATCGTCTCGACCGGCAGGTTGAGCACTCCCGCGAGCAGGGCGGCGGCGGCGACCGCGATCATCAGGGCCGGCCAGCGCGGCGCAAAGCGGCGCAGCAGCACGATCGCAAGGATGGTGAAGCCTGCAATGCCCATTGCCTGTGGGTTAGCCGTGCCCACCGCTTCGCCAAGTGCCACGAGCTTGTGGGCAATCTCCCCCGGCTCTGGCCCGGCCAGTTTCAGCCCGAACAGATCATGTAACTGGCTCGCAAAGATGATTACGCCAATCCCGGCAGTAAACCCCACCGTCACCGGATAGGGGATGAACCGGATGAAGCTGCCCAGCCGCAGCGCGCCCAGCAGCAGAAGGATGAACCCGGAGATGAGACTGGCAAGCAGGAAGCCCTCCAATCCATGGCGGGCTAGCGTGGCCGAGACGAGGACGATATAGGCGCCTGCAGGCCCCCCGATCTGGAAGCGGCTGCCGCCCAGCGCCGAAACGATGAAGCCCCCGATGATGGCCGCGTAGAGCCCGCGATCGGGCGTCGTGCCCGAGGCTATGGCGATGGCCATCGACAAGGGCAGGGCCACGATGGCGACCGTCAGGCCAGCCAGCGCATCGGCGCGCAGATGGCGCAGATGATAGCCCTCGCGCAGCACGCTCACGAGTTTGGGGGTGAAGCCCTGTGCAACAGGGGAGGCGGGCTCAGTCAGCGTCGTCATGGTCCACCGGCCGGGAAGGCGGCGGGATCGTCGGCGTCAGGCCCGGCGGTCGCCGTCGCGAAAGCGCAACGATCAGGTGTGTGGCGTCATCAGGCGCACGCCACGTCCGGAGGCGCGGCTGGGCACGTTTTCCGAGATCAGCTCGATGCCGGCCTCATGGAAGGCCTCCACCACGCGCGTCAGGCTTTCGATGGTGCCGCGCACGCGCCCGCCGCTGGCCTCCATGCGTTGAATGGTGGGAAGCGACAGCCCGGCGAGCTGGGCCAGGCCCTTCTGGTCCAGGCCGAGCAGGGCACGCCCGGCGCGCATCTGACCTGCGGTTATCATGTCGAGCCTCAAAAACCGTGATTAATGATGTACAAAACATCATTGCTGGTATCCATTATACCTATAGTGGCTAGATATCCGCAAGGGGCAGGAGGGTATCCGAACGGTGTAGACCCGCACCGCGCCGCACCTGATGACACCCGGGCGGCCGCTGCCTTCGGCAATAGTGTCGCATAAGGGTCCTGCCGGCCCTGCACAGGCTGGACAAGCCGGTGCGAGAGTGCAAAAAGAGCGCCCAAAATCCGCGTACATTAAGCGCGGAGGACGGTTGCTGCCCGGGCGCCTTGCCTGTCCCGGCGGCGGCTCCTTGATGCTAAAACGGACAGGGATCTCAGCTTTGGCTACGGAAGCAGTTAAAGAGGGCACGCGCCGCGACTTTCTCTATGTCGCGACCGGCGCGGTTGCCGCAGTGGGTGTTGCAGGCGCGGCCTGGCCATTGATCAATCAGATGAACCCAGACGCCTCGGTGCTGGCCCTGGCCACCATCGAGTTCGACCTCTCGGGCATTGCCGAAGGCGAATCGGTGACCATTCGCTGGCGCGGCCTGCCCGTGTTCGTGCGGCACCGCACCGCCCAGGAGATCGAGGAAGCCCGCGCCGTGCCGATGGCCGATCTCAAGGATCCGGCGACCGACGAAGAGCGTACCAAGCCCGGCCACGAGCAGTGGCTGATCATGCTGGCCAACTGCACGCATCTTGGGTGCGTGCCGGTGGGCGAGTCGGGCGAGTTCGGTGGCTGGTTCTGCCCGTGCCACGGCTCTCAGTTCGATACGGCAGGGCGCATTCGCAAGGGTCCCGCACCGACCAACCTGGTGCTGCCGCCTTATGAATTCGTCAGCGATACCATGGTTCAGATCGGTTAAGGGAGGCGTTCATGGCCGAACATTCCACCTACACGCCCTCCTCGGGGCTCGAAAAATGGGTCGATGAACGTCTGCCCATCGTCAGGTTCGCCAAAGAGCACCTGATGGACTTTCCCACGCCCAAGAACCTCAATTATTGGTGGACCTTCGGCGCCATCCTGGCCCTGATGCTGGTCATCCAGATCATCACCGGCATCGTCCTGGCCATGCACTATACGCCCAATGCGGCGCTGGCCTTCGACTCGGTCGAGCACATTCGCCGTGACGTCAATGGCGGCCGCATCATCCAGGGCGTGCACGCCGTGGGCGCGTCCATGTTCTTCGTGGCCGTCTATATCCACATGTTCCGCGGGCTCTATTACGGCTCCTATAAGGCTCCACGCGAAATCCTCTGGATGCTGGGCTGCCTGATCTTCGTTCTGATGGTAGCCACTGCCTTCTTCGGTTACGTGCTGCCGTGGGGCCAGATGTCGTTCTGGGCCGCCACCGTGATCACCAACATCCTGGGCGCCGTGCCCGTGGTGGGCGAGCCGATCCTGCAACTGCTGCGCGGCGGCTTTGCGGTGGACAACCCGACCCTCAACCGCTTCTTCTCGCTGCACTATCTGCTGCCCTTCGTGATCGCCGCCGTCGTGGTGCTCCACATCTGGGCCCTGCACGTGCCGGGCAACAACAACCCGATCGGGGTCGAGGTGAAGTCGAGCCGGGACACCGTGCCGTTCCACCCCTATTACACCATGAAGGATCTCTTCGTGGTGGTGCTGTTCCTCATCCCGTTCGCCTGGTTCGTGTTCTTCGCGCCCGACCTTTTGGGCCATCCGGACAACTACATCCCGGCCAACAGCCAGGTGACGCCGGCCCATATCGTGCCCGAATGGTACTTCCTGCCCTTCTATGCCATCCTGCGCGCCATCGATTTCAACATCCTGTTCATCGATAGCCGCCTGGGCGGGGTGATCTTCTTCGGCGCCTCCATCGTCATCCTGTTCTTCCTGCCGTGGCTGGATCGCTCGCCGGTCCGCTCGGGCGCCTTCCGCCCGATGTTCCGCCCGTTCTACTGGCTGTTCGTGATCAACTTCATCGGGCTGGCCTATCTGGGCGCGGCACCGGCCGAAGGGATCTACGTGCTCCTGGCCAAGATCTGCACTGCCTACTATTTCGCATACTTCCTCATCATCCTGCCGCTGCTCAGCCGCATCGAGACGCCCAAGCCGCTCCCGGTTTCGATCTCGGAAAGCGTGCTCGGCAAGGCGCATGCCTGAGGGCAGGGGACGACGAAAAGATGACCATCAAGACCAAGCTTATCGCCTCCTTGCTGTGCGCCGCCGCCCTGTTCGGGGCGGCGCCCGCCAGCGCCCAGGACCACGGTTCCACCCCGCCCTTCGACCAGCAGACCTGGTCGTTTGCCGGTCCGTTCGGCACCTATGACGTCACTCAGCTCCAGCGCGGCTTCCAGGTCTATCGGGAAGTGTGCTCGAGCTGCCATGGCGCGCGGCTGATCGCCTTCCGCAATCTGAGCGAAGACGGCGGCCCCGGCTTCTCGGAAGACCAGGTCAAGGCGCTGGCCGCCCAGTACACCATCACTGATCCGGAAGCCGCCGCAGGCACCCGTCCCGGTGTGGCCGCCGATCGCTGGCCCTCGCCTTTTGCCAATGAGCAGGAAGCGCGCGATGCCAATGGCGGCGCCTTGCCGCCCGATTTCTCGGTGCTGGCCAAGGCCCGCGGCATCACCCAGCCCTTCCCGTTCTGGATCTTCAACTACTTCACCGCCTATTCCGAAGGCGGCGCGGACTATGTCTACAACCTGCTGCACGGCTATCACGAAGAGGCCCCCGAGGGCTTCGAACTGGCCGAGGGCAAGTATTACAACGACTACTTCCCCGGGCACGCGATCGGCATGGCACCGCCGCTGGCAGATGGGCTGGTGGACTATCCCGAGGGCGTTCCCGAAACCCTGGACCAATACTCAAAGGACGTCGCGGCCTTTATGTACTGGATGGCCGATCCCCATCTGGTCGCCCGCAAGGAAACCGGTTTCCGCGTGATCCTGTTCCTGGTGGTGCTCGCCGGCCTGCTCTGGTTCGTCAAGCGCCGCATCTGGCGCAATGTCGAGCACTAAGAATAAGGCGCCTCCACTGTTGGCAACAAAGGGCTCTCTTCGGAGGGCCCTTTTCGTTTGGCCCTGGCGTTCACAACCCCAACAGGCCCTTTCCTTGTGACCTACAATCGGGCAAGTTCGACGCCAGACATTCTGCCGGGCCGATGGCCCAGGCCTGGCAAGGAGGATATGATGTCGGCATTCAAACTGGCCCTTACCGCTCTTTCGGTTGCCGTTTCCGCCAGCCGCCATCCCATCGTGCGCACGGCCATACGCCAGGCGCCGCGCCTGATGAACGAACGCACCAAGCTTGCCGCTGCCGAGACCGCCAAGGGCGCTGCCTATCGCGCCGGGATGATCGCAGGGCGATTGATGGCCAAGTCGCCACCGCGCGATTGATCGGCGCTTTACACGGCCCGCCATCTGTTGGAAAAGCGCCCCGCGCGATCTGGTTCGCGCGGGTTTTCGGCTGAACGCATGCAAGGGGGCGATGATGGCACTCGATCTTAAGGGGCTGGTGCGCACCATCCCGGACTATCCCAAAAAGGGGATCCTGTTTCGCGACATCACTACGCTCATCGAGCATCCCGCAGGCTTCCGCCAGAGTGTGGAAGAGATCGCCGAGGCGCATCGTGACCATGGCATCACCCATGTGGCGGGTATCGAGGCGCGCGGTTTCATCTTCGGGGCCGGGGTCGCCATTGCGTTAGGGGTAGGCTTCATCCCGGTGCGCAAGAAAGGCAAACTGCCCGGCGAAACCATCGGGCAGAACTACGCGCTCGAATATGGCGTGGACACCATCGAGATCCATGCCGACGTCCTGGAGGCCGGGGACAGGGTGTTGTTGGTCGACGATCTCATTGCGACGGGCGGCACGGCGCTGGCCGCCGTGGGCCTGCTGCGCCGCACGGGCGCGACCGTCGACAATGCCGCATTCGTCATCGATCTGCCCGAGTTGGGCGGCGCCGAGCGCTTGCGTGCCGAGAGTGTGGCTGTGCGCGCCTTGATCGGCTTTGAAGGCCACTAGGGCCTTTTCTCGTCGTCAGCGCTGCAGGGGAATGGGCGCTTCCGCCGGGGCCGGATCGGTCGATGGCGGCGGAGGTGCGTCTGGCACCACGGGCAAACCGGTGCTCAAGCCGCGTTGCCGCTTAACGCACGAAAAGGCCACCGTGTCCCGGGCGATCAGATCCATAGGAAACACTTCGCCGCCCCGGATCGGCAGCCCATATTGCACGCCACCTGCGGTAGCCAGCGGGCCATCGGCAAAGATCGGGCCGTTCTCGTCCCAGTTGACGGCGCCCGAGCCCGAGCGGGCGTCGCCGAATGTGAGCGAAGCGAAGGTGTAGCTGCCGCCATAAATGGTCAGCAACCCGCCTGGCTGGCCGTCGGCACTGCAGTTCCAGTTGCCCTCGATACTTTGGGCGCAAGCGGACACGGTGAGACCGGCAAGGAACAGGGCTGCGAGGGCAAGGCGGCGCATGGGACAGAACTCAAGCTTACAAGGGGCGGCTGGAAACCTAGACGAGCTTGGCGGCAAAGCAAATGGAAAACGGTTAACGCTTCATCACCTTGGTGAGCGCGCCAAAGCCCGCCGCCAGCCTCTGGCTTAGGCTGGGCCGGAAATCGCGCAGCTTGGAGAAGCCCACCAGCTCGGCCTCGTAGACCAGCTCGTCGCGCTGATTGACGGCCTCGATGCGGTTGATCAGCAGGCCCCAGCCGGGGATGGAATTGGAGGGGCGCTTGCTGGTGACGGTCAGGCTGTAGCGCACCGTGTCCCCCGGCCGCACTGGCACCTTGAAGGCCATTGAATTGACGCCCGGCGAAGGCCCCGATACCCCGGGGCTCTGCCCCAGCGCGCGCAGCCGCTTCTCCTCGGCCTCGAGCGCATCGACCATCTTGCGATGCCCAATGCTCACCGTGTGCCAGCCCGAGGCCACCAGGCCGCCGAAATGGCTGTGCCTGGCCAGCTCCGGGTCGAGGTGAAGATATTGCGGATCATAGGCTTGGGCAAAGGCCATGATCTCATCCTGGGTGAAGCGGTGCTCTCCCAGATCGAACGGCTCGTTCAGCGTCACGTCTTCGAACCAGCGCGTCATGCCTGCTCCAAGTCGTGCTCGCGCCGCTCGACCAGATTGGCCAGCCGCATGCTCAAGACCGGCTTGTCGTTCTGGTTACGCATGTCGAGCGCCAGGGTGAGAATTCCCCAGTGCTGATGGGTCGCCGAGGGGCGCAGCTCGGCGATGGTCGCGGTGCCGCCAATGGTGTCGCCCACCAGCACCGGCGTCTTCCACTTCAGCTCGGAAAAGCCGAGACCGCCAGCCGAAGCGATGGTGCCAAGAAAGTCGTCCACCAGCATGCGCAGGCTCAGTGCCCCGGTCTGCCAGCCGCTCGCTGCCAACCCGCCCAGCAGCGATTTCTTGGCCGCCTTTTCATCGAGGTGGAAGGGCAGGGGATCGAAGGCGCGAGCGAACTCGATGATCATCGGCTTGGTCACCGTGGTCCGGCCCAAGACGACCACCTCGCCCAGGCGAAGATCCTCGAAATGGCGCCGCTGCGCGGTGACCGGATTCATGGCTCAGGTATTGAACTTGAACAGCATGACGTCGCCATCCTTGACGACGTATTCCTTGCCTTCGTCGCGCGCCTTGCCGGCTTCCTTGGCCGCCACTTCCCCGCCCAGCCCCACATAGTCGTCATAAGCGATGGTCTGGGCGCGGATGAAGCCGCGCTCGAAATCGGAATGAATGACGCCAGCGGCCTGGGGGGCCTTGTCGCCCTTGTGGATGGTCCAGGCGCGGGTTTCCTTGGGGCCCACGGTGAAATAGGTCTGCAGGCCCAAAAGCGCGTAGGCCTCGCGGATCAGGCGGTTGAGGCCCGGCTCGTCCAGGTCCAGGCTCGAAAGATATTCAGCCTGCTCCTCGTCGGACAGTTGCGCCAGCTGGCTTTCGATCTCGGCCGAAATGATCACCACGCCCGCATCGTTGGCATGGGCATAGTCTTGCACCAACTTGCTCATGGCATTGCCGTTGGCTGCTGAACCCTCGTCGACATTGCACACATAGAGCGCAGGCTTGGAGGTGAGTAGCTGGAGTTCCTGGAAGGCCTTTTCTTCCTCGGGCAGGCGCTTGACGTGCCGGGCCGATTTGCCCTCGCGCAGCAGCTCGAGCGCCCGCTGCACCAGCTCGAGCGAGAGCTTGGCGTCCTTGTCACCCTGCTTGGCCTTCTTTTCCAGGCCGCCCATGCGCTTTTCCAGGCTTTCCAGGTCGGCCAGCATCAGCTCGGTTTCCACCACCTCGGCATCGGCGAGCGGGTCAACCTTGTTGGCGACGTGGATGATGTTGGAATCTTCAAAGCAGCGCAGCACATAGGCAATGGCGTCGCATTCGCGGATATTGGCGAGGAACTGGTTGCCCAGCCCTTCACCCTTGGACGCGCCTTTGACCAGGCCCGCAATGTCCACAAAGCTCATGCGGGCCGGCAGGATCTGTTGGGATTTCCCGATGGCAGCGAGCTTGGCCAGCCGGGCGTCGGGCACCGAAACCTCGCCCACATTGGGCTCGATGGTGCAAAAGGGGAAATTGGCCGCCTGTGCCGCCGCAGTGCGCGTCAAGGCGTTGAAAAGGGTCGACTTGCCGACATTGGGCAGGCCGACGATGCCCATCTTGAAACCCATGGGAAACTCCCGAAAATGTTGGCCTCCAAATGGTTCGGATCGGCCGATAAGTCAATGTGGCGGGGCGTGGGCCCCGATCAGCTCTTGTCGCCCAACAGCTTTTTGAGCATGGCGGCCATGGGGCCTGTCTCGGGCACCTTGGCCTGAGGGGCGGCCGGGCGAGCGGCGCGAATATGCGATTGGCCCTTGGGCGCCGGCTTGTCCGGGGCAGGGGAGGCGCCGGTGGCCAGCGCCAGCTTGTTCATCAGGCCGTTGTCGTCCCCGGCCAGCAGCAGGCCGGCATTGTCGGCCAGGGTGTCCAGCAGCGGCTCGAGCCACTGGCTGTCGGCCTTGCCAAAGTCCCCCAGCACGTGGTTGGTCACCAGGTCCTTATGGCCGGGATGCCCGATGCCCAGGCGCACGCGCTTATAGCCCACCCCGATGGCCGGATCGATCGAGCGCAGCCCGTTATGGCCGCCATTGCCGCCTCCGGTCTTGATGCGCACCTTGCCCGGCGCCAGATCCAGTTCGTCATAAAGCACGGCGACGGCTTCGAGCGGGATCTTGTAGAAATTGGTGGCTTGCACCACGCTGTCGCCCGAGCGGTTCATGAAGGTCTGCGGCTTGAGCAGCAGCACCTTGATGTCCCCGATGCTGCCTTCGCTGATCAGGCCCGAAAATTTCTGGCGGAACGGCGAAAAGCCGTGTCGGCGCGCAATGGCATCGATGGCCATGAAGCCGATATTGTGCCGGTTGCCGGCGTATTTCTCGCCCGGATTGCCCAGGCCCACGAGCAGATGCATGGCAGTGCCCTTCAAATGCAAGGGGCGGCCCGCAGACCGCCCCAAGATGAATTCGATGTCAGGAGCCGTCGACCTTATTCGGCCGTTTCGGCAGCGCCGCCGTCTTCCGACCGCAGGGCGGACGGGGCCACGATCGTGGCGATCGTGAAGTCACGATCCTTGATGGTGGGTTCGGCGCCGGCCGGCAGCGATACGGCCGAGATGTGGATCGAATCGCCGATATCGGTGCCGGAGAGGTCGACCACGATCTGCTCGGGGATATTGTCGGAGGGAACCGAGAGCTCCACGGTGTGGCGCACGATGTTGAGCGTGCCGCCGCGCTTAAGGCCCGGGCTCTTGTCCTCGTTGGCGAAATGCACGTGCACTTCGACGTCGATCCGCGAGCCCTTGCCAACGCGCAGGAAGTCGACGTGCAACGCGAAATCCTTGACCGGGTCGAGCTGATAGTCGCGCGGGATCACGTTGTACTTCTCGCCGTCCACGTCCACCGTCAGCATGTGGGAGAGGAAGCCGCCGGCGTAGATGCGCTTCATCGCCTCGTTGTAGGAGATGGCGATGGTCACGGGGGGTTGCTTGTCGCCGTAAATCACGGCGGGGATCAGTCCTTCACGACGCAGTGCACGAGCGGCCCCCTTGCCCACCCGATCACGCGCCTGAGCCTTGAGCTCTTTAGCGTCAGCCATTGGAAACATCCATGGGTTGGTGCGTACCATGCATAAGGCATGGTCGCGCGCCCGTCCTCCAGGGGTGACAGGCGCTTCATGGCTGCGCTCTATAAGCCATGGCCGCTTCGGGAGCAAGCTGCTCCGCCACGCTGCAAAGCGTGGAGTTCAGCACGATTTAACTTGGGTTAGGCTAGGCTTTTGGGCTAAATCGCCAGATGGCTGAGGAGAGCCGGATCCATCAGGATCCCGTGCGCCCCGATTGGAGTGTTGGAGCATGCCGTTTCGCAAGCGCTGGCATTTGGGCAGTCGGCTGCTCACCCTCATTTTGGCCTTGCTGGTCCTGAACACGGTCGTGTTCGTGGCCAGCCTCAACTGGCTTTTGGGGTCTACCAACGAGGTCAAGGACAGCCTGACCGTACAGAGCGTCGCGGCCTCCGTCTTGACGGAGTTGCTCAATGCCGAGACGGGTCAGCGTGGCTATATCCTCACGGGCAACAGTCAATATCTGGCTCCTTATCACCAGTCTTCGGTTTGGATGGAGACTAGGCTCAATAATCTGTCGAGCCTGACGGTCGATGATCCCGATATTGCCGGGCTGATCGTGCGCCTGCGCGAGTTGGTGACCCAAAAGTTCGATGATCTCGAGCGTAGCGTGTCAGTCTATGACCCTGCTGCTCCCGAGCGTGCCATTGCCATGGTCAATTCAGGCGATGGCAAGGCGATCATGGACGAAGCGCGGCAGGTGATTACCCAGATCGAGATCGTGGAAAGGCGGATCCAGTCGCAGCGCGAGGCCATGCATAGCGTAGCCGAAGTGGCAACCTATGTGAGCGGTGCTGCTTTCGTGCTGTCGAGCCTGTTCATGCTGTTCTTTCTCTATCTCTACATGCGCTTTCAGCTCTCGGAGAACCAGAAGGTCTCCGTCCGGTTGCGGGAGCAGGCCGATCAGCTCGACAGCAACAACCGCGTGCTGGGCACCGAGCGCAACGAGATCGCTCTGATCAACGAGACCAGCAACTTCCTGCAAAGCTGCAACACGCTGGCAGAGGTCGGCCGGCTGACCGGGCCCTTCATGGAAAAGCTCTTTCCCGGTTATGGCGGCACGCTGGCCAATTATGCCGCGTCGCGCAACCAGCTGGTGGTCGTGTCGCGCTGGGGCGGCTTTGACGGCGCCGAGATGCTCTCGCCAGACGAGTGCTGGAGCCTGCGACGCGGCCAGTCCCACCATCACGACGCGGGCGACAGTGCCCCGATGTGCGCGCATCTTTCCGACGCAGACACGGCGGAAACCTTCTGCCTGCCGCTCGTTGCCCATGGCGAGACGCTGGGTCTTCTGACCCTGGTGCGCCGCCGGGATGCCACCGGCTCCAGCTTCAACCGGCGCACTGCGGAAATGGCCGGGCGCCAATTGGGACTTACGCTGGCCAATATCCTGCTGCGCGAGACGCTCAAGGAACAGTCGATCCGCGACCCGCTTACCAATGCCTTCAACCGCCGCTATTTCGAGGTGGTGGCGCAAAAGGAACTCGCCAAGGCCGAGCGGTTCGGGCGCACCATGGCGGTGGTAATGCTCGACGTGGACCACTTCAAGCGCTTCAACGATCTGCACGGGCATGCGGCGGGCGATACGGCCCTGGTGGCCGTCTCGGAGTATCTGCAGGAGCATATTCGCGGCAGCGATTGGCTCTTCCGCATCGGGGGCGAAGAGTTCGTGCTCTTGCTGCTCGAAACCGACGCGCAGGACGCTTTGGACAAGGCCGAATCCCTGCGGGCCGGTGTGAGTGCGCTCGAGATGCAGCATGGCGGCGACGTGTTGCCCCACGTGACTATCTCGATGGGCCTGGCCTTTTACCCCGGCGATGGCCCGAGTCTGGAAGAAGTGCTCGAGCAGGCCGATGCTGCGCTCTACAGCAGCAAGTCCGCCGGGCGGAACCGCGTGACCCTTGCTGCCGGCATGGCCACCAGCAACGCCGCCTGAGCCTTGCACAAACGCTGACGATCACATTCATCGCCGGTTCAGGCGCTGGGGGATCTGATGGCGCTCATAGCCGTTCTTGACGGCATGTGCATGCAAGGAGGTAGCAATGACCCTAGGGAAAAAAGCCAAGGCGCTGGGACTGGCCGGCGTGTTTCTGGTCACCTCGGCGGTGGCTGCACTCGCAGCGCCCGGCACGGCCACGACCACGGTCAACGTCCGCTCCGGCCCGGGCCCAGGCTATGGCGTGGTCGATGTGCTGCGCCGGGGAGATCGCGTCGATATCCAGGACTGCCGTGGCAGTTGGTGCTTTGTGTCCAAGCCCGGCCCCGATGGCTGGGTGTCCTCGCAGTATTTGGCCCGCGGCGGTGGTGGCGGCTACTGGGATGACGACGACGATTACTACGAGCCCCCGCGTCGCCCGCGCCCGCCCGTCTATCGGCCCGGCCCGCGCCCGCCCTATTACGGCCCCGGTTATGGCTATCCGGGCTATGGCTATCCCGGTTACGGACGTCCGGGTGGCAGCGTTTGCTTTAATGGCCCCAACGGCTATTTCTGCGCCGGCAACTGATTGCCCATCGTGAATGCCTGATGCAACGCCCCGCCATCGTGCGGGGCGTTTGCTTTGATCCAAGATCGCATGCGGCTCGTTTGATAAAGACCGGCTCCGACAAAGGCGCGCACGCTCGTGTTCAATGCAATCCTTCTCTATCTTGCCGCCGCAGTGATCTTCTTCCCGCTCGACTTCGTGTGGCTCTCCACCATGGGCAAGGGCCTCTACCGACGCGAGCTGGGCAGCCTGCTGCTCGATAGCCCGAACCTTCTGATCGCAGCCCTGTTCTATCTGGCCTATCTGGTGGGCCTGGTCATCCTGGTGATCCTGCCGGCCAATGGTGACATCGCCAAGGCCGCGCTTTATGGCGCCGTGCTTGGCTTTGTGGCCTATGGCACTTATGATCTGACCAATCTTTCCACTGTGCGCGGCTTTACCCCCACGGTCGCGATGGTGGACATGGCTTGGGGCACGGTCCTGACGGCCGTCACGGCCTCCGGCGCGGTGTGGATCGTGTCGCTGTTTAACAGCTAGTGGTAGACGGAGGCGGGTTTGACTGTGGGCTGGAGCAAGCGGTTTTTCGTGCTCGGCCTGGTGTTGACCGTCGTTGGCGTCTTGCCGGTGCTGATCGGCATTACACTCTTGCCTGGGCTCAACCCGCTCGTGCCGACCATGCTGGCGCTTTCGCTAATGCCACTAGGGCTGATCTGCCTGGGCCTTGCACTTATTCTTTTCCTGGCAGGCCTGGTGCGCCGCTAGGCTTGGCACGCCCCTTGATGCGCTCGCGCGCCATCACCACCAGCCCCGCACCCACGATCACGCCCGCCCCGATCAGCGACACCCCGTCGATCAGATGGCCGAACACCAGATAGCTCAGCGTGATTGCCCAGGGCAGGGTAAGATAGTTGAACGGCTGCACCACGCTTGCAGGCGCCATCGAGAGCGCCACCATCATCAGCCCGTGCCCCAGGCAACTGGTGATCATCACCGCTCCCATCAGCAACATGGCTGGAAACTCCATGGGCTGCCAGTGGAACACGCCAACCGCGCTCGACAGCACCAGTCCGATCAGGCCCACATAAATCATGTTGGTTGCCGTGCTGTCGTGTTGGGCCACCTTGCGGGTCAGCACGATGTAGAGGGCATAGAAAGCCGAGGCTAGCAGTCCATAAAGCACGCCCCAGTCCAGCGGCAGCCCGCCGGGCCTGACGATCACCAGCGCACCGCAAAAGCCGACACCGACCGCCACGAAGCGGAAGACGCCCACCTTTTCGCCCAGGAGAGGGATGGCAAACAGTGTCACCATCAGCGGATAGACCAGGTTGATGGCCTGCAATTCGGCCAGCGGCACCATGCCCACCGCCATGGCGAACAGCCAGATGTCGGCGATCAGCATCAGCCCACGCAGAACCTGCAACCTGGGATTGTGCGAGCGCAGCGCCTGGCGCAGCGGCGCCTGCCGGGCTACCAGCCAGATCGAGAAGGCGGCGAAGGCCCAATAGCGCATCATCACGATCTGGAAGGACGAATAGTCCTGGACCAACACCTTCACCATAGCGTCCTGCGCGCCGAACACGATGATGGTGAACACGGTGATGGCAATGCCGCGTGCCACGTTGTCGCGCGCACCGATCGTGCTGCTTGGTCCTGCATCGCTCATGGCGATCCGCCGATCTGAAAGGCAAATGGCCGGCCGCAGATGGGCGCAGCAAGGCCAAGGTTGGGAGAGCTTGCTTTGACCCCATTGCCGCCATGGGGTCAAGGCAAGCAATGCGCTTTGCCCCTGGCCACACAGGCGATACCATGGGCTCGCGTTAAGGAGGCCGAGTGATGCGTCTGGTTGTGATGATGGTGGCCGTGCTGGGCCTCTCCGGCCTTGCCCTGGCGCAGCCTTTCGGGGAAACCCGCCGCTATTTCGGGGACTGGCTGGCCGCCTGCCGCCCCGACGGCTATTGCTCGGCCACCGCCTATGACAATCCCCAGCCGGGCAACGGCACGGTGGCCGATTATGTGCTGCGCATCGGGCGGCAGGCGACGCAGCCCTATTGGGAAATCTCGTTTTCCACCGTCGCGACCATGGCCGATGGCTGGCAGGATTTCGTGGTGAGCGTGGATGGGGTTGCCGAAACCTTCGGGCCGCGCAGCGAAGTGGGCGCCTATCAATCGATCAACGATTTTTTCCTGCTCGGCCCAAAGGCCCAGGCAGTGATGGACCGGCTGGCACCGGGGACGCAGATGGACATCGCCTTCACCGACACCAACGGGGCCGGGCAGAAGGCGCAGTTTTCCCTGCGCGGGCTGACCGCGGCGCTGCTCTGGATCGACGAGCAGCAAAGCCGGATCGGGTCGGAGCGCGTTGCTTTGGTGCCCCCCTATGGTCTGGTGCCCGTGGGCGAGGAACAGCTTGCCACTCCGCAGATCCCGGTCGACTTGCTGGATCGGCGCGCCGACGATCCAGAGTGCCGCCCGCTGGCCGACATTGCCAATGGCCGCGATTTCATCGTCGCGCCCTTGGGCGGGGGTAGCCTGCTCTATGTGCTGCCCTGCGACTCGTTTGCCTACAATTTCTCGTCCAAGGTCTATGTGGAGCGCGAGGACGCGTTCACACCAGTCTACTTCGCCGAGTTTTCCGAGATGACCGGCTGGACCGGCACCTCCGTCCTGTTCGGCGCCGATTTCGATCAGGAGAGCCAGACTTTGACCAGCTTTTACAAGGGACGCGGCCTGGGCGATTGCGGCTCTACCGGGCAATGGCGCTGGGATGGCGCGAATTTCGTCATGGTCGAGTTCCGCGCCAAGGACAGTTGCGATGGCGAGGCTGGAGGCGAGGTCGGCGATTTCCCGGTGGTCTATAGCGCCACGCCGCAGCGTTAGAGGGTCGGCCGCCGTCTGACGTCGCAGCGGCGGGTCCGGTGCTTCTGGCACCGCGCCCAAGGCCACACCCTCCCGCACAACCCAGCAGCCCAGTCCCGCCATGTCCCAGTTTCAGCAAATGCCCGGCACTGTCCTCGTTACCGGCGCCGCCGATCGCATCGGCGCGGCCATCGCCCGGCGCCTGGCGATGGAGGGGTGGGCGGTCATCGTTCACTATCGCGGCTCGGCTGGGGCGGCGCAGGCGGTGGTTGAGGACATTGTGGGCCAGGGCGGCAAGGCTGCCCTGGTGCAGGCCGATCTGGCCGACCGCGCCCAGCGCGCCGGTCTCGTTGCCAAAGCCGCCCAAGCCTTCGGCCCGCTGACGGCGCTGATCAACAACGCGTCAATCTTCAAGCCTGATGCGGTCTCCGATCTGGACGAGGCGCTCTGGGATGCCCATTTTGCCGTGCATGCCGAAGCTCCCCTGTTTCTGGCGCGCGATTTCGCCGTCCAGCTGCCGCAGGGGACGCAGGGCAATATCGTCAACATCATCGATGAGCGCGTGCTGCATCTCTCGCCGGCCTTCCTGAGCTACACTCTGTCCAAATCCGTGCTGTGGACCGCAACGCAAACGCTGGCCCAGTCGCTAGCCCCCGCAATTCGCGTCAATGCCATCGGTCCGGGCCCCACCTTGCGTCATGAGGGGCAGAGCCAGGCCGAGTTCGAGCGCTCCATCGACCGGCTCCTGCTCAAGCGCGGCGCTACGCCCCAAGACATCGCGGCGGCCGTGCTGTTCATTTTTTCCGCGCCTGCCTTCACCGGGCAGATGCTGGCGCTCGACGGCGGCAAGCATCTGGAATATCCCGAGCGGCGAGCCCCCACACCACGACAGCAATGACCATCGAACCCGTACAATTGCCCGGCCAGGAGGTCATTCGCGCCTTCGTCAAGACTTTGCCTGCCTCACCGGGCGTCTATCGCATGCTCGATGAGGGCGGCGATGTCATTTATGTGGGCAAGGCCCGCAATCTCAAGGCGCGGGTGACCAATTACACGCGGCCCGAGAACAACCCGCTGCGCATTGCCCGCATGATCGCGGCGACGCGCTCCATGGAGTTCGTGCGCACCGAGACCGAGAGCGAAGCGCTGCTGCTCGAGGCCAATCTGATCAAGCGCCTCAAGCCGCGTTTCAACGTGCTGCTGCGCGATGACAAGAGCTTCCCCTATATTCTGATCGCCACCGATCACGAGGCGCCACAGCTGAGCAAGCATCGCGGCAGTCGGCGGCGGCAGGGCCATTATTTCGGCCCCTTTGCCTCGGCCACCGCCGTGGGCCGCACCATCGCAGCTTTGCAAAAGGCTTTCCTGCTGCGCACCTGCACCGACAGCTTTTATGCTGCGCGCACCCGGCCGTGCCTGTTGCACCAGATCAAGCGCTGCGCCGGGCCCTGCACACGCGAGGTGTCGCTGGAGGACTATGCCGAGCTGGCCAACGAGGCCAAGGCGTTTCTCTCGGGCAAATCCAAATCGGTGCAGGACCATCTCTCGACCGAGATGAACCATGCCGCCGAGGCGCTCGATTTCGAGCGCGCGGCGCTGCTGCGCGACCGGCTCAGCGCCCTGGCCCATATCCAAAGCACCAGCGACGGCGTGGCGCGTGCGGTCGAAGAGGCCGACGTCTTTGCCATTCATCACGAAGCCGGGCAGTTCTGCGTGCAGGTGTTCTTCTTCCGCGCCCACCAGAACTGGGGCAATCACGCCTTCCGCCCCCGCGCCGATGCCAGCCTCTCCGATAGCGAGGTGCTGGAAGCCTTCATCATCCAGTTCTACCAGGATCGCGTGCCGCCCCGCTTGGTGTTGCTCAGCCACGAGCCCGCCGAGTTGGATCTGATCGGGGAGGCACTATCTCTGCGCGCCGGCTTCAAGGTCAGCGTGCAGGTGCCTCAGCGCGGGGAAAAGAAGGATTTGGTCAATCTGGCGCACAACAACGCCCGTGAGGCGCTGGGTCGCCAGCTGGCCGAGGGCGCCACTCAGCGCACGCTTCTTGAAGGCTTTGCCGAGGCCTTCGGGCTCGACGAGCCGCCGCGCCGCATCGAGATCTACGACAACTCCCACATTTCGGGCACCAATGCGGTGGGCGCCATGGTGGTGGCGGGCACCGAGGGGCTGAGCAAGAAGCACTATCGCACCTACAATATCCGCTCCACCGACCTGGCCCCCGGCGACGACTTCGGGATGATGCGCGAGGTGCTGACCCGGCGCTTTGCGCGGCTGGTGGCCGAAACGCCCCAGGGGCCGGAAAGCCCCGAGGTCGAGGCCACGGCCATGCCCGATTGGCCCGACGTGGTGCTGATCGATGGCGGGTTGGGCCAGCTCAATGCCGTGCGCGAGGTGCTGGCCCAGATCGACCTGCCGCGCGAAGTGGTGCTGATCGGCATCGCCAAGGGCGAAGAGCGCGATGCGGGGCGCGAGAAGTTCTTCATGGAAGGGCGGGAGCCCTTCATGCTGCCCCATCGCGATCCTGTGCTCTATTACGTGCAGCGGCTGCGCGACGAGGCGCACCGCTTTGCCATCGGCACCCATCGGGCTCGGCGCAAGAAGGACATCGTGAAAAACCCGCTGGACGAGATCGAGGGCATCGGTCCCACGCGCAAGCGGGCGCTGCTCAACCATTTCGGCTCGGCCAAGGCAGTGTCGCGGGCCTCCTTGCAAGATCTGGCGCAGATCCCCGGCATTTCCCACCAGATGGCCCAGCAAATCTACGATCACTTCAATCGCGCCGGTTGACCTGGGGGGCCGCTTGCTGTTCCCTCCTGCGCCATGGCCAATCAGCTGACTTCGCTTCCCAATCTCATCACCTTCGGGCGCATTCTGGCGATACCGGTGATCTGCCTGTTGCTGGTCAATGGCGATCCAACCGGCCGCGCCATTGCGCTGGTGCTCTATGTGCTGGCCGCGTTCAGCGACTGGCTCGACGGCTATCTGGCACGTCGGCAGGGGCTGAGCTCGCCCTTGGGGCAAATGCTCGATCCCATCGCCGACAAGATGCTGGTGGGCGCGCTGCTCATCGTTTTGGCCTGGGACGGCACCTTCTCGCCCTGGGATCTGCTGCCTGCCATTGCCATCCTGATGCGCGAGATCTTCGTCTCGGGCCTGCGCGAATTTCTTGGGGCGCGCAATGTGGTGGTCAAGGTCACCTGGCTGGCCAAGTGGAAGACCACGGTGCAGCTGGTGGCGCTGACCCTGGCCATCCTCGAGCCGCTGGTTCCCGCCATCTGGCTTTTGACCGATCTTTGCCTGTGGCTGGCGGCCATCATGACGCTGATCACAGGCACGCAGTATTTCCGAGGCGCCTGGCCGCATTTGCGCGGGGATCAGCCGTGAAGATCCTCTATTTCGCCTGGCTGCGCGAGCGGCTCAACCGCGACAGCGAAGAGGTGGCGCCGCCTGCCGATGTGCACACCGTGACCCAGCTCATCGACTGGCTGGCCGCCCGCGACGAGGCAGCCGAGCTGGCTTTCGCCAAGCGCCACCTGATCAAGGCGGCCGTGGACGAAACCATGGCCGGGCCCGACACCTCAATCGTGGGCGCGCGCGTCGTGGCGCTGTTTCCGCCCATGACCGGAGGCTGACCGTGGGGGTCTCGATCCAGACCGAGCGCTTCGATCCGGGTGGGGAAACCAATCTCTTTCTGGAGCGCAGCGCGGGGGCAGGGGCCGTGGTCACCTTCACCGGCCTGGTGCGCTCGCTGCCCGACGATCCGATCGAGGCGCTGACGCTCGAGTGCTATCCGGCGCTGGCCGAAAAGCAGGTGAGCCAGCTGGTCGAGACGGCTCTGGCGCGCTTTGGCCTGATCGAGGCCAGCGTTATTCATCGCCATGGCCGCCTGTTGCCCGGCGAACCTATCGTGCAGGTGATGACGCTCGCGGCCCATCGCCAGGCCGCTTTCGAGGGCGCGCAGTTTTTAATGGATTATCTCAAAACCCAAGCGCCGTTCTGGAAGAAGGAAGCCACCGCCCATGGCGAGCGCTGGGTGGAGGCCAAGGCCCAGGACGACAGCGCGCAGGCGCGCTGGGAGTGGTAGGGCCGAGCTGATGCTCGGCCCTTGGGATGCTTATTCGGCGGCAGCGCGCTTGGGCTGAACTTCGGCCGCGTAGGCGTCGATCAGCGTGCGACAGGCTTCACCGGGGGTGAAGCTGTAGTCCCCGATCAGCGACACGGGCGTCACTTCCGCCGCCGTGCCAGTCAGGAAGCACTCGTCGAACTGGGACAGCTCCTCGGGCTTGAGGTGCCGCTCGGTGACGGTATAGCCATTGGCCTTGGCCAGCCCGATCAGGGTCCGGCGGGTGATGCCGTTGAGGAAGCAGTCGGGCGTGGGGGTGGTGATTTCCTTGCCCTTGACGAAGAACACGTTGGCACCGGTCGCCTCGGCCACATAGCCGCGATAGTCCAGCATCAGCGCATCGGCATAGCCATTGGCCATGGCCGCGTCCTTGGACAGGGTGCAGATCATGTAAAGACCCGCCGCCTTGGCCGAAGACGGGATGGTCTCCGGGCTGGGGCGCTTCCACTTGCTCCATTCCAGGCGAATGCCCTTGAGCTTTTCCTCCACCGAGAAATAGCTCGGCCACACCCAGGCGGCGATGGCGACATGTACCTTGTTGTTGCGCGCCGGCACGCTGAGCTCTTCCGAACCGCGCCAGGCCACGGGACGCACATAGGCATCGACCAGGCCGTTCTTTTGCAGCACCAGTTGCTTGGCCGCCTCGATCTCGTCGACGCTATAGGGGAAGGGCATGTCCAGCGTCGCTGCCGAGCGGATCAGCCGCTCGGTGTGCTCGCGGGACTTGAAGATCTCCCCGCCATAGGCGCGCTCGCCCTCGAATACGGAGCTGGCATAGTGCAGACCATGGGTCAGCACGTGAATCTTGGCGTCTTTCCAGGGTTTGAGTTCACCATCGAACCAGATCCAGCCATCGCGCTGGTCCATTGGCACGCCTGCCATTTTTCTCTCCCACAGGGCTTGGTTTTGCGCATGGGTCCAAAGGAGCTGCCATGCTCGTTGAAAGGATCATGCCCCAGGCCGAAGCCCTTGGCAAATCTTGAAGGCTTTGGAATAACGCTTGATCGGCTCCCGATGGAGAGACAATGGCACCGGCCAAAATAAATGTCAACAAGGCTGACATAAATTCGCCTGCGCCCGAAGGCGCTCCCCTGCCGCTCGACGTCATGGGGCTGTTCTTCTTTGCCTATCGGGACTTCGTGGGCGATGCCGACGCGCTGCTTGAAAAACAGGGTTTCGGGCGGGCCCATCACCGCGTGCTCTATTTCGTCAATCTCAAGCCGGGCATGCCGGTGGCCGATCTGCTCGACATTCTCAAGATCACCAAGCAGAGCCTGGCCCGGGTGCTGCGCCAGCTGATCGACAATGGCTATGTGTCGCAAAAAACCGGCGCTTCGGATCGCCGGCAGCGGCTGCTCTATCCCACCGAGAAGGGCCGGCAGCTCTTTGATACGCTATCGGCCACCCAGCGCAGCCGCATCGAAGCCTCCATTGCCGCCCTGCCGCCCGACTCCAAGAAGATTATCCTGGGCTTCATGGTGGGCATGGTGGAGCCGTCGGACCGGCCGTTACTTGACCGGCTCAAGCTGACACAGAATATCTAGCGCCGCGCGGGCGGGGATTACATCAGGCGCTTGCCGTTGGGCACGCCGCGTTCCACTTGGGCCAGAACGATCGCGCCGGCATCGTCTTCGAAACCCAGCGTCAAGACCTCGCTGCGCACCGGGCCGATCTGACGCGGCGGGAAATTGACCACGGCCAGCACCTGCCGACCCACCAGGGTTTCGGGCGTGTAGTGAACCGTGATCTGCGCCGAGGATTTCTTGAGCCCCAGCTCCGTCCCGAAGTCGATGATCAGGATATAGGCTGGCTTGCGCGCCTCGGGGAAGGGGCGCGCCTCAACGATGGTCCCTACGCGAATGTCGACGGCGAGGAAGTCGTCGAACGCGATAGTCTGGCTCACTTGCCCAACTCTTCGCTGCGCAGCCTGGCGGCCTTGACGGTGCGATAGAGCAGGGACTCCAGCCCGTCCTCGGCCATCAGAACCTTGAGCGCTGCCGCAGTGGTGCCATTGGGCGAGGTGACGTTGGCGCGCAGTTGCGCGGCCGGTGCTGCGTCGGCATCCATCAGTGCGGCCGCGCCGATGACGGTAGCGCGCGCCAGCTTCATGGCATCGTCCAGTTCTAGCCCCTGCCGTGCTCCGGCACTGGCCAAGGCCTCGACCAGATGGAACACGTAGGCCGGTCCCGATCCCGACACCGCTGTCACGGCATCAAGCGCGCTTTCTTGCGTAAACCAAACCACCTCGCCGGCAGCAGCCAATAGCGCCTCGGCCAGTTCCTTGTCCGTGGTCCCGATACCCGCACCGGCCACCGCGCCGGTGATGCCCTTGCCGATCTGCGCGGGCGTATTGGGCATGGTGCGAATGACGCGGGTGCTTGCGAGCCCGCTCATGATCTGGTCAAGCGAGATGCCGGCAGCAATCGAGAGCACCAGGGTATGCTTGCCGACGCCCGGGGCCAGTTCGGCCATCACTTCGGCCATGATCTGCGGCTTGACAGCCAGCACCACCACATGGGTCAGAATGCCGGTACCGTCGGACAGGAGCCGAATACCGTGCTCGTCGGCGAAAGCGATGGTGGCATCGGACGGCATCGGGTCGACCAGGACCAAGCTGGAGGGCAGCAGCCCGCCCGCCAGCCAGCCTCTTGCCAGGGCCAGACCCATCTTGCCTGCGCCCACCAGAAGAATGGGACCGATCTCCGAAAGCGTCACGCTTCCCCTACCGTTTCGAACATCACCTGGCTCAGGGCTTCGGAGGCGCTTTTGCCGGCCCAGACCACGAACTGAAAAGCCTGATAATACTGATCGCATGCATCGTTCGCCGAGCGCAGCAGCGCATCGCACTGATGAGGGCTGACTTCGGCGCCCCCCGTCAAAAGGTGCGAATTGCGGAAGAGCACGACGCCCTCCTTGCTCCACATGTCGAAATGGCCGATCCAAAGCTGTTCGTTGATCATGGCGATCAACTGCTTGATCTCGGAGCGCCGCGCGTCGGGCACCTTCAAGTCGAAGGCGCAGGCGATGTGCAGGGATTCGAGATCTTCCATCCAGTTGAACGAGACGTGATAGTCGCTCCAGCCGCCGCGCACCGAGATGGAAATCTCGTCAGCATCCTGCCGCTCGAAGCTCCAGTCGTTGATCGAAGCAATATGCTCGATGATATCGACGGGGTGCACCGTCCGATCAGCCTCGACCTGCAGAAGAAGTCCCATAAATAAATCCCGCCGTGGCAAGCGTTTGGAGAAAGCCGAGAAGCCGGCCCGTGCTACGCAAGAATTACTGCCGAGGCCGCTCGCCGAGCTCCCTCGAATCAACACCATGCTCGAACCTACACTGAGCACGCCGCCGGGGGCACACCCAAGCGCACCTCAAGCAAGTTTTGTCTGTGGATGATCGGCCGGTTATCGTTAACAACTCGCTAACGCGCGGGGTTTGCGGCGGCCGGGATGCCGGTACGGGCTGTGGATAACCGCAGCTAGAACAGGCCTTCGGGCTGGCTCCAGCCGGTCAGGAGTGCGTCGGACCACGCGTCAAAGCCGTTATCGCGCGCCTGGCGCGCCGCACCTTGATGATCGTAGGGCACCGACCGCAAAGACACGCGCCATTCGTCGTAGAGGTTTTCCAGAATGGCATAACGCGCATCGGGTGAGCCGTGCACGATCTGCAGGCCCACCGCACCAGGATTGACGATCAGCCGGCCATCCTTGAGCCGCACGGCGCGCGCCAGATGCGTGTGCCCGCACAGCATGACTGGAAAATTGAGCCCCTCGGCCTGGGCCGCGACTTCGTCATGGTCGGGCAGGGTAGTATCGCGCCCGGACCACCAGTTGTCCAGCCAAGGCGCGGTGTCGTCCTTGGGGGTGCCGTGGCACAGGAACACCTGATCTTCCAGTACCAGGGTAGGCGGCAGGCTCTCGATCCAGCTCAGATGCTTATCGTCTATCCTGCTGGTGGCGAAGGTGTCGATCGCGCCGCGCGCCTCGGCGCGCGCTTCCATCACCCAGCGCTCGTGATTGCCTTTGATGGTGGGAAAGTCGCCCTCCATCAACAGGTCGGCCGTGCGCGCCGGCTCCAGGGGACCCGCGACCAGATCCCCCAGATTGACCACCATATCCGCGCCTTGCAGGCGGATGTCCGCCAGCACCGCTTCGAGCGCCAGGCAATTGCCGTGGATATCGGAGATGACGGCGAGCTTCATGCCGGTGGCTCTACTGCCCGGGCGCGCCGGACTTGAGCGCTTCGATCGCCTGGCGCAGAGCCGCGATCTCTTCGCTCTGGATCTGCACCTGCTCGCGCAGGGCATCGTAATCTTCGCGTTTGACCAGGTCCATATCGGTCACGAAGCGCTGCACCTGGGCCTTGACCACGGTTTCGACCTCACGGCGCACCCCGTCGGCCAGCCCGGCCGCCTCGTTCATCACGCGGCCCAGGCCATCGAAAATCCGGTTGTTCTGGTTCATGTCGCAAGAGCCTTTCCTGTGCTAGCGCCATTGCGCCTCAAGAGTATTTAGGCAGTCGGCCCCGACTTGACCAGAGCCGGAAGAGACAGGCATGGTCGGCTCGAGAGCCGGAGTGCGCCATTGCCCTTTCCCGATATCGATCCCATCGCCTTTGCCATCGGCCCGGTGGCCGTTCGCTGGTATGCCCTTGCCTATCTGGCCGGCGTCGGCCTGGGCATGCTCTATGGAATGGCGCTGCTGCGCAAGATCTCGCTGTGGCCCAACAATACGCCGCCCTTCGATGCGCCGTCCTTGACCGACTTCGCTTTCTGGGCCGTGATCGCGATCGTGGTGGGTGGGCGGCTGGGCTATGTGGCCTTCTACAACCTTCCATACTACCTGGAAAATCCCATGATGGCCTTTGCCATGTGGGAGGGGGGCATGTCCTTTCACGGCGGCCTGATCGGGCTGGTGCTGGCCATGGTGCTGTTCACCCGCTACAAAAAGGGTAGGGTGCTGTCGGGGCTCGATCTTTTGGCGTGCGTCGCGCCCATCGGGCTGTTTTTGGGCCGCATCTCGAACTTCATCAATGCCGAGTTGTGGGGCCGCGAGACCGATTTGCCCTGGGGCGTGGTGTTTCCCAATGGCGGCGACGTGGCGCGCCACCCTACCCAGCTCTATGAAGCCGGGCTCGAAGGCATTCTGCTGTTCGTTTTGATCCGCTATCTGACCCATGTGCGTTACGATCTGCGCAAGCCGGGCCTGATCGCGGGCGTGTTTGCCATCGGTTATTCTCTTTCCCGTATGCTGGTGGAACTGGTGCGCGTGCCAGATCCGCAATTGGGCTATTTGTTTGGGGGGTGGATCACCATGGGAACGATTTTGAGCCTGCCCATGCTTGTCATCGGGATTGGCCTGGTGATCGCTGCGCAAAGGTCCGTCCGTGGCTGACTCTCCGTCGCTGTCCGAGCTGATCAACATGCAGATCCGAACGGGCGGCCCGATGAGCGTGGGCGCCTATATGGCCCTGTGCGCGTCTCATCCGCGGCAGGGCTATTATCGTGTGGCCCAGCCGCTGGGGATTGGCGGCGATTTCGTCACGGCGCCGGAAATATCCCAGATGTTCGGCGAGCTGATCGGCGCCTTCATGCTCAACATGTGGCAGCAGATGGGCCCGCCGGAGCGGTTCACGCTGCTCGAGCTGGGGCCCGGACGTGGCACGCTGATGGCCGACATGCTGCGCGTGACCAACCGCTATCCGCAGTTCCGCAAATCCATGGACCTGCGGCTGTTTGAATCCAACGCGGTGCTGATCGAAACGCAGAAAAAGCATCTGCCCAACTATGCCCCGGTCTGGATCGAGACGCTCGACGAGCTGCCCGAGCAGCCGCTGCTGGTGGTGGCCAACGAATTCTTCGACGCCCTGCCGGTGCGCCAGTTCATCAAGCGCGGCGGGGCCTGGCGCGAGCGCATGGTGGGGTTGGACGGGGAGACCCGGGTGTTCGGGCTTTCGCCCACGCCTTTGCCCAACCAGGCCATGCCCGAAAGCGTGCGCGCCGCCGGGGAAGACGAGATCTACGAGGTGAGCCTGGCCAGCCGGCAGGTGATGGCGCAATTGGCGCCCCTGGTGGCCCGCCATGGCGGGGCCATGCTGATCATCGACTATGGCTATGCCAAAACCCGTACCGGCGAGACCCTGCAGGCGGTGCGCCGACACGCCTTTGCCGATCCGCTGGATAATCCCGGTGAGACCGATATTTCCGCCCATGTCAATTTCGAGGTCCTGGCCAACGCGGCACGGGCCGCCGAACTGATGGTAGAGCCGCTGACCGAGCAGGGGATATTTCTCGAGCGCCTGGGCATTCGCGAGCGGGCCGCCGCGCTCAAGGCTTCGGTGCCCTCGGCCAGTGCCTCGATCGATGGGGCGGTGGAGCGGCTGACTGGGCGGACGGCGATGGGCACGCTGTTCAAGGTGCTGTGCGCCACGAGCCCGGGGCTCAACCCGCCGGGCTTTGAATGATCCCGCCCTTTGTGACCAACCTGGCGCTGGAAGGGCTGCCGCACGGCTTTTTCGGGCGTGAAGGCGGGGTGTCGATCGGGGACAATCACAGCCTGAACGTCTCGCAGACCAATGGCGACGATGCCGATGCGGTGGCCACCAACCGGGCTCGCGTGGTGGAGGCCTTGGGGCTGGCGGGGCGCGACCTGGTGACGCTGAAACAAACCCATTCTCCCGACGTGGTGGTGGTGGACGATCTCGATTTCTCCCGCCCCCCTGCCGATGCCATCGTGACCCGCCGCAACGATCTGGTGCTGGGGATTTTGACCGCCGACTGCACCCCCATCCTTCTGGCCGACCCGGTTGCCGGAGTGATCGGGGCCGCCCATGCCGGCTGGAAGGGCGCCGTGGACGGGGTGGTGCACAACACCGTGGCCGCCATGATCGGGCTGGGGGCCAGCCTGGCAAACATGGTGGCGGTGATCGGCCCCACCATTTCGGCCCAGAACTACGAAGTAGGCCCGGACTTCGTAACCGCCCTACTGGACAAGCACCCCGAAGCCGAGCGCCATATTACGACACCGCCGGGGGGGCGGGAACATTTCGACCTGCCCGGTTTCGTGGCCCGGGCGCTGGCTGAGGCCGGGGTGGGGCGGGTGGAGGATCTGGCCATCTGCACCTATGGCCATCCCGAGGCCTATTTCTCGCACCGCTACGCCACGCACCGGGGGACGGGGGCGGGGCGGCAGATCGCGGTGATCGCGCTGCCGTAACCGAGCAGGGCGGTTGGTCCAAGGTCGCGATTGCACCGGGCGGCGCTTGGGGGTATGAGCACCGCACGCCGCCGGGGCCCAACCGGCCCGACTCTTCCAGCTCAGGATTGCCGACATGAAACTGGTGACGGGGAACGCCAACCGAGCCCTTGCCGAAGCCGTTGCCAAATATCTCGAACTGCCGTTGACGGACTGCACGGTCAAGCGCTTTGCCGACAAGGAAGTGTTCGTGGAGATCCACGAAAACGTGCGCGGCGAGGACGTGTTCATCCTGCAATCGACCTCGTTTCCCGCCAACGACAACCTGATGGAGCTGCTGATCCTGGCGGATGCCACCAGGCGCTCCTCGGCGCGGCGGATCACGGCGGTGATCCCCTATTTCGGCTACGCCCGGCAGGACCGCAAATCGGCGCCGCGCACCCCGATCTCGGCCAAGCTGGTCTCCAACCTCATCACCATGTCGGGCGCCAACCGGGTGTTGACGCTGGACCTGCACGCCGCCCAGATCCAGGGCTTTTTCGACATCCCCACCGACAACCTCACCGCCGCCCCGGTGATGGTGGCCGACATCAAGCAGCACTACGACCCCAAGCAGGTGATCATCGTTTCGCCCGACGTGGGCGGCGTGGTGCGGGCCCGCAACGTGGCCTCCAGAATAGGGGCGCCGCTGGCCATCGTGGATAAGCGCCGGCCGCGGGCGGGCGTGTCGGAGGTGATGAACATCATCGGCGACGTGGCCGGCCACAGCTGCATCCTGATCGACGACATCGTCGATTCGGGCGGCACGCTGGTCAATGCCGCCGAGGCGCTGCTCAAGCAGGGCGCCAAGGAAGTTTCGGCCTATATCACCCACGGCGTGCTCTCCGAGGGCGCGGCCGAGCGCATTGCGGGCTCCAAGCTCAAGGAGCTGGTGGTGTCCGATTCGATCGCGGAGACCGAGGCCACGCGCAAGGCCGCCAATATCCGCCGGCTCTCGATTGCCCCGCTGATCGGGGAAGCCATTGCCCGCACCGCCAGCGAGCAATCGGTATCGAGCCTGTTCGACTAAAGCCCGGACACGCCGAACGACCGCCCGCGCCTTGGGCTCGGGACGGGACCACGGTGGAAGCGGCCTTCGCCCCGAAGGGCTGGTAGAGGAAGAGGCGAAAGCCGCTTCGCACGAGCGGGATTTTGTGCGCACGCCTCGAGCGGCCCCCCTGGCGTTGGGGACGAGCTGCCGGTCGCGCCTTCGGCAGATCCGAAGGCGAAACCGGGAGCCCCGGCCGGTGGTCGGCATCCACGCATCCGCCCAGGCGACCCCGGACGGCCCGTCTTCCCGCCCGACGCTTCGTCGGCGCCGCGTGTTGTCGGCGGGAACGGGAGGATGATGGCACAGGGCGTACGGGGCGGGGATAACGGGGATGGCCCCCAATGGACCGGGCTCAGGGCAGGGGGTCAAGCGCCTCGGGGTCCAGCCCCTCGAAGGTCAGCCAATCCTCGGTATAGTCGCCCTCGTGATCCCAATGGGCATGGCGGTAGGCATCGAGCGCCACCTGCCCATCGCGCAGGGCGGCCAGCAGCGCGCCATTGGTGTAGGTCCCCTTGCGGTTGATCCGCACCAGCGCCCGCGCCCCGGGCTCGCGCGACACCAGCCGATAAATCTCGGCCAGCAGCCGCCCCACCACGTCGATCAGCATGCCGCCGGCCGGTTCGGCCAGCTCGTGCGGCTTATAGCGCCCCAACCGCCGCCGCAATTCGGCCACCCGCTCGGTAAGGCGGGCATGAATGACGGTGTTTCGCGCGGCGATGGGGTGCATGGCGGGCCTCCTGGGTGGAGGGTGGCATGGGGTGATGGGGGTGGGGATTATGGGGCTGGCAAGATCTTTGAGCGTTGAGAAGAAACCCCCACCTAGCCTCCCCCTGGGAGGGGGAGGAACAGCGCGGTGCCTGGGAGAGAACGGAGCCTGCCCCCATCACTCCTCCCCCTGCCAGGGGGAGGCCGGGAGGGGGTGGCCTGCCAAATTCCCGAACACTGGGAGAGACCCCCAACTATCCTCCCCCTGGGAGGGGGAGGAACAGCGCGGTGCCTGGGGAGAGAACGGAGCCTGCCCCCATCACTCCTCCCCCTGCCAGGGGGAGGAGTGATGGGGGTGGCCTGCCAAGATCTCTGAACGCCGAGAGACCCCCACCTAACCTCCCCCTGGGAGGGGGAGGAACAGGGTGGTGCCTGGGGAGAGAGCGGAGCCTGCCCCCATCACTCCTCCCCCAGCCAGGGGGAGGCCGGGTGGGGGTAGCCTGCCAAGATCTCTGAACGCCGAGAGAGACCCCCACCTAACCTCCCCCTGGAAGGGGGAGGAACAGCGCGGTGACTGGGGAGAGAACGGAGCGTGCCCCCATCACTCCTCCCCCTGCCAGGGGGAGGCCGGGAGGGGGTGGCCTGCCAAGATCTCTGAACGCCGAGAGAGACCCCACCTAACCTCCACCTGGGAGGGGGAGGAACAGGGCGGTGCCTGGGGAGAGAACGAAGCTTGCCTCCATCACTCCTCCCCCTGTCAGGGGGAGGCCGGGAGGGGGTTTCCTTCCGCCCCCGCCATGCTAGCCTTTTCCCCGGAGGGCAGCATGGACGATCCGGTTTCCTTTGCGCGCAGATTGCGCCGCGAGCAGACGTCGGCGGAGCGGCGGTTCTGGGCGCTGCTGCATCCCTGGCGCATGGCGGGCTGGCATCTCCGGCGCCAGGCCCCGATCGGGCCCTATGTGGTGGATTTCGTCTGCAAGCGCTGCAAGCTGATCATCGAGATCGACGGGGACAGCCATTATTCCGATCCGGGCCAGCGCCGCGATGCGGTGCGCTCGGCCTATCTCGCCGAACTGGGCTATCGCGTGCTGCGTTTTACCAATCTCGACGTGTCGGACGGCGCCCATGGCGTGTTCGACGTGTTGCGCGGGGTTTTGGGTGAGCCGGATGGGGAAGGGACCCCCACTTAGCCTCCCCCTGTCAGGGGGAGGAACAGCGCGGTGGTTGGGGTGCGAGCGGAGCCCGGCCTCCATGAATCGTCCCCATATCAGGAACAGGCGGTGGTCAGGGGAGTGGCTCTTGAGCAGCGGACGCTATTGTTCCAGAAGCAGTAATGTCGTGTGCGATTGAAACAACGATTTCTGCGTTTCACTCCGGGAGCGAGGGCGGCACCAGCTTCTCGGTGTGGCTGGTCGGCATCAACTGTAGTGCCCAGGAAATTCTGAGCATGCCTTCTGCTGCCGCTCGGCTTTCTGCTACGAAGCTCTATACAGCGCCAATGTCATGCAGTACGATTCAAAGATTCGCTGAATTGATTGGAGGATGTTCAATGCAAGGCAGGTTTTTCTGCGCGGTCGTATTGTTCGGGTCTGTGGGTTTCGCCCATGCTGCAGATCCTATTGTTTATAGTCCAGCTCCCTTTGAGGCTACTCCAGTTCTCACATGGGGAGGGGCCTATATCGGTGTCCACGGTGGCTATGCATGGGGGCAGCAAGACGACGATCAAAGCCAATCCTTTCCATCTTTCCCCGGCTTTCCGGGTTTTCCCGGCACTGGCGCCGACAGGTTCGACATGGAGGGGTTCGTCGGGGGAGTTCACGCTGGCTACAATGCGCAGATTGGCACGTTCGTCTATGGCTTGGAAGGCGACATCGATTTAGCGGATGTACATGGGGGAACCGATTTTGCGTACAACCTCGATGCGCAAGGGACTTTATCGCTGCAAAGCAATCTGCAGTCATCACTGCGGGTGCGCGCCGGGCATGCCGTTGACGATTTGCTGATCTATGTCACCGGGGGCTTGGCAGTGGGACAGGCTGAACTCACAGCGGCCTTCCCAGATACTTCTTATTCGGACACGAACGTTCACGTTGGTTGGACGGTGGGCGCGGGTGTCGAGGCGGCATTTACGCCCAACTGGATCGGACGCCTGGAGGCACGGTATACTGATTTCGGTGTCGAGCAATACGATCTCGGTCCGGGAGGCGATGGGGTGAATTCCGAGTGGAGCCAGACTGCGGTGAGTGCGGGCTTGAGCTATAAGTTCTGATCAGTTCGGCTCGGCGATGCGCCGGGCAGCCTGGTCTTTTGCTCGTTGGAGAGGGACCCCCACCTAACCTCCCCCTGATAGGGGGAGGAACATGGCGGTGGTTGGGGTGCCAACGGGAGTTAGCCCCATCGCTCCTCCCCCTGCCAGGGGGAGGCCGGGTGGGGGTAGGCGGCCAAGTTCCACGAGCGTTGAGAGAGAGCCCCACCTAACCTCCCCTTGGGAGGGGAGGAACAGGGCGGTGCGTGCGTAGAGAATAGGGCTTGCCTCCATCACTCCTCCCCCTGCCAGGGGGAGGCCGGGTGGGGGTGGGCGGCCAAGATCTCTGACGGCTGCAAGAGACCTCTGCCGCAAAGCGAAATTACCGCACCTCCCCCTCCAGCGTATCCAGCTCCATCTCTTTCAGCCGCTTGATCTCGTCGCGCAGGCGGGCCGCGCGCTCGAATTCGAGGTTGGTGGCCGCCTCGCGCATCTGGGCTTCGAGATCCTTGATGACGGCGGCGAGGTTGGCGCCCACTTGCACCTGCTCCTTGCCGTCCTTGCCCTTGCCGATCGAAACGGTGACGTGATCGCGCTCGTAGACGCTGTCCACGATGTCGTGGATGGTGGACTTGACCGATTGCGGGGTGATGCCGTGTTCGGTGTTGTAGGCCACCTGCTTTTCGCGCCGGCGGTTGGTTTCGGCCAAAGCGCGCTCCATCGAGCCGGTGATGGAATCGGCATAGAGGATGACCCGGCCATCGACATTGCGCGCGGCGCGACCGATGGTCTGGATCAGGCTGGTTTCCGAGCGTAGGAAGCCTTCCTTGTCGGCATCGAGAATGGCGACCAGGCCGCATTCTGGAATGTCGAGGCCCTCGCGCAACAGGTTGATGCCCACCAGCACGTCAAAGGCGCCCAGGCGCAGATCGCGGATGATTTCGATGCGCTCGATGGTGTCGACGTCCGAATGCATGTAGCGCACGCGGATGCCCTGCTCGTGCAGATATTCGGTCAGGTCCTCGGCCATCTTCTTGGTGAGGACGGTGAGGAGCGTGCGATAGCCCGCCTTCACCGTTTCGCGGATCTCGTAGACGACGTCGTCCACCTGGGTCTTGGCGGGGCGGATCTCGACCACCGGATCGATCAGCCCGGTGGGGCGGATGACCTGTTCGGCAAAGACGCCGCCGGCCTGCTCCATCTCCCACTTGCCGGGCGTGGCCGACACATAGACCGACTGGGGCCGCATGGCGTTCCATTCCTCGAAGCGCAGCGGCCGGTTGTCCATGCAGGAGGGGAGGCGGAAGCCGTATTCGGCCAGCGTCGCCTTGCGCCGCAGATCGCCGCGATACATGGCGCCGAGCTGGCCGATGGTGACGTGGGATTCATCGACAAAGACCAGCGCATTGTCGGGCAGGTATTCGAACAAAGTCGGCGGCGGCTCGCCGGGGCGGCGGCCCGAAAAGTAGCGCGAATAGTTTTCGATGCCGGCGCAGGAGCCGGTGGCTTCCATCATCTCGAGATCGAACAGCGTGCGCTGCTCGAGGCGCTGGGCTTCGAGGAACCGGCCAGCGCCGTTAAGCTCCTGCAGGCGCGCGGCCAGTTCGGCGCGGATCTGCTTGATCGCCTGGTTCATGGTGGCGCGGGGCGTGACGTGGTGGGAATTGGCAAAGACGCGGATGTTGAGCAGATCGGCGGATTTCTTGCCGGTCAGGGGATCGAACTCGGCGATGGATTCGATCTCGTTGCCGAACAGCGAAATGCGCCAGGCGGCGGCTTCGTAGTGGGCGGGGAAGATTTCCACCGTATCGCCGCGCACCCGGAAGGTGCCGCGCACGAAGCCGGTGTCGCCGCGCTTGTATTGCAGCGCCACCAGCTGGGCGAGCAGCTGGCGCTGGTCGATCTTCTGGCCCTTGGCCACCGAAATGGTCATGGCGGTGTAGTCTTCCACCGAGCCGATGCCGTAGATGCATGAGACGGAGGCGACGATGATGACGTCGTCGCGCTCCAGGATCGCCCGCGTGGCCGAGTGGCGCATGCGGTCGATCTGCTCGTTGATGGTGGATTCCTTCTCGATATAGGTATCGGTGCGCGGCACGTAGGCTTCGGGCTGGTAGTAGTCGTAATAGGAAACGAAGTATTCCACCGCATTGTCGGGGAAGAACGACTTGAACTCGCCATAGAGCTGGGCGGCGAGGGTCTTGTTGGGCGCCAGGATCAAGGCGGGGCGCTGGGTGCGGGCGATGACCTGGGCGGCGGTGAAGGTCTTGCCCGAGCCGGTGACGCCGAGCAGCACCTGGTCGGTTTCACCCTGCTCGATACCCTCGACCAGCTCGGCAATGGCGGTGGGCTGGTCGCCGCGCGGCTCGTAGGGCGTGCTGAGGCGGAAGGGCTGGCTGATTTCGGGCTTGAGCAGGCGCGCGGGGCGGTGCGGGGCCCAGGGCGCGGAACCCTCGACCTCCTTGCGGCCGTGCAGGATGATCTGCTCGAGCGCCTTGACGGTGGCGGTGACGCCCACGGTGGCCGCGTCGTTGAGCGAGGCGCCCTTCTTGGCGCGGGCCTTGGCCTTGGCGGTGTCGAGCGTTTCGCGCAGCTGGCCCAGGATTTCGGGATCGGCGGCGGCCGCGCGGCTGAGATCGCGCGCCGAGAGGGCCTTTTTGGAGGGCATGTGATTGAAGCCCGCCTGCGGGGCTTCGCCCAGGCCCTCGAAGTCGGGGCGCACCACGGAGTTGGCCTTGGACTTGGGCGCCTTGAGCACCATGCCGGTGGCTTCCGAACGCGTCTGCTTTTTCGGCTTTTTGGGCGGCTCGGGCGGAGCCGCGGCGGCTTCGGCCTCGGCGCGGGCGGCCCGGTCGAGCGCGCGCTTGTTGCGCAGGCGCTCCTGAGGCAGGGGCTTGGCGGCGGCCATGTCTTCGGCGCGCTCGATTTCCCCTAGAAAGTCCTCGATGGAAAATTCGGAGGCGCCCGTTTTGGGACGCGAGGATTTTTCGGAGGCCATGGGACACCGTGCGGCAGAGGGGGAGGGAGCCCACCAAGGTAAGGACCGGACGGGCGGTTTTCAACCGGGGCCAGCCTAGCACGCAGGGAACACAAAGGGAACGGCCCCGCCCTGGTGAAAGGGCGAGGCCGGAGGCTGGTTAGCGGACGCGGATCGAGGAGATCAGGTCGTTATTGCGATCCCCGACATAGGGGATGTCGCGGCTGACCACGGCACAACGACCACGGAAGTTGGCATCCTCGCAGGTCTGGGCTTCGGCGCCGCCAAAGACGCGGACCGAGGAGATGCGGTCGTTCCAGGCACCGAGCCGGGCGATGCGCTCGCCGGGACGGGCGCAGAAGCTGTCGCCGCGATAGTTGGCATCTTCATAAAAGCAGACGCGCTCGTTGCGGCTCGGACGGTCGGGGCGGCCCGGACGGGGACGGAAGTCGCCGCCATTGCCGATCGAGAAGCTAAAGCCCGGCACGTTGATCGAAAAACCCACATCGGGACGGCTGGGCGCCGTCGGAGCGCTGGGGCGCGGACCGGGGCGGCCGTCCTGGCGCAGATAGGAAGACGAGACCCAGCCGTCTGGGCCGGGCTTTTCCACGAAGCACCAGCCATTGGGGCGGCATTCGCGGATGTCGACCTGCTGGCCGGTGCGGAGCGTATCGACGACGCTGAAATTGGCGCCCGGACCGGAGCGGACGTTGACCGCCGTCGTGGCCGTGGCCGCCTGGGCGACAGAAGCAAGGGAGAGGGTGGTGAACAGAGCTGCCGCGGCGGCAGCGATCGTGCGCTTTTTCATGAGTTTCTTGTCCTTCGATGTGTGCCGCCCCTTTGGGGGATTAATCCCTAGGGCGCCGCTGGGTTCCAGGGACTAGGCCCCGGAGGCGAAGGCCGACACCGCCGGCCCGATGTCAGCGCTTATGCGGCAAAGCGGCTGAACCGGGACTGAACGCGCCGTTAAGGGGTCAGGCCAGCCCCCGGGCGGCCTTGAGGCGATCAAGGCGTGCTGCCGCGTCGGGCGTCAGGCGGTTGATCTCGAGTTGGCGCAGGGCAGGGAGATGCCCGAGGGCCAGGAAGGGGTCGGGCAGGGTGCGGTCGGCCTCTTGGCCGCCTTCCTCCATGTCGAGCGCAAGGATACGCAGGGCGGGAAGGTCCGAGGCCAGCAGGTGATCGAGCGTCTCCTGGGTGATGACCTCGCCGGTGACGCCGTAGGTGTCGAAGAGCGTTTCTACCACTTCGAGATGCCGGTGCCGCACCGGGGCAGAGAGGGCGAAATTGCCGTATAGGCCCAGAGTGGTGAGCGACGGGGCGGCGGCAAAGATCGGGGTGATGTCGCCCACCGTGCCAAACAGGCGAAAGCCGCCCGAGAGATCTTCCATGTCCCCCAAAACCAGATGCCGCAGAGCGGGCAGGTGGGCACCGGCCAGGGCGCCGACGGCCTGGGCCATGTCGTAGCCGGGAAACGCCTCTCGGCTGTAGCGGCCCGGATAGGCCTGGGCGGTGCCGATGAACAGCTCGTCCAGCGTCTGGACTTGGGGACTTGCCACCAAGGCCCGCACCAGATCGGCCTGCACGGGCGCTTCCAGGAACACCACGCGCCGGAGGGGGCCGGGAGGCGCTGCCAGGGGTTGGGCATTGGGCGTGGCTGTGCGTCCATCGAGCCCGATCCACAGCGTGGTGTCATTGACCAGGCAGTTGTGCAGGCCGTAGGCGGCGAGGGCGGCGGCAAAGGGCGTGGACATGGGCATGAGCCTTGCAACGATGAGAGAGCCTAGCGTGCCGCTTTGACGGCTGGAAGAGCCGTTGGCTTTGGTGCCCATATCCTCGCGCGAGTCCCTACGCTTAAACAGCCGGTTGCGTGGTGGGAGGATCACGCCGTCGTGATGCCACCGTGACTTGCCCTGACGCATTGCCAAGGTGGCGCTCAATGTCGGTGAGGCGGCGGACGACTGAAGTCTGCGCGGCCTGCCGCGCGATGCGCCTGAGGCATTTGGCCAGTCAGCAGTTTTCAAAGTTCAGCGATAAGGACAACTTTATGATGTTTCGCACAAGGGCGCGTTGGGCGCTGGGTGGGGTGTTGGCCGCGGGCCTGATGATGGGCACCGCTATGGCGCAGGTGACGCCGGTCGAGATCACGGCGGGCGATGCTTCCCTGTTCTCGTCGCGGGTGTTGACCACCGGCTTGTCCAACCCCTGGGACATGGTGTGGGGTCCCGACGATCTGATCTGGGTGACCGAGCGCAACTCGGCCGAGGTAACGCGGGTGGACCCGTTCACCGGAGCGCAGCAGTCGATCCTGACCATTGAGGGTGTTTATACGGGCGCTCAGCACGAGGGTCTTTTGGGCATGGCGCTGCATCCCGAGCTGATGACCGGCACGGGCAATGATTTCGTCTACCTGGTCTATACGGTGAATAACGGCACCGCCGAAACGCCGGACCCTTCGGCACAACTGGTGCGCTACACCTATGACGAAGCCACCCAGCAGCTGATCGACCCGATGGTGCTGATCGAGGGTATCCCGGCCTGGAACGACCACAATGCCGGGCGGCTGATGATCGGTCCAGATCTGAAAATCTACTATTCGCTGGGCGAGCAGGGTGGCAATCAGGGTCGCAACTATCAGCGCCCGATCCGCTCCCAGCAGCTGCCGACCCAGGCCGAGATCGATGCGGGCGATTACAACTCCTATACCGGCAAGGTGCTGCGGCTGAACCTGGACGGCACGATCCCCCAGGACAATCCCGAGATCGAGGGCGTTCGTAGCCACATCTTCACCTACGGGCACCGCAATCCACAGGGCCTGGCCTTCGGCCCCGAAGGGACGCTCTATTCATCAGAGCAAGGTCCTGACAGCGATGACGAAATCAACATCCTGACGCCCGGCGGCAATTATGGCTGGCCCAACGTGTCGGGCTATGTCGATGACAGCGGCTATGAATATGCCAATTGGAGCGAGGCGCCTGCCGATCTGGCCCGTGCCAATCCGCCCCCGCCCGAGGTGCCCCGTTATCCCGAGAGCGAGTTCGAGGGCGATGTGGTCGAGCCCATCGCGACCTACTGGACGGTGGAAACCGGCTATCCCTTTGGCCAACAATGCGGGTTCATCTGCAACCCCACCGTGGCGCCCGGTTCGCTGGCCTTCTATGCGGCAGGCGAAGACGGCATTGCCGAATGGGACAATTCACTGCTGATCCCAACCCTAAAGCACGGCACGCTGTATGTGCAAAAGCTGTCCGAGGACGGCCAGAGCGCCGACGGCCTGCCCACCGCATGGTTCAACACGCAAAACCGTTATCGCGACGTGCTGGTGGGACCCGACAACCGCACGGTGTTCATCGCCACCGATGGGTTCGGTTCGGCTGCGCAGACTTATGGCACCGAGCTGACCACCAATGTGCTGCACAACCCCGGTGCCATCCTGGTGTTCACCTATGGGCAAGAGGGTGCGGGACTGGCCGTGAACGCGGCCGCCACGACGCCCACACCGGCAGCGGCGCCCGAAGCTGCGGCGGCACCTGAAGCGGAAGCGACCGAGACCGAGGCGGCTGCCGAGATCGATTACGATACGCTCTATGCGGCAGGCCAGTCCAAATACTCGGCCAATTGCGCCTCGTGCCACGAGGCTGACGGGACTGGGGCGGTGGGACCGGCATTGGCGGGTAACCCCAATGTGCAGGACGCCGACTATGTGGTGAACGTGATCCTCAACGGCTTTGGCTACATGCCGCCGTTCCGCGATCGCCTTTCGGACGAGGACATTGCCGAGATTGCCACCTATGTGCGCAACAGCTGGGGCAATGAGGGTGACGCGGTGCAGCCGGCGGACGTCGCCGCGCAGCGCTGAGCTCCAAGGCTTGAAATACTAAAAAAAGGCGGGGCCGTTGGCTCCGCCTTTTTATTTGTGCGCTTTGGCTGACGTGTTCAGTGCACGCGATAGGACGAGATGCTGTTGGCAAGATAGCGGTTGAGGCCAGGCTCGGACTTCACGATGCGCGTGCAATAGGAGGTGAAATGCCGGTCGCGGCACACCGTGACCGACGCATTGCCTTCCAGCGCGATGGAGGAAACGGCGTTGTCCAGGCCATAGAGCAGCAGGTCGTCGACCACTTCGCCGGTCTTGGCGCAGAACACGTTGCCCGAAAAATTTGCGCCGGCATAAAAACAAGCCTGGCCCGGAGGGCCGCCAGGATAGCCCGGCGCGCGATGCTCGAACATATAGCCGGGCAGCTGACCGAAGTTGAGATGCAGGATCGGCACCCAGCCGCTGGGGCCGTCATAGCGGATCTTGCACCATTGTTTCGAGCAGCGCTCGACGCGAATGGCAATGCGGCCATCCACCTGGCCCACCTGACGATACTCCCCGCCTGGGCCTTCCATGACGAAGAGGGGCTTGTTGGTCCAGGCAGCGCTGCCCGAGGGCATGGCGGCCATGGCCGGGCCGGTGCCGACGAAGGCGGCGCCCAGCAGCGTGAGCGCCAGGACGGCGCGTTTGAGATGGGTGATGAGCTGCATGCTTGCCCTCGGCTTGATCACTTGAACAGAGCCAAACGATACACGCGGGCGCGCTGCAAACCAAGCCGACAAAGACCGGCCCCGGCACCTGGTGAAACCAGATGCCAGGGCCGAAAGCCTGTTCGCGGTTATCTTTCGCTGCGATCAGCGGACGCGGATCGAGGAGATTTCCTTGTCCAGCCCGCCACGAATGGTGGAGGCGCTGGTGGTGTAATCGCGGCAATCGCGATAGTTGGCGTCATAGCACACGGTGACGCGCAGGCCGTCGGGGTTCTCGATCGAGGAGATCTCGTCGTTCCAGCGACCGCGGAAGACGCGGGAGAGATCGCGGATCGACTCGCCTTCTTCCATGCAGAAGCTGTCGCCACGGAAGCGCGTGGCATCGTAGAAGCAGACTTCAGCGACATAATCATCGACCGGAGGGGGCGGGGGCGGGAAACCCGGACGGGGCGGACGCGGACCAGGACCCGGCGGCGGGGGCGGCGGATTGTTGCCGACACCGAAATTGATGCTGGGGCCGCCGGGCACGTTGATGCCGAAATTCACACTCGGGTTGCCGGGAGCGGGGGCGGGGCCGGGGCGCGGACCGGCGCCGATGGCCAGGAACGAGCACGACACCCAGCCCGAACGGCCGGTGTAATCGACATAACAGAAGCCACCCTGCTGCTCGCCCACTTCCACCCGATCGCCCGTGCGCAAGGTGCCGATGACGCCAAAATTGGTGCCCGGACCGGAGCGGACGTTGACATTGGTGGTGGCAGTGGCCGGTGCGGCCATGGCTGCCGACGACAGCAGCAGAGCTGCTGCGGCCGTGACCAGCATGCCTCCGACCGTGGCTGCGATGAACTGACGCGCATTGCGCATGATTGTCTCCCGACAAGACGTGTGTGCTGGGCGCAGAAACGGCGCCGGCCGATCCGGAGTTCCGCTGCAGCGCTTGGACCGCGAGTTATTTCGCGTCTCCCGCATGGGACGGAGATAACCATGGCGGGGCTGAACGCAGACTGAACAGGCGTGGGCCGCGCAAAGAAAAGGGCCCGGGAGGGTCGGGCCCAGTTGCAGTGCGGTGGCGACGGGAGCGCTGCCTTGGCCGGCAACGCTTCCCGCCTTCCGGGACCGATCAGTACACGTAGACGATCAGATCCCGGCCGCGCTGATCGACGGCGACCACATTGTTCACCCGGGCACCGGCCCGGTTGATGCTGGCGGCCGCCAGGGCATCCTGCTGCAAGGCGGCGTGCAGATTGCCATAGGCCAGGCCGTTGGCGCGCATGGTGTCGGCCAGATGCGAGCGCAGCGAGGCGCAGGGCCGGATCGGCACGACCCGGACCGCCTGGGCCCGCGACAGGCTGCGGGCCGAGAAGTCGGTCTTGTTGACCAGGCTCAGGATGGAATTGGTTTCCGCCGTGGGGCAGCCATTGCCAAAGCCGCCACCGCCGCCGGCAAAGCCGCCGCCACCGCCGGGCCGGCCAGGGATGCCAGGATTGCCCGGACCGCCGGGGCCGCCCGGACCGCCGGGGCCGCCCGGACCGCCGGGGTTGCCGGGACCGCCGGGGTTGCCCGGCCCGCCCGGATTGCCCGGCCCGCCCCCGCCAATGCCCAGATCGAGGTCGACATCGATGATGTTGCCCACGCCCAGCCCGACATTGCCGTTCAAGAGGCCGCCATTGCCGCCCACGTTGAGGTTGGTGTCCAGATCGAGCAGGTTGCCACCGCCCCTGCCGCCGCCGACCTCAACATTGGCATCGACGCCCAGAAGGCTGCCGCCTCCGGCGTTCAGGTTCACATCCGCATCCACCAGCCCGCCGGTGACGTGCTCCACCGTATCGGTGACCCCGCCGGTGATGTCGTTGACCGCGTCGGTAACGCCACCCAGGGCGCCGCCCAGGTCCAGTGCCCAGGCCGGTGTAGACAACAAGGTGGCCGTAAGCAGGGTCGCTGCTGAAATAGCTTTCAATACTCGCATGCAATCTCTCCCAAAAATTGCCTGAAGGAGCCCAATCTCCTCCGGAGACGCCAATAGCTACGGGAGAAACTGTGCAAAAGGTTCAAGCGTGATGCAAGAAAAGTACAACAAAATCGCAGATATAGAACAAGATGTTGGTATTGCTGACAAATGAGCTAAGTTACGTACAGTGACCAGTTTAGATGAATAGTACTTGCACGTAAGTAGGTGTCGCAGGGATTTTGGCACGGAAAATCAAGCGCCTGGCTCAAATGCTGCAAGCGCCATTCAAGCGCCGTGTGAGGGCGCCGGTTTGAAGACGATCGCGGGAGGGGTGGGTGTGCTAGCGGGCGCAGGGGTGGTGCGGCGAGGGCTTGAGCACAGCGCCGCCGCCGCATGGGAGCGGCAACGGGGCTTTGATGTCAGTCAGAGCGTGAGACGCAAACGCTGGGGTCGTTTGCGTTCGGGTGATCAGCCGTTCTGGATGCGGCGCTTCTTGCCGGTGTCGTCCATGGCCACATAGACGAAATGGCCGTCCGTCACCTTGACGCGATCGCCAAAGCGGCCGCGCCGGGCCCAGGCTTCGATGGCGACCGTGACCGAGGTGGTGCCCACACGCCCGATGGTGGTGTAGACGCACAGGACGTCGCCCACCTTGACCGGGGCGATGAAGGTCATGGCTTCGACCGCCACGGTGACGACGCGGCCCTGGGCCAGTTCGCCCGCAGCGACGGCGCCGGCAATGTCCATCTGGCTCATCACCCAGCCGCCGAAAATGTCGCCGGCCGGATTGGTGTCGGCGGGCATGGCCAGGGTGCGAATGGTTAGGGTGCCGTTGGGCTCCAGGGTGGGTGTGGTCATTGGCTGTTATGCTCCGGTGATTGGCCAGCGGCCGGTTTCTTCTTCCCAGTGACGGCGGCACAGGGAGACATAGACGGTCTTTTCGATGCTGACCTGCTCGCCCTCGAGCAGGGCTTCCCCGTCCGGCCCGTGCCGGACCACCATGGTGGCCTTGGCGCCGCAATGGCAGATGGTGCGGATCTCGCGCAGCGTATCGGCAATGGCCAGCAATTCGGCCGAGCCAGGAAAGAGCTTGCCCTGGAAATCGGTGCGCAGGCCAAAGCACATCACCGGAATGCGTAACCGGTCGGCAACGCGCGCCAATTGCCAGGCCTGGTCGCGCGTCAAGAACTGCGCCTCGTCCACGAAGACGCAATGAACCGGGTTCTGCGCGTGCGCGGCAGCGATCTGGGCGAAGAGGTCGCGCGTGTCGTCATAAAGCTCGGCAGGCGCGGTGACGCCCAGGCGCGAGGTGATGTGGCCATCATCGGTCTGGGCATAAAGCGCGGAGGTGAACAGCAGGGTGCGCATGCCCCGCTCCTGGTAGTTGTAGGAGGCCTGGAGCAGGATGGTGGATTTACCCGCATTCATCGCGGCATAGGAAAAATAGAGCTTGGCCATGGTGCGCGGGTCGTTGAGGGAGCGATGCTGGCTCTTGTGCGCCATCGAGAGCCTGAGGGCGAGGCCCCAGGCGCGTGCTCCACAAAAAAGCTTGGGAAAAAAACGGCCGCCGGGCGAGGGCGGCCGAAAGAATGGGCCGCAGGATCGGCACCAGGCATGACCATGGCCGGGCGGTGTTGGGTCGGCACCGGCGATGGATGGGTGATCCCTAGCCCCTGCCGATGACGGCTTGATGACGCTGGCTCAACCCGCCGGTAGCGCTTGGCGGCGGCGGGCGAGAATGGGCACGGTTTCCACCGCAATGATGGCGGCAAAGATCAGTGCGGCGCCAAGATAGCCGACCAAGGCCAGGCGCTCGCCCAGGATCAGCGCCCCGCCCAGCGCGGCAAACAGGCTTTCGGCCGACAAGATGATGGCGGCATTGGCGGGCGGCACATATTGCTGGGCTACGGCCTGGAGCGTGTAGGCAATGGCGGTGGAGGCCAGCCCAGCATAGGCGATCTGCACCCAGCCCTCCGAGAGGGCCGACAGGGTGGGCGTTTCAAGACCCAGGCTGAGGCCCCCGGCCAAAAGCCCGGCAATGAGGAAGCTGATGGCCGAGACGGTGACGGGCAGATTGGTGGCCCGGGCTAGAAAGCCTAGCAGCAGGACGTGCAGGGCCCAGAACACGGCGCTGCCGATGATGAGCAGATCGCCCGAATTGAGCGCCGACAGGCTGGCGCCATTGAGGAGGTAGAGCCCCAAAAGCGCCACCGGCACGCAGGCCCAGACGATGGGGTGGGGCCAAGTGCGCAGCACCAGCAGAGCGATCAGGGGCACGAACAGCACGTATAGGCTGGTCAGAAACCCGCCATTGGTGACGGTGGCCACGATCAGCCCGGCCTGTTGCAGCCAGGAGCCAAAGAAGAACACGACGCTCATGACCACGATCCAGCCCCAGTGGCTGGCGGTGAGGGGGCGGCCCCGGCGGCGATATTCGTAGAGCGCGAGCGGCAGGATGGCGATGCCGCCCAGAAGATAACGCGCCGCCGCGAAGGTGAGGGGCCCCATGGCATCCATGGCGCTCTTTTGCGCGATGAAGGCAAAGCCCCACAGCATAGTGGTGATCACGAGCAAGAGGCTCGCCAGGGGGCGGGACATGCCGGGCCTAGAGCTCGATATCGAGCGCGGCGATCAGCCGTTCGATTTCCTCTGGCGTGTTGTAATGCACAAAGCTCAGGCGCAGCACGCCATGCTCTGGCTTGACCCCGACAGCTTCGAGCAGGCGCCAGGCATAGAAATGGCCGCCCGCCGCCATGATCTTGTGCCCGGCCAGCTTTTCGGCCATGGCGCGGCCGGGCTCCTTGAGCACCAGCGAAAAGGTGGGGGCGCGCTCTTCGGCGATTTCGGGGCCGAGCAGGCGGATGTTAGACTTACGCTTGAGCCAATCGAGGAGCGGCGCCATCAGCGCGATTTCCTGGGCGCGCATGGCGGCATGGGCGCGCCGGAACGGGCTTTCGAGCAGGGTGCCGGTGCCCGCGATCTCGGCCACGGTTTCCAGATAATCGGCAATGCCGGCGCAAGCGGCGATCTGGGCGTGGTCGGGACCGGCCGGGGTCAGCCGATAACGCGGCTTGGCATCGTTGAAGAAATGGCCCTGATTGGGCAGCTTCTCGGCCAGGCTGGGCCGGATGGCCATGATGCCCTGGTGGGGACCATAGGTCTTGTAGGTGGAAAACAGATAGATGTCGCAGCCCAGCGACAGCACGTCGGGCAGGCCGTGGGGCGCGTAGGAGACGCCATCGACCACGGTGACCGCATCGACGGCCTTGGCGCGATTGGTGATCTCCAGCACCGGGTTGATTTCGCCCACGAGGTTGGAGCAATGGGGGAAGGCGACGAGCTTGACCTTCTTGTCGAGCAGCCGATCGAGCTGGCTGAGCTCGAGGCGCCCGGTGTGGCGGTCCACCCCCCATTCGCGCACGTCCACGCCCTTTTCGGCCAACTTGCGCCAGGCCCCCGAATTGGCCTCGTGATCCTGATTGGTGACCACGATGGCATCGCCTGACTTGAGCCAGCCGGCAAAGGCATGGCCCAGCACGTAGGAGTTGGCGGAGGTGGAGGGGCCGAAATGAATCCAGTCGGCCGTCAGGTTCAGCGCCAGCGCCATGCGGTTATAGGCGTGCTCCATGGCTTCGCCCGATTCGCGCGACACCGGATAGGCGCCATAGGGCTGCACTTTGAGCGCGCGATAGAAGTGTTCAAGACGATTGAGCACCTGCCGGGCGGTGTAGGAGCCGCCGGCATTTTCAAAGAACGCCTCGTCCGCAAGGCTGGGGCGCGAATAGGCAGGGAATTGCGCCCGGACGCGGGTGGGATCAAGCGGCAATTTCGAATTGGGCATGGGGTACGCGCGCGGCCGGAATCGAGACTTCTTTCGTAGCGAATGGGCAGGGGACCGGCAACCGCTGAAAAGCAGTGTCCACCCCTGGTTGAACCCATTAGACGCCCGGCACAGCGACGGTGACCGGCCACCCGGTTCGCCGATCCCTGAACAGGGAGGCGAACCGGGGGCGGTCGGAGCCGGATCTCGGGGGAAAATCCGGCTCCATCAGCGGGCTCAGCCGTTGGTGGGCGGAGCCGGAGGCGTGGCAGGCGCCGGAGGCTGGCCGGCAGACGGCTGGGCCGCATCGGGGGCAGGGCGCTCGGTGCCGGGACGGTTCATGCCCGGACGCGGGGGGCCGCGGCGCTCCATGCCGGGGCGTTCGCCATGATGGCGCTGGTGCATGCGATCGTGACCGCGTTCGCCCATGCCGCGCTTGCCGCGCCGCTCGAACTTGGCCTGCTGGTCTGCGTCCAGGCTCTGATAGAACGCGGCAAAGCTCGGCATCACCGCTTCCCAGGCCTGCAGCTGAGCGCCCAGGCGATCCTGGCGCTGGGTCAGCCGATCGAGCAGATTGGTCGGCCGTTCGGCGGCGCAGCCATCGGCAAAGGCGGTCTGGGCGGTGAGGGCCTGGGTGCGGAAGGTTTCAAACAGCGGCGTCTGCTGATCGGTCAGCTCCAGCCGCTCGGCCAGGGCGCCCAGCATGCGTTCGAGGCGCGTGGCGCCGCGCTCGGAGCAGACGAAGTTCAACAGTCCGGCGCTGGGGTTGGGCGCGTGCCGGCCCATGCGTTGGCCATGTTCGCCCCGCTCGCTGCCGGGCCGCTCCATGCGTTGCTGCTGTTCGCCGCGGGGGTTGGCAGCGGCTGGGCTGACCACGGCCAGCATGGAAACGCTGCCCAGAACCGCGGCTAGAATGGCGGGTGCCAGTTTCTTCATCGTGAAATACTCCCGTATGGTGACAAGGCTCACGCTAAAGCGATTGAGCTTGCCTCAAGGTGTCGGGGACATGAACGTTTGGTAGGGCTGGCAAGCTGGGCGATAAAAAAGGCCGGCCACGAGAGCCGGCCAGTCACCCTTGGAAGTCTTGAAAACCTGACGTCAGCCCTCGCCGCGACCGGGCGTCCAGTCGAGCACGCGCGCTGGCTTGCGGGTTTCGGTGAAATCGTGGCCACCCAGGATGAGGCGCACCACTTCGGCGACCATGAACAGCAGCAAAGCAGCCACGGGCACCAGGATCATGGCGATTTCGGTGTCTATGGACTGAGCCAGACGCGCCATCAAGGTGGCTGCCTGGGCCTGGCCGGCGGTGGCGATCAGGGTGGCGCTCGAAAGCACCAGGACCAGGCCGGAAACTTTCCACCCCAGGCGGCGTTTCTGGAAATGAGACTTCATCGGACACCTGCACTCGTAACTAAAACCGAGATCCAGATAGCGCTCCGAATGCGTACTCAGTTTGCATCGATTTGGAAGAACGCGGGACCATTTGAGGGCCAAATTATGGCAAGCGCGCCAAGTGCCCTGGCGTGCGCAACCGACCGGAGCATGCCAATGTCGCGATTTGCAGCCGTCCTACCCCTGATCTTGCTGGGCGCGCTGGGTGCGCCGCCTGTGGTGGCTCAAGACGCGGCGCCCCCGGCAGCGACGACGCAAAGCCCGATGCAAGCGGGCTGGCAGGATGTGATCACCGGGCAGATCGAGGCGTTCCGCACCGGTGACGCCACTGCCGCCTTCGGTTTTGCCGGAGCGGGCTTTCAGACCAATTTTACCTCGGCCGATGCGTTCTTCACCGCCATCCTCAACTCCGGCTATGGCCCGATCGCGGAAAGCCGGATGCACAATTTCGGCAGCTTCCGCATGGTGGACGAGACCACGGTGCTACAGACGGTGGATCTGGTGGGGCGCGACCAGGTGCTGCACCAGGCCATCTATCAGCTGACGCTGGAAGAGGGCGGCTGGCGGGTGCTGGGCGTGCAGCTGCGCGCCGGGGCCGGCGTGGCGGCCTGAGCGGTTGACGCCAAAAGGTGTATTTCGACCGCTTTTGAGGGGGCGCGCACCTAGCCAGGGGATATCTGTTCACACGCGAGCGTGTTGTTTGGGCCGCGCGAAAAGTCTATCCAAGCGGGGCCCGCACGCGATGCGGGCGTTGTTGGCAACGCTTGAGCAGACACGAACATGGCTTTCCTTTCGGAGGCGCTGGGGCGCGTGGCGCCCTCGGCAACCGTCGGCATCACCGACAAGGCGCGCGACCTGGCGCGCGCAGGGCGCGACGTGATCGCGCTTTCCGCCGGGGAGCCCGATTTCGACACCCCGCAGAACGTCAAGGACGCCGCCATCCGCGCCATGGCGGAAGGCAAGACCAAATATACCAATATCGACGGCATTCCCGAGCTCAAGGAGGCCGTGGCCGCCAAGTTTCGGCGCGACAATGGGCTGATGGTGGACGCGGCCGATTGCTTTATCAGCGCGGGCGGCAAGCAGATCATCTTCAATGCGCTGATGGCCACGCTCAACCCCGGCGACGAGGTGGTGGTGCCCGTGCCTTATTGGGTGAGCTACCCCGAAATCGTGCGGCTGTGCGGGGCCACGCCGGTGTTCGCGGTGGCGGGGGAAGCCACGGGCTTCAAGCTCAGCCCCGAGGTGCTGGAGCGCGCCATTAGCCCGGCGACCAAATGGCTGATCCTGAACACCCCATCCAACCCCACGGGCGCAGCCTATACGCGCGACGAGCTGGCCGGCTTGGGCGCGGTGCTGGAGCGGCACCCGCACGTGCATATCCTCACCGACGACATCTACGAACCGCTGGTCTATGACGGGCAGGAATTTGCCACCGTGGCCAGCGTGGTGCCCAGCCTGGCGCCGCGCACGCTGACCATGAACGGGGTGTCCAAATCGCACGCCATGACGGGCTGGCGCATCGGCTATTGCACCGGCCCGCGCCCGCTGCTCAAGGCCATGCTCAAGCTGCAGGGGCAATCGACGTCCAACCCCAGCTCGATTTCGCAGTGGGCGGCGGTGGAAGCGCTCAACGGAACGCAGGACTTTCTGGCGGACTGGCGGGCTGCCTTCCAGCGGCGCCGCGATTTCGTGGTGGCCGGGCTCAACGCCGCCAATGGCATCAGCTGCCTGACGCCGGCGGGGGCGTTCTACGTGTTCCCCTCCTGCGCCGAGCTCTTGGGCAAGACCAGCCGCAGCGGCCGCAAGCTCGAGACCGACGAGGATTTCGTGCTCGAACTGCTCGAGGAGACCGGGGTGGCACTGGTGCACGGGGCCGCGTTCGGCAGCCCGGGCAATTTCCGCCTGAGCTATGCGGCTTCGGACGCGCAACTGGCCGAGGCCATAGCGCGGGTGCAGCACTTTGCCTATGGAGTGAGATAAGGGCGCCTCGAGCGCCCTTTTTCTTTTGGGGTAGGCCGCCCCTCACCCCGGCCCTCTCCCCAAGGGGGCGAGGGAGTGACAGGGGCAGGGCCGGTTCGGGCGCGAAAAAAAGGGCTCCACCCGAGAGAGTGGAGCCCTACAAAAGTGGTGGCAGATGGACGAGGGAGGAGGAAACGCCATCTGCCGGGTTGGACCTACGTCGAGGGAGGAGGATACGACGCCGGCCCGGTTGTCACGCGATCGGGGCCCAGGGAGGAGGAGAAGGCCGGACCGCAGCGACCCCCCCTATATGCCGATGGCCGTCCGATCCGACAAGCGGGGCTCGGACATATGAGCCATGCAGCCTACGCAAAGGTCAGTCATGCTGACCCAGCGGCTTTCGGGGAGGATAACGGCACAGGGGAAACGGAGTTCCGCGCACGGGCGGCCAAAAACGAATGTGGCTCCGCTCGAGGGGAGAGCGAAGCCACAAAAGGCGCAGGGGACGAGCCCCAACGCCAGGCAACCGACGCCGCATAGAGAGGGGACTGCAGCGCCGTTGACAGGAGTTAAGCGCTGGGGACCCCCGGGGCAACCGGGGGCGGGGCATGTCAGCCATGCGGGATTTGCACGGACACCGCCTTGTGTCAGCGCGCAGCGCGGTGCCTGGGCGCTTTGACGGCTCTTACTCCCCAACCTCTTCCAGCACCGCTCGCAGGCTCGAGCCGGTCTCGTAGATCACGTCGTCGATGCGGAACTGACCGTCGGTGGCAACGACGCGGAGGCGGTCGGAGATGAGGGCGTCGGGGAGGGAGAACATCAGCAGCACTTCGGTGCCGTCGGGGGTGCCGCGCACGCCCATGACGTCGCAGCCAGTGATGGCGTCGGGGACGCTGCGCCAGGGGATGCCGTCGCCCAGAGGGGGTTTGTCGCCCGGGTTGGCGGCGGCGAAGGTGGCGTCGGCGGCTTCGGCGCGCTCGATCAGGGCGAGGAGATCGGGAGAGGCCAGAGCGCGCAACTGGGCCTGGTCATCGGCGCGGGCGGCGGTGCAATAGGCGCCGGCAAGCGCGGTGGCGTCGCCAAAGGCTTCCATCTGGGCAAGGGCAGGGGCGGCAAGGCACAGAACGAGGCCGAGGGACAGGGCAAGGCGAGACATGGCACTTCCTTTAGGTTTCATGCCGGCGCGGGCAATTGGATCGAGGTGCTCCAAGAGCCCGGGCCGGGGTGGCCAGCTGCGGCGGCAAGTGTATTTCGGTTCAACATGCGTGCCCAAGCAAAGACTTGGAGCGTCTTGCCGCTGCATTTGAGCGGGGAAAGCCTTAGTAGCTCCACTCGCGGGCCTTGCCGACGAGGAAATCGCGGAAGACGCCGACGCGCTTGGAGTTCTTCAGCGCCGGGGGATAGACGAAAAACGCCTCGTAGGCGGGGATTTCCACCTCGCCCAGGACCTGCTTGAGGCCGGTTTCGTGCTCGGCGATGTAATCGGGCAGCATGGCGATGCCGATGCCGGCGCGGGCGGCCTGCATCATGCCGTAAATGGCATTGACCTTGACCGCCGGACGGCGCGGATTGTTATCGGGACGGCCCAGGCGTTCGAGATAGTTGATGTCGCCCAGATAGGACGGCACCGGCTCGCCGAAGGTGATGATCTGGTGCTTGTCCAGATCCTCGGGGGTGCGCGGCACGCCCTTTTCTTCGAGATAGGCGGCCGAGGCATAGATGTGGTTGTGCACGGTGAACAGCTTGCGCTGGATCATCTCGGACTGGTTGGGCCGGTGCAGGCGAATGGCGACGTCGGCCTCGCGCATGGCCAGGTCCAGCTCGGCATCGTTGAGCTTGATCTCGATCTGGATCGAGGGATAGAGCATCAGGAATTCGTGGATGCGCGAGGACAGCCAGGTGGAGCCAAAGCCCACCGTGGTGGTGACCAGCAGCGTGCCCGAAGGCGCATCCTGGCTCTCGCTCATCTGGGTCTCCACCTGCTGGAGCTCCCAATGCATGCGATGGGCGGTGCGGAACAGCTGCTCGCCCACCTCGGTCAACACCAGCCCGCGCGCATGGCGGATGAAGAGCTTGAGGTTGAGATCGTCCTCGAGCGCGGAAATCTGCCGCGACACGGCAGACTGGCTCATGCCCAGCTTTTCAGCGGCGTGGGTGAAGCTTCCCGATTCGGCGGCGGTGTGGAAGATGCGCAGCTTGTCCCAATCGAGCATCTACTCAGCCGCCTCTGCCAGTTCGTGCGCGGCCAGGAAGCGCTCGGCCTCCAAGGCGGCCATGCAGCCCATGCCGGCCGCAGTGACGGCCTGGCGATACACATCGTCGGTGACGTCGCCGGCGGCAAATACGCCCGAAATGTTGGTGGCGGTGCTGTCGGGCGCGGTCCACAGATAGCCGCCCGGCTTCATGTCGAGCTTGCCCGAAAAGATCGACGTGGCAGGCGCATGACCGATGGCCACGAAGACGCCGTCGGCGGGCAGTTCGCTGATCTCGCCGGTCTTGGCGTGGCGCAGGCGGATGCCGGTGACCGAAGGTGGCATGGGCGCGCCCACGATGTCTTCGACCTCGGTGTTCCAGAGCACCTCGATCTTGGGATGGGCAAACAGGCGATCCTGCAGGATGCGTTCGGCGCGGAAACTGTCGCGCCGGTGCACCACGGTGACCTTGGAGGCAAAATTGGTTAGAAACAGCGCTTCTTCCACCGCCGTATTGCCGCCGCCCACCACCACGACCTTGCGGTCGCGATAGAAAAAGCCGTCGCAGGTGGCGCAGGCGGAAACCCCGAACCCCTGGAATTTCTGTTCGGACGGCAGGCCCAGCCATTTGGCCTTGGCGCCCGTGGCAATGATCAGCGCATCGCAGGTGTAGCGCGTGCCGCTATCGCCATGCAGCACGAAGGGCCGCCGGTCGAGCTCGACCGAGGTGATGACGTCGTTTTCGATGCGGGTGCCGACATGGAGGGCCTGCGCCTTCATCTGCTCCATGAGCCAGGGGCCCTGGATGACGTCGGCAAAGCCCGGGTAATTTTCCACGTCGGTGGTGATGGTGAGCTGGCCACCCGGGTCCATGCCCTGGATGATCATGGGCTCGAGCATGGCGCGGGCAGCATAGATGGCGGCGGTGTATCCCGCCGGCCCTGAGCCTATGATAATGACTTTGGCGTGCATGAGGGTTCGGTCCCGGCCCTTATCGTTCTTAGCCCAGATAAGTAACGGGGACCGGGTGACGGTTTCAAGGCCAAGCGATGTCCCCGATGCCTATCGGGGCCATCGATGCACGGAAAAATGCCTGCTTTGGCCTCAGACGAAGCGAACGCCCAAAATTTCATAGCTGCGCGAGCCGCCCGGCGCGGTGACCTCGAACGAATCGCCCACGCTCTTGCCGATCATGGCGCGCGCAATGGGGGAGGAAAGCGAGATGCGGCCGGCGCTGGCATCGGCCTCGGAATCGCCCACCACCTGGTAGGTCTTTTCCTCTTCGGTATCCTCGTCCAGAATGGTGACGGTGGCGCCGAACTTGACCTGCTTGCCGCTCAGCTTGGTGACGTCGATGATGTCGGCGAGCGCCAGCAGCGATTCCAACTCCTGGATGCGACCCTCGTTGAGGCTCTGCTGCTCCTTTGCGGCGCTGTATTCGGCATTCTCGGACAGATCGCCATGGGCACGCGCTTCGGCGATCGCGGCAATGATGCGCGGACGCTCCTCGGCGGTGCGGCGGTTATATTCGGTGACGAGTGCGGCATGGCCACTCGGCGTCATCGGGATCTTGTCCATAGTCCACTTTCCCCCATCAGGGTTCGAATATGCCGCTTCCTGCCAAGCTCGTTCGGCATCTGCGTCACGATAACGTTTTGGGGAAGCGACAACCAAATTGCCCCGCCCGTGCGTTCGGGTCAAGGGCAGCCATGGCCGGGATATAGGGGTTGCGGTGCAATTTCCAATGGGGAAACCGCCCGACCTTCCCAGATCGCGACATTGGATCGCGCCGCTGGCTACCCATATCGGACCATGGCGGCCTTCTAGGGCCATCATACGCCACAACCATAAGGATACAACCATGACGATTGCACCCTTACGTACTGCCCTGCCGCTGGCCTTTGGAGCCTTGTTGGCGAGCGTGGCCATGCCAGCGGCCCTGGCGCAGGAAACCATCGAGACCAGCGCCGGGTCGGTGAGCGTGGAGGTTCTGGCCGAGGGCCTGAGCAACCCCTGGGCCATCGGTTTCCTGCCCGATGGGCGGCTGCTGGTGACCGAGAAATCGGGCAGTCTGCGTGTCGTAGGCGAAGATGGCGCGGGCGAGCCCGTCGCAGGCGTGCCCGAGGTGGTGACGCGCGGGCAGGGCGGCCTGCTCGACGTGGTGGTAGCGCCCGATTTTGCCCAGACGGGCAGGATTTTCATGACGTTCTCCGAGCCGGCCGCCGACGCCGGGCAGCAAGAGGGTGCCGGCACGGCGGTCTATGCCGCGCGCCTGGTGCTCGAGGGCGATAGCGGTACGCTCGAAGACGGTGAAGTCATCTTCCGGATGAACAAGTTCACCACGGCCGGACAGCATTTCGGCTCGCGCATCGTGATCGCGCCCGATGGCAATCTGCTGGTAACGCTGGGCGAGCGCGGCGACCGCGACCGGGCCCAGGACATGGCTGATCTGGCTGGCGCCGTGGTGCGCATTGCGCCCGATGGCTCGGTGCCTGCCGACAATCCCTGGGTGGACCAGGAGGGCGTGGCGCCCGAGCTCTACAGCAAGGGCCACCGCAATCCTCAGGGCGCGGCACTGCGGGCCGACGGCACCTATTTCACGGTGGAACACGGCGCCATGGGCGGTGACGAGATCAACACGCCCCAGCCGGGCCTCAACTATGGCTGGCCGGTGATCACCTACGGGGTGGATTATACTCGCGA